>Ga0075123_10000028_pt1 | contig 73801 bp, 60 predicted proteins | sample AntAceMetag02UKX_FD_69808 | JGI IMG/M metagenome (GOLD analysis project Ga0075123, IMG submission 69808) | Saline lake microbial communities from Ace Lake, Antarctica - Antarctic Ace Lake Metagenome 02UKX | ecosystem: Environmental > Aquatic > Non-marine Saline and Alkaline > Saline | place... | reverse complement strand
TTCAGGATACTCTGACTATCAACTCATGTCAAAACCAAAAACAACGTCTTTCGATGGTTGATGTTGATTATGGATGCCTGAATGATTTGCCTAACAACTAATTTTCCCCGACACTAGCCCACACCAGCAATCTTCTCTCGCCCGCTCTTTGAATCCTCAACGACCGCCAGACATCCAAAGCAGTCAACGGCAACGCAAGAATCGTCTTTCCGCCCGAAGCGAGCACCGCTCCTCGCATGAAATCAGCCTGGCCTCCGATCCCGCTGTAATGAGCACCCCCAAGCGACTCGGCCGTGGCCTGACCAGATAGATCGATCTCAAGAGCGCTGTTTATCGCCGTCATCTTCCTGTTCTGCGCAATGACTAGTGGACTGTTCGTGTAATCAATCGATCGAAACTCAACCTGAGGATTTTCGTCCAAGTACTCGTAAGTCTCACGGGTTCCCATGCAAAAAGAAGGAACGGTCTTTCCTCGATCAATCGTCTTTTGGGAGTTATCCACAACGCCAGACTTCATCAACTCCGCAATGCCGTCGGTGAACAGCTCAGTATGAACGCCCAGATGCTTTTTGCCGCCAAAGTTTGAAAGAATCGCATTCGGAACGCTCCCGTACTCCACCTGTATCGTGGACCCGTTCTCAACGATCCTGGCAACGTATCCTCCGATCCGCTGGGCGATATCACCTGGAACTTCGTCCCGATACACAAGCAGCGGCTCGTTATAAGGCACCAGATAATCCACATCCTCGACGCTTATGAACCCGTCACCATGAACTCTCGGCATGAACGAGTTGACCTGAGCGACCACGATCGATGCCGCCTCAGTTGCCGCCTTGACGATATCCACGCTGATTCCAAGGCTCATGTACCCGTGCTTGTCAGGCGGCGAGGTCTGTATCAGGGCCACATCTATCGGGATCGACCCTTTCCGAAAGAGGCCCGGAACTTCAGATAGGAATATCGGCGTGTAATCAGCAGCTCCCCGATTCACAGCACCCCGAGAGCTAGAGCCCACAAAAAAAGAGTTTAGCCTGAAGTTCTGCCGAAACTTCTCTTCAGCACAGGGCGCAACCCCCAGCGTCCAGACATGAAGGACCTCTGTATCGAAAAGCTCTGTCGGCTTCATCTCGACGTAGTCTCTCAGGGCCCCCACCAGGTGCTGAGGCTCGCCGCACCCTGTCCCCCCCACAAAGATCCTATCGCCCGGGTGTATCCGGCCGAATATCTGCCGCTCAGTCCAAAACTTATCCGGATAACGCCGCCTCAACTCCTCCCAATCGGTCCCTTTCTGCTCCAAGCAAACAAGCCTCCCAACCGCAAAAAGCCACCAGCAGGCGGCCCCTGAGTACAGGTATGCAAGCACTGGGATTTATATTTTATTATCTCTACTTTCCAAGTTTTGGTTTTTGCATACATCTACTAGATTGTAAGCCGAATTAATGCTATTTTTATCGGAATATGTGCGACGTATTTAATTCCATATAGTTCTCGTATTATGCGAGACGCAAGGGTAGTTTATAAGCTGGGCGTGACCGAGGGAAAACTTAGAAAGTAGAGTTATTATGTCATATTTTAGGGTGATAAATAACATACATAGCACTATGCAGAAAATTATTTATACAAAATCATGGCTAGCAATATTCATGGCCAAAAAATCGGTTGCATTAGCGTATCTCACTATAATCTTATGCATATGGCCAATTAATGTGTGCCTCGCACAAGATCCTAGTGAAATGATCAGTTTTCTATTTGGTGGTGAAGCAGAAGCACTTGTTGAAGGTGCCCAACTTTTTGGAGAAACGATCATTAAAGGTCATAATTGTGACGAAGCAGTTAATTCATACAACGATGCCAAATATTATTACGAACATGGACAATATATATTAGCACTAAAAGCTATTAACGAATCAACAAACTGCTGGGAAAGTGCAGGATTCTTCAGCGAATACGACATCGTTTATACCATCGGTCCAGACGATTCGTGGGGGTTGAAGGGCGAGATCTTAAACAAAATAAGTCGATGGGAAGAAGCTATCGATTGTTGCAACAATGCTTTGGACCTAAACTACGAGAATGCATATGCTTGGGCAATTATGGGTGATGCCTTCTTCAACCTCAAATTATACCAAAAATCAATTGAATGTTATGATAGTGTAATCACTATAGACTCATCGTATGGATACGCATATCTCAGGAAACTTGATGCACAAAAAGCATTAGAAGACAACACTCACAGCAAAGACGAAACTACGGTTACTATGTACAGCCTACCAGAGAGCACAACTATAAGAATCGAAGGTGGAACAGGCTACGGAGGCAGTAGCTTCTCAATGAACAACCAATATATGCCCAACAGCAACACTGGTTCGGAAGACGTCGTTTCAGAAAGCAGAACTGTAGATACGTTCAACAGTATAAAACTTATACTACCTGGTAACCTTTACTTAACACAAGACACACAACAACGATTGATAGTTGAAGGTGAAGGAAATATCCTCAAAATGTTGACCACAAATGTGGTAGATGACCAGTTAATTATTAAAACTGAAGGATTCACTAGTCCCACAAAGCCGGTCAACGTCTACGTATCAACAGGAGACATAAAGAAATTAAACATAATATCAGGAAACATAATTGGCCAATCACTTATAAGATCTGACACACTCGAAGTGGACATAACCGGTTCAGGATCATCGAATTTGAATCTGAATGTTCGCGAACTCGACACATCTATATCTAGCTCAGGGTGTTTAAACCTAAAAGGGACTGCTAATGTCCACAATTCTGCACTTAGTGGATCTGGAAATATAAACGCGTTCGAACTTATGACGAAAACAACTAACTTAAATGTCCTGGGCTCCGGGATCGCCCAAGTATACGCATTTGGGAAGCTCAACATCAAAATGACAGGAAGCGGTATAGTTTACTACAAAGGCGATGCTGACGTAAGCAAATCTATAACCGGCACTGGAAATATCAAAAAAGTATGACAAATATCTGGCTCAAACCCACAAAAAGAAAGGGAGTTCCTTCAGCTCCTTTTCCCTTCCACGCCAAACTTCATCTTCAGCTCGTACACCCCTTCGTCCCTCGTCTTCTCGATGTCGAAACCCATCCGCTCGAAAAGCCGTAACATCGAACGATTATCAAACAGAACCTCGGCTGTGAACCCAAGAAGACCCTGCCTCTTCGCTAAATATGTGAGATACGAGAGAAGCTCCCCTCCTATTCCCTTCTCTTGATATACATCCCTCACGACCAAAGCCACCTCGGCCATGTGCATATCCCTATTGGGGCTGTACTGCCCAACCCCAACTATTTCATCTCGCTCACTCTCCGGATCCTCGACCACTGCTAAGATCACCATGTCCCGAGTGTAATCGATCACCACAAAATTCTGCCTCATCTTGTGAGGAACGTTCCTCCTTGCCGAGATGAACCTAGAATACATGCTCTCGTCCGAAAGCGAATAGAAAAACTCCTTGATCAAAGACTCGTCAGTTATCTTAACAGGCCTCAAAAATATATCCTGCCCCATCCTAGTCGTCCTGTGAACCTCCAACAGATCCGGATACTCGCCACCCTTCCCAGGAATGAACGCCTGATCCTTGTAAATCACCCCTAACCTCTTCGCTTCATCGACGAGCCACGGCCGAAAATCAGGATGAGCGATCGAAATTAAGTCCATCGCTCGCTCTCTTACGTTCTTTCCGTGAAGATAAGCAATCCCATATTCTGTCACCACATAATGAACGTCGCCCCTCGTCAACGTCACCCCTGCCCCAGGAAGAAGCGTTGGAACTATCCTCGAAACCTTGCCGCTCAAAGCAGTCGAGGGCAAGGCCAATATGGCCTTCCCTTGAGGTGCCAAAACCGCCCCCCGCATGAAATCGGCCTGACCTCCAATCCCACTGTAAAAGGTGGCACCAAGCGACTCGGCCGTAGCTTGACCTGTAAGATCCACTTCCATCGCGCTGTTGATCGCCACCATCCCCTTGATCTTTGACATGATCAAAGGATTGTTCGTGTAATCGATCGTCTTGAACTCAACCGACGGATTGTCATGAAGGTAACTGTAAGTATCTCTCTTTCCCATGCAGAAAGCCGCAACAGTCTTTCCTCGATCAATCGTCTTTCTGGAATTGTCCACAACCCCAGCCTTCATCAACTCCACAATCCCATCGGTCAGAAGCTCGGTATGAACTCCCAAATGCTTTTTCCCGCGCAGGTGAGACAAAAGCGCATTCGGCGCATAACCATAACCAACCTGAATGGTCGACCCGTCCTCGACAATCCTTGCCACATAATCCGCGATCCTCTGAGCCGTATCGCTTATCGACTCAGGATCGTACTCGAGAAGCGGCTCGTCATATGGCAACACGAAGTCCACATCCTCGATGTTTATGAACCCGTCACCGTGAATCCTCGGCATGAACGAGTTAACCTGCGCAACCACTACAGACGCCTTCTCGATCGCAGCCTTGGCAATATCCACGCTTATCCCAAGGCTCATGTAACCGTGCTCATCTAGAGGTGAAGTCTGGACCAAAGCCACATCTATCGGCGTGATCTCTTTGTAAAAGAGATCCGGAACCTGCGAAAGAAATACGGGCGTGTAGTCTGCTGCACCTCGGTTTACAGCATTCCTGGTGCTCTCGCCCACAAAGAACGAATCGAGCCTGAAATTCTTCTGCAAAGTCTCGTCAGTGTAAGGCGCAATCCCAAGCGTCCAGACGTGAATCAATTCGGTCTCAAAGAACGCCTTGGGGTTCTTCCTCACGTGATCCACCAAAGCTCTCAGCAAATATTGAGGCTCACCACATCCCGTCCCGATAAATATCCGATCACCCGGATGAATGTGGCCGAATATCCCCCTTTCAGACAAAAACTTCTCCGGCCAAACCTTCCGCACATCCTCATAACCCTGACCACAATCGCCTGATCCCATATATTTCCCCCCGCCCTACATCATAATAACGACTCTAAACCACAACGCATCTACGCCAAAGATCCTTTCATCCCAACAACTCGAACGACTTACCCGACCCTCTAAACTCCTAAGCCTCAAATATCCTCCTCCAATAGGACAAACGCCCTCCATAAGCCCGCTGAAATAAGTCTATGCTCTCTGAACTTCCAACCACTGCCAAAAGATCCCCTGCCCTCACAACCGTACCTGGATTCACATCCAAAAGACCCACACCATCTCTCTCGATGGCCACCACCGTGCAGCCAACCCTCTCAGAAAGGTACAAACCACCCAACGCCTTGCCAGAAAGAGCATCCGACCTTTGCCCCACCCGAAACTGTATAAGCTCCAAATCTTCGTAAATCATCGCCAGTTGCTCGTCTCTGTCCTCAGCGATCCTGACTAAAATGTGACTTGCAACGATCGGAACCGTGGCTACATAATCAGCACCTGCTCTGTAAAGTTTCTCAGAAGATCGAACGTGATTGGCCCGAGCCAAAATGAAAGCACTACGATTAAGACTCCTTGCAAGAAGCGTCGAAAAGACAACGTTGGTGTCGTCGTTCAACATGATCAATATCCCCGCAGCGTCCCTTACCCCTGCTTTCTCCAATACCTCCTCAGAAGTCCCATCACCTACCACCTGCTGATCACACACATCACAAATTTCACGCAGATCCACCACCACCGGCTTGATCCCCTTTTCAGAGAGAACGTTGAATATACGACGCCCAACATCTCCATACCCTATGATTATCAGGCGACCCCTCTTCGGCGTACCCATGGCCAACTCTCTTAACTTGTTCAAAGGCCCAAGCTCTCCTACCGCCATTAAGACAGAATTGGACCTGATCTCCTCTTGACCCGGCGAAGAGACGAACCGCCCCCGCTGCCAAATCCCCCTCACATTGGCACCAGTACCCTTCAAAAGCTCGTCATTCACCTTGCGACTGATCAGAGGACTTCCTGGATATATCGGAAGCTCTACCAACAGCCCCCCAAAAAGCTTGAACGCCCCCGGAAATACTCCGCTCCTGGATGGCGATATTATCTGGGCGATGAAGTTTCCAAGAAGCATCTTTGGAGATATTGTCCTTGAAGCTCCAGCATAGCTGAGGAACCTTGCCCTCGCCACATCTTCAGCCAAAGCCACCACCTCGATCCCCGATATCTCCCTTACCGTGAGAATTATGTCTGCATTCAGCTCATCCCTCTCATTTGCAATCACGAGTCGGGCCGTCCGGATATTGGCGTTAAGGAGCACCTCCTTTTCTGAAGGATCGCCCCAGACCGTAGAATACTTCTGATAAATCCCCCTAGCAATGTCGTACCTTCTCTCGACCACGACAAAAGGTACCCCTTGCCGTTTGAGATTCTCAGTGAGAGTCTCGACAACTGGATTGTATCCACATATTATGATATGATCTTTCATTTTCGGAGGTGCTTTGGTGGGCAAAATCCTGCCCATGCTCTCGATCCACGGTGTGACGATGACTGGCAAAACAACTGCAAATAGTATCATGATGCCCGATACGCTGACCAACATGCTAAAAATCCTGCCAATGGAACTGTAGAATATGACCTCCCCATATCCTACCGTCGTCATCGTTATTACTACCCAATAGATCGCAGTCATCAGGTCCGCATTCTCCACCTGTCCCTCATGACCCATCAAAAACACAAAGATCACGCTGTAAACCACAATGGGGGCCGCAACACCGATGACAACCCTAACGATCCTGGACATCAAGAATAGACCACTCCAGATGAAATTACGCTGGTATCTCTTAAAAAGATTCTGACGTTTTGTCCAAGTTGCTCAAAAACGCTTCCACCTTCTGGCCCAACTGGGATCGAACGCACTCACTCGCACCTGCTAGGATCATGGCAGCTCCATTCCAATGTCCACATTCCAATCCTGCCTTGCTAAAATCAAGGTCGAAAACCTCAAAATCACAATCAGGTCTCGGCACATTCTTCATGCCTTCCATGTACCAGCAAAGCACCACCCAGCCACTACCAACAGCTTTGCATATCAAATCCTCTGCCCTGCTTGAATCGTCACCATCAATGTAAGGAGAGTCGATATGCAAAAGGGCCAGCTTATCCTCGCCCAAAAGCGACCTCGCACCCAGAAAACCATCACCTAGATGGAAATGAACCTCTTGCCCGTAACGAGCTCATTCTCCTCCAACTCTTGGATCCACGTCCCAAAGCTTGGCTCTTATGCCCAACCCACGAAGTCTTGAAAGTTCCAACACAAGGGCTGCCGATCCCAAGTACTACTCAAGACCACACGGGTTTAAAGCTCTTAATATGTCAAAATATATAAATTCAGTCATGCCCTGCGACCGGAAACGACCTATGCCACCATTCCACTCGCCACGTTGACCCAAACTGTATAGCGGATAGCCCGCGTGACTCTCCACATAAGTCCAACCCTTTTCGAGAACAAGGTCTGCCACTTCTAGGAGAACGAAATGCTTCCACAAATCCCCCGCATTCCCAACATGATCTCTGTGGTCATAACCCATCAGACAGATGATATGCAACTGAAAACACTTCAACTTGACGACATATATGAACTTCAGAATTATTACATAACTATTATTACACAATAGTCTGTTAGCTACTGAGGGGTGCCGATAGGTATTTATCTCAGTAATTTATAACCCAGTGAATAGATGTGTGTGGGGCTAGGATTTACGATAGCCATGCCAGCGATCCTGACACAAGGGTTCAAGGTGAATACAAATATGATTACAATAACATGTATGATTGCAGTGATGTATATGGTACTTGGAGGGGCCGCTGGCGTGGGGGGCCTGTATGCCTGGCCCTCTTTAGTGCTGTTGAAGTGACTTTCGGCATGGCTTAAGTAAATTCGATATCCACGTCAAGCTGGTTCATGGGGGTTCAAATCCCCCACTCCACACCTAAATTTCGTTTATGATCCTAATTTTTCTAAACTTCCACGTTGACTAAGGGCCCGCGAAGAAATAACCTTGTCATATGAATGATGCGTAATTATTATACTGAACCGGTCTCATATTGGTTTCATATAATGGCTTTACACGTTTATGTGCAAGTTATTTCTCTACGGACCCAAATAGGGCCCTTCCCCCGCCGTCTAGGAAAGGAAGGAATACTAAGAACTGATGTTCAGTTCAAAATGTTAGACAACCGAGCCAAAAGCAATATATCAGATCGCATCAAGAGCCAGACCCGATCCAATTCAGATGGGAGCACTCGATTGTGATCACGTCGTGAGAGGATTCAGTGTAGAGGACGAGGCCGGAAATGGGTCCTATAACGCATGAGGTCCAAAAAGCCGGTCAGATAGTCTTCTTGTGCTTCTTGGCTCAGGTCCAGAAACTCGGGAACGTCGGACCAGAGATCTTTTTTCCCGGCGAGCCGGTCCAGGAGTCTGTAGGGCACCATGAGACGGCCCACGTCTTCGAGGTTCTGCTGGTTTCGTCTTGGGGAGGTGCCAAGCTCCATTACGGCGTTGAAGAGTAGGTATTCTTTGAAGGCGTCGTCTTCTGCCCTACTTGATCCCACTGAAAACTCAAGGTCGCCAGAGGACTTGGAGTAACTTGGCATCGCGTCTTCCCGCTTGAGTAGATCGAATATCTCCTGACCGACCTCGATGAGCTCGACCGGCTCTTCTGCCTCTTCTAGAGTCCTGTAGAGGCCGCGCCTGAAGTGGAGCCGTTTTTGGATGTTGTTCATGTGGGAGGCTTAGAGAGCGGTGTCCTGCCGGTTGTCGCTGAAGACCAGGATCTTTCTTTCGCCTTCGGGAAGGGAGTTTAGGTTGTGGGAAACCAAAACGTCAGTTGCGGTGGACCTGCCCACAGTTCCAAAGGAGAAAAGCTTGTTGAACTCTCGGGATCTTCGATCGTAGAAGATTCCGCAGCTGTCTGAGGGGCAGAAGAGGAAGGGGTGGGGCAGTACTCTGCCTCTTCGAGCTCCACGAACTCCCGGCGTTCTTTCCTGATGGCGCCAGTGGGCGTTTGCCACTGGTCTGGGGGAGGCGTCGCCTCCGGGTCGTACTTTCCAACGAATATGTAGGCAGGCTCGCCCTCGACGTCCAGATCGTCCATGTCCCGGGGCCGGAGGGTTCCGTCTGACCCGATCGAGACGCTGTAGTACTCTTGACCGCAGGCCCTGCAGAAGACGAGAGGGAAGGTGATCCTGGTCTTGTTCTCTTTCGAGCAGTCGGGACAGATGACCTCGCCGACGTCGTTCAGGTGAGGCGCCTTCGGGCTGATGCAGCTTTTGATTCCACCGCCCTGGCTGAAGAAGGCGTGGATCTTGGGCACGGAGCCGGGCCTGGATCCTGCCGCGGTCCTCGATCTCGGTGTTCATACCGGCGAGGAGCACGACCTTGATCTCGATAAGAGAGGCCTCTTTTGAAGAGTCGGGCCTGACCGTCTTTTGGTAGGCCTTGGCCAGGTCGTCCAGGTTCATGGAGTTGGAGTTTCTGAGGAGCTGGTCTTCCAGGAACTGGACGACCAATAGCTCGCCCAGAAGCTTGCCCATGCTGATTTTCGATGCCTGATCTTTGGAAAGTTTCCGGCCGGAGAGTGCCTCGACCAGGGCGATTGTCTTGTGCATCAAAATGCTAGATGCCCCTGACTTTCAGTCGGGGGAGTAGTCACCCAAAAGCAATATATCGGATCGAACCAAGAGCCAAAACTCGATCTAACTCAAGATGGGAGCACTCGATTTTGAAGATAATCTTGATGGGAAACCCCAATGTCGGAAAAAGCGTAGTATTCTCCAGGCTCACTGGAACAGAGGTGATCTCTTCTAACTACCCAGGAACTACCGTCGAATATACTCAAGGAAAGACTCGCATCCAAGGCGAACCTGTCGACGTGATCGATCCTCCTGGTGTGTACTCACTAGAGCCTTCCTGCAAAGCAGAAGAAGCCACCAAAGAGATCTTCGACAAAGGCGCAGACGTAGTGGTAAACGTGGTAGATGCCACTAACCTGGAACGCAATCTCAATCTAACTCTCCAGATCCTGGAAAAAGGTCTTCCCACCGTCATCGCCCTGAACTTATGGGACGCCGCCAACAGAACCGGAATAAACATCGACCTAGAATCCCTGGAACAAGAACTGGGCGTAGCTGTCATTCCTACCGTGGCAGTAAGCGGCCAAGGCATCCACGACCTCGTCGAAGAGATCGCAAGAGCCAGAACCCCGCCTGAAACTCATTTCGAATCTTCCGACCAAAGATGGGCAAGAGTGGGGAAAATCGCCGAAAAGGTCCAGCAGATCCAACACAAACACCCGTCCATCCTAGAAAAACTCGAGGAAGCCACAATCAAGCCGATCCTAGGAATACCGCTCGCCCTTCTAATCCTTTACATCTCCTTTTCTGGCGTGATAAAGATAGGCGAACTCCTCATAGACCACATTTTCGATCCCATTTTTGCCATCTACAATCCCTTCATCATGGGAATCGTAAATCAGTACACTTCAGGAGTCGTACACGACATCCTCGTTGGAACCACTTCTGACATAGAGACCTCCTTTGGCCTTCTCACCACCGGCTTTTACGTCCCACTAGGAATGGTAATGCCCTTTGTGATACCGTTCTACATAGTATTGGGCATCTTAGAGGACGTTGGATACCTGCCCAGGCTCAGCGTCCTTGTCGATGCCCTGATGCACAGGGTCGGCCTCCACGGAGCTGCCATCGTCCCTTGCATATTGGGCCTTGGATGTAACGTTCCTGGAGTCATGGCTACAAGGATCCTTGAATCCCCCCAACAAAGGTACCTTGCAGCAACCTTGATGGCGGTCTCAATCCCATGTGCTGCCCAAAACGCCATGATCTGGGGACTTCTTGGGCCTTATGGCCTTCGTTATATCGCCATAGTTTATGGTACACTCGCCCTAGTCTTCATAACGGCTGGAATGCTTCTGAGCAGGCTGATAAAGGGCGAATCCCCAGAAATATTCCTTGAAATCCCTCCCTACAGATTACCCGATCCCATCTCTCTCTTCAAAAAAACCTTCATGAGGTCAAAATACTTCCTGAAAGAGGCCGTACCCTATGTCCTTTTAGGCGTCTTTCTCATGAACATCCTTTTCATCACTGGGGTCGTAGACGTGATCGGTCGATTGCTCCAGCCGGTAGTCACAGGGCTCTTTGGTCTTCCGAGCGAGACTGCCGCCACTCTGATAATGGGCTTCTTGAGAAAAGACCTGGCAGTAGGAATGTTAGCGCCACTGGGATTAACTCCAAATCAGCTCACCGTAGCATCGGTAGTCCTTGCCATGTATTTCCCTTGCATCGCCACTTTTGTAGTATTCATGAAAGAACTTGGGCTGAAAAATACAGCCAAGTCGGCAGCGATAATGCTCGTTGCCGCTACTACCGTAGGCACAATTCTCCACGTCATTTTGGCAATCTGATAAAGGCTGCCAATATGAAACGAGGAAAGTGAGATGGTTGAATTCTACTACAGGATGCGCCACCTGGCGCCTACCTGATCATTTCCAAAGGAACTTCGCCCAGATGCAGGGCCGTCGCCACCAACGCTCCTTTTAACCCCAAACGTTCAAGCTCGTCTAGATCCAACTCATCTTTCACGCCGCCACCGAGCAATAGTTCATGCTCGCTTTCCAAGGCGGCCTCTCTCAAAAAGAGATCGTCAAAACCCCCAGACGTTCCGACCCGATCCAAGGCTAGCAGGATGATCTCTTTTAGAGATAGATCATTGAGCTCTCTGATCAGATCGAGCGGAGACATCTGAAGCGCCGGATCTCGAGTAAGAACCCGGCCCGAGATTAGATCCACGCTCACCGTGACATTCCTGATATCAGACGCCTTCTTGATCAGGTCCAACGAGACAGTCTCAGTCCCCAACACTGGGATACACCTTCGCGGGAGAAGTTCAACATCTTCGATGGAAGCCACCCCTATATCCGCCATAGTTCTGGCTCTCTTTGATATCTGGCCGATAACGTCGAGGTTGTCTCCTGATCCAGTAATCCTGTCAAGGTCGGCAACGTAGACCTCCCTTGGCGCAAGTGTTTCCAGGATCTGGATCGGGTCTGAAGTGTCAACAACTGAGCTGCTCTTCTCGATAGACACGTACTTATCACGCTCGCCCCTGACGGCGTGAACTACCTCACCATTAAATAGGTCGAGAACAAAGACGCAGCGCATCATGATTCTGCCGAAATGGGATGGTACAATATGAAGTTATTGGTAAGTCCAATGAGCCTGGAAGAGGCAAAAGCAACGATGTCTGGCGGAGCCGACATATTAGACATGAAAAACCCAAAAGAGGGCTCTCTTGGAGCCAACTTTCCGTGGGTCATAAAGTCCGTGGCCGAGCTTGCAGACGGAAAAGTTCCAGTGAGCGCTGCCATTGGAGATTTTGATTACAAGCCCGGAACCGCGAGCCTGGCTGCCCTAGGCGCTGCAGTTTCCGGCGCAACCTACGTAAAATTAGGCCTCTTGGGAATAAAGACTGTTGAAGAAGCCGAAGATATGCTGGGAAAAGTCGTAAAAGCCGTAAAAGACTTCGACCCCAAAACGAAACTGGTAGCTGCGGCATATGCCGATTACAGTCGAGCAGGATCCATCTCCCCTATGGACATCCCCCCCGTCGCCCAAAAATGTGGCGTAGATGTCATCATGATCGACACTGCAGTCAAAGACGGCAAGACCGCGTTCGAGTTCATGGATGAAAAACAGATGGAAGAATTCGTAAAATCAGGCAAAGAACGAGGGATGGAAGTTGCCCTGGCCGGAAACCTCGGGTTCGATCATCTTGAAACCCTAAAGCGGATCTCTCCAGACATAATAGGGATCAGAGGCGCGGTCTGTGGTGGCGATCGCAACACCCAGATAAGGGAGGAGCTGGTCAGGCAGATGAAAGCCGACCTCTCCTGAGATTTTTATAATTTTTTTATAGCTTAATCAGCCTGGACTTGTAGACGCCCGCGACCTCGTCCATCTTTTTTAAGACGTCTTCAGAAACCGACTTGTCCACGTTCAAGACCATCAGTTGTTCTTCACCTGAGGGTTTCTTGCCAACATACATCCCGCTGATGTTGATATCGTCCTCGCCCAATACCATGCAACAAGGCCCTATGATCTTTGGCTTGTCTTCATGAGTTACGAGGATCATGTAACCTTCTGGTGGCAAGTGAACCAGATACTCATTGATCTGGACGATTCTCCCTTCGGCCTTGCCGTGAACCGTGCCCGAGACCGTGACAGTATCTCCAGCTCCTTCGAGCTTCAGGGTTATGAGGTTGCTGTAACCGTTGGTAGAATCAGTTTTGCTTTCGGTCAGCTTTATCCCATGTCCTTTGAGCCCTGGAAGAGCGCTCACGAAGTTGACCTTGTGGCCGATGGCATCCAAGAATCCTTTCACGACTGAAAGCGTCACTGGCTTTACGTCTTTTTCCGAGACAGATCCACCATAAGTGATCTCCAGCTGCTCATATCCTTCGCCCTCACCCAGCTGGGCCACCAGCCGCCCCATCTTCTCGGCCAGGTTCATGTAAGGCTCCATGACCGCCATGATCTCCAAAGATATCGAGGGCATGTTCAGCGCGTAAGGTGGAAGCTCGCCCCTTCCCACAGCCAAGATCTGTTCGGCCACCGCCACTGCCACGTTCACCTGTGCTTCTGCAGTAGATGCTCCAAGGTGAGGTGTAACCACTATTCCTTCTGGCTCTAACAGTGGGTTTCCGGTGGGCGGCTCTTTTGTGAATACGTCTATCGCAGCCCCTGCCACCTTTCCTTCTGACACTGCTTTGGCGAGGGTCGCCTCGTTTATGATCCCGCCCCTGGCACAGTTTATGATCCGAACGCCAGGCTTCATGACCTCGATCTCTTCTTCGTCGATGAGGTTTCTAGTCTCTTCGGTAAGTGGCGTGTGAACCGTGATGAAGTCGCTTTCCCTGAATATCTCGTCCAGGTTTGTCAGCTTGACGCCCAGCTCTGCCGCTTTCTCTTCGGTTATGAATGGGTCATAAGCTAAGATGCGCATCCCAAAGGCTCTCATTCTCATTGAGATCTCAACGCCGATTCTTCCAAGACCCACGACGCCCAGGGTCTTGTTGTAGACCTCGACTCCCGTGTACTTCTTCCGGTTCCACTCGCCACTCTTGAGGGTATTGTTGGCTTGCGGAATGTTTCTTGCCATGGAGAGCATCATGGCGATTGTGTGTTCTGCCGCTGAAATTGTGTTTCCGCCAGGGGTATTTACGACGATTATGCCTCGTTTGGTGGCGGCATCGATATCGATGTTATCTACGCCAACGCCGGCCCGTCCTATGACTTTCAAGTTGTCTGCGGCCGCGATCACGTCGGCCGTCACCTTGGTGCCGCTCCTTATCGCCAAGGCATCGTAATCTTTAATCTTCTCGATGAGCTCTTCTGGTGAGAGGTTGGTTATTACGTCGACCTCGGCCTCCGTCTCCAATTTCTTGACGCCCACTTCTGATAGGGGGTCGCTTACAAGGACTTTCATGACGATTCTCCTCCATTGGCGTACAAAGATGTACAAGCATTTTACCTTTTCGACGGGCGAGAGGAGACAAAGAGCAGAAACGCGGAACTGGAAAACGAAAGCTATAGTCGAGAACCAACTAGATTGGACTAATTGGTCCTCGCCAGAATGATGTTTAACGATGCGAATAAGGCCAGTGCCTTCAACCCATGCTCATGCTTTCGTGGAAACTGATGTCACCAGTTCCATGAATGTTGATGTCGCCCCCAGATCCTGCTATTTCAATGTCGGTTCCGCCAAGCCAGTCTCCTTCCCCTGGCCAGCTTGGATGTGGATTATCTCCAGAGTAATACGGCGAATAAGGCACTACATTGATCCATATAGGATTGCTCCACCCTGAGATGTCTCCATAAATGGCGATCATGTGCCAACCATTCGAATCCCCATAGAACCACGTGTTGTAATCGCCAGGATACCAGCGCCCCCAATACTTCCAGATCTCGTATCCTCCTGAATACCTCTCATATGACCAGATGTTCTGGAACCGGTCATTAGATACCACGGTGTTGGTCTTTTGGCTATGGTAGATCGCAGCAGGCCCATAAGACCACATGCCGTTATAGAGAACCCAGTATTGAACGCCGCCAAAACCAGTGGCACCAACTCCGGTGGCACCAACTCCTGTAGCGCCGAGCAGGCCACCACTTTCGCCCTCACCCTGGCCACTGATCGTGCCAACGCTGAGCATCTGATCTTTGGATATCGGCTCGCCTTGACCCAAGTCCGAGCTCACAGTACCCGTGGACGGCGCCAGTGACATCTGAGGCTCGCTTCCTACTTCTGGCCTCGTTGCAGTGGGTGCGTCATTTGAGGGATTTGAAATACTTGATGATGGCCCCGAAACAGCCGGCCCATTTAGCGGCGTTGGTGGGACCTGAAGCGGCACTCCCAAGGCGGAAGCGTCACCAAAAGACGCTCCCCCCATCTGCGCTGTGCAGATCAAAGTTGCCAAAAAGAACGTGGCAATGATCGCAGCGCACTTATACATATTTTTATCCAATTAATCTCACCTCTTTCGACTCAAGCAGCTGTAATTAACACAAAGACATTTTATATACAAATTTGTTTACTCGCGTAACCACGTCCAAGCTTCTTAAACCTGGGTATGATCGTAGTACTTAATCTCAGATCTCATAAAAAGTTTAGCCAGCTTAGTTGTTCATCTCCCCTCACTTTAGTCACCAACCATTGCACATCGTTCGATTTTCCCTTTGAATTTCATCCAGTTATTAAAAATGTCTCAGATGGCTTTTTGCTCCCACCCATGGAAATCTTCCACGAACCAGAGAACATGTATCTTTCCAGACTCTTCAATGGCTTTCTCAAATTATGGGACAAATTTCTTGTAGGCTTCATCCGTCAGCTTGACGCTGAACTCGAACCTAATAACCCTACCATAACTCTCATCTAATCTCTCGAACGCCTTTTATCACGTTAGGAATAATTAATAAATAGGGGTTGGGTCATATTTAACATTTATGCTTTGTTTGCCTCGTTACAATCAATGAAACATAATTAATTATACGATTAAAGTTATTTAAATTAATTCCGCTAAAACACAAAAAATGCGATCATCCGGAAAAGGGATAAACGATTAAACATAATAGATAATCTACAAGAGGTGTGTGGTTTGAGAAGAATTTTACTTTTTGGCATTACGTTAGCAGTCTGCCTCATAGTCTCAGGAACTGCTTTTGGTGCTGCTCTGAACGTGGAAGGGGAAGCAAGCCCAATAAACGCTGCACCTGGTAACAGCGAAAATGTGGGCCTCGTCATCTCGGTGACAGACCAAAACGGTGCTGCAGTTCGTGGCCTTAGCGACGCTAACTTCAAGGTGGACGCAACGATAGTGGCTCCGGGCGGGGCTCACGTGGACGTCAAGCGCGCAGATGAATCTTTTTACGCGCCAGGGTTCTACATACTTGAGATCGCCCCCACGACTCACATGGGTACTCAGTACACTTGGAAGTCAGGCGTCTATCTGTTCTCGGTGACAGTACAGAATAGCGCCGATCGAGGTCAGGCCGTGGTGGAGATGGACTTAAGACCGATATGTGTGCAGGCAGCAGGAGCAAGCGGGGTTGCAGAGTTTGTTGGCGCTGCAGAAGCGCAACCTCAGCTGGGGACAGTAGGAACTGTGGAAATCATCCTGCCAGATCTCAGAGTCACGCAGATCACCGCTGGAACTCCAGACATCAAAAGTAACGGAAAAGAGGCAAACGTCCCTCTCGCTGTAACCGTCAAGAACTTCGGCGGATCCACATCGAATGAGTTCAAGATCAGCACAGATGTCAAAGTCGGGACTGGCGGCATGTTCGTAAAGCCCTTCACGGTTCCTGGCCAGCGGGATATTTGGTACCCGCGACAAAATGGCTTGGGTGCCGGAGAAGAGATTACCTTCAGCGGAAACCTGTACATCGGAACACCTTCAGGCCCGTCGCTCTATGGTCAGAAAGCTGCTATCGTAGCGATGGTTGACAGCTGCTCTGGAGACGAGTTCATGCCCGATTATTGCAGGGTAAAAGAGAGCAATGAGGTGAACAATGAGGGACAGACGTCGATTGAGTTTCAAAAACTGGTTGCGACGAAGTTGGCCCTAATCCCACTCAAGATGTTACCTACCAAAATGAGGACCTCATAACTCCCCATAATTCTGTTTTTATTATTTTGTTGCAGATCTATTGGGAAATCGTTTTCTATTATGAATTCCGAAAGATCTTGTCGAGATGTGATGCCAATAATGGGTGATTTGTAGCCAGCTATAATACAACAAGAGGAGAATGCAATGCACATACCTACTCATGATGAGATTAGTGAAGCTTATCATCAAGGTCCAGAGGCAGTCATTCAATTTTTTAAATCAACGTGTGAATCGGCCATGGAGGAACTTGCAGGAGATCCCGAATCGGTCAAGTTGCTTAATAAGCTATTTGACGACATGGGTGATGACGGAAAAATTGCACGAAAACTCTGGAACAACCCAGAGACGAGGTTGGATGCTATCGACGCAATAGAACGACTCATAGATGAAAAAAAACGAGCTGTCGAAGAATTAAAGGCAGAGCGAGACCGGTTGAAAGCAGAAATCGAAAATAAGCGAATCAAAGCGGCCATGGACTCTTGGAGACAAGGTGTGAGACGATAACGGTCACAAGTCCCAAGCCAAAAAGCCCAACTTTGATCTGCCAAAAAGATCTCTGATGATCCAAAGCCCCTCATCAAGCCTCTGGAATCACACAGAAATATCACACTGAAGTTCTCATTTTCAGCGATATCGATACCTATCCTTCAACATCATGCCGTAAGCAAGGCCTGCGACAAGTCCTGTTATGTGAGCCATGTGTGCTATACTATCCGCCGTCCCCATCATGGCAAAGTCCAGGAATGCGAAGAGGAATACAGACGCCCTTATGCTCAACGGAAGCACGAAGAAGATAAGTACCCTGATCTCGGGCGCGATCACCGCAAGACAACCCAAGACGCCGTAGAGCGCGCCACTTGCACCCATCATGTATCCTGCAGGCGTAATCAGCATCTGGCCGATGGCACCTATGATCCCTGAGACGATAAATATCTGTAAGAACCGATTTTCGCCCACTCTCCTCTCAAGCTCAGTTCCGAAGAAGAAGAGGAAAAGCATGTTGAAGAAAAGATGGTTCGTATTCGCATGAAGGAACATGTGGGTGATCAATGTCCAAGGCCTAAAGGCAAGCGTTGCGGGATTCAAAGCCAGGTAATCGAAGGCAAATCCCGGAGCTATCATCTTCACTAAATAGAACGCAACGCACACGGCAAGTATCATGCCCGAATAGGTCAAAGGCAGGTTGAACCGTTTCGAGCCGGAATAACGACTGTCATCCCAAGGATCTGGATCATTCCATCCGCCCTCAGGTTCTTGCTCCTGCCAGCTTGCAAGACGGAAAAGACCATGACCCGATAAAGCTGATCGCACCGTTTTTGTCACCTTTCCCTCAAAGCTCACGCTTAAAACCACCACGCCCAAACCAACTCAAAGCTACAAATAGATGCTGGCAAAAACCAAACTACCAATCGATCAAATGCCAAATATCCTCTTGGCGTTCTCTGTGGTGGCCTTGGCCACTTCAGCTGGAGAGATCTCTTTAATCTTGGCAATTAAGTTCAACGAATCCAGGATGTAAGACGGCTCGTTTCGCCCATGCCTTGGAGACAAGAAGGGACTGTCTGTCTCGATCAAAAGGTAATCCAAATCCACCTGTCTTGCCAATACCTGATGCGGAGCCGAGCGGCAGATCACCGTGGCCAAAGATATGTAGAAACCCTTGTCTAAAGCTTCCCTCATTGTGGCTACGTTCCCGCTGTAACAATGGAACACCACCTTGTCAAGATGCTTCACCATCTCAAGACATTGCTGTTCAGTATCCCTAGCGTGAATCGTGAGCGGCAGATCCAGCTCCTGGGCGAGGTCTATCACCTTCTTGAATACTTCGACCTGCCTTTCTCTTTCTGCCGGATCAAGACAGCGATAATGGTCAAGGCCCGCCTCGCCTACGGCCACAATCTCGCCTGCATTTTCTCTTATGTGATCCAGAGTCGCTTGAACATCTTGATCGGTCATATCCGTGAGGGGATTGGGGTTCATGCCCAAGGTGGCATGAATGAAATCGTAATTTTGAGCGAGCTTTAGAGCCCTCTTGTTGCTTTTCAGCTCTACGCCGGAATCGATCATGGTTGTCACACCGGCGTCCAAGGCTCTTTGGATGGTCTCCTCGCGATCTTTGTTAAAATTCTTAAAATCGAGGTGGCAGTGAGTGTCTGTCACCTCGTAATTGATTTCGCTCAACTATCTTCTTCCTCCAACAGCATTAATCTGTTTATGGCGTTGACCAACGCTTCAACAGACGCCATGACTATGTCCTCTCTGGCTGATCTGGCAGTGACCACTCTTCCCTTATGAGTGTTTTCAACGCTGATCACAACCTCTGCCAACGCGTCGGCCCCGCCGGTTATGGCCTCTATCCTAAAGTCTCTCAGGCTGACAGAGGCAACTTCGCCCAAAATGGCCCGAACCGCCTTCAAAGCAGCGTCCACGGGCCCCACCCCAATGTGAGCCAAAACCCGCTCTTCGCCCCGAACACTGGCCTTCACCGTTGCCGTTGGAGTTAAGGTATTTCCAGTCATCACGGCAAGTTCTTTGAGCACAATAGTCCGTTTCTCTTCGGCCAGCTGCCCAATTACAACCTCGGCAATGGTCTGAAGATCAACATCGGTGACGTGTTTGCCTTTGTCACCAAGATCCTTGATCCGCTGCAAGATCTCCTGGAGCTGGACCTCATTTGGACTGTATCCAAGCTCTTTCAAAGATTGTTCAACAGCGTGCTTGCCGGTATGTTTCCCAAGGACTATCCGTCTCTTGTGACCCACCATCTCTGGAGTCATTATGCCCGGCTCGAAGGTATCTGAACGCTCTAAGACGCCATGGCTGTGAATCCCGCTTTCGTGAGAAAAGGCGTTCTCGCCAACTACAGGTGCCGTAGGCGATATCTTGACCCCAGAGAGCCGTTCCACCAACCTTGCGGTCTCGACCAGGTACTGGGTCTTGATATCGGTCTTGGCACCATAAATGGCGTGAAGGCTCATGACGGTCTCTGCCAAGTTGGCGTTGCCAGCCCTTTCACCAAGCCCATTTATTGTAACCTGGATCTCTCTTGCCCCGGCCTCGAACGCGGCGAGACTGTTTGCGACCGCAAGGCCAAAGTCGTTATGGCAATGAACGTCAACTACCATTCGTTCGGTGTTATCGCAGATCTCTTTGGCAAGCCCATAGAAAGTAGTCGGCATGGCAACGCCCACAGTGTCAGGTATGTTGACTATGTCGCATCCGACCTCTTCGACGGCCTTGAAGATATCTTTCAGGTAAGATGTTGGCGTCCTGGTGGCATCCATGGCCGAAAAAAGGCAGTGCCTTCCGTGGTCTTTGATGTATTCCACGGCATCGGCGGATTGTTTCAGGATCTCGTCCCTGCTCTTCTTGATGGTATGCTGTATCTGAATGTCCGAGGTCGAGACGAAAACGTGAACCAAATCCACGTTGGCATCAAGACAGCTATCAATATCCTTTTTGATGATCCTCGACAAACCGCAAACTTCAAGATCGAGGCCTTCGTCGGTGATCATCTTGACCGCTTCAAACTCGCCTTTAGAAGATACAGGAAAACCAGCCTCGATGATGTTCACACCGAGTTTGTCAAGCTGTCTTGCGATGGTGATCTTTTCATCCGGGGTAAGTGAGACGCCAGGTGTCTGTTCACCATCACGAAGGGTTGTATCGAAAATTTGGACATTTTCTCCACGCAGTGCTTCTACGCTATAGAAAACGATCCCACACAGAGGGCTCTTGTGTCATAATCTACGCAAAAGGGTGCCTGACATATAAAACCTTTTGCCATAACGGGCTCAAGTCAAACAGCACAACACCGCAGTAGCTGGCCGGATCTAAGACCTGCTTGGTATTACGAGATTGAAAACGACTGGAACTCAGAAAACTATTTCTATAACTACGCTCGATTCGGCTGGTTTGAGGGCATGGCGATGAAGGGAAAATTGGCTTTGGTGTTGATGCTGCTGAGTCTAGTGGCGTTTTCAATTGTGGCGTCTTGTAGCCATCCGTTTTTTGATGAGAGGTTAATGGCCCACCCCGAGGACGAACCGAGTGCCCTCAAACTGGCTGCGCCTGGCATTTCAGCTCCTGAAGAGGAGTGGAACAAGACCTTTGGTGGATCCGACTATGATGAGGGCTATTTTGTCCAACAGACAAGCGATGGAGGATACGTCGTTGCCGGTCGGACTTGGTATAACGGCAATGGTAACGTATGGCTGATCAAGACAGACCCCTCCGGAAACGAGATGTGGAACAAGACCTTTGGCGGGACAGACTATGAAGAGGGACGTTCTGTTCAGGAAACGTGCGACGGTGGGTACATAATCTCAGGTGCAACTTTATCTTACGGCGCTGGTTATTGGGATGCCTGGCTGATCAAGACCGATTCGGCTGGCAATGAGATGTGGAACAGGACCTTTGGCGGGACTAATCGTGATTTTAGCTATTCCGTCCAGCAGACGAGCGACAACGGGTACGTTGTCGCAGGTATAACTGGTCCCGAATCTGACGTTGACGTTTGGCTAATCAAGACAAATCCGACCGGAATTGAGACGTGGAACAAGACCTTCAATCGAGGATGCTATGATGTGGGTTGTTCTGTCCAGCAGACGAGCGACAACGGGTACGTTGTCGCAGGTACAACCTTATCTTTGACAGGTGGTGATCCCCACACTAATGTCTGGCTGATTAAGACCGATTCGTCCGGGAACGAGATGTGGAATAAGGTCCTTGGCGGGACCTTTACTGATGTGGGCACATCGGTCCAACAGACGGTTGATGGGGGGTACATTATCACTGGAGGCTCTGATTCTTACTCCGATCCTTACGGCGTAGTTGTTTATGACGTCTGGCTAATTAAGACCGATTCGTCCGGGAACGAAATGTGGAACAAAACCTTTGGTGGGTCTAATGGTGGTGAGGGATCGTCTGTCCGACAGACTGTTGACGGTGGGTACATCATCACGGGGCATAAATCAGACTACTGCGAAGATGTTTGGTTGATCAAGACCAATTCGGCTGGCAACGAGATGTGGAACAAGACCTTCCGCGCAACTGACACTAGCAGGGGCTATTCCGTCCAGCAGACTAGCGACGGTGGGTACATAATCGCAGGGAGCATCTATATCGACGCCGCGAAAGGCGACGTCTGGCTGATAAAAGTTGGGCCGGAAACAACTTCATTTGACTATCCTGTCGGAACGCCGCGTTCGCAATGCGGCACTGGTTACGTCACGCAGGAGAATGACGGCGATGGCTGGTATAATGCCCAGGACTGGAGGGTTTATAACGAAGATTACGGTGGATACCATCCAGGTGAAGACTGGAATGGGGAGGGTGGCGGAACCAGTGATGTGGGCGCCCCTGTTTACGTAGTAGCAGATGGTGTTGTTAATGCTACCACTTCTAACGTCGCTGGGGGAGGCATTGCAATTGAACATAAACTGCCCAACGGTGACTCAATATACTCCGTTTACATTCATATCTGCGTCAACACCAGTTTAAACGTGGGATCTGTTGTCCACCAGGGCGAACAGATCGGGACCATTGCTGACATTACCCCCCATGGAATGAGTCCGCATCTCCATTTTGAGATGCGAACCAAGCCGGTCAATCCATTGGACTGGTACCCCAACGACCTGGGCAACGGCTACTACAACATATCGCTTCTAGACGCCGATGGATTAACTGTTGACCCTTCGGACTTTATCGATTCAAACCGTGGCGAGGTCGTGCCCCCCTTGTACATTGAGGGCTACAAGTTAGACGTCAGTACCGGCGAATATCTCGAAGGCTGGAGGATCATCCTCAACGATGATTCTGGAAATGAGATCGCCAACACTACGACCAACTCAACCGGACATTATCAGTTCTGCAACCTCGTCCCAGGCGATTACGAAGTCTGCGAAGAGGTTAAAGAAGGCTGGACTAGCGTCGCCGCGACCTGTTTCAACGTGACACTTGTCAACGATAAAATCGGTGTGGCCTTCTTGAACAAGCCCGAATCGCTTGCCGTTGACGTTGACGAGGCTGCTTCTGACACCTGGATTGATCTCTATTCGAGCAACGCAGATGATAAGGAGGCGGTGATCTGGTACGAAATAGAGCCGGATGATTTTTCTGGAAAGCTGTATATGGAAATTCAAGATCTGAAAGGCAATGTGTATACGTGGGATGAAGGGCTCATAAGTGTAACCGGGGGCAGACATTCCTTAGTCTGGGACGGACGCGTAGATAACGAATTTGTAAATCAGCCAAACAATCCTTATTATATATCATTGATACTCCAAAAGGATGGGCAAGAAGTAGCACGCTCAGCCAACCACGAGATTTGGGTGGGCAGGCCAGTGATATTGTTGCACGGCCTATTTTCATCCAAGGAGAATATGGAGGACACTGTACTTTATGATGACTTAGGCACGTCTTTTTATGTTTCATCGGTTGAATACGATGGGGGAATTATTGGAAGTTCGACGGGAGATATTAGACGATATGCGCGCAAGCTCAATGATGAAATAGAAGTTATAAAACGAGATACGGGTGCCAAGAAGGTTGATATTGTTGCCCATAGCATGGGCGGTTTGGTAGCAAGATGGTACATTCAGAAGTTGGGTAAGGGCGATGTGGGGAAGCTGATAATGATAGGGACACCAAACCATGGCGCTGATATCGCAAATTTGCCGAAAGCAGCGTCAAAAACACTTGTAAATATAATATCATCAAAGCTTGGTTTATCAGAACTTGGATATTCGGCAGAGCTTTTAATAGATGAGCTAACCTCCAATTTTGCGATAAATGAAATGATCCCCCATCACCCATTCTTACAAGAGCTCAACAACAATGATGGCTGTGCGTATTATATCGAGAAGGGCGTTAATTATGAAGACGAAATATCCGAATCTTGTCGATATGCAGTCATTTCCAGCAAACATTGGTTCCCAACACTCACCCACAACCATATATCAGTAAATATATTTGGGGTGAATTCGCCACCCATAAAGGTATTTTCAAGCACTTCTGGTGATGGTATTGTTCCTTTATACAGCGCTAAACTATCTGGGGTTAGTATCTGGTCTGAAAGCGACAGCTTTCATGTTGGCGAACAAACAAAATCTCAAGACATCATCGACGAGGTTAGATCCTTGCTCCAACAACCAGATGAGCTAATTCAATATAATCCAGGTTTGTATGAGGAAGACGTCCTCGATTCCGATTCCAATCCTGCCTACTGGACAAATCCGATAGAAGACCTCATCCATCCAGGCGAGGTGAAATGTTACAACATCACCGTCGATCCCTCATCAACAGAGTCTCACTTCTTGGTCGTTTGGGATAATGGAACATTAAACGCCACGTTATCGGCGCCAAACGGAACCGAAATTGAAATACCCTCTGAGGGAATTTATGCAGCTTATTCGGTTCTGGCACCAGACTCTGGAAACTGGACCATTGAGATATCGCCAACGAACATCCCACCCAACGGAACTAACGTTACTATTCAGGCGTTTATCGAGAACCCCTTATTCATTGGAGTCCACACCGATAAAACCGTATTCGACCCCCAAGAGCCAATCAAGATCACTGCCTATCTCGGAAATAATGAGTCCGGACTTGCAAATGCCTTTGTGATGGCAAACATCTCTAAGCCAGACAATACGACCGAAACTCTCACACTTTATGATGATGGGTTACATAACGATAACCAGACTGCCGACGGAATATACGCGAATGAGTACACTAACACGAGTTTGTGGGGGACTTACCACATCTTGATTTCAGCTTCAGGAAATGTGAATGGCGACGATTTCGAAAGAGAGACCTTTACGACAGTATGGATAGAGCTCTATCCGGACTTAACCCTGGAATCATCGGACATATATCTCTCAAATAACGCACCCGGCGTCGGAGAAAACGTTACTATTAGCGCAACGATCCACAACATTGGAGATGCGAACGCGAACAATTCGTCGATAATGTTTTATGATGGCGATCCTGCAAATGGTGAGCTGATCGGTGAGGATTTAATAAACATAAGCTCGGGTGGGTCTGCTATTGCGTCTACGCCCTGGATTACTAAAGCAGGAGTGCATAAAATATTTATCCAAATCAGTCCATTCAATGAGTTCCTAGAAAGTAGTTATGCAAATAACGTTGCATCGAACGTCTATTGCATCAACGTCTTGGGATGCCCGCACAGGATGGGACGATATTCACGTGCAGCTACGCAAATAACGTTGCATCGAACTTAATCATAAGTCAAATTACGGCGACGCATTCTCGTCACCGTCGCTTTTGCAAACCAACAAAGCCTAAATAGGACGTTGTGCTTATGCGTTCCCGTCTGTTGGAGGATTATGATGATCTCTGAGGTGGCAGGACAATACGACGCAAAAGAAATTGAGAGTAAGGTAGAGCGGTTCTGGGAAGACGAAGACATCTACCCAAAGACCAGGAACATGAGAACCGGCGGCAAGAAGTTCTTCTTCGTAGATGGCCCGCCCTACACCACAGGTAGCATACACCTGGGGACCGCCTGGAACAAGATCATCAAAGACTCAATTCTCCGGTACAAGTCCATGAACAACTTCCACGTCAAAGACCGGGCCGGGTGGGACATGCACGGCCTTCCAATAGAGGTCAAGGTGGAAGAAGCCCTCGGGTTCAAGTGCAAAAAAGACATCGAATCCTACGGCGTCAACAATTTTATCGACAAATGCATGGAGTTTGCCCTCAGCCAGAAAGACTCGATGACTGGCCAGTTCAAGATCTTGGGCACCTGGCTCGACTGGGAAGACCCTTACATGACCCTCAAGGACGAGTACCTAGAAGCTGCCTGGTGGGCCCTGAAAAGCGCCTACAAACGCGATCTCCTCGAAAGAGGTGTCAGGGTCGTCAACTGGTGCCCCAGATGCGAAACCGCCATTGCTGACGCCGAAGTCGAGTACTGGGACGAATCTGACCCTTCAATCTACGTGAAGTTCCCTGTGATTGGAGAAGAAAACACCTACATAGTGATCTGGACCACCACTCCCTGGACCATTCCCGCCAACGTGGGCGTTGCCGTCCACCCAGAATTTGAATATTCTAAGGTCCGGGCCTGGAAAGACGATCAAGAAGACATCTTGATAGTCGCCACCGCCCTCACAGAAAACGTCCTCCGTGAAGGCCGCTACAAAGACTACGAGATCTTGGACCAGGTCATGGGAATCGACCTTGAAGGCCTAGAGTATAGGCACCCTCTAGAAGACCTGGTGCCAGCGCAAAAAGAGATCGAACACAAAGTTCACCTGGCAGACTTCGTCACCGCCGAGAACACTGGATCGGTCCACATAGCGCCAGGCCATGGTTTTGAGGACTTCGAACTCGGTGTCCAGGAAGGAATGGCCATATTCTGCCCCGTCGGCGAGGATGGAAGATACACCAACGAGGCTGGCGAAAAGTACGTTGGCAAATACGTAAAAGAGGCAAACGACGAGGTGAACGATGACCTCCTGGCAAGAGGACTTCTTCTCGCAAAAGGCGTGATCGTTCACAGATACGGCCACTGCTGGCGCTGCAAAACTCCAATCATCTACATCTCAACGCCCCAATGGTTCCTCAAGATCTCCGACCTGAGAGACGACATGCTCGACGAGATCACCAAGATCAAATGGTACCCCGAATGGGCCGGGTCCGCCAGGTTCAAAGACTGGGTCAGCGGCGCTCGCGACTGGTGCATCTCGCGCCAAAGATATTGGGGGATTCCTCTTCCAATCTGGATCTGTGACGATTGTGGCGAGGTCGAAGTTATAGGCTCCATGGCAGAACTGAACGAAAGAAGCGAAACCGAAGTAAAAGAGCTTCACAGGCCCGCCGTAGACGACGTGTTTCTCAAATGCAAATGCGGCGGCAAGATGCGCCGCGTTCCCGACGTCTTTGACGTCTGGTTCGATAGCGCCGTTGCTTCCTGGGCCACACTGAAATATCCTCGATACGAAACCGAGTTCAACGAGTGGTGGCCTGCCGACTTCATAACAGAAGGTCACGACCAGACTCGTGGCTGGTTCTATTCCCAGCTTGGTGCCAGCATGGTATCCTTTGGCAAAGCTCCTTACAAGAGCGTCCTCATGCACGGTTTCGCCCTGGACGACAAAGGCAAAAAGATGAGCAAGAGCATTGGAAACGTGGTTCAACCCGAAGAGGTCGTCCAGAAGTTCGGTGCAGACACGCTCAGGTTTTATGTTCTCTCCTCAAACGCACCCTGGGAAGACATCCACTTTAGCTGGGATGAGTTGGTTAACACTAACCGGATGCTCAATATCCTGTGGAACGCTTACAGGTTCCCACTGCCTTATATGCTCCTCGACAAGTTCGACCCGACCCAAACTAGCCTTGACGCGTACAAGGACAACCTCAGGCCCGAAGACCGCTGGATCCTTTCCCGTGTCAACACTCTCGCAAAAGAGGTGCAAAAACAGATGGAGTCCTACCAGCTCCACCGCGTCACCAGAGCCCTCTCAGAGTTCGTGCTTGAGGACCTTTCCAGATGGTACATCCAGCTGGTAAGACCCCGAACCTGGATCGAGACCGACGACCCTGATAAGTTGGCAGCTTACGCTACGATCTATGAAGTTATGGTCACACTCACCAAGCTTTTGGCACCGTTCATACCGTTCACTGCAGAATCCATCTACCAAAACCTGGTCCGAGAAGCAGTGCCAGACGCGCCAGTATCTGTTCACATGTGTGACTGGCACCAACCAAGAGAAGACCTAATAGATCCCGAGCTTGAAGTCCAGATGAAACTGGTCCGGGATGTCGTTGAGGCTGTATCCAACGCCCGCCAGAAAGGTGGACGAAAATTGCGCTGGCCAGTCTCCAATATTATCATCTCGCCCAATCAAGAGATCGCGGAGCTGGATAGTCTGATCAATGTTCTCAAAAACCAGACCAACTCCAAAGCCGTCGTTGCGATGGCTCCTGGTGAAAAGCCGCCTATGAACATGGCTTTAAACCCGATCCCCAAGAAGATTGGACCTGCCTTCAAGGGCGACGCTCAAAAGGTAATCCAGGCTCTAAAAGCTGCAGATCCTCTAAAAGTCAAAGCGGATCTAGAAACTGGCTCTTGCAAGGTTGAGTCCTATGCCATCGAGCCAGAGATGGTGGAGTTTCTAGAAGAAATCCCCGAAAACCTGGTTGCAGCAGACTTCTCTTCTGGAACCGTCTACGTCGACATCACCCTTACCAGCGATCTCAAGGCGGAAGGTTACGCAAGAGAGATCATCCGCAGGGTGCAGGACATGAGAAAAGAGATGGACCTCAACGTAGAAGACCTGATAAAAGTTCGGGTCAAGGTCGACGATGAAGAGGTCTTGAATCTGGTACTTGGCTTAAAAGAGAAGATCAGCAGTGAGGTTCGATCCAAAGACACGATGATGGGGACCTCTCTTAAAATGGAAGGGTCTCTTGTCAAGAACTGGTCTGTGGAAGGCGTTGATGTCTCAATCGGAATCACCCATGGGTAATTAATATATAAGATGTGTAACAGAGTATCTGCCATGGGAGATCAAATTCCCGTAAAGGTGATGGGTGTCTACGTAGTAAAGTCTAAAGAAGGCTTTGCGGCACCCGTGGTCCTCTTAGGAGATGAGTCCAGCAGAATAGTGCCCATCTTTGTTGGACTTTCAGAGGCAGTATCCATAAACCAGGCCCTATCTGGCGAAATCTCGCCTCGACCCACCACCCACGACCTATTTATCTCGACCCTCGAAAGCTTCAATGCCAAGGTAACTCATGTTCTGATAGATGATCTCGATGAAGGCATCTATTATGCGAGACTCATAGTAGTGTTCGATTTTGTAGAACGAGAGATCGATGCCCGCCCCAGCGATTGTCTCGCCTTGGCCCTCAGATCTGGTGCTACCATCCAGATGTACGAAAAAGTGATATCTGAGTCCTGTGTGGACAAAAGCACGCTGGAAGATTTAAAGGAAATCGGCCAATACATCTAATCCACGCCTTCCAAACGCAGGAAAACATTTAATAGATCTTCCCGCAAAAGTGTTAGCATAGCTTTGAGGGGAGTAGCAAAGTTGACCGCAGATATCCATAGGTGCGCTCAGGCGTCCAAGCAGTCTTGGTTGGGCGATGTACGACGCAGCGGGATCATCAGGAAGGGGGCGAGAATATGCCAAACCGATTTGTTGTGTGCTTGATCGTCTATTTGGGCTTGGTCTTGTGCTTCCTTTGCCCAATCGTTCTTTCGCAGGTTGATGAAAATCCCATGAACTTGATCGAGCTTCAGTACCGTTCGGAAGATCCAATCATCGAGACAAATCCAAGCGGTCTAGCCGTTCTCGGCGATCAGAACGCGTCCAAATCGATCAAGATCCCAGGACTTGAGAACAGGATCATCCCTGGTGAACCAGTGGTGCCCTTCAGAACTGCCAAGATACTGATCCCACCAGGAAGCGAGATCTTGGAAATAGAGGTCATCCCTGGAGAAAAAAAGAATCTGGGCACGATCTTTATCGAGCCAGGTCAAGACGCCCTTCCCATAAGCTGTATGGTCGGCAACATTTCTGAACTTGAGTTTACACCCCTCAACGAGACCACTTACGAATCCATGGGACCTTATCCAAAAGAGTTCTATTCTGTTCAGGGAGTTTTGGAGAAAAACGGATACAAAACCCTCTACGTCAATCTTTATCCCATACAATACATACCCAAGACCAAGGAAACATACTATTTTGGAACCTTTGATGTCAGGATAACCACCGCGCCTTCTGTCACTCTGGATCAGGGCCTCTTCAGGGGCCTGTCCAAAGACCAAGAGACGATAACGAGTATGGTGGATAACCCTGAAAGCATCGCGGCATACACCGCTGCTTACTCCTCTGACGTGGTGCCAACTGGTGGCTCTTTGCTCCTCGACGAAAATTATGATTACGTGATCATAACGACCCGAGCGTTCAAAGATGCCGCTGGCCCCTACAGTTTCAAGGCACTGGCTGACTGGAAACGATCACGAGGCATTGCATCAACAGTCGTCGCTGTAGAAGACATATATGTCAACTACGATGGCATAGATCGACAAGAAAAGATCCGAAACTTCATACGGGACGTTTACCAGAACAATGGCATAACTTACGTTCTCTTAGGAGGCGATGCCGATGGATCTGTCTTAAGTGACGAAACCGAAAACGATCTGGTTCCTGCAAGAGGTCTTTGGGCCTGGAACTATGAGCTCAATCCCCCAAACATCCCTTCAGACCTTTACTACGCTTGTCTTGATGGGAACTATGACTACAACGGAAACGGAATCTACGGCGAACCAAACGATGGTCCCAACGGAGACGATGTTGACCTTCTTGCAGAAGTGTACGTCGGAAGAGCCCCGGTAGACTCTTTTGAGGAGATGAATAACTTCGTCAGAAAGACCATCGATTATGAGTCTGGACATGACCCTTACTTAAAAGAAGTCTTGATGGTAGGCGAGTTTCTGGGTTTTGGCGGCGTGAGCAATTGGGGCGGAAACTCCAAAGATGAAACCAAGGACGGTTCGAAAGTCAATGGGTACCAAACAACAGGTTTCCCTGACGAGTTCAATAAACGGACCCTTTACAGCCGTGATAAGGAATGGTCTCAATCTGAGTTGGCAGAGATAATCAACCAGAACGTCCACACAATAAACCATCTCGGTCATGCCGGTGTTGGGACTGCCATGAAGATGAGCCAAAGCGACGTTGACGCTCTTTCCAACGACAAATACTTCTTTGGATACAGCCAAGGTTGTTATGCAGGAGCTTTCGACAACCGCGATCGGGATGGCGCTTATCTACCTTACGATTCCATTCTCGAGCAGTTCGTGACCACTTCAGGTGGCGCGTTTGCTTTCATAGGCAACTCTAGATTCGGTTTTGGAAGACGTTCGTCCACTGACAGTCCATCCCAACGATACGATCGACAGTTCTGGGATGCCATATTTGGCGAGGACATAAAGAACCTGGGCCAAGCTAACCAGGACTCAAAAGAGGATAACGTGGGATCCATCGATCGGAGTTCTGACGGAAACGTGATGAGATTCTCTTACTATGCTATCAACCTTTTAGGAGATCCCGAGACGCCATACCGAATGCCACTCTATTCAGAACACGACCTAGACGTATCTAAGATAAGGCTTCCAGGTTACGCCAAGCCCGAAAAGGCCATCAAAATATATGCGACCATAGATAACAAAGGCATAAACGATGAGCGAGATGTAATTGTTCAGTTTATGGAAGATGGAGTCGTGAAAGGCTCAAGCAGGATACCTCACCTTTCCACAGGATCGTCTCAAGAAGTCAGTTTCACCTGGTCCAAAGACGTCAAGAGGGAATACAACCTTGGAGTCTATGCAGTCCCTCTGATCGGCGAAGACTACACCGAAAACAACTATGACGAAAAGACCATAAATATTCGAGAATCTGCAAACCTCATACTTCTGGTAGATGATGACGATGGACTTGGCTACGAGACATATTATGAAAACGCCCTTGAGGCAAACGACTACAACTACATAAAAACCGAAGAATCACCTTCGTTGGCTGAGCTTAACAGCTTCGACTGTGTTGTCTGGTTCACTGGAAGGGACTTTACGACCACGCTATCTGGCCAGGATCAGGCCAACTTGGCCGCTTATCTTGATGGCGGTGGATCGCTTTTCATCACTGGTCAAGATATCGGGTACAACGTCGGAGATGCCGATTTTTATAGCGAGTATCTCTATTCAGAATATATGAAGGACAGCATGACAACTCACATGCTTGAAGGCTTGAAAAACGATCCAATCTCAGATGGCATTGCCATTCAAATTTCGAAAGGTGATGGTGCAAACAATCAGTATTGGCCCAGCGAGATTAGACCTGTCAACTCCTATGCCACAAGAATCTTCAATTATCAAGGATCGGGCATAGGCGCGATAAGAATTGATAACGGCATCTACAAAGTGGTCTACTTTGCATTTGGGTTTGAAGCTATAAACAGCTGTCTTGACAGAAACGAGGTCATGGGAAGGGTCATAAAAGAGTTGATTTCAGCACCTGATGCAAAACTTTCTGTCACCAAAGATGCTAGCGCATCTGAAGCTTTGCCAGGTGAAGTGCTCGAATACAACATAACTGCGGCCAATAACGGTGAAGTTGAGCTCGCAGACGTTATCATCAAAGATTCTCTTCTTGGCCAGTTCTTCATGGGAGATCTAAGGCCTGGTGAATCAAAGAGCCTGAAGGCAACTCACAAGGTGACTGTCGAAGATCTAATGGCAGGTTACGTCAACAGCACTACGAACGCCACAGGAAGTTATGTCGGAAAGAAGGTCGAATCTTGCTTCATTCAACAGGTCGTTTCCGTAACCAATGGTCCATCTCAGCTTTCTGTCTTTAAAGAGGCCAACGTGTCTAACGCTTCAGTGGGCGACGTGATCGAGTATAACATAACCATGACGAACAACGGAAACGTGACTCTGAACGAAATCAAGCTGACAGATAATTTAAATGCAGAAGCATCCAGCCAGGTGATCAAATTCCACCAGAAGATCCTACATTTGGAACCTGGCCAATCTCAAAGTCTCCTTGTCGCCTATGTGGTGACCGAAGAAGACGCAGGATGTGTTATAGTTAACACAGTCCAGGCAGAAGCTCTTGATCCTCTCGGAAACTTGGTCGGACCTGTGACTGCAACGGTTCCGGTTCCCATATTCGAGATAGTTTCGTCAAAGCCAGTGGCTAAAGAAGATGACATAACGATGGAAGGATCTGGCGAGATTGAGCTTTCGAATTTCGGGACGGGCAAGAATGTATCTGAAGTAACTCCATTGGTCAAGGCTTCACCTGTTGATGTTTCACTTGTTGATGTTTCACCTACAGAGGTGGAATCTGTTGAAATTACACCTAAAAATCTCACGACAGAATATCTTGAACAACCTGAAGGGGCGCCCAATGAAACAGAGTCAGCCCCCCCCGAAGAGATCGAACCTGTTGAATCGTTCTCTTCGACACCTGTTGGCCTCGATCAAAAGACCGATAAAGCATTGATTGCTGAATCTGATTCGCCCAAGATCGAGGCTATTTTGGATGTTGAAGACCAGTTTGGATGTGGACTTGTATCGAGAACTGGAATAAAAGATCCAGGGCAGTACAACCAGTTCTGCGAACATCAACTCGTAAGTGGCGTCGGTCACGTGGACGCAAGCACTTCCATTCGCGATAGAGAGATCGCCCTTGAATATCATGGGGTCATGTCTGGAGACGGCGAGATCGAGATGGACGCAACCCAAGTCTATTCCCAAGAAGCAAGCCGATTGTCAAGACAGACTCCCGACTGCAACAGCCCGAACGGCACTTCTTTGAATAATCTGAACTTCGTTGACGATACCAAGCTTATATATAATGGATCTCAACCTCTCACAGGCAGCAAGGTCATCAGCTCTAGTCGGCTTTATGGCGGTATAAACGCTGATGTAAAGGAGACTTTCAGCTTCAACCAGCTCGAAAAAGACCAGAAGACCTTCTTTGGCTCAACCCAAAACTCCACCATCAACCAAACCGTTGGAATCAACACTTTGAGTAGCTTTAGTGGAACGTGGGAGACTAACTTCAACATGACCAAGATGTTTTATGGTAGCATAACCAGCAACCAGAACTTCACGGGTGAGTTCGCAATCCAAAAGGAGATCAGGTTTCACGAATCACCCCAAAAAGGGGACTGAATCTCGTCTCAGTCAAGAAGTGAGCTGAAATGATATTACTTGCTAAAAAAATCAAATATTGGTCGACGAAGCAGATGACTCTTTCATTTTTGGCAATCCTAGTTCTGTTGCCAATCTCGCTATTGGCCCAAGCTGCTACCATCACTGTTGGACCCAGTGATTGTGATTTTTCTAGCATAGGCGAGGCCGTCCAAGAAGCAAAAGCTGGCGACTTCATCCAGGTTCGGAACGGTACGTATCAAGAGCGAGTGGTTCTGGATAAAACGATCAGGCTCGAGGGCGTGGATAGACCAGTAGTGGACGCAGGTGGGAAGGAAAGCGCAATAACAGTCATATCCAACGGAACTGTCATCAAAGGCTTCGTCCTCACAAATTCGGGCACTGGCGGTGCGGGGATCAAGATTAGGTCCAACGAAAACATGGTTGAGGGTAACTTGATCCTTGAAAACAGGTGGTATGGTGTGATGCTCGATGGCGCGAGCAATAACGTCGTAAAGAATAACAACATCAGCAATAACAAATATGGGATATGGATTGCATTTAACTCCAACAAAAACGAAATCTATGGAAACGATCTTTTGTACAACAATAACTACGATGCCATCGACTCGGGGGTCAACGACTGGGACAAAAATCTCTACAGCGACTTTGCCGGATCAAAACTTGAATACAACATACCTGGCGGCATCAACGTCGACAAAAACCCACGTGCACCCGAACCTGAACCTGAACTTCCAGTCACGGCTTCACCAATCATAAGCGTAAAGATCACGATCCCAGCACCGATAGTGGAGTAAGCGATCTAGATAAATCGACTAAACCATTAGTATCTTCTGACGTATCCTTAAACACCTACTTTTTTATAGGATCTTTCGATAACATTCTCCTACGATTGCGAGGTAGAAGTCATGTTACAGGTAACTTTCCTGGGGACTGCAGGATCTCTTCCCACCCCTGACAGAAACCCCTCCGCCGTGCTCGTGAACAGAGAAGGCGAACTTATCCTCTTCGACTGTGGTGAAGGAACACAGCGCCAAATGATGCGAGCCAAGACAGGCATGATGAAGCTAGATTACATCTTCATAACCCATCTTCATGCAGACCACATCTTGGGAATACCTGGACTTCTCGAGACGATGGCCTTCCAAGGAAGACGAGATCCAGTCACCATAGTAGGTCCGGTTGGGACAACGAGAGTGGTAGACCTCTTCAACCAGATCGGCTATTACACCCTAAAGTTCCCTGTGAGGGTGATAGAGCTCGAGCCCGGCGACGTTGTAGAAATGGACGGTTATGGAGTGACTGCCCTCAAAACGGTCCATAGCGTCCCAAGCCTTGGTTATTGCCTAAAAGAAGATCAAAGGCCGGGCAGGTTCGATCGTCCCAAAGCCATTGAGCTTGGGGTTCTGCCAGGTCCGCTTTTTGGCCGTCTTCAAAGAGGCGAAACCGTCGAGATCGAAGGTAAGATCGTAAGGTCTGAAGATGTGATGGGACCACCAAGACCTGGAAGGAAGCTGATCTACACAGGAGATTCCAGGCCGACAGAAGAAGTGAAGTGCGCATCCCAAGAGGCAGACCTTCTGATCCACGATGGCTCTCTTGCAGACGAGATGGAAAAATGGGCTCTTGAAACCATGCACAGCACCTCAGGCGAAGCTGCCAAGCTTGCGAAACAAGCAAAGGTCAAAAAGCTGGTTTTGACCCACATAAGTTCTAGATACTCTGACGACGTCCAACCGTTGCTTGATGATGCTCTTCGCCACTTCCCCGATACGGTGATAGCAACAGATCTGATGAAGCTTGATATCAAGCTAAAGTGACCGATAAACGGTTCTGGTAGTCTATCCTTGGCAACCATTCGGCTAATACCTAAACTCCCCATGATCAAAAGGCTCATGCCCGAAACATGAAAATTGACATGTTCCGACGGCATGTGCACAATTTTCATAGGATTGCCTGTTAATTGATGCGCCTTTTATAGTTTCTTGCGTCTTGCAGTTGCAACTTTACTGCTCCAAGTCTCGTTGCTCGATTTTTTCCATCTCTTCTTTCATGGTAGCCCGGATCCCCTTTGCAGTTTCATCGTCTCTTCCTGCAAGGGCGCCCTCAAGCGAAAAAGCGATGCTTTCTAAGGCTGCACGAACCCGAACCGTGTCCATATTTCTGCTTTCGGCCCTGATCCCAGCTTGAAATAGCAGATCTATCTCGTTTTGAGGCAACTTCAAAGCTTTGGCAGCACTCACAGCTCGCCCATACATCTCCATCGAGATATAATATTCAAGCCCGTCTCTGTAGAGCCTCGTTGCCTCTCGTTTCATTCCGGCCTTATTGGCGATCAAAGCCGCCCAGAGATAATCACCCTCGTCCAGAGCGATCTCGATGGCGTTCTCTGTCCGTCCTGTATCCTTTGCCAAAGCTATTGCGTACTCAGTCTCGCCAGCCCCGACCAGCAGATCTATGCTGGGATCTACCAGCTCGTTGGGCAGGTCCCTCAAATGTTCGATTACGTACGTGATTTGATCTTCTCTGCTCATTTTTGAGAAATTTTCGTCCAAGTTGATCACCAGTTGATTGTCATTTGATCGCAGATTCTGAATCTAGCGAACTCAAACTTCAACGAGCTAGATCCAATATCTCGTCAAAGTCGACCCTGGCCGTGTTGTCCACGGTAAGTGGTGTGATCGATATCTTGCCTTCTTGATAGATGGCTCTAACGTCGGTCCCTTCCTTTTCTTTGCATATCAAGTCGCCGCCGATCCAGTAATAGGGTCTACCTCTGGGATCTGGCCTTTCGTGGACCGCGGTTCTGAAGATCTTCCTTGCAAGGTGTGTGACCACAACTTCGGTCTCCTCTGTCGCATTCACAGGGACGTTAATGTTCAGGATGTCAACGCCATTTGGCAGTCCTTTTTCAAGCACCCTTTCAGCCACCCTTTTTACGATCTTTGTGGCAACTTCGAACTGGTAAGCGTGATCGTTCTTGCTGTCGAACTTATCGCCCTGGTCCACCACCTGGATAGATGCCGCTATGGCAGGAATCCCATAGCTTGCCGCTTCTAAAGCAGCGCCAATGGTCCCGCTAGTGGTAACCGTGTCGGTGCTGATGTTTTCACCTATGTTAATCCCAGAGACCGCAAGGTCCGGAAGCTCGCCTTTCATCAGCCAGAAGATCCCTATGATCACCGAATCGGTAGGAGTTCCGCTCACTTCGTAAGCTTCGTGCCCGTCCATCTTGATCTTGTTGAACCGGAGCGGCTCAAAGATAGATATCGATCTGCCAACACCGCTCTTTTGACCTGCGGGCGCCGACACCAGTAGATCGCCCAGTCCTTCCACACTTTTTACTGCCGCCCTTATCCCCGCTGAGTGGACGCCATCATCGTTGGTAACCAGTATCCGGTACATTGAGGTTAGTTATCTGTGGACATGGGTATAAAAATGAAGCGACGGTTCTGGAAGTTAGAGAAACAGTGGGAATTGTTGAGATCTGGCATAATCGCGCTTCATACTAGTGTCGCGTCAACTCTTTAGTGTCATAAAGCATATAATATAGGTCCTTCATAATCCCGCTTGAGGAACTGATTATGGCGAAATACACCGTGACACTTACCAAAGATGAGCGCGAAGCTCTTGGTGCACTTACTTCTAAAGGTAAACATAAATCACAGAAGATTCTCAACGCGTTGATCCTACTTGGATGCGATGAGGGTGGATATCAGGCGAAACTTTTAACCAATGAGGTAATTGCCCAAGCCCTGAACATAAGTACGAGAAAGATCGACCGCGTGAAGAAGCGATTTGTCGAGGACGGTCTCGAAGTTGCCCTCAATGGGCGAAAAGGGAGCCGAACCTATGCTAAAAAAGCTGACGGTGATTTTGAAGCCCATTTGGTTGCATTGAGTTGCAGTGAGCCACCTGAAGGCTTTGCGAGGTGGTCTCTGAGGTTGTTAGCCGACAAGGTTGTTGAGCTTGAATATATCGATAGCATTTCCCATGAAACGATACGCAAAGTCCTAAAAAAAACGAAATTAAGCCTTGGCGACAAAAAGGATGGGTAATTCCACCAGAGCAAAACGGTAGCTTTGTTGCGAATATGGAAATGGTGTTGGATGTTTACAAGCGTCCGTTTGATCCGCGATATCCCGTTGTGTGCATGGACGAATCCCCGAAACAGCTGATTGCAGAGACAAAAACACCCATTTCTGCTTTGCCCGGTCATCTGGTCATGTATGATTATGAATACAAGCGTTGCGGCGTATGCAATATTTTTATCGCTTGTGAACCATTGAAAGGAATGCGCATGGTAAAAACCACCAAACAAAGAACAAAGCAAGATTGAGCTTGTTTTTTGGAAGAAATCGCAGAACAATATGAAACAGCAGAAAAAATAACGTTGGTGATGGATAATCTGAACACACACGTCCCCGGATCGTTATATGAAACGTTCCAGCCAAATAAAGCAAAGGCAATATGGGACCGATTCGAGTTTGTGTACACCCCAAAGCATGGGAGCTGGTTGAATATGGCCGAGATTGAGTTGAACGTACTCACGAGCCAGTGTTTATAGTCAAGAACCGATTAGATAACACTAATCGGTTCTCACCAGAATAGTGCTTAACGATACGAATAGGCCAAATCTCAAACTCTTGCGAGTTAGAGATTTGGCTCAAAGGTATCGTCAAGCACTATAAACAGAAGAATCGACGACATTGCAGTTGTCAGGAAAGAGGTAATGGCATGGCAGAAATTCAGAAACAACAAAAATGCGAAAGTTGATTGGCAATTCACAACTGATGATGCTCGGATAAAGTTATCACGACTTTATCCGACAATTGAGAGTTGACATGACATTAGGCCATCTTTTTTATCTGGAGACCGACCTTGAAGAGATAGTCATCTTCACCGACGAAGACGACCTGATCGTGGCGTCTGCTTTTGGAACCGGCGAGAAGGTCAGGAAAAGTCTCAAATGCACCCTCTTTTAGATAAGGAAGATGGATTGCGTCCCTTATCGTCCTTTCCAAAGGGCACCCAGCTTCCGCCAGGCTCAAGACGGTGGTCTCGATAGGGCCAAAACCCCGGATAAAATGCGACATCCAAGCAGGCACTCATCCAGAACAGGACGTGCTCTGCGGAACCGAAGACTTCATGGGCGCGGAAGTAATTGGGTTTCCTGGAGGCGCAAAAATCACGAACTTTGAGGGGGATCTGAAGTTCGAGAAATTCTGAAATTCTGAAGAGGTGGATCGAATTGGGTGAGATCAAAGAGGGCAGTATCGTTAGATACAGTGGGACTGGAACTGTTGGCGTGGTCAAAGCTCTCAAGACCGATGAAGACGGCCAGTGGGCGTTCCTGGATTCTACTGGCATGTATTATCTCGTCAGTACTCTTGAGACCCTCGACCGAATGCCCGAGAAAAGAGAGATTGGCGTTCGGACCATAGAAGATTTCGAGAAGATGGCAGAGGCCGAAAAAGAGCAAATGGCTACGATAAAGATGGAGGATGAGGGCGTCGAAAGCGGCGGATAAGGTAGGAGTCGTCGTTCACGGTCCTGAGGTGATCGATTCTGGAAACGCCCTTCTAGTTCTTGACCTTCTGGAACGACTTGGACCTGTAAGAGCAGTTCTAGGCGGAACCATGGGTCGCGTTGCCGTCATCGACGCCTTTTTGGAAAACCGGATCGACATAACTCAAAGAGAACTTCCAAGCAAGTCAGTCCAAAGGCTCCAGAAATCCGCTGACGTAATCGTCATCCTAAACGAGGCCAAATGCAGGGATACTGGCCTTGCTTTCGGCCGGGCCGTAACTTTGCGGGCCAACCCAGATAAGCCACTCATCATGGCAGACTTTGGTGGCGGTTTCGTTGCCATTCTAGCTGGCGAATCGTCTTGTGCGTTTCATCTAGCTTTGCTTTTATCTCAAGATCTCAAGCTCGAGATAACGACTCTACCCCACGAACCACCCAATGCAATTATCTCTGAAACGATTCCGTTTGACGAATCGGTCAAAAGAGTGCTGGTCGGAACGATCCTCGGTGAGAACATTTCTTTCAACGGAACCGTCATAGCGAGGGCGTCGTCATCTTCTGTGGAGATTAAAGCCAAGAACGGCCAAATTGTCGAGATAAAGGGCGCGGTGCCCAAACTTCACGGCCTTGAAAAGCTGCCGAAAAGAATCGATATTGAGACTGCCATTCTCAGGAGCGGTGACATAAGGCGGACAGAACGCGAAGTCCGCTCTCTTAAGTGGACGGGTCAGATGGCAACTTTGATAGATCACGCTGCAGAGTCCACCTTCGAGAAGGCAAAAGGTGCTGGAGTTGTGATCACCGTGGGCGACGATACCACTGCCATTGCAGGAGACGTTCTTGCGAGGCTTGGGATACCTCTTATTGGGATTGTAGACGGCGATTTAGATAACCTATCCCACAAAACTTCAAAGCCACCGGAGAGCATAATAATCACGGTCCAGCCAGGGCGAGACGACGTGGTGGGCCGTCGCATAAAAGAGACGATCTTCAAAGGTGAGAACCAGATCGCTCTCAACAGTCATGGTGTCGAAGGTCTTGTTTCTAGGGTTAAAGAGGTCGTGGGAAATGACCTAATTTCCATAAAAAAGCTGTAAATGCCCCCGATCTGTCAAACTCTTTTTTTCGTTTGCAAATGAGAACATTCTGTCCGCAAAAAAAGCTTGCAAATAGGGGAAATTTGCCCATTTCGCAAGCTCTTCTTATCTTCGTTGATTTCCTATTGACTTTCAGTCCGATTTCTTCACGATGATCAAGTTGAAATCGTCCTTTTGAGGCTGGTTTTCTATATGTGACTTGATCGCCTTTTCGATTGTCTCGATTATCTCAGTGGCATGCCTGGCCCGATTGTCTCGGACAACCTCGATCAGCTTTTCTGTACCGAACTTTTCGCCCAGCTCGTCGATCGCGTCGATCGTTCCGTCGTTGTATATGACCAGGACGTCGCCAGAATCCAACATCCATCCTTCCATGTCGAGTTCGATATTGTCAAGGACCCCAAGTGCGATCCCACCTCCTGTCAAAGTGTCCACAAATCCTTGAGAGCTCACAACGAAAGGTGGGACGTAACCTGCATTGGCGTACTCCATCAGGTTGCTTGAAGGATCCAACATCCCGCAGAAACAGGAGACCAGCATGCCTTGTTTTGAACTTTCGCTTATTTCGAGGTTTGCTTCTCTGAGCGCCTTTGCCGGATCTTCACCCCTTCTGAAAGATGCTCGGATCACGGGCTTAGAAAGAACCGCAAGCAAGGCCGCAGAAACGCCATCTCCTGACACCTTTGCCATCACCACTCCGGTTCTGTTGTCGTCCATCTCGAAGACGTCATAAAAGTGATCATCGCCATGACCGGCTCTCAGAGAAATGACCGCAACTTCGTAACCTTCCACCAGAGGCATCTTCTCGGGCAAGAGAATCTCTCGAATCCTTTCCATGACCTCTTCTTGCCCATTTGTTAGATACTCTTCAACCTTTGAGTGCCTCTGTTCGGCTACCATCCTGTTGAAAGCCTCGCTGACAGCCCCGATCTCGTCTGGTAAATCGGCCTCCACTTCTTCCAGGTCGCCTTCTGTTGCACTGTCCAGCGCCTCGACGATTTGTTCTAAAGATCTGGATATGTCGCGACTTGCCCAGACTCCGATTGCACCCGCGAGGAGGAGCGACGCGACAAAGGCAGCGAATATTAGTCCTGTCTTACCGCCCTCAACGTCTTCGCTCAGGTTTTCCACTTCTTCGGCTTCTTTTGGCTTTCTGGCAGCAATATCCCTCAGGTTCTCTGCTGCTGAAAGGGCTACTATATCATTTTGGGTCGCAACGCGACGGAAATGCTCGTCGTACTGGGCGGCTTTTGCCATCGCCAGTTCTGAATCACCCGACACGACACCCAGGCTCCAGCCGGTTGAAGGGAGTGGCGCATAGGCGATCCTACACTCTCCTTTGTTCAAGCTGACCATAGCAACTCCCGTTTGCTCATGTATCATCTTGTCTGCAACCCCGCCAAGCTGAGGGCTTCGAGAGTCTAGGAGACTTCCTGGCATCAACAGCTCATCCCATAGGAAACCTTCAGGCAGATCGAGTGGTCGCATCACCACAACCCCTGCCTCGTCCAACAAGAAAGAGTAAAGATCAGGGTGAAGAGACATGTCACGGTTGATTTCGACAAGAGACACGTCCATTCCTGCAACCCCAACAACTTCGCCACCACTGTATATCGGTGTGGCACAGGTTATTGCAGGGGCGTTAGCACCAGTGTCAAGATACGGATCCGTCCAGATGGTTTCGCCTGTACTCTTCGCCTCTTGATACCAAGGCCGTTCCCTGTGGTCGAAGGGGGCGATTTCGATCAAGGTTTCGGTGATGTCGGGCCAGACTATCAAAACTCCATTTGAGGCCCCAACATACCCCACACTCACAGCATCGTCGCCACCCACTGCGATCCTTAACGTCCTGGCAGTTTCGGGAAGTGCTTCTAAAGTGATATCCATCTCGGATGAGAGGTTATATTCACCATACGGCGCGATCCAGACACCTGCGGTGATGCCTTCGATCAGCTCTTCGGAGCTCAGATTCGTCTCGTTCTTGGGCATGGGATCCAAAGCCGAATCCTGCCCAGAGAAGCAGACCGCACTGATCAGAGCGATTGACACTAGTGCCGTCAGCATAAAGAGGACTGGAAGTCCAACTTTCAGCCCGCCTTTGTCAAATATCCTTGCCATTGTTCTTGGTTTTCCGTCTTCATAGGCCCGGCAGTTTTCGCCGGGATGGTCATTCAGTCTTGCCACCCTTCATCCCCACTTCCAAAACCAAAAGGAGGGCTTATCGACAGGCATAGATCTCAAACTTTATAAACCTAATTTGGCCCGCACGATTTCGCCCAACAAATTAAAAAATCTCTTGCTAATGCTCATCTTGCATGGAAAGTATTATACTTTGATAGAATAAAACGGGTACTTGTGGAAGGTTCATACGAGTTTCTGGTTGACCTGAGGCGGCTAACTGCAAGTTACAGACAAATCAAAATGGTTCTCTACCTGCTCGACGCCATATTGGTCGGAACAGCAGTATATGCAGCGTTGCTCTTAATTGGAATTCCTGCCTTCTTCAGGTTTTACTGGCAAGATTCTCTCCTTTTAGCTGAGATTCCGGCCATAATCTCCCTCCTTTTCGGCCTTTCTCTCGCCTACATATTGAAGAGACGGTCTAAATCATCCTTATTTGAGCACCTAGCAGGGTCGCTTTCTGCCAAGGCCAAAACCGCTTATGACAACCGCGATTCAGACTCGGTGATCATGCAAAACTTGGCCGAAAATGTCAAACGAAAACTCTCACGTGTGGGCATCTTTGATCTGATCAACGGCCAGAGGATCTCTTTAAAGGACCGGAGCGTTCCTGTGCTATATTTCAAGTTTGGAATGGTTGTACTCTTTCTCGCTGGAGTCGCCATTTTCGGCCAGAGCCAGGCAGGCGATGACATATCACCAGCGAGCTTTCAGTCTTTGATGGAACTAAAAGATGAAGCGACAAGCCTCTTTCAGGAAGAAGAACAAGAGAATCAGTTCTCAGATTCGGGAATTTCCGGCAAGATTTACGGAAAACCCTCTCTTGCGATTCTCCAGGAAGAAAAGCTGGAAATTGAGATATTTCCTGGATCTGGTGCGGGGTTCAGGTCCGAAGAGACCGAACCTTTGGATAGGCTCTTTCAAGCAGCGACGCCAGGGGAAGGCGTAGCAGTTCCGACTGAGCTTTACATCGAGAGCCTGCCGCCTCAGCACAGGGAGATCATCAAAAGATACTTCGAAAACCTGGCAAGCGGTTAACTGAAAGACCAAATATAGTCGAGAACCGATTTGCGTCCATATTGGTGACTTTGATAATTGTGGTAGACTCTTACCGAGGTAAGATTGATGAGAGACGATCTGATTAACGTGTATAACGATGCGCCAGCCATCTTCGAGACCATCAGAAGTGAGATCGACAAAGTTGTAGTGGGCCAGAAGAAAGCGATCGAGCAGATTCTGGTTGGAATTTTAGCGGGGGGCCACATCCTTCTGGAGAGCAATCCAGGTCTTGGAAAAACCCTTCTCATCAAGACAATCGCCCAGACCACTGGACTTGATTTCAGTAGGATTCAGTGCACTCCAGATCTCATGCCTGCAGACATCACCGGGACCACCATAATAGAAGATGTCGACGGAACTAAAGAGTTCAGGTTCGAGCAGGGTCCAATCTTCGCTAACATAGTACTGGCCGACGAGATTAACAGGGCGTCACCCAGGACCCAAAGCGCCATGCTCGAGGCGATGCAAGAAAAACAGGTTACTGTGGGCAAGAATACTTACAAGCTGGATGAGCCTTTCTTCGTATTGGCAACTCAAAATCCCATCGAAATGGAGGGTACTTTTCCACTTCCTGAAGCCCAATTGGACCGGTTCCTCTTGAAAGTGTACATCGATTACCCATCTCTTGAAGAAGAATACAAGATCGCAGAGATGTACACCGGCCATCAGGTCCCGACGATAAGCAGGGTGGTGACAAAGAAGGAACTTCTATCGCTCCAGCAGCTCACAAGAGACATTCCCATCTCTGATGACCTGAAGATGGCCGCAATAAAGGTCGTGGTGGCCACCAGGAATTGGGACGGCGTGGAGTACGGCGTAAGTCCTCGAGCTTCCATCGGCATCACGTTGGCTGCAAAGGCAAGGGCCTTCCTTCAAGGGCGAGATTACGTATCAAGAGAAGACTTAGACATCATGGCGTACCCCATACTCAGGCACAGGATCATATTGAGCTTCGAGTCTGAAAGAAAAGGCGTTACCACCGATCAAGTCATATCTGATATCCTGAAAGGGGTCTGATCTGGCCAATTGTTTTTGAGGGGGGACAGATGGACACCGAGTTCTTAAGAGAGTTGGACCGTTTCACCTTGATGGTGAGAAAACGAGTCTCCACAACCTATACCGGTGCCAGAAGGTCTGTTAAGGTAGGCCGTGGGACCAATCCTGTCGGTTATCGAGAGTACAGGAAAGGGGACGACTTCAAGTTCGTGGACTGGAAAGTTTACGGAAGATCTGAAAAGCTCTACGTTCGCGAGCACGAAGAAGAAAAGAGCCTGATGGTTCACATTCTCCTGGACGCCAGCGCCAGCATGGGTTATGGTGACAAGTTTGATTTTGCCACAATGTTGGCGACGGGCTTTTCTTATCTTGCCGTAAAGGAGAACGAGAAATTCTCTATATCCAAATTTGAAGAGATGCTAGAACCGGGCGAATCGGTAACAGGAAGGCGCAACCTCTTTTGGGCCATCGAAGACTTGGGCAGAACCCGCCCCTCAGGCGGAACCGATATCAAAAAGGTCTCAGAGCAGTTCGACAAATTGATCAGATCCACGAGTCTGGTCGTTTTGATATCGGACTTTTTAGATGATATCGAGAACCTGACAAACAGCATATATCGCCTCTCACTTCATGACCTGGTATTGATACAGGTTCTAGACCCAGTAGAAGCAGATCTAAGTGTCGAGGGCGATCTCAGGTTCATCGATATGGAGTCAAAAGAGTCTGTGGTGACCAGCATAACTCCTCACATGAAAGAAGAGTATCTGCGCCGGATGGAGATTCACAATAACCGGATCCAGCAAGTATGTGACGCGGTGGGTGCAGACTTCTTTAGCTTCACCACCAACACGCCCATATTTGAGGCGTTCAAAGAGATCAACGACAGGGCGAGTTTCTGGAGGATGTGAGATGGAGTTGAGTTATGGTGCAAAGACTGTTCAGCTGGATGTAGAAGGCGATGATAGATACGAGGTTCTTTTTCCAGACGAACGTTCTGGCGTAGAGGACGAAATCGGCGAAGTTGGACGAGCCCTAGACGAACCAATCGGCACGTCTCTTTTCGATCTTGGTGGGTGCAAAAGCGCTTCGATCATGGTAAGCGACATCACTCGGCCCGCTCCGTCCAGCAAGATGTTGCCGCCTCTTATTGAACGGCTCAAGGTGATCGGGATCGACGACATAAAAATAGTCTTTGGCCTTGGCACCCATCGGCGGATGACCTCAAAAGAAGAAAAAAAACTGATTGGGGACTGCATTTCTTTCCCTCATGTTCAGCACGATAAGACTCGATGCGTCTTTTTGGGCGAGACAAAAAGAGGAACGCCAGTCGAGATATTTGAAGAGGTTGTCGCGACCGATATTAAGATCGGGACTGGGAACATCGAGTACCATTATTATGCAGGTTACAGCGGCGGCGCAAAGGCCGTACTTCCAGGTGTAAGTTCTGAGCGATCGATAAACAAGAACCATGCGATGATGACAGATCCTTTGGCAAGGTCGGGATCGCTCGATAGCCCAGTCCGACTTGACATGGAAGAGGCCGCAGGAATAGTTGGTCTTGATTTCATCTTAAACGCGGTTCTCAATAGCAAAAAAGAGATTGTCAGAGCTGTCGCTGGCGACTATGTCAAGGCTCATCGTGTCGGCGCAAAGGACGTTGACCAGATGTACAAAAAGACGGTGAAACCTGCCAAGATCGTGATCGCCTGTGCTGGCGGCCGCCCCAAGGACATAAATCTGTACCAAGCACATAAAGCCATGGACAACGCCAAAGAGGCGGTTCTTCCTGGCGGAACGATGATCCTTCTTGCTGAATGTGCTGAAGGTCTTGGGGATGCGGTATTCAGTCGGTGGGCAAAAGAGGCTGCCTGTCCTGAAGATTGCGTCGATCGGTTCGGGCGCGAGTACGAGTTTGGTGGGCACAAGGCCGCCTTGATCGCGAAAGAGTCACTTGAAAAGAACTTGATCCTCGTATCGAAACTTCCGCGAGAGATGGCCGAGATGTGTTTTTTCAGGCACGCTTCTTCACTTGAAGATGCTCTCAAGATGGCGCGGGATCAGCAAGGTGAGGACTCAAAAGTACTGGTAATGCCTTATGGTGGCTTGACCTTGGCAACTTCAGAGTATAGTGTTTAACGATACCTTTCGGACAAATATCGAACTTGTGAGAGTTTGAGATTTGACCTAATAGTATCGTTAAGCACTATTCTGGCGAGAAACAATTAGTCTTACTTAATTGGTTCTCGACTATGATTAGGAAACTGCTGTTTTTTTGTCATCTCCCTCTTTTTGGGATGTATGGACTTTTGACGGTTCGAGCTTGATGATTAGGCATTCTTGATTTGCAGCAAACGGATTTTGCGTACTTTCATCGTTAGCCACCTTTTCACATTCTCCCTCTTGATCCAATATCTTTATATACCTCCTCACCACTTGATACTAACCATTGGTTACTACTATCCGGTGCAACAAAGAACTGAGAGTGTTTGCCCTTTGTCGTCGCGCCATATTAGTGATGTCAGTCCCAAATCGAGCCGATTTGGCGTTCTGGTTCGAATAAAGTGGATAAGTTGAAATAAGGAAGAGAACGATTATTGTTTGAGGGTTAAAATGGCTGGAGATTACACGCTTAAAGTTGGTGAAGCTCGCCCTTCTGATGTGGGAAGGGGAATTGCCAGGGTTGACCAGGCTGTTCTATACGAATCTGGATGGCAGGCAGGAGACGTTCTCAGCATTGAAGGGAAGAAGAGGACTGCAGCATTGCTCCTTCCAGGGTATCCATCAGACACTGGTACTGGCTTAATTCGGCTCGATGGAAATATCAGGCGGAACGCCAGAGTTAGCATCGATGACAGAGTTCCTGTAAAGATCATCAAGTCTGCTTCTGCAGAGAAGATAACTTTCGCACCTACGGTTCCATTGAGGATAACTGGCGGCGAAGAATACCTCCAAAGATACCTGGACGGCCGGGTCTTGACTAAAGGCGACATTATCGAGATCAACGTCATGGGCCGAAAGATCGATCTTGTCGCCGCCAGGATTTCACCATCTGCTGACGCTGTCATAATCGGTAATAGGACCAAGATCGCGATAAGTGACAAGCCCATCAAAGAAGAGAAGATCGCCGTCTCCAGAGTTACTTATGAAGATATAGGCGGACTCGGCTCTGAGATCAAAAAGGTGAGAGAGATGATCGAGCTTCCCATGAAGCACCCTGAGCTTTTCGAGCGGCTCGGTGTGGAAGCTCCAAAGGGCGTTCTCCTTCATGGCCCGCCTGGAACCGGCAAGACTTTGCTTGCTAAAGCCTTGGCTTCCGAGACAAACGCTCACTTCCAGACCTTGAGCGGTCCTGAGATCATGTCCAAGTACTATGGAGAGAGCGAGCAGAAGCTTCGCGAGATCTTCGAAGAAGCTGAGCAAGAGGCTCCAAGCATAGTGCTCATCGACGAGATCGACTCGATAGCACCGAAGAGAGAAGAAGTTACCGGCGAAGTAGAACGGCGCGTTGTAGCTCAGCTCTTGGCTTTGATGGATGGCCTTGAGTCCAGAGGAAAAGTTGTGGTTATCGGCGCAACCAACAGGCCCGATGCTCTTGATCAGGCTCTGAGAAGACCTGGCAGGTTTGACAGAGAGATTGAGATCGGCGTTCCCAACATGGAAGCAAGGCATGAGGTTCTCCAGATTCACACGAGAGGGATGCCTATGGCCGAGGACGTAAGCTTGGAGAAGCTCGCCGAGATCACCCATGGGTTTGTCGGAGCGGATCTTGCAGCTCTTGCAAGAGAAGCTGGGATGAGGTCTCTTCGGCGCATCCTTCCAGAAATGGATCTGGATGTTGAGAGCATACCTGTCGAGATCTTGAACAAGATCGTGGTGGTCAACGAAGACTTCTTCGATGCTCTTCGGGAGCTGGAGCCAAGCGCCATGCGAGAGGTTTTGGTTGAGTCTCCTAATGTCCATTGGGATGAGATCGGCGGCTTGAAAGACGTAAAGCAAGAGCTAATGGAAGCAGTGGAGTGGCCGCTCAATTATCCTGAGCTTTTCAAGCATATGGCTGCAAATCCGCCCAAGGGCATATTGCTCTATGGCCTGCCTGGGACCGGCAAGACTTTGATGGCAAAGGCTGTGGCAACAGAGAGCCAGGCCAACTTCATATCGATCAAGGGTCCTGAGTTCTTGAGCAAATGGGTTGGTGAGTCTGAGAAGGCCGTAAGAGAAACTTTCAGGAAAGCGAGACAAGCTGCGCCTGTTGTGTTGTTCTTCGACGAGATTGATTCGATAACTCCGGCTCGTGGCAGTGGACTTGGTGACTCTCATGTCACTGAGAGGGTGATCAGTCAGATTCTCTCTGAGATGGACGGCTTAGAGGCTCTTCACAACGTGGTCGTCATTGCTGCTACCAACAGGCCTGACATAATCGATCCGGCGCTTCTTCGGCCTGGCAGGTTCGATAGGATGGTCGAGATCGGGATGCCTGACAAAGATGCGCGGCTGGATATATTGAAAATCCACACCAAAGATCGACCACTCTCTGATGACATTAACCTTGAAAGCATAGCGACTCGGTCTGACGGGTACTCTGGTGCGGACCTTGCTGCCGTCTGCAACGAGGCAGTGATGTTGGCCATCCGTGAGTACGTCTTCAGCGGAAAGCCTCAGGAAGAAGCTGAGATCAATAAGTGCAAGGTTGAAAAGAAGCATTTCGACGATGCCATCAAGAAGGTGAAGCCTAGCAAAGTGAACGAAGTAGGTGGTCAGAAGTTCACTGAGTTCGCCTGATTGTGCATTGCGTTTCGCGGTCTTCGTTTCATCCGATCGCTCTAATCCAATGCATCGCCGGGCAGTTTGAGTACCCTTTTTCGCGCCACCGCCCAGGTGGCGCTATCACCATCTTGTCTGGTCAACAAGTATGATTATGCCACGATCTTTCAAAAATCTATTTTAAGTTTTGCAGGAAGTTGGGTCAGGGACGTTCCCGTGCGTTTTCAATCCCTATCGGGTTTTCTATAGCGCTGCGACATTTTGGATCGTTCCCGTAATACATTTCGACAGGACTGTTTCAATCCCTATCGGGTTTTCTATAGCGCTGCGACCTGAATCACTTTCGGATGGTCGAACGACGAGATCTGGTTTCAATCCCTATCGGGTTTTCTATAGCGCTGCGACTCTACAAAAAAAGAAGGTATCTCACAGTCACAGGAGTTTCAATCCCTATCGGGTTTTCTATAGCGCTGCGACGCTTTAGATGCGGGGCTGGCTGGGAATGACCTTACAGTGTTTCAATCCCTATCGGGTTTTCTATAGCGCTGCGACCTGCTCTCTCGTCGCGTCCTGTGAGAATTTTGAACTGTTTCAATCCCTATCGGGTTTTCTATAGCGCTGCGACCAAAGGTCAATTGGACTTTTACAGGGATAACTATAAGGTTTCAATCCCTATCGGGTTTTCTATAGCGCTGCGACAAAAGGGATCTTGATAAGGGGAAAACCGAAACTCAGAGTTTCAATCCCTATCGGGTTTTCTATAGCGCTGCGACACAGGGGCTCCAGCCTCTTTTATCGCTGCAGATTAGTTTCAATCCCTATCGGGTTTTCTATAGCGCTGCGACACTAAGGTCTCTAAAAATAAAAGATCTTTCCGATATCTGTTTCAATCCCTATCGGGTTTTCTATAGCGCTGCGACCCCGTCGGAATGTAAAATTGCATTTCAAACGATTGGAGTTTCAATCCCTATCGGGTTTTCTATAGCGCTGCGACATTGCATTTAGGGTAAACGTTCTTGAAGGGGATTATGTTTCAATCCCTATCGGGTTTTCTATAGCGCTGCGACGAAGTAGGCGTTTCATCAGTAAATGCGCCGTCCAACTGGTTTCAATCCCTATCGGGTTTTCTATAGCGCTGCGACATAACTGACTGCCCGGTTCCGATAGCCTCGATATCGTTTCAATCCCTATCGGGTTTTCTATAGCGCTGCGACGAGAATGCAAACAGAAGTCTCGCTGTTTACCCACAGGGTTTCAATCCCTATCGGGTTTTCTATAGCGCTGCGACGCCACTTTCGCCGGATAGTTTAGGCTCGCAGGCAGTGTTTCAATCCCTATCGGGTTTTCTATAGCGCTGCGACTTTGAGTCTCTCCCTGAAGCAAAATGGTATCTTTTAGTTTCAATCCCTATCGGGTTTTCTATAGCGCTGCGACCAATAAAACAGGCAGAGCAAGGAAAGGCTATAGAAAAGTTTCAATCCCTATCGGGTTTTCTATAGCGCTGCGACTTCCTCCTGGATCAGTATAGGTGATAGTTATATCATTTCGTTTCAATCCCTATCGGGTTTTCTATAGCGCTGCGACCAAATCTAATTGGGATTCTGCCACAGACGACGAGAAGTTTCAATCCCTATCGGGTTTTCTATAGCGCTGCGACCTCAATCCATCCTGGTTGAGCGAGCAGTTCTCTGGCGAAGTTTCAATCCCTATCGGGTTTTCTATAGCGCTGCGACGCGGGAATTTATGACTTTGAGGAGGCTTGCGACAAAGTTTCAATCCCTATCGGGTTTTCTATAGCGCTGCGACCCTGAGATACATAAGTTTTTAGAAGCTTCTCTATCAGTTTCAATCCCTATCGGGTTTTCTATAGCGCTGCGACCTCATCAAGCATCTCTCGGACCAATCTAGACAGATTGTTTCAATCCCTATCGGGTTTTCTATAGCGCTGCGACCCTTTACGATAAAGGCATCAAAGCTGAATCTGCAGGGTTTCAATCCCTATCGGGTTTTCTATAGCGCTGCGACAAAGCCTATAGAGATCAAGCTCTTCCTGAGATAGAAGGTTTCAATCCCTATCGGGTTTTCTATAGCGCTGCGACAAAGCCTATAGAGATCAAGCTCTTCCTGAGATAGAAGGTTTCAATCCCTATCGGGTTTTCTATAGCGCTGCGACAGGCTTTGGCAGTAGCCGAAAAACTATTCATAAACAGGTTTCAATCCCTATCGGGTTTTCTATAGCGCTGCGACACCATTCTTGATCACCTCAAGTCTTATTACAGGTTAGGTTTCAATCCCTATCGGGTTTTCTATAGCGCTGCGACTCTAGATCCTGAGAAACTGTATAAAGTAAGAATTACTGTTTCAATCCCTATCGGGTTTTCTATAGCGCTGCGACAGCCCCGCCGAAGCTGCAATAGTCGCGTCACCCTCTCCCGTGTTTCAATCCCTATCGGGTTTTCTATAGCGCTGCGACGAAATCCGAACATATCAGTAGCGGCGACGTCATAACGGTTTCAATCCCTATCGGGTTTTCTATAGCGCTGCGACGAAGATTATCTTTATTCTTCCCTGAATCCCTAGTCGTGTTTCAATCCCTATCGGGTTTTCTATAGCGCTGCGACCCCGAAGTTGTCCTTTATTAGTGTGGCATAAATCCGTTTCAATCCCTATCGGGTTTTCTATAGCGCTGCGACCTTATGATAGTGTTGGTGGGCCGCTTCCCGTCGGGTTTCAATCCCTATCGGGTTTTCTATAGCGCTGCGACCATATTGCATCCACAGACGACGGAGTCATAGCAGATGTTTCAATCCCTATCGGGTTTTCTATAGCGCTGCGACGGGTACGATATCAAGAATGGAGCTAACTGGGTCGAATATGTTTCAATCCCTATCGGGTTTTCTATAGCGCTGCGACCTATAAGTGTTTCTTCCGTAACCATTATATACCATTATGGTTTCAATCCCTATCGGGTTTTCTATAGCGCTGCGACTCCACCCCTAAAATAGTTCTTTTCCCCTATAAACCTTGTTAAAGCCTCGAAAATCAGACCTCAAATCATGGACCCCCTCCGTACCCTGAGTTTATAAAGGTCCATGACGCGCCCTTACAGCACGTTCGACTTCTTCCCCGGCGACTTCTCCCCAATATCTTTGATGTTCTTCACGCACTTATCGCAGAGCTGATAGATCCGAACCTTGTCGCCACCTTCGATCTGGGCCTTTATCTCGTCTTCCATCATCACCCTCTGGACTCGATTGATCTCAAGCTCGAAGACGCTGTACTGTTTCCATGCGCCATACCGCTCCAGGATCTTGTAAACCCGGGTCCGGATCTTGTTGTTGCTTATGTCATACGTTACAGCCAACCTCATCGTCGAAACTCCAGTGGGTAATACTCTTTCATCTCGCCAGTTATCGCTTTTCTCAGCAAGATCGCCTGCATCCTCACCGCTTTGCGCCGCGAGACGGTGTAATTAAACATCGGATGTTGGAACTCTTCTTTCATGTAGTCGTCGAACCGTTCTAGATAGTTCTTGAAAGCGTGGTCTTTCAGGTGGTTATCCATCTGGAAATCATCGTGGGTCAGGACGCCCTTGTTCACGAGCCGGACAGCAAAGGCGTCGCAGAATATCGGCCGAAACTCTTCTAGGAGGTCCAGGGCCAAAGATGGTCGGCCATGCCTGTCGGCATGAAGAATCCCAAGAAACGGGTCGAGGTTGTACTGGCGAAGGGCGCTTAAGACCTCGTTTTTCATCATGCTGTAGGTCAAGGATAAAAGCGCGTTGATGTGATCTTCGGGCGGGCGCCGGGTGCGCTTCTCGAAAGTCCAGCCGTCTGCAAGGCAGCCGTCCAGAAGGCCAAAATAGATCCTCGCAGCCTCGCCTTCTGCGCCTCGAAGCGTGTCCAAGGTGCGGGACTTTGCGGCGCCCTTTTCAAGCTCGGCCATCCGACCGGCGTTATCGGCATCGGTAACGCCTTTTCGGCCCAAGAACGTTCGGGAGTTCCTGATCTTTCCGCGCACGATGTTCTTGGCGATAGAAAGACCCAGCCGACTTTCGTCCCCAAGGGCATACTGCCGTCGGCGCACCTCTGCTATCGTGTTCTTCTCCGGAACGAAACTTCCCCGATACCTCCCAAGCTGGGTGAAGTAGTTCAAGACGATCCCGTGCTCGTTAGCCCGAGCGACGAAGGGCGTCGTGAAGTTGACGTTTCCAAAGATGTTGACCGTGTCCACCTGGCCCATGGGAAATGTGGCTACTTTTCCGTCACCCTTCATGGAAATCACAATGCGACCGCCATCAACTCCCACCTGGGCACCCTGTTTCGTAACGTAAACCACGCTGTCGTCGAACATGCCTTCGCTTGCCTTCATTTTCCGCCCTCCAAAATCATCGTCTCCAGGGGCATGCAGTACTGTACCGCGCTGCATTTCTCGCACTTTTTGGTATTATCGGTAAAATCTGGAATCTGGTCTATCGTCATCTTCCGGATCGACTGAGCCGTATTCAAAACCATCTCGCGGTGCCAATCTGTAATCTCGATGGCGTAGCGCTCGTTCGTGCCAAAAAGGTAAAGGTAGCCCATCCGAACCGGCTCATCCAGGTAGTCTTCAAGAAGCATGCAGTAGGCCGCAAGCTGAATCTCGTCGTTATCGTGGTAAGAGCTGCCGCGCTTTCTCTCGATCGGTGTCAAGACCGTTCCTGAACTTCTGAAACTTTTAGTCTCCAGCACGTCTATCTTTCCATGAAGGCCGAGCTTCTCAGACCTGAGGTAAAACTCCCTCGTCCAGCCGCCTCGTCTCGATTGGTTCTTGTGCTTCAACTGGCCGTCTTTCAGGTAGTAGTTCATCTCGATGGTGTCGAAGTAATTGATGTAATAGAACCTGCGCGGACAATAAAGAAATTGATTCAGATCTCCCACGTTCACAGGCTCATCTTCGCCGAACATACTCCTCCTTTATGAGACAGTCAATGTAGAGCGCATTATGCCCAAAACAGATGCTCCTCATGCCTGAATATGGGTATAAGTAGAAGAAATCTCCCAAATTGAACTTGGCCTTGAGGGAGAAGCTGTCTCGATCAACCAGACGAGCAAAGATCTCAAATTCGGTGAGAGTGTCATTCAGGCTCGATAGGCTTTGGATGTTGGGCTCGGTCTCTACCCCAAAACCGCTGACAATCCGCGGTTTTCTTGCATGATCGACCGACTTGAACATGAGCCCCTTGTAATTTGTGGGGGAATCCCCTTTGAATATGACCTTTCGGGGTTCATCGATTGTGCCTTTATACCAGCAAAAACCCGCAGCAAAGGGCTTTCTCGCTTCATATTTGGGCTTGACGATGGACTCGTAATCCTCGCCCAAAGTAGCTCTTAGCCGTCTTGTGAACTTCTGAGGCGACATGAACTCGACGTCCCCTCGCCTGAGAAGATACATCAGATCATAAAGCTTCAGCTGAGAATCGTTTTCGTCGAACATCAAAGCTTGAAGGCCATCCCCACGGTAGCTGGTGAGCCCTTTCTCCATCTTGGACGACTCATGATGGAGAAACTCAAACTTTCGGTCGTTGATCTTGTCGTCGAGAAAATGTTTTTCGACGATCGCTAGCGTCCGGTTCCATTCTTCGCCATGCATTGACTCAGGCATACCCTTTTCACGATGTTCTCTTCCTGACTTATCTCTCCATACACGGCCCATTATTCTCGATGACAAATACAAAAACGCCTCCAATGGAGAATATGTCTTCGAGTACGTGGAAAGGTCCAGATCAGATTCCATCACGTCCTCCAGGTGGCGCACCAGTTCTCCACGAGTCAAACTCTTGCCGTGACCTTGGAGGTGATCGTAAACGGTCTCAGGCACAAAGCAGATCGCATCACATACTTCCTTAGAAGGCTTGTTTCTCAAGCGCCCAACCCTTTGCAGAAGGCTGCTTTTTGAGTACCCCGTGAAAACCAGTCTGTCGACATTGAAATCTATGCCTACCTCAACTGAAGAATTAGAAACCAGGACGTCGAATTCTTCCAGCTTCTTTTGAGTTGCCGGATGAAGGCCGTCTACCCGTTCAACCTTAAGATCGGCTAAAGCCTCTGAGAGGCCCTTGAAGATCTCGTCTACTTCATAGATCCCATCGACGATGAAGACCGTCTTCGCCTTCCTTCCATCAGATCTTCTTGGTCGCTTGCAGAACTCAACGAAGTATTCCAGGTCTTCTTCGATCAGCTCGTAAGTCCTGTATATCGACCCACTTCTCACCTCCAGGCTCAAACGGGGTAGCACGGCCCGGCCTTCAGAAACAGAGAGCGGAGTGCTCTTGTCGTCCAGCACTTTCACATTCAGACCTGCCTTTCTCGCCCTCTCGACAATTTTCTGGTTTGGCGTGGCGCTCAGGAAGACGAATTTCGATAGGCGACTCCTCTCGTCGTCCTCGATCTCATGCATCATGAAAAGCAGCATGTCGCTCTGTTTGACAGAGGCCAGGTGAAACTCGTCCACCACAATCATGTCCACGCTTCTAACGGCTTCTCGGAGATTATGTTCACGATATGCGCCCTTCAACGCCAAGGTGAGGATGTCAGGGTTCGTGAGAATAATCTGACCCCGTCGTTTTCCTTTTTGGATTACTCTGTTCAGAAGCTGCCCTTTTCTAAGGCCGGTTTCATCAGGATATAGCTCTCTTTCTTCGTCAAGGAGATCGCTCGTGACGGCCTGAACGTGGTATTGCATTTTGTCGTATCCATACTTCTTTATCGTCTCCTTTACCTGCTTTTCCTGGTCAATCACCAGAGCGTTGGTGGGATACACTGCTATGACTTTCATCCTCTTGTCCAACACTGGTTTGAGCCACGAAAGGGTCTTTCCAGATCCAGTAGGGCTGTGATTGAACAAAAAGAGGGATTCGCAATTTTTGTCTTCGATCAGTCTCTCGGTCTCGATCTGGTGCTCATAGGGAGTGATGTCTCCCCGATATTCCTGATCAAAACTCTTGAGCTGCAGTCCATCCAGGTCCAGGACAAAATTATCGGCAACGCTCTCTGACGACATGTTCAAAAGGCTCATCTCCTTCCCTTCAGAAACTCAAGTTTATACGGAAGAATAACGTTTTCATTTCCATTGCGACTCGGAATTCGCACGAACTTGCCGCTGTAGCGCCCCTGAATTATCAGAGGGGACGGTCTCATCCGAACCGATATCAAATCGCCCAAGGGCACTTTGTCATAATCATATATCCCAAAGGGATGGTTGGCGGTAAACTCGCCCTCTTCGATACTCCCCTCGACAATTTTCGTCGTGACCCGAGCCTTCGATCTCTTCTTTCCGATCCGAAAATATCTCGGAATTCTAGATGCGATTCGTTCGGCCTCAATCTCGTAGGGCAGTATGTATGCCGTGAGGAGGTTCTGCTGATCGAGCACCCGTTCGCGTCCGAATTTTGGCAGATTCTTACCCTTATACGGATAATTTGGATCGGTTGCGCTCCAGTTTTTCACCGCATACTGATGAAGGCGTGCATTCCAGTGGCTCGTGGAGTGGCCCCCAAGATATGGCAAAGGCACCCTCTTTCCATGCAGCCTGGTAGATATGCCAAGGATCTGCTTTACATACTCCTCAATGGGTTCTGACTTTGCAGGAGTTATGTAGAACTCTTTGTAGATCTCTGATGTATCATCTAAATAGGATGGTTTGTTTCCGTGGTTGAGGTACGTCCCGGAAACGAAACCAAAGGCATAGTACAACGCAGTATTTAATATATAATCGCCTGAGTCAACCAGATCGCCTACTTCCCTCGAAGCATAAAGCGTCCGATCCAGCGTCTCGATGGCGCATTCTATAACGGGGAATCTCTCGCTCATTTTTTACCCCGCTTCTTCTTTTTTTCTTCGTTCACCTCTTGGAAGAACTGGGAAGAAAGGGTCCTTTGACGCTCAAGAGCATCTTTCAGAGATTCAGATGTCACGCTGCCTAGAAGTTCGTTGACCTCTCCATCTTCGAGGGATGTGATGTTCAGCGTCTGAATTTCGTCGTCAAACGCCCCTTTAACGTATCCCTTCACCTTTTCGATGTCGAGAACCGAACTGTACAGAACTTTGTTCAAGTTTTCCGCTGTCAGATCGCCGTTTTCCATTGCCAGGTGGCACGCTGCTTCCCGGGACAATATCAGATTTGCAGGCCCTTCTTCTATCCCGTAGTAGATTCCAAGTATGTGATTTTCCATTCGGCCAATTCTTGAGGTCGCTGCACCATATCGCTTGTTCATCCTGGTGATTCCCAGAACGAAGACTAGCTCGTCAAAAGTGGCATCTCTCAGCGTGACCACACACGGAAAGACAGTTCCAGGAACGATGAAATCAGGCTCTCGGATGGCAGTTGTTGCACCTTTCGCAAACTGGTCACCGGGCGCATTCTGAAACTTCTCCTCTACAATTGCACTGGAATCTCTTATCGAATACGCCGTGTCATACATCACCCTTGAGGTGACCGAAATTGCCTCATCTCCAGCAGCACTGCCGTAAAGCATTGATTCAGGCGAGTCCTGTGTCATCTCGTTGACGTTCATCGTATCTTTTATGCCAGTGAGGTTTCTTTGCAGCTCTTTGCCCTTTCTTCGGTCACTTCCGGTCTGTTTTCGCTTAAACATCATAACCGGTGAATAATCTACAAGCTCGTCTTTGGCCCCAATCCCGACGGTTGCAATGTCTGCATCTTGTCCGTTCGTGGTGAAAATGGCGCTGGATTGAAGTTCTCTAAGCAACAATATGTGAACGTAATGTGCACTTGGCTCGTTGATCAACTGCTCTACTTGACCTGTCGATAACTTCTCTTTGATCTCTTCAATGCTCATTTATTCCGCCTCCTCTTTCTGAAGTTTCCTATCCTTCCAGTATTCACGACGAATGCGCAGCGTAGCCGAATAATACCCATCGGCGAGGTTGTTGGAGAGCTTCTTCAGACGCCCAGGTTTGCCCTCGCATATGTCATTCAAAATATGGTCTACAAAGTAATCTGCAAATTCGTCGGCCTTTGCGTCAATATCTCTTCTTCCCGGAATGAACGCCTGGTCGTCCCCCATCCGATCGATGGTTTTTTGGATACGTCCAGAGATGGCCGCCTTGTAATCTTTGTTTGAGAGTTTCAATCCACGAAATCCAGTTACCGCTTTCACAGATTCCCGGAACAATCGCTCGACAGCATGTGGCTTGTAACCTTTGGGCTGAGCTATTTCAAAACCCAGAACTGCCAGTTGATTGACCTTATCCGATTCTTCCATCTTCAAATCACCTCGGTGCAAATTCGTCTAAAAATAGAGCTTCATCCAGTAAACTGATGATATTGCTTTCAACATCTTGCCCCCTGTACGCCATTTTCAAAAGATACGATCCAGGAAGCACTTCATCCCTCACTACTCTCAGATACTTTGGAAAGAGAGAATCCTTCAATCCTGATTTGGTGTTGTACCCAAGTCGAATCAGAGCGCTGGCCGACTTCAGTGTCTCCTCCAGATTAGAAAGAGAGACGAATTTGCCATAAAAACTCGCCACGTGAGAGTTTACCGAGTCCAAAGCTACGACTTCCTTGAAGTCTCTGGCTCGGATGGCGGGAATCGGTGACGGGCTCACAACCACTCGCATCCCCGTATAAGCTGCGATGACCAGGGCAATGTAAACCCCAAAGAAATGGAATTCCGTGTTATTTTCTGAAGGCTTATAGAAAGCGATGGCGGCATTTCCTATGAGATTTTCGTACCCTTGGGCCATATATTGGGTCATGCCCATCCCTTTTGATCCATCATCACCCTCTTCAACGGCTAAGTCCTTGATCCAGTTTTCATGAACATCGAAGTCACCCTCTGCGTCAGGTGATTTGCCAACATATATAGAATCGAATATTTTCCTGGCGAGGGCTGCCATTCTGACTCGGGCTTCGTCATCGAATTTTAAAAGGATCGTATGAACAAGTTCCCACGATTCCTGTGTAAAAAAGTAGTCAGGTATAATATGGAAATACAACAGTTCGTTATTCGCAGCCCTTCCCTTGGGCATGTTGAAGCCGTTCTTTCTCAAAGCCAGTTCGATGCCACAAGGTATGCACGTGTAGATGTTGTCTGGTTTTGTCTTTCCCACGAAGACCCTGTTGGTGAAATTGTAGGACAAAAACGAGTTAGAATTCTTCATCTGATTTTTAGTTAATAACGTTCCACGGTTGCATAGGTTGCAAATCTTTCCACTCATCCCATATTCCTTGAAGCTATCGCTGAGATACGACCTTTCGAGATGTGAAATGACCCCGTTTATCGAAAGAATCTCATGAAGATACTCCATAAGTTCCCTGCGATACAGATCGGTCTTTCCAGAGACGAAATCGTCCCATCCGGCCATCTCGTTGAGTTTTTCCCAGATCAAGTCCACAAGATAATTGATAGACTCAGTCGCACCCATGTTCCTCAGCTTGACGTCATCGTGTACTTGATCCATCACACATTGACCGATGGCGTAGGAATATTCCCATTTGCCTCCGCTGGCAAGGCGATTGGGATCAGTTTCCATACTATCAAAAAGTGCATTCTTCACGTCTTCAGGAACGCTCCAAATATCGCAGGTCTTGCTCAGGGCATCTTTGTTATCTGAGATCATCTCAGATATGAAGGACTGATGAACTGTGGCCACAGCCCGCGCAAACCCGACTAGAATTTTTTGTCCCTGTTCAGATCTTTCTAGTTCAATTGGAACTGTTTCATCAGTCCGTTTGATGCCTTCAACGATGGAATCTGTCAACTTTCTGCCGCCTTCGGTATGAGCGAACGTTATAGACGTGTCAACAAACGACCTCAGCATCGCTTTCGGGCCGCTGAAGAAATAATATTCGTCACTCAGTCCATAATAACCAAGCCGGGGCGTCTTAAGTTTTTTAGTTAATTTATCAGGATCGCTCAATGCAGGCAAATCTTGGATATTTTCCACAAGCCGGTCGTATATTCTCTCGATCATCTCGTCTGATATCTTCGCTCGTTCAGTCCCACAGCTCAAATACACGCAGCCGTCCTGGTAAGCCATGAGCATGATCTGTCCATTTTCTCGCATCACATCGGCTACAGACTTGTTGATTATGCCCGAGAGGATGCCCTTAACGTCGTCCAACCGATGATACTGAAGACTCAGCTGAAATTCAAGAGAATCTTGAGGAAAACCGTCACGTAATGCCTTCAAAGACCTGGCAGAAACCGCCTCTTCTGGAGATGCGCAACTGGACATGTTGTCCATTAGATACAAAGAGGGTTCCGTATCCATGAACCGAGAGGTCCGCACCCCCGGCCGGGAGAACTTGCTCTTATGGAGAGAGACTGCAGCTGAATGATAGTCTTCGATCGCCAGTTTGGGTGCGAAATCTCTCAAGTCCACCATATCAACGAAAGTTTTGACGGCTTCCTCTGAAATTTCAAATTCACTCTCCATGGTGCCGCGTATCTCGAAGCTGTCTTCATCGCCTAAGAATTCCCCTAACTCGAGTTTGTGGAGGTCGTGAACCACAAAAAGCGCAATGCAATCTCTAAGATCCTGCTCGTTTAGAGGTGATACGTTCAGCTCTTCAAGGGCAGCATTGAATCGAAGCAGAAATAGAATCCCATTTCGGATGTGGTTGAGCATGCTCTGGTCTGTTTTTCCGAACTCGACGCTCTTTGCGGGCCTGAAACCCATGCCCCTCTCCACGAGATGAACGTCAACTTTTCTGAGATACTCTTCGAAGAGATCCATTTTGGGTTTTGTGGATGTCCGATCCATTTTGCCGTATAGTTCTTTTAACTTGTCCGGGTCTCTAAATATGTCCTGTAACGCATCGTCTGGCATTACCTCACCTCGTTTACCTCAACGTCCACCCATCCGCACCCTCTGCTAACCGCGCTTCCCACGCCCGAGTACTCCGCAAATCGTGAAAGCACCAGAATTGCGTTCCTGAAATCCCGAGGCGCACCCTTGGCGAAGGTGTATTTGCAGCGCCCAGTGAAGCCCTGCTTTAATATCGGCCTGGGGTGGCCCTTCTTTTTGTCAAAAACCGTGTTCACCATCGCGCTGTGGGTCTGATAAGTGCGCGCATCAGGCCGTTCTAACACATAGCGGGCGATCTCGTCGCGCTCAATATCCATCTTGAGTGTGGGGCAAACTGCATTCCACTTGGCCACAAGAGAAGTGAAAACCGCCTCCCTGTGTGGGAACATCTCGAAGACCTTGGAGTTCCTGTACTGGATACAGGTGGGAGACCTGAACCAGAACTCGATCTTCGGGTCCTGGAAACCCTTTGCGGATTCCGCCAGCTCCTCAAAGGTGGCGCCAACGCTCGTAACCTCTTCTATCCCGAGCGCGCCCCGGTCGAGGACTATGTCCCGCTCCTTGAAGATCAGAGGCTTGATGAGTGACTGGAATATCTCGATCTCCTTTGGATCTGTGATCCCCATATAGAACTCGTATTTGTTTTGAGGGTCCAGGACCTTGTGGTGCGGCCTTTCGCACCCCTTGAACCGGCCCTTGAGGCCACTTAAAGCGATCGAGCCGATGGGAGAATTGTGAGTGTGCTCGCTGGTGGCCTTGTCGGACTCCCGAATTATATCCAGGATAGCTGAGTAGAGCTGGTATCCTTCACTTGAGGGGACCTCGAACTCCGTCTTCGGTTTCGTGATGAAGGTGATTTTTTGTGGCATCTCTACAGCCTCTATTAGATCATCCTGTATAAATCTGTCGATTAGTGAAATAGTTGCATATTTCTGCAATAAAGCGGCTTAAACTTTGTTATAATGCATGGGAAAAACATTTATGCAATCGTCTCGATGTGATTGACGATGAGAACTTACATCTCGCTCTCAGGGTTTGACACCTCACAAATATTGTCCCTCATCGTAAAGTACGGCATCGGGGCAGACGACAAGATAATCCTAATCCGGCCAGAGGACGAAACCGACACGAGAGGCGAGGCCACCATCCATGCAGTCCAGGATCTATCTCGACAGATTAATAGCTCCATAAAAGTGGAAATTCACAGGGTCGACCATCGAGATTTTGAGGAGATGGTACTGTCCCTGACAAACTTGATAAAAAACGCCGAAGGCGAAATCATCGCTAACATCTCTGGAGGCCCAAGAGAGATATTCCTTGCTTTTACCATCGCATGCCTCGCACAATCCCAGAAGCTCTACAAAACCACTAACTATAGCGACATTGACCGGTCGATGTGCGAAATCAATTTGCCCCGCCTGGTGAAAGGCTTGGACGAAAAATCGAAGCGGGTTTTAAAAGACGTTCTGATAAACGAGCCTGCCACGATAACCAAGATCGCACAGAGGCTCGAAGTATCAGAGAGCACCATATCAAGGCAGGTTGCCAAGATGGCAGATCTTGGCATGTTGGACGTGAACGTGAAGGGAAAGTCGAAATACGTCAGGATGACGTTGACCAGCAGGCTATTTCTGTTGATCGATAGGGCTTAACGATACGAATAGGCCAAAATGTCGAACTCTTACGAGTTCGACATTTGTCCGGAAGGTATCGTTAAACACTATATTCAGGAGACGGTTCCTTTGAGAAGATCATTTTCAGACATAAATAACAAAATAGAGCGAGGCAATGCGGTCGTCCTCACGGCCCAGGAAGTTTTGGATCTGGTCGAGGAAGCAGACTCAGGCGCCCTAAAAGATGTGGACGTGGTCACGACCGCCACCCGGGCTGTGATGAGCGGGACCTATGCGGTCTTTTCATTTCAGGTGGCCGAACCGAACGCTTTTGTCAGGGCGAAGAAGGCTTGGATCAATGGCGTTCCAGCGAAGGTCGGCCCTTGTCCCAACGAACGGCTGGGGATTTTGGACATGGTAGTATTTGGGACGGACCACAGCCGAGAAGACCCAGATTACGGTGGTGGCCATTTATTCAGGGATCTCGTTGAGGGCAAGAGCGCTCATGTGATGATTGAGTCAAATGAAGCCAAAACTCTAGAGTCCAAGATCAAACTCGAGGACATGCCCCTTGCCAGGCTCTTTGGAACGCGGCACTGTTTCAAGAACTATTCAGCCTTCGTCAACCCAACCAAAAATCCGGTATCCACCATCTTTCATGCGATCGAGTTCAACCCGAGCTGGACCGGAGCATCGGTCTCAGGATGTGGCAGGCTAAACCCCATCGAAAACGATCCTTTTCTCGATACCATCGGCGTCGGGACCAGGGTTCTGATCAACGGTGCCGAGGGGTTCGTGGTCGGCACAGGTACTAGATCTTCCAGGGACAAACCAAACTTGGCTGGTTTTGCGGACATGCACGGAATGGATCCTGAGTACATGGGCGGATTTCTGACCTCAAGCGGCCCTGAATGTGTGTCTTCTTGGGCGGTGGCAATACCTGTCTTGACCGAGTCAATACTAGAGTGCATTGGAAAGCGGGATCGAGACATTCAGCTGCCTGTAATGGACGTTGTAAATAGAGTGCAGATCGGCGCTGCCAATTACGGTGACGTCTGGGAAGGTGTGGACCTGGAGGTAAAGTTCGATCCGGAAGCATGCAAAAAGTGCGCCCAGTGCAGGCCAGAATTAGTCTGCCCCACCCGCGCTATAAGTTTCGAGTATGAAAATGATGCGCCGGTGAAGCCAAGGCTAGATCGGTACCGGTGCTTCAACTGCGGCTTATGCGCCTCTGTCTGCGCGCATCTATCCATAAATTGGTGGATAATATTCTTTTTGGATCGATGGCCGACATCGTCTCCCCAAAGTATGAAAATCGCTATGTAGTAACGTCATATTGTGGACATGTTCATGAGAAGACACGGTGATAGAAAGTGGCTCGACGTGTTACTCTCAAGAGGTGGCAGCAAAAGCCATCTAAACTTTTTTCATCCGAAAAGGTTTTCATATCCCCCATTTTCTTTGACGAGGGGGGATAACATAACGAGAGTCAACTACCCGCCACTAAAGTGATGGGCATGTAATGTGCCCTGGTTGACCAGATCCCCTATCGAGGAGTTTTACAAGATCGGGAGCCGATACGAAAGAAGTTACAGTCGAGAACCAATTAGATGAACCTAATTGGTCCTCGCCAGAATAGTGCTTAACGATGCGAATAGGCCAAATATCAAACTCTTGCGAGTTAGATATTTGGCTCAAAGGTATCATTAAGCACTATAGTTACCCTGGAATGCCGCCTCAGTTTCAGGCTCTAAGGGTGCCGGTTAAACAGTCCTGGGAGGTAAGGACAGTGCTTGCACCATACAAACCTTTCAGTAGTTGGTGGTGCTTGGCTACAACGGCTGTAGCGGACGAGGTGAACGATCTCATCGAAACTCTCAAAGATGAGAATTGGGTAGTCCGAGAGGAGGCTGTTCGGGCTCTTGAAAGGATAAGTTAACCTACGATAAAGTGGATCAAGCTCGCCTGTGTACTGATTAATTCCATTTTTCCCAGATCGCGATGTTTGAAGATCAGTATGAAGGGATATTCATGGAAGGGCTCAAGCTGAATCCACTACCTCCAAGAGTGCCGGGCAAGCGGAGTAAGATCAAACAATCAGAACCCAAAAATCTGCTCGATCAGCTGAAGAAATACAGCGGGTGTGTACTGGTATCCATGTACGACTCTAGGGCACCCTTTGAAAACAATCAGGCTGAATGGGACGTACGCATGATGAAAGTGAAACAGAAAGTGTCAGATACGCCCAGAACTATGGAAGGTGCAAAACGGTTCTGCGCTATTCGTAGATACATATCTGCTGCTCAGAAGAACGGATGCCGTGTTCTTGATGTTACTCAAGATGCTTTTACGGAGAAAAAGTAGATCAAAGCACAATCTACGTTTCCAGGTGTATTCAAGAGATGTCTATGTTCGAACGTATAAGAAATAGCTGGGCACTGGTGAAAGCCAGTGCTGCGGTCTTGCGCTCCGATAAGGAGCTGGTGATCTTCCCGATCATCTCGACCATCGCTCTTCTGGCTGTCTCGGCAGCCTTCTTTATTCCCCTCAACTCGATCGGGTTTTTCGAGGAGGCACAGGACCCAGGGTTTTTTGAGATAGCGGTGGTATTCGTTTTCTACTTCGTTCAGTACTCCGTGATGATCTTCGCCAACTCGGCCCTGGTGGGGGCGGCCTTGATTAGGCTTCGGGGCGGAGATCCGACTCTGGGGGACGGTTTTGGGATCGCAAAAAGCCACATCGGTCCGATCCTGGGCTATGCCGCCATCGCCGCCACCGTTGGGATGGTCCTGAAGTTCCTGTCCCAGGCCGGGGAGTCTGAGGGAAATCCCCTCGCCCTGATCGGGGGTCTCGTCTCTTCTCTTGTGGGGATGGCCTGGAGCCTGGCGACATTTTTGGCAGTGCCGGTTCTGGTGACTGAAGACGTGGGGCCCGTAGAGGCGATCAAGCGAAGCTCCAGGCTCTTAAAAAAGACCTGGGGTGAGCAAGTAGTAGGAGGTTTCAGCATCGGTCTCATCTTCGGCCTTTTGGCGATCGCAACCGTGATCCTAGGTGCTTTTGCCTTTGTCTTCTTCGTCGATATGATGCCCGCGGCCGCCATCGGTATCGTTGTATTTCTCGTTCTCGCCCTCCTAGGCATCGCGCTCATAAGCTCGACGTTGGGCGGGATCTACTCGGCTGCAGTCTATGATTACGCCGTTAGCGGGAACGCTGGCGAGTTCTTCCGAGAGGACCTGATAAAAAACGCCTTCAAGGCGAAGGGTCGGATCTGAGGTAGAGGGTTTCAGCTCTCGATTCTCTCCCATATCCTCTTCACCGCAATCGAGGCACCGTGGTAGGCCTGGAAATGACACAAAAAGACTTAGCGACCAATTTCTTTTTGAAGTTGTCACCGGTGGATGTACGTATAACTGAGGGCGCCATAATACAAAAGGTATAAGTTTTAGAAAATCGAATATTACTCGGAGTTGAGACTCATGAGTGAATATCTGGGCATAGTGCAAGATAACCGGTTCACAATTTTGGTGCCGGAGGCAGATTACTGCTGCTCTTTGAAGCTGACCCGCATATCCAAGCCGTCGCCACTCTCAGAGGATGTAGTGACATCTCACGAGATCGATTTGTCTGGCTACGAAGGAAGTGCCATAATGGTTCGCGGTGATCTTCCCAAGGAACGTGGGTGGATATACGCAGCAGAAGTGATTGATCAGTCAGGACCCATAATCGCAGCGATGATCCAACGGATGTTTGGGGTGGGAGATGAGGCCGCTATGGCCGCTTGTAAGGGGTCACTTTCACCTTATAGCGAGGATTACGTTCCACCTTACGACATATTCCAAGTGGCCAAGGAGATCGACGAGTGGTTGGTTAGGTTGGCAATGGATCTGGAAGAGAAGGGAAAGTATTCGGACGTCAGAGACATGCTGAAGAGCAGGATCAACCTTATCTCTGTGATGACACAAGCAGACGTCTGGGAAGAAGGTTAGACTGCACCTACCATCGATAAATCAAAACTTTTTGTCACACATCAGTTTGAAAACGCACTCTGGATTTACGAGGAGGATCGCTTTCTAGCCAAGGCCTTAATCCGCTTAGATCCTCCGACTTTTGGTCAAATGTCCCTCTTTAAAGGAGAAGGCTTGTAGCGATCTTCTTGTTAATTCTGTGTTGGAGATGCTTAAGACTTAGGGGGTGGAAAAGTTTGAAACAGCGCAATCTCAGAAGTTCAACTCAATCGTTCTTCCGAGAATCACATCATCTTCGCCGACCATGATATTTTTGCTGGAGTTTCCTGAAACGATTTTGTAAAGTTCAATTGCGCAGGTTCCGTATCTTTCATCTGTTGAATAGGGGACGACTATTTCGTATCGGCCACTATGAGGCGATTTATGACAGGTATACTCAAAGTGTCTCCCCTGGTTTGTGGTCACGTTCAGAGTTGCAGTCAGAGGGCTTTTTGCAGTGCCTGTTATTCTAGCCCCACGAACCCTCTCGAAGATTTTGACCTGGTTGCTTTGTGGGCTTTCTTTCCTTGACTCGTAGATCAGCCGGAGATGTTCCATGCCATCGCAGTCGAATATATGGCAACGCGCAAGAGTGGTTCTCATGAATTTCGAGGTGTGCTCTGGATTGGGACCATCTTGGATCAAAAACAGGTTCGATATGTCTTGATCTGTCCAGAGGACTATTCCAGGAAGCCCAGCATAAAGCATCTCTGAGTCCGTAATCACATATCGCACATGTCGAGTGCTCAGTACTTCCTCTGCCAACGCTTCATCCTTGGCGAGGAAAAACTTCGCAGCGTCCTTAGCCCCTGCTTGGAAGTTGTTGGCCACAACTGGCCTTTGTGCTTCGTAAAGAATCCAGTTGCCGCAGTCCCACCATGAAAGGACGCCATATTCTGCCGCAGTCTTTGGATCCCCAAACCCAGAAGTTTCGGGTGTGTTTTCCTGAAGCCACATCAAAGGCTCGAGCCAGCCGTCCTGAACGATTCGGGGGCTTGCCCCAAAAGCCGACATGACGCTGATGCTTGACGGAAGGAAGATGAATATGAGCAGAGCCAAAACCAGAAACTTGGACGTTTCAGAGTTCTTTTTGCTCCAGCTCGACTTTTTGGCGATCTCGGTCGCACGCAAGAAGAACAAGGCGATCAGGATCGACATGTTGGCAGAGAACAAATAGAGAAACCTGTTCTGGGCGACGGCGAGACCAAGCGCAAGAAGCGTCCAGATCAAAAAGAGCAGTTCAGACCGGGTTATGTTTGAACGCCAGATGTAGGCCAGACCCATGATCGCAAGCATCAAGTTGAGCCCAAGCATCGAGATTGGATTCATGACCGCATACAGTGGCGTAGCCTCCGAGACTTTATAAGATAGTTCGCCGCCGAATAGATAGTCTAAACCTGCTCGAAAGAGAGTATAGATTCCTGTAACTGGGTCTGATGCATTGGCGAAGATGAAAAAACAGTAGACTAAGATCAATACGGCAAGAGGAAAAAATGGCCAGGCCACGCCCTTTTTCATTAGCTGGCCCGAAAGCAGTCCAAGTACCAGAACGAAAACCACCCCGCCTAGGACTGCAAAGAATGAGGGACGAAGCCAAGGTTCGTTCCAGTATGGCAAGAGGAAGGCGAAAGCAGTGCCGAAAGATATGGCGAAAATCTGCCACGTATGCTTTGAAGAATCCCAGCGGATAAGATCCAAAGTCATTAGGCTCATTGCAGACGTCAGCAAGATTCCTAGATAGATAGGGGTTCCTATCCATGTGTAGGCCAAAGTCGCAATCAAAACGCCGGAGATAACTGCAGTCCGATTGTCCCTTCGTTTGAAGGCAATGACCAAAAATAAGATGATGCTTACCATGAGCAACGTTTCCAGCACGTGATGGTCGGGACGACCAAAAGCGGAGACGCTAGCGTGTTGAGGCGATATCGCCAGGAGGAAGGCTGAAAGAAGTCCCGCATCTCTTCCAAAAAGTTCCTTTGCCAGAAGATAGAGCGCAACGATGGTGACAACCCCGAGAATCGGCGGAACTATTGCGCCGATCAGCTCTGTTGACTTTGGGGTATTTGCACCCAAAATAAGAGAGATCCCTGCGATAAATTGATCGAAGAGTGGCGGCCACGTAAGGTTCATTCCGTGGGGGTAATTGAGATAAGAATCGAACCAAAGAGTGTGAGGGAAATGATCAATAGTATAAAAAACTCGGCGCATGTGGTAAAATGAATCTGAACCATAGAAAAGAACGCCGCCATCTGTGATCGCACTTCTCAGAGGGATCATTCTTAGAACGAAACCCAGGGTGGCTGCTACAAAGATCCCTGCAAACTCACACCTTTTATCAAGATCCAGATGTTGCGCCCTCCTGTTTTCCAAATCTGGCAGGGGCTGGCTGATATTTACAGGTTGCGACCTGCCACGACTTCCTGGCAGCTCTGGCCCAAAAAAATTGGTCTGGTAGGCGAGAAGGGTGGCCGAGAGGAGAAAATGAGACGGGGAAATGAGCGCCGATCTCACCACACTTTGAGGTCGATCCCTTCGATCCTGACCATCTTACCTTCAGAGTGAACGATCACGCCAGAATGAACTTTTTGCATCATGCAGTGATCGGGAAGGAACCGGACGGTCTCGCCCACTTCGCAAATCCTGCCTTTGGATACCGTTCCTTCAAAGGCCACTACGAGGCATAATCCTGCTTCCTTGTAGGTGAAGTTCTCGTCGCCCAGAAGGTGGCAGGGCCCTACCATATGAACCGTGACGAGGCCACCTTCGATCTTGATGACCTGTCCAAAATGTGTTATGGGGCAGCCCCAAGGTCTGTACCTGAGAACGTCGCCCATTTCGACTTTGACAGATCCATCGAACGGATGAAGCTCTTCTCTACAGGACGATTCACCTGGAAGTGGCGCTAAGGCGAAGTCGGCCACCAGGCCGTCTATGACGCCTCGAATCTCCTCGGCATTGCTCTTGGCAGTGGGCAAAAGCTCTTCGATCTGTTTTTTTGCATCTTGGTATCGTTCCTGGCTCATGAAGGGACAAAGACTCAGGTCCTGACCGGAATCTTGCAGCAGGGCTAAAGCAAACTCTCTGCAGTTCTTGAACCCGCACTCTCCACAATTGTATCCAGGAAGACGCCTGACGATATCGTCCATAGCTTTAACACCCGCCGATTACTCGCCAGTGTACTCCATGAAACCATCGAGATGACGGAGCACGCCTCGATGGTGCTCTTTTGAGACTCGAAGCTCGCCGGTGCAAAGTGTACATATCGCAAGAGGTGGATTGTGCCTTAGAACCATATCACCTGTCACCTCTGGGGCTGCTCGGATGAGCTCAGCAAGTTCGGCTGCGCCCTTTCCGCTGAGGCCGTTTGCTTCCACTATCCTGCATTTGGGATTGGTCTCGAGGATTCGTTCCCTGAATACTTCGCGTTCGGCCTGAGATACCATGTCTCCTTTTGTTATGACCGCAACATCTGCCGTTGTGAGAAGTGGGCCTACTTTTAGCGGAGCGTTGGGGCCGGTAGTGACGTCAATGACGCAGACTGCAAGACATTGATCTGGATAGGGTGCGCATCTGAGACAAAGCCCGGCGGTCTCGTTTAGGAGTATGTCTGCCTCTTGGGATTTTGCCCAGGCCAACATCTCGTCTACGTTGTAGATGGAGTAGTGGTCAGGGCACATGTCTTTTGCAAGGCCTACGACGACGGGTATCCCAAGCCTCTTAAACCTCGCATCGTCTTCGGTCCAGAGGCAGTCGATCTTGACGACGGCAGGCTTTATCCCTTCTCTTTGAAGGCTCTTTACGGTATGCATCAGGACTGAGGTTTTGCCAGCGCCCGGTGTGCCCGCGATTACCACTAGTTTCAAAGCGCTGCCTCCACCACCTCGCCTCGTCTTATGGTCTCTCTCAGGTTCATCAACCAGTCATCAACTCTGGAGAGATCTTCGCAGACTCGTCTTTCTTCTTTGGAGGTGTCTATAACCTTGCGGACACCGCCGTTCTTCATGACGATCCTGCGAGAGGTCATCAGGGCGAGCATGGGGTCATGAGTCACCACGATCACCATCTTGCCTTCACCTGCCAAAAGTTCGAGTGCCTCTTTCTTCTTGATGCCGGCGTTCTCGATTTCGTCGATGAGAACTATTGGTGAGTCGCTGATCACGGCTATGTCTGCAGTCATGAGAGCTCTGGATTGGCCACCGCTCAGTATGGTCAGGTGATGGTTAGGGTGGGCAGGCTCGCCAGTGAGCGTGTTTGCAAGTTCGATTACCCGTTGGACTTCTTCAACCGGCTTTCCTCGGCTCTTAGCATGCATCCTCAAGAAATCTTCTACGGTCATGTCGGCGAGGAAATGCATGTTCTGGGATAGTTGGGCGATGAGCTTTTTTCGGGGGTCGGATCGAGTCTCAAAGCCTGGAAGTTCGCCATCGATTAGAACGGTTCGGCACGAGGGGGTATCTCCCTGAGCGAACTGCTCGATGTCTCCGATAAAGGAGCTTTTTCCAGATCCTGTGGGTCCAACGATTCCTATAATCTCGCCGCTGAATATGTCGATCTGGTCGATCTCCTCGGGCTGGCCGTCTTTGTCCAGTCCGCCTAATATGGTGAGTTGATAAGCTTGAGTCAAAGTTCAGGACCTCCTTAATATTTGATTAATTTCGTTCAAGAGATATTGGTCTTCAGAAAGGGCTGAGGGCTCGGTCTCGATATCGCATCTGAGCGTCTTTAGTTCAAACTCCTCTTTGACCCGCAAGATGCCTCCGCCGGTTATGTTGAGCAGGATAGATTCGTTCTCTTCAACGAGTCCAGAATCTTTCGCCTTTTTCAGGGCGGCAACTGCTATTGCGGCTGCAGGAAGGATGTCAATCTCTTCGGCCTCTTCAAAGAGCTTTCTTGCGTCTTTGGCCTCCTCGTTTGTTATGCCGTAGACGGTGCCGCCGGTGTTTTCGAGGGCGTCTTTTACTCCGCCCTTGACGCTGTAGGGTGGTTTTCTGTTGTAGAGGACGTCGTCGTACATCCCTTTAGGACAGGTGCTGCCATCGACCTTTTGCCCGGACCAGGCAGTGTAGACGGGAGAACAGGGAAGGTTTTGGGCTAGGTGGAGTTTTGGCATGTTTTGGCCGAATCGGCCGTCTTGGATCAATCTCAAAGATGCTTCCCAGGCCGCAATCCCACCGGTGCCGCTTCCTATCGCCTGGAAGTAATGTCTGGGAAGGGACTTGTTAGTCACGGCGGCATCGAGCATCACAACGCCCATTCCGTCTCTTCGAGCCACGTTTCTTGCGCCGCCTTCACCCACGAAACCGGGATGAGTTGCAAGCCTTGATCCCACATCGATCGCTTCGGTGTAGTCGCCACTGACCGAGACTACGCATATGTTGTCAGAAGGGGTTTCAGTGATCCAAAGCTTTTCAAGTCCTGAGGACGGAATGACGAGGACGAGGGGCGTTCCTGAAACCGAAGTTGCCTGGGCGAAGGCTCTGGCGGTGTTTCCGGCAGAAGATACCACCAGGGTCTGGCCGTCGGCACGTTCGATCATCCGTTGAACTGTGGCAGGAGCTTCTAGGTCTTTGAAGCTGCAGGTGGCCATCCGGGCACCCTTCTCGGGCCAGTATCCGCTGAAGCCCACGTGGAGGTCTTTTAGGCCCAGCTCCTTGGCTAGGCCCTCGCTCTTGTATGTGATCGGTTTTTCGCCTGCACCCCGGAGCGGCTCTCTTACAGGAAGCCAATCGAAATATCTCCAAACTCCAGGGAGGCGCTTTGGCTTGAGCCTTTTGGATCGGTACTCTGTCCTGAGCAATGAATCATCATTTTGACAAGTTAGCGCATAAGGTGGTTGCACCGACCCGCAGCCCAGGCACTTGACTAGGTATTCTCCCATGGATCTAAATCGGGAAGTTTAACTTATAAAGTTTTCTGTTTTGGCCTGTTTATTGTCCTTATTGTGATATTAAATCGGGACTGGATATACAATTAGGCCACAAAAGAGGGGGGTGGGTGGACTAATGGGCGAAATCCTGGCAGGTCAAGGCATCTAAAACGATTGTTAGGCATGGTTTTCCGCAAGTGGTAAAAGACCGTGTCCTTTTGTACATCTGGGATAACCGATGGCGTGCGGAGACCCTCACCAAATATTCAAGCTTATCTCAAATCAGCTAGCCCAAGATTGAGAACGAGAATGTGCCTGAAGATGAAGCTTAAAATAGCCACAGAGAACAAAAAGGCCCACGCGAAATACACGAAGCGTACACGAAGCGAGTTGATCCGAATGACCCATAAAGCCCCCTGGTGACGTGACGAGACTGTCCAGATCGGCACCGATTACGAATCTTTGGACGAGATCAGAAGATACGACCAGAAGATGTCCAGGATGCGAGACCTTCGGCGCGAAATTCAAGAGATATCAGACCAGTTGGCACTCTTGCCTGGCCAGAAGATCCTTGAGATCGGAACCGGCACTGGCAATTTCGCCATCTTTGCAGCCAAGATCGGCGCAGAAGTGATCGCGGCCGACGTCTCCAAACCAATGCTGGAATACGCAAAAGAGAAGGCAAAGGCGCGCCTTGGCAAAGACGCAGAAAGGATCAGGTTTGTCAACGCGGGGTTTTTGAGCTACAAACACGAAGGGCCGCTTCTGGATGCCATAGTGACACAGCTTGCGCTCCACCATCTGCCAGACTTCTGGAAACAGGTCGCGCTTTTCCGGCTCTCTGACATCCTCAAAGAGGGAGGCAAGCTCTACATCCGACGTTCGGCAGGGCCCCTCCCTAAACGTAGTATTTTTTGCATTCTTTTCCCAACAGCTCAAGTATATCCCATAAGACTTCGGTCATATTAGCTATTTTAGCAATCTTCTCGGTAC
>Ga0075123_10000024_pt1 | contig 78198 bp, 66 predicted proteins | sample AntAceMetag02UKX_FD_69808 | JGI IMG/M metagenome (GOLD analysis project Ga0075123, IMG submission 69808) | Saline lake microbial communities from Ace Lake, Antarctica - Antarctic Ace Lake Metagenome 02UKX | ecosystem: Environmental > Aquatic > Non-marine Saline and Alkaline > Saline | place... | reverse complement strand
GGAAGCCTCAATCCCAATGATATTCTCAATATGAAAACCGTTCCCGAATTTTATCGCACCAAGCTGATCAATTCCACTTTGAAGCTACTAGGTGTTCCCATTCAATGGAAAGGAAGATTGGAATTTTTTGATGGTAATGATTTTATAGCGGTAGAAGAAAAAGAAGAAGAAGAGCAGGATGAAAAGAAGTTTATTACAGTCTCATTTTTTGTTGATGGAGAAAAAGTGAAAGCAGATCCTTATGAAAATTTCCTGATTGCAAAATTGAGTGAAGAGGGAACGATTTCCAACACATATTTTGACGGCAAAAATGATTCTCTCGATTATAAAGCGGATTATCGTTTTAAAGATGATGACAAAATTTATATCGAATCTTTCGTACGAAATGGGAATGGTGATGCGAATATTATTATTAAATCAATCGAAGGATTGGATTCTGTAAAAATTGACTTAATCACACCGAGAGAATATCTTGATAATTCTGGTAAATGGAGTGAAGTAACTAAACAAAATATAATCAGAATTGTTAAAGACGATTCAGTTGGTTTCAAGCTTCTTTTTGTGCGAGGTGAAATCCCCTCCGAGCCGGAAGAAAGAATGCTCGAGCAACTTTCTGTAAAAACAGAGGAATTCCAAAAAAATAATACTGAACTTATTTTATTTTCCGAAATTAGAGCAATTGACGACCTCAATGATCTGAAAGAAAAATTCAAGCTCATTAAGGGTAATAAAATCATTAATGATGATATTGAAAACTATCCGGTTATTTTCCTTTTGAATAAAGAGAATGAAATTGTTTTTTCATCTGTCGGCTATAATATGGGAATTGCAGATTTACTTTTGAAGAAGGTTAAATAAGGGATTTAGCAACAAACAAAACGAACAAAAACTTTCTGAAAATTGTGATATTTTCTACCTTTCTCGACATTCTGAAGGTTAAAGATTTGTCATTCCCAACTGGTTTGGGAATCTCAAAGATCCTCAATTTAACGGAGGATGGCGGAATAAGATTGAGAATTATATTTAAAGGATAAATTATGCTATTAGCTTTCAACACAATTATAACTGAAAAATACAAGATCGGATTCGATGAGAAAACACTTCCCTTCATCATGGATGGTTTTCCATATGAAATAGTGCATTTGGGTGATGCAAGGTTAAATGATTTTGAGAAGAATGAAAATGTGTTTTCCAAATACTCTCATCTGTTGCTCTCAGGTTCTTCTCTTTCCGCTTCTCAGGGCAGTGGATTCGATGAAATGATCATAAAAGTAATTCAATATTTTATAAAAATACAAAAACCAATTCTGGGTATTTGTCATGGACATCAAATGATCGCAAGAGCTTTGGTGGGAAATGATGCTTGTAGAAAAACAGAAACTGCTGAATTCGGTTGGAAGAAAATGCAGATTAAAGATAATCCGCTTTTCAAAGGAATTTCCAATCCTGTATTTCTGGAATCACATTACGATGAAATTTGCAATTTACCAGATGAATTCAAAATAATTGCAACAAACAATGATTGTGAAATTCAAGCTTTCCAATATAAGAATTTGCCTGTTTGGGGAGTGCAGTTTCATCCTGAAATGCAATTTGAAAATGGAACTGAAATGGTACGAACTCATATTGAGGAATTTCCAAATGACAAAGAATTCTACAAAAATGAATTGGATATTGAAGCACAAATTAAACAGAATTTTCTAATTTTTGAGAATTTTATAAATTCAACAAAATTTGGAGATTGATCAATGCACAATTATATTGAGTCTTTAATAAAATTATATAAAGCAAATGCCAACCCTGACAACGCTGCACCAATGGCAAAATATATGAAGGATCTCTTTCCTTATTTGGGAATAAAAACACCGAGACGAAAGGAGTTGTTCCAAGAGTTTATTAAAGAAAATAGCTTACCACAAATATCAGAATTGAAGCAGATCACCTTAGATTTGTGGGATCTTCCAGAACGGGAATTTCAGTATGTTGCAATTGGTTTATTAAAAAAATACACCAATAAGTGGAATGAAGATTTCATAGATCTTTTCGAGCAGCTTATCGTCACAAAATCGTGGTGGGACAGTGTGGACGGATTAGCAAGTTGGATGGTGGGAGAGCACTTTAAACGTTTTCCCAATATTCGAGATAAATATATTGATAGATGGATGAGAAGCGGGAATATGTGGTTGCAGAGAGCTTGTTTATTATTCCAATTGGGTTACAAAGAAAAAACAGATGAAATACTAATGAAAAATCTCATCATGAGTCTAAATGGCAGTAAAAATTTTTTTATCAACAAAGCAATTGGTTGGATCTTACGAGAATATTCTAAAACAAATGCACAGGCAGTTATAAACTTTGTAAACAATAATGAACTTGCAAATCTAAGTAGAAGAGAAGCCCTCAAATGGTTGAAGAATCAAGGGAAAGTGGGAATTACGAATTAAAAAAATAAAACAACGAACAAAAACAAAATCGATCTTGTCGCAGAGTACCTGCAAACCCATGAGATAGCAATGGGCATTGTTTTGCTCAATATTAATAATAACGTTTACGTTTAACAACAATATTGTTTTTTTAGTTTAACTTCTACAATATATTCTTCTTCCATTTCCCCTGTTTGAATTTCCAGGTGGAAGGAATGGCACGCGTAAGAGAACTTACTGCAATACCAATGGCAATTCCGGCAAAACCAAGATTCAAAGTTATCGCCATTATGTAGCCGCAGACGATTACCACCACCAGATCAGAAACGCTGGAATAGAGGAAAGGTGAAAGCGGATCTCCACCTCCACGTAAACCACCACCCAAAGCAAAGGCAAACGCCATCGTCGGTTCACTTACGGCAACGATCATGAAAAAGGTTTTTCCCATTTGGATCGCATCAACATCATCGGTGAAGAAACTCATAATAGATTCGGGAAAAAAGAAAAAGATCAGAGCAACAAAGGTCATAATTCCGGTTGCCATACCGGCTGCTAACCAGCCGCTTTTTTCGGCCAGTTCCGGTTTCCCAGCACCCATGTTCTGCCCCACCCGGCTCATGGTAGCATTCATAAAAGCCAACCCTACAAAACTGGAAATCATTCGCACTTGCATTGCTACACTGTAAGCGGAGATCGCCCTGGTGGAATCCGGCAGCAAAGTGATGATCCTGAAAATGAACAACCTTGAGAAATTGCGCACAATTCCCTGCATCGATCTGGGCCCACCTAGAAAAAGGATTTTCTTCAGCAGTGGAAAATCGAATGTAAGTGAATCTCTCAAATTTATTTGAATGGGGAAACGTTTGGAAAATAAGATCCACACACCAATAAAGGAACCGATAAAGCGAGATGCAACCGTTCCCAAAGCTGCACCTTTCACACCCATAGCCGGAATCGCTCCAACTCCAAAAATGAAAATATAGTTAAAAACAATATTCAATGAATTGGTTATCAAAAGCAGGTTCAGGGAAACTTTGGTTTTTCCCACACCCAGCAGAATGCCGGTGATCACGAAATTGAACATAGAAAAAATGCTGCCCAGAAAAAGGATTCGCAAATAGGAAAATCCCAATCCGATAACTTCAGGTTCAGCTCCCAACAAAATTAGGATGGATTTGGAAAAAAGCAGTCCCAACGGCATGATGACGAGGAGTGCAGCCAGGATCATGAAAGTGACTGACCGTCCTGCGGTACGGCTGACTTTTGCTTTATCTTTAGCACCGTAAGCATGTGCCACTAGTACAGAGCTGCCACCGCTGATCGCTATCATCAAGATCATAATGAACATCATTACCTGGCGACTCATTCCAACCGCCGCGATAGATTCGATACCAAGTGAACCGACCATCTTAAAATCGACAATGCCTACAGTAACCTGCAACATATTAGTAAGAATGATAGGCCAGGCGATCTTCCAAACCTGCTTGAATTCTTCAGCGTGAAAGTGTCTATGACTGGTGATGAGTTTATTCATATGTTAAGGTTTCCATCCAATTATTTTCTTATTTATTCTCCTTGAATCAGAAAGCATAGATGAGAGTAGAAAGTCAAACAAATCTTAAAATATCATGGTAAATTATCCTGCTGTCATTCACTTTTCTTGACGCTGATTTACTAATAAATAATCATTGTACTATAAAATAACTTTAGGAGTGTAAGATGAATAAAATATTTTTAATCCTGATAGTTCTCCTTAGCATTTCCTGCTCCATGATAAAAAAACAAACAGAACCTACAGTTCCAATTTGGTACAAAGTACAGGAAGAAGGCTATGTTATCAGTTGTGCAGAAGCAGAAAGTTATGAAGAGTACCTGGCAAAACTTACTGCGAAGAATATTGCCTTTCAAACTTATCCAATTAAGATAGAAAAATATCTTAATAACTATGTCGCAGATAATTGCATAACTTCTGGAAATAATGCGATCCAGGCGGAACTAGATAAAGTATTTAAACACTTTACAAATTACCTGATGAATATTGCAGATGTCCAGATTGAATTGGGTGAGGTCTACACTATCCCAATTAAAGGAAGCCATGTAAAATGTTATGTACAATTAAAGATAGAACAGAAATTTTTACATCAGGAATTTGTAGAATTTTTGGAAACCAGTGATCTGTATGTGAATCTCAAATTGAGAAATATATTAACGAAGTGTTTCAAGAATTGATCATAAGAAGTAGATTCATCTAATATTATTGACAAAGATATAAAGTTTCTGACTTTGAAATTATATTGAAAATTAAATAATTAAGTATCTATTATTAGGAGGAGAAAGATGAAAATAATAATTATTGTTTTATTAGTATTTCTATTATATAATACATTAATATGCTCAACTATTGAGGATGTTACCTCTGAGCAACCAGCAATACAAAAAGAAATTACTGCAACAGAGAGTAACTTGCAAATTCTTGATAAACTACATTCTTTGTATTATGATGTTATGATTTTCTTCGGAATTCTTGTAGCTTTTATAGGTATTTTGCTTCCATTATTCATAAACTTTTATCAAACTAAAAAACTGAAAATTGAAAAGGAAAATCTAAAACAAGAATTATTAGTAGAAATAAAAAGTGAAATTAAAAACGAATTTGATTTGTATGAAGAAAAATTCAAAGAGAAAATAGAAAAAATGGAAATTGGATTCAAAGAGAAAATAGAAAAAATGGAAATTGGATTCAAAGAGAAAATAGAAAAAATGGAAATTGGATTCAAAGAGAAAATAGAAAAAATGGAAATTGGATTTGAAAAAAAATCTGATGCAATGAGTGGAATGGTATTTCATGTTCAAGGTAGATTTGAACTCAATAAGAGATATTATGCACAAAGTCTAGTAAGTTATATTTATGCATCTAGTTTCTATTTAGAGGGTGAGGATTATGGAAATTTTCAGCGAGTAACTAAAACAATTTGTGAAAGTTGTTTTCCAATGCTTTTCTCTTCTGATTTTGATATTGTTAATGATTTAGAAAAAAGAGTAAATAATTTTATTAAACTCTTAACGAAATATAACAACAAAGCTAGATACACTAATTTGATAAATGCATTGGAAAAAGAACTATTAAAAGCTAAAAAACGTGAGAGACCTACTCAGACATAAAATTGAAAGAGGTATTAATTTTCTTCGCGAGGTTGCAAAAAAAGTAAAACCTCTTTCAACTCGTATCTTTCCTTCATAGTTTTAGTACGAAAAACCAGAGCAGTTGCGAAATTAAGAAGTGCAACAACTCCCAGAATAATTGCTAAACGAAGCCAATCTTCACCTTTCTCTTCTCTGATACGTGCATAATAAATTAAAGTGCGGATCCATTCAAAACCGTATAAAATTAAGAATATCTGAACTGCTCTTGCTGAGATTTTGTTTTTCCAAAATAGAATAAATGGAATTAATAGACTTATATATTGTAAAACAAACATATTTACTTTACCAAGATGTGCCGCCATTATAAATGAGCATAAAACTATCGGTAAAATTTTTCATAGTATCTTCTCCTGCAAATTCTTCTCTGATTCTAATATCTATTAAAAAGAAAAAGACAGAATTATTATTGTCAATGAAGATGTGGACTTTTTATACTTATAAATTATTGATGATCATTAAAAGTATAAAAAGTTTATTGCCTTAATTATAATAATTTATGAAGTAGGAATCAGCTGGATAATAAGGGGGAATTAAGATGGGTTCTATCAGTTCAGCGTGTAATGTTACAGTACAGCAATCCCCCTTTTTTCTTTACAGAAATTCTTACTTACCGATTTTTACAACAATTGAATTTAGAGTTAGTTAGAAAGAGTTTTTACATAGGGAGTGTTTCTTGTCATCCTGACGAATCATTCACGTTGTTCTATAGGAAGAATCTCCATTTATTATGAGATTATTCGTGAGAATGATCATTGAAGATTTCTTCAGAAAGACGGATATTTCTCATATTAATAAAAACTTTTAAAGTTAATTATAATGGAGCTTGAGAAAAATGAACAGTAATGAAATCAGAAAACAATATTTGGATTTTTTCAAAAAAAAGAATCATAAAATCGTTCCTTCCGCACCTGTTATACCGATAGATGATCCCACACTTCTTTTTATTAATGCCGGTATGAACCAATTTAAAGATATCTTCCTGGGGGAAAGAAAACCGGAATATAAAAGAGTTGTGAACAGCCAGAAATGTATTCGAGCCGGTGGGAAACATAACGATTTGGATGAAGTCGGCAGAGATGGTTATCATCACACTTTTTTTGAAATGCTGGGCAACTGGTCATTTGGAGATTATTATAAAAAGGAAGCAATAAAATGGGCTTGGGAATTACTTACCGATGTTTGGAAGCTTCCCAAAGATAAACTTTATGCAACTGTTCATACATCTGATAAAGAAGCTTATGAAATTTGGGAAAATGAAACGGATATTGAAAAATCTCATATTGAATATCACGGTGACAAAGATAATTTTTGGGAAATGGGAAGTACCGGTCCATGCGGTCCCTGTTCTGAAATTCATATAGACAGAGGTGAGAAATTTTGTAATTTAAAAGATGACTCTAACCATCAATGCAAAGTGAATGGTGATTGCCATCGATATATCGAACTTTGGAATCTTGTTTTTATCCAGTTCTTTCGTGATGAAGATGGTGCCTTAAATCCACTTGAAAATAAATATGTTGATACTGGTGCCGGCTTTGAACGTGTTTGCCAGGTTCTGCAAAATAAAAGTTCCAATTATGATACAGATGTGTTCCAACCTTTGATAAAAGAGATAGAAAAAGTATCAGGCATAAAATATCATACAGATGAAAGGGGAACTTCCCATCGTGTAATTGCTGACCATATTCGGGCTTTGGTTTTTGCCATGGCAGATGGTGGAATGCCTTCTAATGAAGGAAGAGGTTATGTATTGCGCAGGATTTTGCGAAGAGCTGCTCGTCATGGACATTTACTGAATATGAAAGAAGCATTTCTTTACAAACTTGTTGATATTGTTGTAGATTTGATGGCAGATCATTTTACCGAACTTAGAGATCAAAAAACTCACATCAAAATGGTCATCAAAGCTGAAGAGGAACGTTTTAATCTGACCTTAGATAATGGATTAAAAGAATTTTCTTCATTACTTTCTAACAAATTTCAAGATATTTCAAGAACTTTACAGAATACATTCAAAAATCAGATAGTTGATATGCATAAATTCCAAAAGAGCATTTCAAATATTCTACCGGTAAAAATAGAATTTCCCAACATAAAAGTAGATTTACCGAGTATAACAACTTTCGAAAATAATTTTGTGGAATTACTTCACGAGAATTTAAAAAATCAATCTGAATCATTTATTAAGTTTCAAAAAAATATATCTTCAATAATACAAAATAATATTAAAAATTTTAATTTATTGTCTGGGAAAAATGTTTTTAAACTTTACGACACCTACGGATTCCCACTCGATCTTACTAAAATTATGGCAGAAGAAAAAGGATTAACTGTTGATGAAGAAGGTTTTAAAATAGAAATGGAAAAACAAAAAAAACGAGCCAGAGATGCAGCTAAATTTAATCTGAAGACAGATAAAATAGATTGGGTGAAATTATCTGAAAATATTCCAACAGAATTTGTGGGTTACACAGAAAATTCTTCAACTTGTAAAATAATAAAATACGATTTAGAAGGAACAAACGTAAAAATCGTGCTGAATAAAACTCCGTTCTATGCTGAATCCGGCGGACAAATTGCAGATACTGGAAAGCTATTTAATGATGAATGTGAAATCTTGATTACAGATGTTCATAAAGATGCAGATATGTTTATTCATTTTGGTAAATTGCAGAAAGGTGAAATTAACATCAAAGAATTTACAGCAGAAATTGATGTTGAAAGGAGAATGGGTATTACCAGAAATCATACAGTTACACACATTTTACACAAAGCACTAAAAGATGTATTGGGAGATCATATTCAGCAAAAAGGATCATATTTGCATCCCGATCACATGCGTTTTGATTTCACCAATTTCAAACAAGTAAAAAAGCATGAACTTGATATTATTGAGAGAGCAGTAAATGAGAAAATCCGTGAATGTTTACCTGTAAAAACAAAAGTTATGAACATTGAAGATGCAAAGAGAGAAGGTGCTGTTGCCTTGTTCGGTGAGAAGTATGGAGAAAAAGTAAGAGTTGTGAGCATTGGAGATTATTCCAAAGAACTTTGTGGTGGAACTCACTTAAAATATACAGGTGAAATCGGTTTATTCAAAATTACTTCAGAATCTTCTATCGCTGCCGGGATTCGAAGAATTGAAGGGATTACAGGTGTGAAAGCTGAAAAATATGTTAAGATACTTGAAGATGAAATTGATGAAATTGGACGTCAGTTGAATACACCATCTGCTTCAGTTCTTGAGAAGATCAATAAAATGATCCGTGAGAACAAAAATTTACACATTCAATTAAAAACTATTCGTGTAAAATCTGCCGGAAATACTATAGATCAACTTATTCAAAAAGCAATAGATATTGATGGAACTAAAGTAGTTATTGCTAAGATTAATATCCAGAATCCCGAAATGATGCGTCAGATTGGTGATCAACTTCGGGATAAACTAAAATCTGGAATTGGTATTCTCTTTGCTGAAATTGATGAAAAAGTTTCTATTCTTGCTATTGTAACAAAAGATCTTACAAACAAATATCATGCTGGAAAGATCGTCGGAAAAGTTGCTGAACTGGTTGGTGGAAAGGGTGGTGGTAGACCAGATATGGCAATGGCGGGTGGAAAGAACGCTAATAAAATTAATGAAGTTATCAACAAGATTCCAGAAATAATTAGAGATCTGAAGCTGGATTAATCCTGAAAATCCTGCTTCAAACAAATGAAAAATATATTAGTTATTCGTCTTAGTTCACTGGGAGATATTGTTCTTACTCAATCCGTAGTACAGGCTTTGCGTAGCGAATTTCCCGATGCACAAATACAATATCTTACAAAAAGAGTATATGCACCAATCGTGAAAATGTTTAATTGCGTTGATGAAATACATTATTGGGAAAATAAATATTCTCTTCTTAAAAATCTCAGAACTATTAAATTTGATATTGCAATTGATTTTCATTCTAAACTTAATACATTCATTATAAAAAGTTTTATTAATGCAAAACAAACAGTTACATATAATAAAGAACATTTTTTGCGTCGACAAATTGTAAATCAAAGAACAAATAAAACAATTCTATCTACAGTTGGCTTGTATTTTGGTGCACTAAAAAAAATTGGATTAACAACAAAAATATCTGCTCCTAAATTATTTCCCGTAAAGAACATTTCAATGCCTGAGATATTCAGGATCTCAGATAAAGTAAAGAATATAGGGATTTTTCCTGGAGCACTCCATAAAACAAAACAATATCCCGTTGAGCAGTTAGCTGAATTCATCGATTTAGTACCGTCTGAGTGGCATTGCAACTTTATAGTTTTTGGTTCAAAAGCAGAAATTGATTTGGCAGAGGAGTTGAATTCCTTAACAAAAACCAATCTAATTGACATGAGCGGGAAGTTAGATCTACAACAGCTTGCAAAAGCAATAAATGAGATGGATATAGTAATCACAAATGATAGTGGACCGATGCACATTGCTGCAGCATTAGAAAAACCACAAATTGCTATTTTTGGAGCAACTCACCCGAAATTGGGATTTGCTCCTATGAATAAGAATGCAGTACTTATTTTGGCTGATCTACCATGCCAGCCATGTTCCCTTCATGGAGGGAACATGTGCCCTAGAAAACATTTTAATTGCATGAAATCCATTACTGCAAAGAAAATATTAGATTCTTTACATAACGCAATAAGCTAAAAACCTTTGATATATAGTTCCAACTGTAAATATACTTTACACAAAGAAAAACATTGTTGACAAATTATTCTTTAAAACTTTTTTGAATTTGAATCAAATGTTCGAAAGAGGTTTTTATGGATAAGAAACTCGATAAAGTAATAGGCAAATTTGTAACAAATGATAACACACTCATCAAAAATATTATTAATTCTCTTGAATTAGAGAGTAGTAAGATCATAGAGATAATCGGAGGAACAGGTTCGGGTAAATCCTTTATTCTCCGTAATCTAATTCAGATGATGAGTAATGATAAAATCCATTTTGAACTTTATTTTCCTCGCTTATTCCAATATAATCATTTTAAACAGATATTACAACTTATTGTCAGCATAAATGATAACGAATATTTTGAGATTATTGATAAATCTAAAAAATATAACTTTAAAAACAAGTATGACCTTTTTTATTTTATTACAGAACATTTAAATAAGAAAAAATTATTAAAATCAAAAAAAATAATAATTTATGAGAATTGTTTTTTGGATGAATATACAAGGGATTTTATTAAATACATAATTCAATATGCAACAAAACAAAATATCCAGTTTGTTATTTTTACAATGAAGGATACTTTTCCATTTTCAAAAAAAATAGAAATTGAAATACCCGGAAAAGAACAGATCACAAATATTTTGCTAGAGGTTATTCCTAAAAAAAGTGATTCTATAATTTCGGAAAGCGAGATCATCCATAATATTTCTGGCGGCAATCTATCCATTATAGATTATATAATTAATAACTTACTTTCCAAAAACAAAACATTTGATTTTGACTCTTTTCTAAAAAAGAAGATTGATCTGGAGACAATTTCTTCTCAACACATTACAGAACTTAACACAAAACAGAGGAAATTGCTTTTTACTATTTTCCTACTGGATACTGATGCTTCAGAAAAGAGAATTATGGAAGTTGGTAAATTAACTTCAGTAATAAAAGACTTGAAGGTACTATTTAAAACTAGATTAGTTATGGAGTGTGATGGCAAATATTATATAAAAAAATTAACATTCTCACAAAATTACTTCAATAATTTACAGGATAAAGAGCGAAGGGAATATTCAGCAACTATTTTGAATTTTATCGAACCGGAATTCCGGAAAGATATCAGTATTATTTTTGGGAATGCCTCTGATAATTTTTTTGAAGAGAGCATATCCTCTTTTTCAATATTGAACGATTACCAATCTTTAATAAAAGTTTATGAATTGTATCTCAATCAAATTTCTAAGCCCGATAAGAAAATAGATATTCTGCTAAATTTGGGAAGAGCAAATAGAGCACAAGGGAAACTGGATATTGCGTCTGAACATTTCAGGAAAGCTCTAAAGCTTGCAGTGGAAAATTTACTGCCTTTAGGTGAAATTGTATTTGATCTTGCTGAAACACTTTATGAGATGAACTCGTCTGCATTTGCATTGGAAATACTAAAAAAATATACTTCAGATTCTGATGACATTGAATTGATCTTGAAAACTAGCTTATTGAAAGCTGATATTTTGCGAGACTTGGAAAAAATTGATGAAGTTATAGAATTAATAGAAACAGCTATGTATACGTCAGATCAGATCAAAGATACTAAAAGCAGGTTTAAAATTAAAGCCGATCTGAGAAAATTAAAAGGTAGAATTGCCTATGATACAGATGATTGGAAAAAAGCGGAAAATGAATTTGAAGAAGCTGAAAAACTGTATTTAAAAATCAGGAATATTGAAGGTCTAGCCGCAATTTACAATAATCTAGGTGTTCTATCTTACCATCAAGGTGAAACAAAAAAAGCTGAGATGCTTTATCAAAAAAGTCTGAAGTCTGAGAAAGAGAGATTTAATTTAAACGGGATTTCAATATGCGAAAGTAATCTTGGAAGTCTTTATGAAGATAAAAGTGATTATAAAAAATCACTAAATTGTATGAATGAAGCTCTTCGTATTCAATTACTATTAAACGATAGAGATCAAATCCCCAATGTCTATATTAATATAGGTGTATCTTATATGGATAATGGTAAATATGAGAAAGCCGAAGAAGCATATAATAAATCATTAGAAATATCTGTAGAATTCAAAATGTACAAGAATGTTATTGCTGCCCTAAATAATTTGGGTGCACTTTTCTTTAAATCTGGCAACTTCCAAAAAGCTATTAATCATTATGAACAAGCTATCAATAAATCTAAAGATTCCAATTTTTCAGAAGGGTTGATTAGGTCTTATAATAACATTGGTGAACTTTATGAAAAGCGTGGAGAATTTAATTTGGCACACGATTATTATTCAAAAAGCAAAGATTTGTTACCGGGAATTACCGATGAGTATATGAAAGCAGAATTATATGGTAATTTGGGAAGTGTATTAACCTCACTTCATAAGTTCAAAGAAGCTTATGCATATTTGGTAGAAAGTTACGATTTTTTCAAAAGTTTGAGTGCTAAAAACGAAATGATCGAAGGTGCTTTGAATCAGGCTTCATATTTCATCGAAACCAGAAATTATGAAAGTGCAAATTATTATTTGGATTCTGCACAGAAACTTGCTGAAGAGATTGAAAAAGATTCTTCTCTAGGAAAATGTTCTTATCTGCGTTCAATATTAGAGAAAAATAATCGAAAAAAAGCTCTTGATTTACTTAGAGATGCAATTGAATATTTTGTTAAATCTAATAGTAATATAGAACTAGCTAAGGCTAATTATGATTTTGCCACCTTACTTCTTGAAGAAAAAGATTGGGAACAGGCGTTACAGATATTGAATGATAATATTAAGTTAATCAAAGGGTTAGGCGCTATTAAAATTTTGGAAAGAAATGAGATACTCATTAAGAAACTTACTAAAAAATATTCTATCGAACTTAAAGAATCTAAATTTCAGAGAACTCTACTGAGTAAGTTTTATGAAATAACACAAGAACTTAATGATATTACTGATTTTGACTCAGTAATAAATGTAGCTTTAGATAGATTAGTAGATTTTGCAGATGCAGAAGGCGGGATATTTACGCTTTATAATAATAAAATGGTAAAAGATTCATGGGAATATGTTATCTTAAAAGGAATGACAACAGGAGATGAGGATCTTACAAAACTTATGAACTTGATTAATGAAACCTTTATTGATGGATTAAGCCAGAATTATAAACAACCGCACTTCGCACCGGAATATAATAATATTATTTTAATCCCTCTTATAATAAGAAATGATAAAAAGGGTATCGTATGTCTTTTTACAAAGCATGGATCGCATTATTTTACAGAAAGAATGTTTAATCTTATAAGCGCATTGTGTAATCAAATTGTTGTAATAGTCGAAAATATTTCATATGAGAATTTACAGAAATCTCATGAAATTATCCGTGAAGAATTGGCATCATCTAGTACATTCGCCAATATAATTGGGAAAAGCAAGAAAATTCAAGAAATCTTCCGCATGATCGAAAAAATAAAGAATACTCCAACCTCCATTCTTCTGGAAGGACCAAGTGGAACAGGGAAGGAACTTATTGCCAGAGCCATTCATTATAACAGTAATAGACATAACAAAAAATTTGTAGCTCAATATTGTGGTGCACTACCAGAAACTTTATTGGAAAGTGAATTATTCGGACATGTAAAAGGATCTTTTACAGGAGCAACACACGATAAAAAAGGGCTTTTTGAAGTAGCTGATGGAGGAACGTTTTTCCTGGATGAGATTGCAGATATTAGCCTTTCTACTCAGGTAAAATTATTGAGATTTTTGCAAGAAGGTGAAATAAAAAGAGTTGGTTCTACTCAAACTCATACTGTTGATGTTCGAGTTATTTGTGCTACAAACGTTTCCTTAAAAGAGAGAGTAGATAGTGGTGAATTCAGATTAGATTTATTCTACAGACTTAATGTTATAAAAGTTGATGTTCCTTCTTTGCAGGAAAGAAAATCAGATATTCCACTTTTAGCTGTTCATTTCCTTGATAAATACTGTCAGAAGATCGATAAAAAGGTTAATGGTATTACTGAAGAAGCTATGAAATATCTTATGAATTATAGTTGGCCTGGAAATATTAGACAGTTGGAGAATGAAATTGAAAGAGCTATTACACTTTCAGATGTAGATTCTTCAATTAAACCTTCAGATCTCTCCCAAGAGATTTTCCATTTTATACAACATACGGAAACGGTGCATTTATTAGAAAATAGATCTATGAAAGATGCAGTTGAAAAAATGGAAAAAGAGATGATCCTGAAAGCTCTTGACGAATATGAAGATAACCAGACAAAAGCTGCAAGAGCACTTAGTTTAAGCAGACAGGGGCTTATTAAAAAAATGCAGCGTTATGGGATAAGAAAATAATTCTTTACGTTAATTATTACAAATTTTATTAGGATGATTCATGAAAGATCAATTTAGCTTTGTTGCGCTTGATATTGAAACTACGGGCTTTGATTTTATCGAAAACGAAATAATTGAGATCGGTGCAGTTCGATATGAAAATGGTAAAGAAAAAGATCGGTTTTCAATTTTTGTAAAATCTAATAAACCATTACCAAATTTTATTAAACGACTTACAAATATTAGCGATGAACAGTTGGCATCAGGAAAAATTCTTACAAATGCACTTATGTCTTTAATTGAGTTTCTTAAAGATGATATTGTGGTTTGCCATAATACATCCTTTGATATTGGATTTCTGAATACAAAATTTAAAGAAAAAGGTTTGCCGAAGATCTCAAACCAGACTCTCGACACACTTGACCTTAGCAGAATTTATTTGCCTTTTATTTTAAATCATAAATTAGGTACAGTGGCAGAATATTTTAAGATAGATCTTTCTAATGCACATCGTGCAATATTTGATGCTAAGGCAACAGGTGAAATCTTGCTGGCACTTATTGATTTTATCTTGAAGAAAATTCCAATGAGAATAAATCACAGGATATTTGAAATATCTAATATTCAATTAAAAAAAATTGGTTTATCGAAATTTATCGAAAAAATAGTAATACATCAAAAAGAGACAGCTCTTTTAACAAAACAAAAATCTGGTATCGATTTTCATAATCGGAATTATATTGAACACAAACCAAAGAAAGTATTAGATTTTACAATTGATACTGTTTTTGGAGTGGACGGTGTTTTTAACAAACATTTTGATAAATATGAACTGCGCGAGGGTCAAATTGATATGTCAAAAGCAGTTCTTGATAATTTTGAAAAAAAAGAATTTCTGTTGGTTGAGGCAGGAACAGGAATTGGGAAATCTCTGGCATATTTGATTCCTTCCATTAAATACACACATCGTGAAAATAAGAAAGTAATAATTTCTACAAACACAAAAAACCTTCAGGAACAACTTTTTTACAAAGACTTACCGATTGTTAGAAATTGTATTGATATCCCATTTAAAGCGACTCTTCTTAAAGGCAGAGGTAATTACATTTGTGAAAAAAGATGGTTAGAAACTGCTTTAGATTTAGATAAAATAATTTCTTCCGATGAGGTAAGTTCATATTTGAATTTGATTGTCTGGAAAGAGTTCACAAAAACTGGAGATATTTCCGAAAACAGTTCATTCAATGTGAATAGAGATAAAAGGGTATGGAAAAAAGTTTCTTCCGATAGTTTCCTTTGCCGCAATAAAAGATGTCCGTATTATAAAAGTTGTTTTCTGATGGATATTAGAGGTAAAGCAGAAGAATCAAATCTTGTGATTATAAACCATCACTTGCTTCTTGCTAATATGCAAAGTGAAAATGCTCTGCTTGGAGAATTTGATAATCTAATTATAGATGAAGCTCATAACCTACCTCATCTTGCTCCGGCGGAACTTGGCATAAGTCTCTCTTACACCGATTTTAATAACTTTTTTAATCAGCTTCATTCTGTTTATAATAAATATCAAAGTGGGATTCTTGTAAGATTGCGAACAGATGCTGTGAAAAGTGACTTTCTATCTAAAAAGGAATTACTTATAAAGATTGAAGAAACAGAAAAATTGATTGATGATAAAAAAGATATTTTTACTGAATTCTTTAAAAAGATCGGTGATGTTGTTAATGCAAAAGGAAGTTATGGAAAATTACGTATTACAAATATGGAAACTCACGCTTTCCTTATTGAAGATATTGACAAGATCATACTTTTCTGGCAGGAATTCTCACGAAGTTTTATGAGTATCAAAAATATTTTCACTGATGTGAATAAACAACGATTTATTGAACATGATAAACATAAAGAAGCTCTAGATAGCATTGTGAATATGATCTCGGAATATCATAATATGCTTTCGATAATGCATAATCCTGAGTTAAAAGACTTTGCTTTCTGGATGGAATCTTTCCAAACCAGCGATAAAAAATATCCATCCGGTGTTTTGGTATACTGCCCGTTGAATGTAGATCAAATATTCAATGATGAACTTTATTCTTCGGTAGATTCGATTGTTTTCACATCTGCCACTATTGCGATTCGTAATAATTTCAAGTATTTTGCTAACCGTATGGGATTGAATCTTTTGGAAGAAGGGTTTGTCCGAGAGTTGGTCGTAAAATCTCCATTTGATTATCAAAAACAAACCATGGTGCTGGTTGCCGGATTTCTTCCCGATCCTAAAGATAGATTTTTTTCTTCGCAGAGTATTGAAATAATACGGAAAGCAGTTGAAATAACAAAAGTTGGAACTATGGTACTCTACACATCCTATAAAAATCTTAATGAAACGTATGATACGTTAAGTGAGGAGATGTACAGCAGAGATATTTTATTGCTCACACAGGGTAAGGGATTGGGACGCTCAGCAATGTTAAAAGAATTCCAGAAAAATAAAAATTCCGTACTATTTGGCACTAATTCATTTTGGGAAGGTGTAGATGTCCCGGGTGAATCTCTGCAGTTACTTGTATTATATAAATTACCTTTTATGGTTCCTTCCGAACCAATTGTAGAAGCTTATTTAGAAAAACTGGAAGCTGAAGGAAAGAACAGCTTCATGCACTATATGCTTCCTAATGCTTTATTGAAATACAGACAGGGTTTTGGTAGACTTATCAGACACAAAACTGACCGTGGTGTGATTCTGGTACTGGATAACAGAATATTCACAAAGAGATATGGTCAGTATTTTAAGGATACAATTCCTGCTCGAACCTTTATCTCACAAACTGATATTGAAATTTATGATCAACTTTCTAAGTGGTTCAATAACAGGTTATAAATTATTTTTTAAAGAATATTTTTTATAAACCAGTCAAAGAATTCAATTTATCTTAGTCAACTCCACTCAACCCTAACTCATTAAAAATAGTTAAATTACAAAAATAATAAAAAAGATTTGACATATAAAACTCGCATTTGATTTTGACATCTCGAGCAAAAGCCAAGGTAGTAAAACAAAAAAAGCTATCTTAATGCCAAGCCTGCAGGACAGGCTTTTAGATCTTTGAGGAGGAAAAAATGGCTAAAGAGAAATTTGTGAGAAGCAAACCTCACGTAAACGTTGGAACAATTGGTCACGTAGATCATGGGAAGACCACACTTACAGCAGCTATTACGCTTTACCTCAGTAAAACAGGTGGAGCAAAGTTTGAAAGCTTTGATAGTATTGATAATGCTCCGGAAGAGAAAGAGCGTGGAATAACAATAGCGACAGCCCATGTAGAATATGAGACAGCAAACCGTCATTATGCTCATGTGGATTGTCCTGGACATGCTGATTATGTAAAGAACATGATTACTGGAGCAGCTCAAATGGACGGAGCCATACTTGTAGTAAGTGCAGCAGATGGTCCAATGCCACAGACCCGTGAGCATATTTTGCTTGCCCGTCAGGTTGGTGTACCAGCGATGGTTGTGTTTTTAAACAAAGCAGACCTTGTAGATGATGATGAACTTCTTGAGCTAGTAGAGATGGAAGTACGTGAACTTTTGGAAGAGTATGAATTTCCTGGAGACGAGATTCCAATCATAACGGGATCAGCTTTGAAAGCACTTAATGGTGAGCCTGAAGGAGAGAAAGCGATACAGGAACTTATGGATGCTATAGATTCATACATTCCGCTTCCTGAACGTGACACAGACAAGCCTTTCTTATTACCAGTAGAGGATGTATTTTCAATATCGGGTCGTGGCACAGTAGCTACCGGTCGTATTGAGCGTGGAGTAGTAAAAGTGGGTGAAAAGTTAGAACGAGTAGGTATCCGTGAGACTGTCACAACGACTTGTACAGGAGTTGAGATGTTCCGTAAGATTCTTGATCGTGGAGAAGCTGGTGATAATGTAGGTATTCTGCTTCGAGGAATGGCAAAGGATGAGATTGAGCGTGGCATGGTATTAGCTAAGCCAAAATCGATCACACCTCACACTAAATTTTCAGCAGAAACTTATGTACTAACTAAAGATGAAGGTGGACGTCATAAGCCATTCTTTAGTGGGTACAGACCCCAGTTTTATTTCCGAACAACAGATGTTACAGGTTCTATCACGCTTCCAGATGGAGTAGAGATGGTAATGCCTGGTGATAATGTAACGATTTCAGCAAAGCTTATTACACCTATTGCAATGGAGAAAGGTCTTCGTTATGCGATCCGTGAAGGTGGAAGAACTATCGGTGCTGGTGTCGTTGGCGATATTTTCGAGTAGGAAAAAATGAGAGAAATAATCACATTAGCTTGCGAAGTATGTAAAAATAGAAATTATTCTACTACTAAGAATAAAAGAACACATCCCAAAAGAGTAGAATATAAGAAATACTGCCCTAAATGCAGAAAGCATACTTTACATAAGCAGACCAGATAAATAATAATGCAGGCTTGTAGCTCAATTGGTAGAGCACTGGTCTCCAAAACCAGGGGTTGCGGGTTCAAGTCCTGCCGGGCCTGCCATTAAAGTGAGATAATTATGTTTAAAAAAGTATTTAAATTTTTTAAAAGCGTTAAGATGGAAATGTCATACGTATCCTGGCCAACTAAAGCTGATATTAAAGAGGGCACTACTGTTGTTATTCTTCTGTCAATTTTTGTTGCTATTTTTTTATCTTTGGTTGATTCAGGTTTCGGCTTTTTAATTAAAAAATTATTATTAAAAGGTTAAATAGATGAAGTGGTATGTTGTTCACACCTATGCTTCCCATGAATTCAAAATAAGAGAAGCTATCGAAAAAGGAATTAAAGGAACAACTTTGGAAAATAAAATTGGCCAAATCTTAATTCCTACACAGAAAACTTTTCATATTAGAGACGGAAAGAAGATAGAGCGTGAAAAAAAGTTATTCAACAGTTATGTTATATTGGAAGCAGAATTAACACCTGAATTATATTCATTTGTGGTTGGACTTCCCAGTGTAACTCATTTCCTGGGTACAGGGAAAAAACCTCAATCTTTGTCTGATATTGAGGTAAAACGTTTGTTGGGTATCGACGACCGCGAAAAAACAGCATCACAAAATATAAACTATATCCCAGGTGATATGGTAAAAATCACTTCTGGTCCATTCAGTGATTTTGAAGGTGTTATTGAAAAATTACATGATGACAAAGAAAAGCTTACTGTAAAAGTAACTGTCTTTGGTAGAGTTACACCTGTAGAAGTTAGAACCGATCAGATTGAGCTTATGTAAATAGAGGGAGAAAATGGCAAAACCAAAAGATATTGAGCATTTGATAAAATTACAGCTTCCTGCAGGGAAAGCAACTCCGGCACCTCCAGTAGGTCCGGCACTTGGCCAAGCAGGAATTAACATTGGAGAATTTTGTAAAGCATTCAACGATAAAACAAAAGACTCTCCGGGAATGATCTTCCCAGTTGTAATTTACGTTAAGAAAAATAAGTCCTACACATTTGAGATCAAAACTCCACCAGCAGCTGTTCTTATTAAGAAAGAAGCTGGTCTTGCAAAAGGCTCTGGAGTTCCTCATACAGAAAAAGTAGGTACGATCACGAAAGCTCAGGTAAAGAAAATAGCTGAGATAAAGATGAAAGATCTAAACGCATATAACATAGAAGGTGCTATGCGTATGATAGAAGGTACTGCAAGAAATATGGGAGTTTTAGTCGAAGACTAAAACTTTTAATTTCTATGCAGGAGATTATCAGTAAGGAGTGTTAATGATTAGTAAAAGAAACAAACAAGCTCATGAGATGATCGACAAAACAAAAAGATATGAGATTGACGAAGCTATTGAATTGCTTTTGAAATATCCAAAAGCCAAATTTGATGAAACCGTTGAGCTACATATGAATTTAGGTGTCGATCCTCGGAAAGCAGATCAACAAATCAGGAACTCTTTAGTGTTGCCAAATGGTAGTGGAAAGTCTTCTACTGTTCTTGTTTTTGCAGAAGGTGATAAAGCCGATGAAGCAAAAAAAGCTGGTGCTGATTTTGTAGGAGTAGATGAATACGTTGAGAAGATCAATTCAGGTTGGTTTGATTTTGACGTTGCAATTACAACTCCAAACTTAATGAGTAAGATCGGTCGTTTGGGACGTGTTTTAGGACCTCGTAGCCTGATGCCAAACCCAAAAGACGGTACAGTTACAATGGACGTGAAGAAAGCAGTTGCAGATGCAAAAGGTGGAAAGATAACTTATCGTATAGATAAGTTTTCAAATCTTCACATTATTGCCGGTAAATTAAGTTTTACCGCACAACAGCTTAAAGAAAACTTACTTACGATCATTTTAGCAATTATTAGAGAAAGACCTGCAGCATTAAAAGGCATTTTTATCAATTCAATTAACATCACATCAACTATGGGTCCCGGAATTAAATTAGACGTTGCGAGCATATCAAAGCTTGCTAAGCAGTAGGAGAGTTTATTATGGTACAAGCATACAAACAAGAAGCTGTAAAAGCAATAAAAGATAGACTCGACAATGCAAAATCAATTGTTCTAATAGATTATAAAGGGATCAATATTGAAGAAGTGGATGAACTGCGAAACAGAATGCGAAATGCAAATGTTGATTATTTCATTTCAAAGAACACATTCATTAAGATCGCACTTAATGAATTGGGAATCAAAGAATTTGACGAACATTTAAGTGGTCCAACTGCTGTAGCAATCTCTAAAGTAGATGAAGTAGCAGCTGCCAGGGAATTAGCCAAATTCAAAAAAGATATTATGACTGACAAGGACTTTCCAAAGTTCAAAATTGGTATAGTTGGGAAAGATTTAATGGATATAGTTCAATTGGAAAAACTAGCTGATCTTCCTTCTAAAGAAGTTCTATTGTCAATGATTCTACAAGGTTTTAATGCGCCAATTACTGGTTTTATTGGAGCACTAAGCGGAATTTTGAGAAAATTTATCTATGCAATCGACACAATAGCCAAAGAAAAAGAAAATAAATAAACATATATACGATGGAGGATATAATGGCTGACAAAAAGCAACAAGTTATTGATATTATTAAGGAAATGAGTGTAATCGAACTTTCCGAACTTGTAAAAGAACTCGAAGAGATCTTCGATATTACTGCTGCTGCCCCAGTAGCCGTTGCTGCACCTGGTGCTGCTGCCGGCGGAGAAGCTGCTGAAGAAAAAACAGAATTTGACGTAATTTTAACTAGCTCTGGAGCAAAGAAGATTCAGGTTATTAAAACTGTACGTGCAATCACAAAATTAGGTCTTAAAGAAGCTAAAGAATTAGTTGATAATGCACCAAACCCAGTTGTTCAAGGTGTTACAAAAGAAGAAGCCGAAACCGTTAAAGCTCAAATTGAAGAAGCTGGCGGATCGGTAGAAGTAAAATAATCAACAAAATTATTATACGGAAGTGAACTAATATGTTCACTTCCGTTACCTTATTTATAATGATAGAAAAATGTACGTAGTTTTATTTGTACGCAAAAAAATAAGGAGTATAAACTTTTGAAAATTCAAAATTTTTCTCGTATCAGAAAGAAAGCTGAACAGTCTGGTCTTCCTTTCGTGCACGTACCAAATCTTCTTTCTATGCAAATTGATTCTTTTAATCAATTTATTCAGAAAGAGGTTCATCCACAAAAACGTAACGAAGAAGGACTCCAAGCTGTTCTTAAGTCAATATTTCCGTTAGAAGACCAGAAAGGCATCTACTACCTCGAATTTATTGATTATATTGTATTAAAAGAAAAATATTCAACTGATGAATGTATCGAAAGAAATCTTTCCTATCAAGCACCCGTTAAAGCTAGAATGAGACTTATTATTTATGATGAAGAAATTCTTAAAGAAACAGGTGAGAAAAGGGTTAAAAGCACGATCGAGCAAGATGTTTTCCTTGGCGAGATCCCTCTGATCACTAATCAGGGTACATTCATAATTAATGGAGCTGAACGTGTTATTATAAGCCAGCTTCATAGATCTCCCGGTATCTTTTTCTCAGAAGCAAAACATCCAAGTGGTAAAACATTAAATTCCGCTAAATTGATCCCTTATAATGGGTCATGGCTTGAATTCAATATGGATAGTTACGACGCTCTTTTTGTACTTATTGATAAAAGACGGAAACTTCCTGCAACAGTTTTATTACGTGCTGTTGGACTTTCAACAAATGACGATCTCAGAAATTATTTCTATGAAAAAGAAAAGATCGATGTGAAAAAAGCTAAAGACCGATTCCTTTTTGCTGACGTTATGAATAAAGAAACCGGTGAAATTCTTTTTGATGCCGGCAGTGAAATCGGAAATGATGAAATCGAAACAATGGTTGAAGGTGGAATTAAAAAGATAGATGTTATTAAATCTAATTTTGAGATCACCAGAAAAATAATTGAACAAACTATAGCAAAAGACCAGACAACTACTCAAGAAGAAGCATTAAAGAGGATATACACACTTATACGTCCGGGTGAAGAACCCACATATGAGATTGCTTTGGACCTTTTCAATAGAATGTTCTTTAATGAGAGAAGATACAATCTTGGAAAAGTTGGACGTCATAAACTCAATACCCGTTTAGATTTGAACATTGATATCAACACTCATGTTCTTACAAAAGAAGATCTTATTGCGATCATAGATAAATTGATCGCTGTATATAAAGACGAAGATAAAATTGATGATATTGACCATCTGGCAAATAGAAGAGTTAGAACCGTTGGAGAACTTTTGTCAGAACAATATAATATTGGTCTCTCTCGTGTAGCCAGAACTGCTGTAGAAAGAATGTCGATAGCTAACCCTGATGAAGTTACACTTCATGATCTGATTAATAGTAATGCACTTATTGCTGTTGTACAGTCATTCTTTCTCACAGGTCAACTTTCTCAATATATGGAACAAACTAATCCGCTTACCGGAATAACACATAAAAGAAGACTTTCAGCTCTCGGTCCGGGTGGACTTACCAGAGAACGAGCAGGATTCGAGGTTCGAGATGTTCACTATTCTCATTATGGACGTATCTGCCCTATTGAAACTCCTGAAGGTCCGAATATCGGTCTTATATCTTCACCAGCCATGTACGCAAGAGTAAATGATCTGGGATTTTTAGAAACCCCCTATATTAAAGTAAAAAATAGCAAGATTACTTCCGAAGTTCAATTCCTTGATGCAAATCAGGAAGAGAATTACATAATTGCTCAGGCAAATGTGAATTACGATGAAAATATAATCATTACAGATGAACTTGTGTTTGCCCGTCATCAAGGTGAATTCCTGCAGGTTAAACCGGAAGATGTTCAATTTCTTGATGTATCACCACAGCAGATAGTTTCAGCATCAGCGTCATTGATTCCATTCTTGGAACATGATGATGCTAATCGTGCTCTGATGGGATCTAACATGCAACGCCAAGCTGTTCCTTTGATGAATCCGGAAGTTCCTATTGTTGCAACAGGAATGGAAAAAATTATTGCCAGAGATAGTGGCTCAACTGCAACTGCACTTTTTGATGGTTTAGTTAAGAAAGTAACAAGTTCTTATATAGATATTGTTAGAGATAACCCGGATGAAAGTATACTTGATATTGGAACGGATAACCGTATTTACTTAAAAAAATTCGCACGTTCAAATCAAGACACAGCAATTCACCAAAGACCATCAGTTAAAGCAGGTGATAAAGTGAAGAAAGGAGATCTAATCTCTGATGGTCCATCTATAATTGATAATAGATTAGCACTTGGCAGCAATATGATGGTTGCATTCATGCCGTGGTATGGTTACAACTATGAGGATGCTATTATTCTTAGCGAGAGAATTGCTCGAGAAGATCTACTTACATCTGTTTATATTGAAGAACATGAAGTTTTAGTTCGTATTATGAAAAACGGAAAAGAAGAACTTGCATATGATATTCCGAATGTTCCAATTAAAGCTCTTAGAAACTTGGATAAATCCGGTGTAATAAGAGTTGGATCTGTTGTTAAAGCGGGTGACATCATTGTTGGAAAAATCACTCCGAAGAATGTTGACATCGATCCTTCCCCTGAAGAAAACCTTATGCGTGCTCTTTTCGGTGATCGTGCAGGAGATTTCACCAATAGTTCACTAAAAGCAAAACCGGGAATGGAGGGCGTGGTCATTGATGTAAAAGTTTTTTCACGTCTTGAATCTACAGAAGAATTTGAAGATCAGGAATTAAAGCTTGAATCTCTTCAACGCATCAAGCAGGAACATAAAGAGAGACAGAAAAAAATTCAGGAATATCTTCAAAATAAGCTGGAGAAAATTCTTATAGGAAATGTTGCTAAGAACATCGTTGATGAAAAAACAAATATGTTCTTTATTCCTTCCGGTATAAAAATCACAAAAAATAATTTAAAAAAAATCAATTTCAAGCGTCTTAATCGTGATTATGATTTAGTTGAAAATACTGAGATAAATCAAACTATATATAATGAAATTATTATTAAAGCTAATATTGCTTACGAAGAAAGTGATAACATTTTCAAGAAAGCTAAAGAACGTCTTAAACACGGAGACGAACTTCCTTCAGGTGTTCGTAAAATGGTTAAGGTCTATATTGCCAAGAAACGTAAGATCGCTGTTGGTGACAAAATGGCTGGTCGTCATGGAAACAAAGGTGTAATCTCCAGAATTAGCCCAATAGCTGATATGCCCTTTATGGAAAATGGTGAATCGGTCGACATCATTTTGAATCCGCTTGGTGTACCTTCTCGTATGAATATCGGTCAAATCATGGAAACTCATCTTGGTATGGCCGCCAAAATACTTGGAATTCATTTTGAAACTCCTGTTTTTGATGGTGCATCACTTGATGACATTAATAAATCAATGAAGAAAGCTAAATTAGCCCTAGATGGGAAACAAGTACTTTATGATGGAAAAACTGGTGAACCTTTCAAGGAAAGAGTTACAGTTGGAATCATGTACATGCTTAAATTGAATCACTTGGTTGCAGATAAAATGCACGCCCGTTCTACTGGACCTTACTCACTTATCACACAACAACCTTTGGGTGGTAAAGCTCAACATGGTGGTCAGAGATTAGGGGAAATGGAAGTATGGGCTCTTGAAGCTTATGGCGCTTCACGTCTTTTAGAAGAAATGCTAACCATCAAGAGTGATGATGTTGAAGGTAGAACTAATGCGTTCAAAGCCATTACAAGCGGTTTGAATCCACCGAAACCTGGCATCCCTGAATCTTTCAATGTATTGGTGAGTGAATTAAAATCCCTCTGCTTTGACGTTGAGTTTCTTGCAGACAAGAAATCATAATGGAGGTTTGTTAAGTGATTAGAGAAATTAAACGAGATAAAAGAATAGAAAAATACGATAAATTAAGAATTAAAATTGCATCCCCGGATTTAATCCGTGAATGGAGTTATGGTGAAGTGATAAAACCGGATACTTTGAATTATCGTACTCTTAAACCTGAGAAAGGTGGTCTTTTCTGCGAAAGAATATTTGGTCCTGAAAAGGATTATGAATGTAGTTGCGGAAAATACAAGAAAAAGCGTTTCCAAAATACTGTATGCGATCGTTGTGGTGTAGAAATAACTACTTCACGTGTACGCCGTTCACGTATGGGTCATCTAGAACTGGCAGTTCCAATCTCACATATCTGGTTTGTAAAAAGTATGCCAAGTGTAATTGGAACACTTCTTAATATGGCTGTAAGCAAACTTGAACGTGTACTTTACTATGAATCTTATATCGTCCTAAACCCTGGTGATAGTGATTATGAGGAAGGAGATCTTGTAAATGTTGACGAATATTATGAGATTAGAGATCGTATTGGTGAAGATTTTATTGCCCTTATGGGAGCAGAAGCAATTAAAGTTCTATTAGAAAAAATCAATCTTGAAGATGAGGCAATGAATCTACGTACAATTATCAAAATGGAAACATCCGTACAGAAGAAACAGAAAGCGATTAAACGCCTCAAGGTTGTCGATGCTTTTCGTAAATCCGGCAATAACCCTTCCTGGATGATTCTCGAAGTTCTCCCTGTTTTACCTCCTACTTTAAGACCTCTTGTTCAACTTGATGGTGGCAGATTTGCAACTGCTGATTTCAATGAACTCTATAGAAGAGTAATTACTCGTAATAATAGACTTCGTGGACTTATTGACATTAATGCACCAGAAGTTATCCTAAGAAATGAGAAACGTATGCTTCAGGAAGCAGTAGATGCTCTTATCGATAATTCCAGAAAATCGAGACCAGTAAAAGGTAGAGGGAATAGACCTCTTAAAGCTCTTGCTGATCAGCTTAAAGGTAAAAGTGGTAGATTCCGCCAGAACCTGCTTGGTAAACGTGTGGATTATTCCGGGCGTTCTGTTATTATTGTTGGACCAAATCTCAAGCTTCATCAATGCGGATTACCAAAAGAGATGGCGATTGAACTTTTCAAACCTTTCATCATAGAAAAACTGGAGAAAATAGGCGAAGCTGAAAAAGCAAAAACAGCAAAAAAATTAATTGAAAAAAAACGTCCTGAGATCTGGAAGATCCTGGAAGAAGTAATCAAAGATCACCCTGTTTTACTAAACCGTGCACCTACATTACACAAACATGGTATTCAGGCATTTATGCCGGTTCTTACAGAAGGAAAGGCAATAGAATTACATCCACTTGTCTGTATTCCATATAATGCGGATTTTGATGGTGACCAAATGGCTGTTCATGTGCCTCTTTCCAGTGAAGCTCAAATGGAAGCACGAATTCTTATGCTATCAACAAGAAATCTATTGCTTCCTGCAAGTGGTAAATTGGCAATGGCTACAAATCAAGATATCGTTCTAGGTAATTATTATTTAACTGTTAAAAAATATAAAGAACCTGAAGATACTAAGAACCTGAGATATTTCAGTTCTTCTGATGAAGTTCTACTCGCTTACGAACAAGAAGATCATTTAAAAAACCAGAAAGGATATATCACAAAAAAGGTTGATTTAGATTTATATACTTGGATCAATATTCTTATTGATGGGAAGATTATAACTACAACTATTGGTCGTGTTATTTTTAATCAAATACTTCCCCCTGAACTTCCATTTAAAAATTATACGTTCACAAAAGGTAAACTGAATGATCTGTCAATGGAGTGCTACGAAATAATAGGACAAGCTAAGACAGCAGAATTTCTCGATGACATTAAAGAACTTGGTTTTAAATATGCAACAAAAGCAGGTATTACCTTTAGTGCTAGTGATGTAATATCTCCAAAAGATAAAAATAAATTTATAGCAAAAACAGAAAAAGAAGTAGCTAAGATTATAGCCAGTTACATGAATGGCGAAATCACCGAAACAGAACGTTATAACCGTGTTATTGATAAGTGGAAATTAACTACTGAAAAAGTAACAGATCTTCTTATGAAGGAATTGGAAACTGATCAAGGTGGTTTCAACTCAATAAATATGATGTATCTTTCCGGTGCTCGTGGTGGTAAAGATCAGATCAAGCAATTGGGTGCTCTTCGTGGTTTGATGGATAAACCTTCAAAAGGTTCTTCCGAAGGTGTTGCCGAAGTTATTGAAACTCCAATCAAGTCTAACTTCAAAGAAGGTCTTACCGTTCTTGAATATTTCATCTCTACTCATGGTGCACGTAAAGGTTTGGCTGATACTGCCCTCAAAACTGCCGATGCAGGATACCTCACAAGACGTCTTGTGGATGTTGCTCAGAATGCTATAATAACAAGTGAAGATTGTGGTACAATCGAAGGTATTGAAGTAAGTGCTCTTAAAGAAGGATTAGAGACAGTAGAACCACTTTATGAGAGAATCAAAGGTAGAACAACTGCTGAAGATATTATTGACCCAGTTTCAGACTCAGGAAAAATTATTGCATATGCAAACTCTGAGATAACAAATGAGATGGCTAAAACAATCCAAAATCATGGTATTAATTCCGTAAAAATCAGATCTGTATTAACTTGTGAATCTAAGAATGGAATTTGTGCAAAATGTTACGGTAGAAATCTGGGAAATAATAAACCTTCTACCATTGGCGAACCGGTGGGAGTAATCGCAGCTCAGAGTATTGGTGAACCTGGAACTCAGCTTACACTTCGTACTTTCCATATTGGTGGTACGACAAGTACCGATGTGGATCTAGCAGAAGTAGCTGCAAACACTGATGGTCTTGTAGAATTTGTGAAAATGAATACTGTTATTAATCGATCTAACGAACTTATATCAAGTGGTTATTTCGGAAAGATCAAAATAATTAGTGAAGAAGATGGTTCAGAACTGGAATCATATAAAGTGGAATATGCTGCTACAATTTACGTACAGGATGGTCAAAAAATTGTTAAGAATACTAAGTTATTCAGTTGGGACCATTATAACAATCCACTTATCTCTCCTGCCAAAGGTGAACTTAAATTCGAACATTTCATAAAAGATATTACCTACAAAGAAGAATTTAATGAATTAACCGGCTCGAAAGAAATCACAATTATTGAATCAAAAGACCGTAAACTTCAAGCTCAGTTCAAGATTATTCCAAAAAAGGGTAAACAAATTCTTGTTCCTATCCAATCTGGTTTGATGGTTGAGACAAAAGATGGTATTTATGTATACCCGGGTGATGTACTTGGTAAATCTTCCCGTATAACAATAAAACAGAGTGATATTACTGGTGGTCTACCACGGGTTCAAGACCTCTTCGAAGCTCGTATACCAAAAGAAAAAGCTGTTCTTTCTGAAATCGCCGGGCTAGTTTCTATTGGAGATCTTTCAAAATCCGGTCGTGTGATTTACATTAATGCTGGAGAAGAAACAGAAAAAAAATATATCATCCCGCCTGGAAAAAGGATAATTGTTCATGGAGGAGACAGAGTAGAAAGTGGTGATGCTCTCTCAAGCGGTCCACTTGATCCTCATGATATTCTAAAAGCAAAAGGTATCACTGCTGCACAAATGCTTATTGTTAATGAGATCCAGGAAGTTTATAGAAAACAAGGTGTTAAGATTGATGATAAACATATTGGTGTTATCATTCGTCAGATGTTTAAAAAAGTTAAAATACTTAATCCAGGACATACAATGTTTCTGGAAGGTGAAATCGTAAATAGAAATCAAGTTAATAGAGAAAACAGGCGTATTGAAGAAGAGGGTGGCGAAGGAGCTACCTTTGAGCAACTCTTACTTGGTATTACAAAAGCTTCGCTGTTAACAGAAAGCTGGCTTTCTGCAGCTTCGTTCCAGGAGACTACAAAGGTTCTTACTCAAGCTTCAATTGAAGGAAAAGTGGATAATCTTGAAGGTCTCAAAGAAAGTATAATCATCGGTCATAGAATACCGATTGGTACAGGAACTAAGTTCTATAATAACCAGGTTAAAAAAGCTATTGATGAGGGTAAATCAATTACCGAGATCATCCAAGAGTTTGCTCATCAGGAAAAAAAAGAATCGCTTGATGATATCCTTGATTTCTAATAAATAAACGGAGGAAATAGTGCCAACAATTAATCAGTTGATACGTAAAGGCAGAAAGAAGATCGAAAAGAAAAAGCAAAATAGAGCTCTTGGTTCCTGCCCGCAAAGAAGAGGTGTGTGTACAAGAGTTTACACAACCACACCAAAAAAGCCGAACTCAGCTCTTCGTAAAGTTGCCAGAGTACGTCTTACTAATGGTGCAGAAGTAACAGTTTATATTCCTGGAGAAGGTCACAACCTGCAGGAACACAGTATCGTTCTCGTTCGCGGTGGTAGAGTAAAAGACTTACCTGGTGTTAGATACCATATTGTTCGTGGTGCACTTGATACAGCAGGTGTTGACGGTCGTATTCAATCTCGTTCGAAATACGGAACGAAGAAACCTAAGAATTAGGAGGATGTAGATGTCAAGAAGACGAAAGGCAATTGAAAGAGAAATATATCCTGATCCAAAATATAAGAGTATTGTGCTAAGTAAATTCATTAATGCTGTTATGAAAGAAGGTAAAAAGAGTATAGCAGAGAAGATCGTTTATGGTGCATTAGAAATTATCGAAAAGAAAACAGGGGAACCTGCACTCGAAGTATTTACTACTTCAGTAGATAACGTAAGACCCCTTATTAAAGTGGTTTCACGTCGTATCGGTGGATCAAACTATCAGGTTCCTACAGAAGTTAATAAGAAAAATGCTCAAGCAATGGCATATAGATGGATCATTTCTTTCTCCAGACAACGAGCTGAAAAAACTATGATTGAACGCCTTGCAGGCGAGCTCTTGGCTGCTTATAAAAAAGAAGGTGCCAGCATAAAACGCCGTGAAGATGTTCATAAGATGGCGGAAGCTAATAAAGCATTTGCTCACTTTAGAATTTAGTAACAAATCACATTATGTCAAAAAACAGAGATCTGTCTGGAATACGTAATATTGGCATAATGGCTCATATTGATGCCGGTAAAACAACTACTACCGAAAGGATGTTGTTCTATACCGGCATTATTCATAGAATGGGTGAAGTTCATGACGGGAATGCAGTTATGGACTGGATGGAACAAGAAAAAGAACGTGGCATTACGATTACTTCAGCTGTTACTACCTGCTACTGGAAAAAGAAACAAATTAATATTATTGATACTCCAGGCCATGTTGACTTCACAGCCGAAGTTGAACGATCATTGAGAATATTAGATGGAGCTATTGGTGTATTCTGCGCAGTAGGTGGCGTAGAACCACAATCAGAAACGGTATGGCATCAGGCGGATAGATATAAAGTTCCGCGTATAGCGTTCATAAACAAAATGGATCGCTCGGGTGCAGATTATGAACACGTTATCGATATGATCAATGACCGCCTTACCAACAATGCATTAGCTGTTCAATTACCAATTGGTCAAGAAGATAATTTTGAAGGTATTATTGATTTAATTAACATGAAGGCTATTTACTTTGATCAGTCGACAATGGGTATAGAATATCACGCCAAAAAAATTCCTGATAAATTATTAGGATCTGCCGAAAATTTACGAAACAAACTATTGGAACATATCTCAGAATACGACGATATAATCATGGAAAAATATCTTGAAGAGAAAGAAATATCTGCGCGTGAAATTATTTCAGCTATCCGTACAGGCGTAATTATGCACCAATTTGTTCCTGTATTATGCGGATCTTCCCTTAAGAATAAGGGAGTACAACTTTTATTGGATGCAATCAATGATTATTTACCGTCGCCTCTGGATATCCCACCTGCTATCGGTACAAATGGAAATGGAGAAGAAGAAATTCTTGTTCAGCCAGATCCAAAAGGGAAATTCTCTGCTTTAGCTTTTAAAGTTCAGATCGATAAATATGTTGGAAAACTCATTTATATTAGAGTTTATTCCGGATCAATTAAGCGAGGTGATTCAATTATGAATCAATCTACCGGCAAAAAAGAACGCGTCTCTCGTGTTCTACAGGTTCATTCCAATAAAAAGAAAGATATCTTTAATTTAGAAGTAGGCGATATTGCCGCTATTGTAGGTCCCAAAAATATTCAGACAGGTGATACTCTCACTTCGGATGGTCTCGATTTACTCCTTGCACCTATTACTTTTCCCGATTCTGTTATTGCTATTGCAATTGAACCAAAAACAAAAGCAGACAGAGATAATCTGGATATTTCTTTAAAAAAAATGGAAGAAGAAGATCCAACATTTAGGGTTTCACAACACAAAGACACAGGTCAAACACTTATATCAGGTATGGGAGAATTGCATCTTGAGATCATTATTGATAGACTTAGAAGAGAATTTAATGTTCAGGCAAATGTTGGGAATCCTCAAGTTGCATACCGTGAAAGTATTACAAATGAAGTGATTTCAAACGGAAAGTTTATTCGGGAAATGAATGGAAAGGGTCATTATGCTGTTGTCAAACTAAAACTCTCTCCACTCAAGCTTGAAGAACTTCACCCTGGAGAAAAGAACAAATTTATTAATTTAATTGGTCCAGATGTTATTCCCAAAGAGTTTTGGAGAGCAATCCAGAGCAGTTCACTGAATGCATGCCTGGATGGACCTTTAATGAACAGCCCTATTGAGCGGGTTAGGATTGAACTGATAGATGGAAAATTCAATGAAGTTGATTCCAGTGAAACAGCTTTTAGTATTGCTTCTTCCATAGCTGTAAATAATGGACTTAGGAAAGCTAAAGCTGTAATTATGGAGCCTATTATGCTGATCAGTATAATTTCTCCTGAAGACTTTGTGGGAGAAATCATTGGAGACATAAATGCTAAGCGAGGTAGAATTGAGCATATTAGAAATTATAATCAGAAACAGGAAATCACTGCTCACATACCTATGAGCGAACTCTTTAGTTATTCTACACGATTAAGATCTATTTCACAAGGTAGAGCAGATTATACAATGGAATACCTTAAGCATGAAAAAACACCCACGAATATTCAAGAAAAGATATTAAAAAAAATCAGAGGATTTTAATAATTAAATTATCATCCCACGTGTTTAATGGTTCATTCTACAGAGTGAACCTTTTATTTTATAGGAGAGTAACTTGAAAGTCTGGACAATTTGGGAGTTGTTGAATTGGCTTACAGCACAATTAAAGAAAAATGAAATAACAAGTCCAAAACAAAATGCAGAAATTATAATTTCTCATGTTCTACAAATGAATCGACTCGATATTTATCTTCAACCTGAAAAAGAAATTTCCGATACTCAACTAAATTCAATTTTAAAGATAACTTCACGCCGAAAAAGACATGAACCTCTCCAATATATATTGGGTGAAACAGAATTTTACGGGTACAAAATAATCGTTTCTAACAGTGTACTTATCCCACGTTCCGAAACAGAATTATTGGTTGAAAAAATCATTCATGAAGAAAAGAGTGGAACTAGAATACTTGATATTGGAACTGGTTCCGGTGCTATTGTAATTGCTTTAGCTAAGAACTTAGAAACTGAATACATCGATGCAGTTGATATTTCCAAGATTGTGTTAAAAATTGCTCAGCAAAATGCTGACTTGAATAATGTTGAGATCAATTTTTTCCAATCTGATATCTTTGAAAACGTTACTAATAAATATGATCTCATTATCTCCAATCCTCCCTATATTTCCCAAGTAAAATACGAACAACTGCCAGTAGAGATCAAGGAGTATGAACCAAAATCTGCACTTCAAGCTGAGAATAATGGCTTGTACTTTTATGAGAAAATCTTACAAAATGCAAAAGAACATTTGACGAAATCAGGTAAAATATATTTTGAAATAGGGTATGATCAAGCTAAAAAGATAATTGAAATTGCTAGGGAAAATGAATTTAGTGATATTCAGGTTTTTAAAGATCTGAATGGTTTTGATCGGATCATGAGAATATTTAATTGATAATGAGGAAACATGGATAAATTTGTAATAGCCGGTGGCAAAAAATTAAAAGGTGATGTAAAAATAAGCGGTGCTAAAAATGCAATTCTTCCAATTATGACTGCAGCACTTCTGGCAAAAGGAAAATCTATTTTTCATAACGTTCCACACTTAAATGACATTAAAATGATGGCACACGTTTTAAGAGTTTTGGGTGCACATGTAGAATACGAAAATGAGACGTTAATCATTGATACCTCTTATGCCGATTATTATGAAGCTCCCTACGAACTTGTAAGCAAAATGCGTGCTTCAATTTATGTATTAGGTCCACTACTTGCTAGGTTTGGAAAAGCAAGAGTCTCTTTTCCTGGTGGATGTGCAATTGGAACTCGTCCTGTAGATCTTCATTTAAAAGTTATGGAAGCACTAGGCGCTAAGATCAAGATCGAACATGGTTATATAAATGCAATCTGTGAAAATCTAGTTGCTGCTAAAGTAAGATTTGAAAAAGTAAGTGTAGGAGCTACGGCTAATGCTGTTATGGCTGCAGTACTTGCTGAAGGCACAACAGATCTACATAATGTGGCAAAAGAACCTGAGATCGGTAACCTTATAGATTGTTTAATATTAATGGGTGCTAAGATAGAAGGAAAAGATACAAGCCATCTCCAGATAACCGGAGTGAAAGAATTGCATCCAGTAGAAAAAGAAATGATGCCAGATAGAATTGAAGCCGGAACTTTTCTTATTGCTGGCGCTATAACAGGCAGTAAGATTTCTATCTCAAATTGCATCCCAGAGCACATTCAATCACTGTTAGATAGACTTATCCAAGCCGGCTGTAAATTGAATATTAGTAAAAGAAAAGTTGAGATCATTCCACCAGCCATGATACTTCCTGTTAATATTGTTACCTATCCATATCCCGATTTCCCTACTGATTTGCAAGCACAATTCATGGCACTTATGACTCTGGCAAAAGGTGAATCTAGAATTGAAGATACAATTTTTCCTGATAGATTAATGCACGTTGCTGAATTAAACAGATTGGATGCTGATATATCGCTTGAAAAACATGTGGCAATAGTAAATGGTGTAAATACTTTAAGTGGTGCAATGGTAATGGCAACAGATCTAAGAGCAAGTGCTGCGCTGGTTCTTGCTGGACTTGCAGCCAAAGGTGAAACAACTATTTCCAGAATTTATCATATCGATAGAGGTTATGATAAAATTGAGGTTAAACTACAAAAACTTGGTGCCGGTATAAAGAGAATAAAAGGATAAATATCTATTTTGATTTCTAACTACCTGCAATAATAAAAACATACTTTCATCATATTATTAGTTCATTTCGTTGCTATTTTGCTAATATGAAATCAGTATTATATTTTAGTTTTATTTGCTGATAATTTTTTTTCTATTTATTCGTCTTTAATAACTTCTCTGCTTTCTCCAAATCCTGTGGAGTATCAATTCCGATACCTTTATAAGAAGTGCGGATCATTTTAATTTGATATCCATTTTCCAAAAGTCTTAATTGTTCAAGTTTTTCTATTTTTTCTAATTTACTTTCTGGTAATTCTACAAATTCAAACAGTGTTTTTTTTCTGAATGCATAAACACCGATATGTTGAAAAAAACCAGTCTTAGAAAATTGATTAAAAGCTACTGGTAAACGAGTAAAATTTATAGCATTATCATTTTCATCACAAACAACTTTCACCACATTTGGATTATTCATATCGGTCTTTGTCTTATGCATTAAAGATGCAACTTGTACTTCAGGATCGTTAAACGCTTCTATCAGTTTTCTGAGTGGTTTTTCAGATATGAAGGGCTCATCACCCTGTATATTGATTATAATATCATCATCTTTGCAGCAAGACATTTTAGTACAAACTTCTGCTACCCGATCTGTTCCGCTGTTATGTTTCTTGCTGGTTAAAGTTACTTTTCCTCCAAACCCATTAACAGCTTCAAATATACGCTGATCATCTGTTCCCACGATAATTTCAGCAAACAATCCACTTTTTTTTGCCTGCTCATAAACATGTTGAATAATGTATTTATTCCCCAATTTTACTAAAGGTTTTCCAGGAAAACGCGTGGAATCAAATCTGGCTGGAATTATAGCAACTATTTTCATTTTTTTCACTATTTAATAATTTCCATTTCATGATAAACTTTAAAAGTTCTTAAATTATCTTTGAGTTCCGTCGTGATGAAGCTACTTTTTAACTTCATTTTAGATAGCTTCTCAGAAGTTTCTAATGCTATTCTTTTTTCTGTGATCACATCTGTATTTATTATTGCGGATTGAACCTTTTTCTCAAAATACTTTGCAATTTCGTATCTCGCTTCGATCGCTGCATTTTCCCAAGCTGAAATCAATGATGATGAACTTTTAGTATTATAACAATTTATTGTATTACCTGAAATTTCTAACTTATCTTTCTCAAAGTATTCAGGTATTCTCTGGATATATGCTTTGTTAAAAGAAGTACTCACTTCCTTATTAATGGTAGAGAACAGACCAAAAAAATAGCCAAGTACTTCTATAGAATCCACAAGCTCAAGTGAATTGTAGATCTGCTCTGTTTTTTGTGGAGATGAACTTACATTCAATTTAAATTCAATAACATTCGATTTGAGAGTATTGTCGCTGGAGGTAGCTGCATATTTTTCTATTATATAAGAAGCACTATTTCTGCTTTCCATTACTGCAGCCATCTGTTTTGCGGCTTCCTGCATTTTCTCAGAACTCATACTTTTCTGAGAAATTCCAACTACGAAACTTTCCGGTGTATTATAAATCCATTTTAGTAATGGTGGGGTTTCAAGCCTATCTTGAGTTTTCTGTTTATAAATCTCATTATGTGTTACACAGCCACCAATTACTAATAATGTTAAAATCAGAATTATTACATTTTTCATTTATTACTCTTCTTCTTTTTATTTTTCTTTAAGTAAACAAGAAGTGATGTCACGTCAATATGATTCACTCCCGGGATACGGGATGCCTGCCCCAAAGAAGTTGGTTTAATTTTATTTAGTTTTTCTCTCGCTTCATAAGCAATCGATTCTATTTTCATATAATCGGTATCAGTAGGGATTTCGGAATGTTCCATTTTTTCAAATTTATCAATTTCTGCCATTTGCCGTTTAATATAGCCTTCATATTTTATATTTAATGAAATCCTATTTTGGATGTCTTCTGTTACATCTCCCTGAATTTTATAACCAAATTCAGCAAGATCAGAAAATGAGATTTCAGGGCGTTTTAAGATTTTTTCAAATTTCATAGGTTCTTTGAGTTTTGGATGTTTATTAGAAGCTGTTGCTTTCAAATATTTTATTTCTCTATTAAATATTTTCTTCATTGTTAAGAATTTTTGCCAGCGTACATCACTCACCAATCCCAATTTATAACCAATCGGCATTAATCTTTCATCTGCATTATCCTGACGTAGAAATAACCGATACTCTGCACGGGAAGTAAAAAGGCGATATGGCTCATTTGTTCCCTTTGTGACTAAATCATCCATCAAAACACCTAAATACGATTGCGATCTGTCAAAGATCATTGGCTCTTTTTTGTCCAGAGCAAGAACAGCATTTATCCCGGCGGCAAGTCCTTGAGCGGCTGCTTCTTCATAACCGGAAGTCCCATTGATCTGTCCAGCCAGGTATAATCCCAAAATAATTTTTGTTTCCATGGTAGCTTTGATCTCATCAGGGATTATATAATCATATTCGATGGCATATCCATAACGAATTATGGAAGCATTGTGCAAACCTGAAATGGAATGAATCATCTTTTTTTGAATTTCCGGTGGAAGGCTATTGGACGTACCATTTACATAAGCTTCATGAGTATTTGCACCTTCCGGTTCTATGAAAACATGATGTCTATCTTTACCAGAAAATTTAACTACTTTATCCTCGATAGATGGACAATATCTCGGTCCAATCCCACTTATATATCCGCCATAAAGAGAAGATTTTTTAAGATTAGAATTAATTATTTTATGAGTTTCCGGATTTGTAAAAGTAAGGTAACAACTCATATCGTTTCTCAAAGTAATATTTCTGTAATATGAGAATCCTTGCGGGTTTTCATCTCCCGGTTGTTCTTCAACTTGGTTCATATTCACAGTTCGCAAATCAATTCTGGGCGGAGTTCCTGTTTTGAATCTTGCTAGTTTCAATCCTATTTTTGTAAGTGAATCTGATAATTTATTGGAAGCAGGTTCGCCAGATCTTCCAGCACTGAAATGTACATTACCAATATGAACAAGTCCTTTTAAAAATGTACCGTTTGCCAGAATAACTTTAGGAGCAAAATACTCTTCTCCCAAGTTGGAACGTACTCCTCTCACTGTTTTGTTATCACCATCCAGAATTATCTCATCTATCATTGATTCAATAACATCAAGATTATCCTGATTTTCCAATGCACGATACATAACCGCTGAATATTGCATCCGATCATTCTGCGATCTTGGTGCCCAGACTGCTGGTCCTTTTTTTCTGTTCAACATACGGAATTGAATACCTGTAATATCTGCAACTCTGGCAAGTTCTCCACCCAGCGCATCAATTTCTCTGGCAAGATGTCCTTTCGCTGGTCCACCCATTGAAGGATTACAGCTCATTCTCCCAATTGTTTCTATCTTGATCACAAAGATAAGAGTGCGTGCTCCCATTCTGGCAGCAGCAAGTGCAGCTTCTATTCCGGCATGACCGGCACCAACAACAATTACATCATATTTATTCATAATTTCCAAAAGTTGACAATGCTCTTAAGTGTCAAGATAGTTCAAGTTATACTTTTTTTTGATTTGACAAGGAAACTATACTACAATTTTTAGAAAGCTGAAGTATTGTAAGATAATAAGTATAGATAATAAAATGATTTCCATTAATTATCATTAAGAGAATTAGGAGTTTGTTAAAACATGACTAAACAAAAAAGAACAGCGATAAATCCAAAAAGAAACGAGGATTATCCTAGCTGGTATCAGGAAGTCGTAAAAGCTGCCGATATGGCAGAAAACAGTGATGTTCGCGGCTGTATGGTGATTAAACCCTGGGGATATGCAATATGGGAAAATATTCAAAAGAACTTAGATACAATGTTCAAAGATACAGGTCACGTTAATGCCTACTTCCCACTTTTTATTCCAAAAAGCTTTTTTGAAAAAGAAGCCGAACATGTAGAAGGTTTTGCCAAAGAATGTGCAGTTGTTACACATACCAGATTAGAGGATGATGGGAAAGGCGGATTGAAACCTGCCGGAAAATTAACCGAAGAACTTATTGTGCGTCCAACAAGTGAAACCATTATTGGGGCATCATTCAGCAAATGGATAAATTCTTATCGCGACCTGCCTTTGCTGATAAATCAATGGGCAAATGTTGTAAGATGGGAAATGCGAACTAGATTATTCCTGCGTACTACAGAATTTTTATGGCAAGAAGGACACACTGCTCACGCAACTAAAAAAGATGCATTGAAAGAAACTTTTAAGATGTTAAATGTTTATGCAGATTTCGCTGAGAAATTTCTTGCTATGCCGGTAATTATGGGTGAAAAAACTGAATCCGAAAGATTCCCTGGAGCATTAAATACTTTCTCCATAGAAGCAATGATGCAGGATAAAAAAGCTCTTCAATCAGGAACTTCTCATTTCTTAGGATTAAATTTTGCGAAAGCTTCCAATATAAAATTCCAAAATAAAGAAGGAAAAGAGGAATACGCATGGACCACTTCATGGGGCGTTTCTACAAGACTTATCGGCGCTCTTATAATGGCTCATAGCGATGATGATGGATTAGTGCTCCCTCCAAAGATTGCCCCTTCACATATTGTCATAGTCCCAATTTACAGAACTGATGAAGAGCGAATAAAGGTCATAACTTTTATTGATGAGCTTATCTCAAAATTAAAGAAATTGAGATACAATGAGGAGAAAATTCGATACCAAGTTGATGATCGTGATATGCGTGGTGGTGAAAAACTATGGGATTGGACCAAGAAAGGTGTTCCTGTAAGACTTGAGATCGGACCTCGTGATATTGAGAATAATTCTGTTTTCATGGGGAGAAGAGATAAGGATGCAAAAGATAAAACCGGAATAAATGTAGATGATTTTATAAACAACCTTACAAATATTCTTGATGATATTCAACAAAATATCTATGAAAAAGCTTTTAGCTTCCGTAATGAGAATACAATAAACATTGATGATAAAGATGAATTCTATAAATTCTTTACACCAAAAAATAAGAACAATCCTGAGATTCATGGTGGATTTGCAATGAGCCACTGGTGCGGAAATGCAGATTGTGAAGAGAAGATCAAAGATGACTTAAAAGTAACGATCCGCTGCATTCCAATTAATGCGCAAGAAGAAACAGGAAAATGTATTTATTGCGGAAAAGAAAGTAAAAAACGCGTGATTTTCGCAAAGGCATATTAATGGATTTTTATATCAATAAAGGTGACGAAATAGAATTATTCAAGCTTCTTAAAGCTGCTGGTGTATGTGATTATTACAGTGATATCCGTCATTTTATAAAAGATGGTCTTGTAAAAGTTAATGGAGAAATTAATAAACTCAAACATACAATGATAAAGATTGGTGATCTGGTTGAATATAAAGAACATAAGATCAATATCTTAGAAAGTAGACCAAAAAAAGAACAGCGAGAAGAAAGAGAACAAATCTCAAAAGAGCAGAGACCGCACTCTCAACGAGTTCAACATGGTAAATTTAAATCTTGGAGACCTAAACCAATCGAATTGGAAAATGAACTTGAAAATGAAATTTACATGATATCACAAAAATTACACGAAAAATTATTATACAAAAAACTCACACTTTCACTTGCAGAATCTTGTACTGGTGGAATGATACAAGAAATAATTACATCAAATTCCGGTGCATCAGAATATTTTATGGGTGGAATTGTTAGTTACTCAAATCAGGCAAAAATTAATATTCTGAATGTTAATCCTGAAACGCTAAATAAATTTGGAGCAGTGTCCAAAGAGACTGTAATAGAAATGGTTGAAGGTACAAAAAAGATATTTGGAACAGATATTTCCGCTTCAATTACTGGTATTGCCGGTCCTTCTGGAGGAACTCCTGAAAAGCCTGTCGGAACAATCTATATTGCCATTTCTATTAATGACAAAATAATAAGCAGAAAATTGTCTCTTTCGGGAAATCGAGAAAATATCAGAAAAAAATCAGTTTTAATATTATTTAAACTATTTTTAGAAAATATATAATTCTTGCCAAAAAAAACATTATTCGTTTTTTTTACTAAAATAAAATTGGAGACTTAGATGTACAAAATTGCATTGATAATAATATTATTCATTGTTTCTAGTTTGATCTTTGCTGATAATTTTGAGGTAATCAGCCAAACCGAGAATGAAATGATTGTAAAATTCATTCTACCAGAATTTGAAAGTGAAATAATCTCAACAAAATTTGGATCTTTCAATAAAATAGTTTGTGCTGATGCATTATATCCAGTTGAAGAAGGATATCCCTTATTGCCTTTTTTTACTGAGATAATCGGGTTACCAATTGATGGAGATGTTTCCTTCCAAATAATAGAAAAAAAACAAAGAACTATTCCTAACTTTAAAGTATATCCAGCAGAAAAAATGATTCCTTCCGATACAGATGTAGACTATCAATTTTATTTAGAGAAAAAAATATATAATTCAACTGTACTTTATCCTGCAAATATTATAGAGAAAGGCTCTCCTGCATATATCGGTGACAGATATTTTACTGGATTCAACATTCATCCATTTCAATACAGAGGAAAGAATGCCGAACTTTTAGTGACCGAAGAGTTGACGTTGCGTATTGATATTACAGGTAATAAAAGTAGAAGCATTTCACAAGGTGAGAATTATATTGATAAAATTGCTGACTCTTTTTTTCTAAATAACACTTATTCTACAAATTGGAGAAAAGAAAAACAGAAATCGGAATATATCCCATTAAGAGAAGGTGATGATGTAAATGAGCTTCGTATCATCGTTACCAATGAAGGAATTTACAAAATAAGCTATGAGTATATTATTGAAACCCTGGCATCTCTGGACTTTCCAATTGAATATGAAATGGCTTTTGACTGGGATAATATAGATCCTCGAAATTTAGAATTAACCTGTATGGGAAATCAGGTTCCAATACATTTTGTAGGAGCTGCAGATGGTTCTTTTGATCAGGGAGATTACTTTGAGTTCTACGGAGACATCCATTACGGTGAAAATCATTATTACGATGATTATACATCGGAAAATTCTTATTATTTAACATTATTGGATCACCCCGGAAGCAGAATGGCAGTAGAAAATGGTGGATTAGGAAATATCCAAACGGGAGAATACATTATTCCAGAATCATATCAATATACTGTTCATTTCGAACAACAGAATACGAAGGATCATCTTGGAGCTCAGATTAGACCACCAGTAAATTACTATTACCGTGAAGATATCTGGTTTTGGGATAGAATTTATTCTCCATCATTAGAAATATACTCTTTTGACCTTCAATATCCAGATCAGCGTCCTACAAAAAGATTTACAGCACAAATCTGTCTTTTCAGCGTTACATTTAATAAAGATAATTATAATCAGATCAACCACTCTGCTCAAATCAATATTAATTCATCACAGATTGGCTCTCATGAATGGAATGGACAAGCCGAACAAATATTTGATAATTTAAGTAATCCAATACACAATAGTTATTTATTTCATGGTGAGAATAATTTATACGTAAATCTTCCGGGAATTCTCGGCATAGAAAATCAGCAGGTTATGCTTGATTACTTTGATGTGACTTACTGGCGTGAATATAAAACCGATACAGATGAAATGAAATTTACCGAACCTCAAGATGAAGAACTAGGTTTATTCCAATTTGAACTGAATAATTTTTCTACTGATCAAGTTTCTGTCTATAAATTGGGAACAAGTTTTATTGAGAATATTCATGCAGAATCCTTTTTAGGAAATGGCTCTCCACCTTTTAAGATATCTTTTCAGGATAGTCTGTTCAATCAAAATACAAAGTATATTGCAGTCACGGAGAATAAGAAGAAATTACCTTCTAGAATTCTTCCGAATATACCTTCTAATTTAAAATCACAAACCAATTTTGCTAAATACATTGTGATTACAATAACAGATTTCATTGAGAATGAATCACTTATGCAATTTAAGCTAAAATGGGAAGAGCAGGGCAAGATTGTGAAGATCGTTGCCTTACAGGATATATTTGATGAATTCAACTATGGTATACGTTCTGCTCAATCAATAAAAGATTTCATCCAGTATGCTTATAATAACTGGAGTGGTTCTGGCGTGACCCATGTTCTTTTCATGGGAGATGGAATTACTGATGAGAGAGATAATAGTTCCAGTCGTGTATTTAACCTTATCCCATTCAAAAAAGTTTGGGTTGAAATACGAGGTGCTATCCCCAGCGATAACTGGCTTGGTTGTATTGTTGGTAATGATCTGGTTTCTGATGTCGCGATTGGTCGTATTAATATTTGGGAAGAAGATCAAATTGAAGACGTTGTTAACAAAACAATCCAATATATTGAACAACCGAATTTTCAAGATCTCTGGCATAGTCATGTTACTCTTGCCGCTGGCGGTAACCCGTCAGAAGGAGCTATTTTCGCTGTTCAATCTGAAATAGTCCGTTCAACCTGGATACCTGATAATTTTAATGTAAGTCGTGTTTATTGTAATCCTGATACATTACCGGAATCTTATGGTGGGAATACAACAGATCTAATTAGTAATATTAATGATGGAACCATTTACCTGCAATTTATGGGTCATGGCGGCGGTTATGTTTGGGCAGATTATAACCTTTTAAATATTGCTGATATTTCAACTTTTAATAATGAAAATTTTCCATTAGTAGCCAGCCTTTCGTGTTATGGTTCTGCTTTCAATACACCTCAGAGTTCTTGTATTGGAGAAGAATTGATTCTACGTCCAAATCGTGGGGCTATTGGACATTTTGGCTTTACAGGATATGGTTATCTATATGCTGATCTTGCTATGAGCAAACATCTTACAGAAGCTATTTTTGATAAACATATATCTTCTACTGGAGAGATTGCAAATTTTGCTAAAGCCAAGTTTTTTGCCTCTTATAATTTTTCTAATATAGGAATAGCATTAACTCACGGTTTTGCCTTTTTAGGCGATCCAATGATCGAGATTATTTTACCTTACGATCAGAAACAAATTGATCTAAATAAATACAATCTTGTAGAAGGTGATACTTTAGAAATTAGTTCTCATGTTGGTTCGCAAATAAGTAATGGGAAATTTGTGGTTTTTGATGAAGATGATTCTCAACTGCCACTTAATCAATATTATCCTTTTGAAATCCCAACAATAAATGATTCACTCAAGGTTTCTGATTTTATTGTTCCGGAAAATAATGATCTTATTTATTCTCAATATGTAAAATTATTTGCTTATGGTGAAAATGGTGAAATAACCAGCATTACAAATTATACAGTAGGTCAAGCAGCAATGGTAAATCTAGAAATTATTCCAGATCCTCCTGAAGATGGAGAGCCAATAAATATCCGTGCTGATTTCTTTGATGAAGATGGATTAGGAGATATCTATTTCGTACTGGAGCCAAGTCTTTCTACAATTGAGATGATAAATATAGAAGATCATAAATATGAATTAGAAACTCCACTACCTGCATATTCAGCCGGAAATGAAATAAAATTTCATTTTAAAATATTTGATTCTATTGGAGATTCCACGATCACGAATACTGAGATTATCCTTGTTGCAGGTCCTGATCTTGTAATGGAACATTTTGAACTTACCGAATTTGAAAATGCACCTGCTGCAAAAGTGCTTATTCGAAATTCCGGCTCAATAGTCGCAGATTCCTGCAATCTAAGATTATATGATGTTACAAATAATCCATTATTATTAACAACCATTCAGATATCACCTCTTGCTGTTCTTGCGAACAGATGGGAATTTATCCCAGTTCCTCTTCTGAATGGAGAAATTGAATTTCGTGCTGTTGTTAATGAAAATGAAGAATCTTTTTCTGAGATCAATACTTTTAATAATACAATCAATTCTGATGTTTATTCAATAAATATGTTTGAAGTTGGAACTTCCAGTTCACCAGTTTCAGCAATGAGTTTAGATAATAATTTACTTTGTGAATTTCCACAGGATTTTTTAGCAGAACCTACAATTTTCTACATAAATTCAATCATTATAGAAGATCCGATAGACCAACCGGATATTAAACAGATCTTTCCAGCAAACAGAACCAATTCATTCTGTTATGACATTGGAACTCTTGATGAATCATGTCTGGCAGACTCTATTGGTCATTTCCAAAATAATAAATCAATTACGCTAACTTTCAGCTATAATCGGGCAAATTCACTTACACAATTTATGGAAACTGAAGGTAATTTTAATATCTATAGATGGGAAAGTGAATTCAATAAGTGGATAAAATATGGTGGTTTAATGGATTCTGTCGCAAATACTGTAACTTATGAAGTAAATAGAACTGGGATATATTCCATCTTACAAAATAAGGATGACCAACCACCGTATATTGAAGCAAATGTTGAGGGACAGGAATATACACAAACTTTAAATTCTAGTCCAGGACAAGAATTTACTCATGGTGGATATATTTCTAAAGATGGCGTGATCTCATTTATCTTGATGGATGCCAACGGAATTGATGTATTTGAAAACAGCATAACACTTTATCTTTCTGATGGAACAAATGTTACAGAAATTGGGAGTGACGAATATGCATTAACCATAACTCCCGGAAATCTTAATCAACTCCCTCTTAAATATCAATTGAATAATCTTACAAAAGGAACTTATTATATTACTTTGGAGTGTCATGACGTTAACGGAAATGAGGAAAATCTGGAAATTGAATTTATTGTAAATGAAAAGTTTGATATTATAAATTTTGCTAATTATCCTAACCCAGTAAAAACCGTTACCGTTAACTATCACAATTCAGGTAGAACCAGATTCACTTATGTTCTTACAGATGATGCCGATAAGGTTAATATAAAAATATATACCGTAAGTGGAAGATTGATAAAAACATTCAAGAATATTCCTTCTTCCGTTGGATATCACGAATATCCCCGCACAACTCTTGGCTGGGATTGCAGGGATAAAGATGGATACTTTCTAGCAAATGGTGTATATTTCTATCGCATTACAGCAACTAAAGGTAATAAAAAGATTGAGAAAACCCAGAAAATGGCAATCTTAAAATAGGTAATAAAAATGAAGAAAGTTATTATAGTTTTAGTAATATTGCTTTTATCAATCACTCTTTCGGCAGGGAGATATGCCGGCGACTTCATGGTGATAGGTTCCGGAGTTCGTTCTTCAGGAATGGGAAAAGCATTTACCGCAATTGCTAATGATGGTTCTGCAATATATTGGAATGCCTCAGGTATTGCACAAATGCGGAAAACAGAAATTGGAGTAATGAGGGCATTTTTGTACAATGGCCTCGCCTCTTATGATAATTTCAGTTTCTGCCAACCTCTTCCCAGTGATGTAACAATTGGTTTCAACTGGACCAGATTATCTATTGATGATATCCCTGTTTTTTTAGAAGAACATCTAGTGGGAAATCCTAGTTTCCGTTCTGCATATTTTGAATATAATTTAACAGGAGATCCAGATGGCTGGATGACCAGTACTGATGATTTTCTGCAATTTGCTTTTGCAAAACATCTTCATTATGACCTGAATCTTGGTTGGTTATTTTTTGACGTTCCATTTGAATTTTACTTTGGCGGAAATATTAAATATATTAAACGCAAAATCGATGAGAGTATTGGAAATGGAACCGGATTTGATTTCTCGCTATTAACCAGAACAAGCCTTGCTGTTCTTTTTGAAAAAGATTGGTTGGGAGATTTCACTTTTGGAGTCAACTTCCAGGATATTGGAGGAAGCAATATTACCTGGGAAGTGGTTGATGATAATTCTGATCATCAAGATGAAGTATTGATGAACAGTAAATTAGGAATGGCAGTAATTCAACCCCTTCCAAGTATTAATTCCATAATTACGATATCACACGATATTGATTACATTTACAGCACAGTACATCATTTCGGATTAGAATATAAATATAAAGATTTGCTTGAAGTTCGCTTGGGATATTATGATACTAATTTTACAACCGGTCTTACAATAATGTATAAAGATTTTGCACTTGATTACGCATTTCTCACAAATAATCTAGCCAGTACAAATCGTGTCGGATTAAGAGTTAATTTTTAACAGGGAGTTCAATATGAAAATATCTCTTTTACTAATAATACTAACTTTTCTATTGTTGGGATGCACCGGGGAAGAAAGCCTGGGAGTTGATACTATAGCACCTAATAAACCGGAATTGGTTCCTCATATAGGAGACACAGGAGATATTATTTCAGGTTTTCAGGGTGACATTGATACTCTAAATTTCTATAATACTTACGATATTGATTTTGAAAATAATGGCATGGATGCAGTTATGGAAGGTGATTGGATTAAAACACAATGGTTCCATTTTGAAGACTCTGATATAGATTATCTAAGAATATTCAGGTTCAGTGCACAAGATTATTACTCCGATACATTAAATTTTGTACAGATCATTGATACTGTTGATTATGACAATCAAATCTATTATTTAGATAGAACTTCAATGATAGGTAAAAATTATTTCTATTTTATTGAAGTATTTGATAATGCCGGGAATTCAACACTTTCTGATACGACCGGATATAAATTGATAGATAAGCCATATCTAATATCGCCTGTTGATAATGATTCCTATCAAAACAGTGATGACATAGTTTTCATTTGGGAACGGGTAGGATATGATGCACTACAACACAGGTTGCTGGTCTTTAATGAAACTAGAGAGCTTATCTGGCAAAATACACCATTAGGTCAAGAAACTTTCATTGTTCCATATGAAGGACCTCTGATTGACCCGGGCTCTGAACTGATCTGGCGGGTTGATGCTATTGGTGATACTTATTCAACACCAAGCCCAATTGAGGGTAATTATTACATTGTAGAATCTGGATCTGAATCCATAGAACGATATATATTCATAGATGAGTAAATTATCTTGACGTTAGACTATGAAAAAAATTATTAAAAATTTCCAAGGAGAATAAATGAGAAAAGCAATATTTATTATTTTTTTAGCAATTATAACTTTTGATTTATGGGCTCAATCAGAAAGTAGTAGTGCTTTTAGTTATAACCAAGGAGCTGTTTATCAGTATTCAGGTTCTCTTACAGGGACTGGACAGCTAAAGATCAGAACCTATATTTGGGGACAGGTTAGAAATCCGGGGCTTTATATTATTCCTGATGATACAGATTTGTTAACATTGATCTCATCTGCCGGTGGTCCTACAGAAAATGCAAAGCTTACCAAAATTCGAATAATTCGATCTACAACAGAGGGCGAAAAGGTTATATGGGTTGATTTAAAAGAATATCTAAAAACCGGACAGGCAGAATTAATACCAATTTTAAAACCAGGAGATACTATAATTGTGTCTGGTTCCACATATTATGCATTTACAAAAGCAGTTAACTGGCTTTCTCAGATCGCTGTAATATTGAGTGTTTATATAGCAATTTCAAATGTAAGTAAATAAACATATGAGGTAAAATGAAAGATCAATTCAATCAGGTAAAATTCAATGAAGATTTTGAAGAACAGGAAATTAGATTAGCAGATTACTTAAATATAATTGTTAGATTTAAATGGATCGTAGCATCCATTTTCTTAGCAATTTTTATTGGATCATTTATCTATACAGCAAAAGCACCAAGGATTTATAAAGCAACATCTAAAGTGCTTCTAGAAGAAAAAATGGGAAGTAATCTTTTTTTTACATCTATGAATAACAAAGCATCTTCAATAAATAATAACATCCAGATATTGCAAAGTTTTCCTGTTATGAAAATTGCGAATCAGATCCTTTCAAGAAATGATAATTACGATAGCTTTCCAATTTCCCAAATAGAAGGACTCCCTGAATCATACTTGAAAGAGAACATTGAAATTGATACTGAACGGGAAACTGACATTCTCATAATAAGTTTTAATTCTACAAATCCAATGGAAGCAAAAGAAGTAGCAAATGCTGCTGCACATGCATTAATGCAGCAAGATATGGATTATGCCAGAAGAGAATTTAGGAACGCCAGAGAATTTCTAGCAAATCAACTTGATGAACATGATCGTCGATTACGCTCTGCAGAAGAAGAGCTTCGAATCTATAAAATTGAACATACTATTTCAATGCTAACAGAAGAAACTCAAAAACTCATAGAGCAAACATCTGATCTTACTGCAATGCTAACCGAAGCACAAACAGAATTAGATATCGCAAACAACCATTTAGATTTTCTTAAAGTAGAGTTGAACGTGCAAGACGATTTTCTTGCTGATGTTAATTCTGTGCTCTCATCACCTTTACTTGAACAATTAAAAAAAGAAACCATTTCACTTCAAACTCAATATGTAAATTTCCTTACACAATCAGATTATTCGCCAGATCATCCTGAACTCGTTGCATTAAATAACTCTATTGAAAGTGCAAAGATAAAATTAAATGAGGAAATCCAGAAAATATTGCAGGTGAAATCAGGTTCTGCAGATCCATTGATGTTCAGATCTAGTCTAATAGAAAAAATATCTACAGCTCAAATAGAACAAAATATTAAATATACTAAAGTTGTTAGTTTAAGTGAAGCAGTACAAAGATATAATGATAAAATGTCTCTACTCCCAGATACTGAGCTTCAGTTAGCCAGATTAGACCGGAATTACAAGATCAATGAAAAGACATATACAATGCTTATTGAAAAGTATGAAGAAGCAAATATCGCTGAGAAATCTAAGCTTGGCAAAATCCGAATCGTTGAAGAAGCACGTGTCCCTGAACTTCCTGTTAAACCAAACAAAAAAATGAATATTATAATTGCGATTGTACTTGGCTTGGGTCTTGGAATTGGTGCTGCACTTTTGATTCATTCACTTGATTCAAAGATTAGAACATATGATGACGTTCGTAAATATGTGTCTTTACCTATTTTGGGGACTATACCTCATATTCAGAGCGATGATATAGAGATTGATAATATTGAGCAAAAGATATCTTCGGCAAAAGGTTCTGAAAAAGAGTTTTATGAAAAAACACTTCAGCAAGTTCAAACAAGATTGATTACCAATTATTCTCCAAAATCATCAACTGCTGAAGCATTTAGAATTTTACGAACAAATATAATTTCACGAAAAAAGAACTCTGATTGCACTACAGTACTCATAACAAGTTCAGGTCCAAAAGAAGGGAAATCCACAATCCAGACAAATTTGGCTACCGCATTAGCACAAATGGATGCTAAAGTAATTTTAGTTGATTTGGATCTTAGACGCCCAATGGTTCACACAATCATGGGCTTTGATAAAGAAATAGGTATTAGTGATTTTCTTATGGATAAATCTATGAGAATAGAAAGTATAATCAAAAAATCTAATATTGAGAATCTCGATATTATAACCAGTGGTCTCATCCCACCTAATCCATCGGAGCTGCTTGCTTCAAAACGAATGGATGAAACCATTGAAAAACTTAAAGAAAAATATGAATATATTCTGTTCGATTCACCTCCAGTTATTGCTGTTACAGATTCAATGATAATGGCAAAGAAAGTGGATTTGTTAATTCTTGTTATTCGCATTGATCAAGCCGATAAGAATGTTGTTATAAGAACGAAGGAACTTCTTGATAATATAAAAGTAGATATCACTGGAATTGTAATAAACGGTATTCAGCCACAAAAATATTATAGTAGTTCCGAATATAATTATTATTACTATTACTATGGAAAAAGTAAAAAAAATAAATCTAAGAATAAATTCTTCGGCAAAAATAAATCTATTTCTTGATGTTCTATCAAAACATCCTGATGGATATCATCAGATAAGAACAATTTTCTCTGAAATTGAGCTCGCCGATATTATAAATTTTGCTTTGACAAAAAAAAGCACTGTTAAAATTTTGTCAGATATAAACTTTGTAAGTGCAAAAGAAAATATAATTTACAAAGTTGCGATCTTTATAAAAGAAAAATATAATGTGAAATTTGGTGTAGAAATAGAATTACAAAAAAACATACCCATTTCAGCAGGAATGGGTGGCGGAAGCAGTAATGCAGCAAGTACAATCATTGCACTTTCAGAGTTATGGAATCTCAAACTTTCCAAAGAGGAAATGAATAAGATAGCAGAGAACTTTGGAAGTGATATCAATTTTTTCCTTGAAGGTGGTTGTGCCTTAGGCGAAAACCGTGGAGAGAAAATATCATCTCTTAAGCCAATAGATTTAGATAATATCTTCTTAGTAAATCCTGGTTTCGGAATCTCTAGTAAAGAAGCTTATGATGCTGTTTTGTTAGATAATTTTGAAAATGACAATTGGAATGAATTAATAGAACACGAAAATATTAAGTTGTGCTTTAACAAACTCCAAGAAGGAGTTTGCAAAAAATATCCTGAAATCCAAAAGATAATCGATCATCTCTTGGAAAACGGAGCTGAGCAAGCAATGCTCTCTGGCAGTGGAGCCACAATAATTGGATTCTGCTCAGACAGAGAAACAGCAGAAAAATTTTCAATATACTATTCTGATATGGATTATTGGAATTATATTACTAAAACTAAAAGGAGTACAAAATGAACATTACAGATGTTAAAGTTTTTCTTAGAGAAAGTAATCAACTTAAAGCATTCGTCAATATGGTTATAGACGATGCATTCATCATTAGAAACATAAAGGTTATCGAAGGTGATAATGGTCTTTTTGTTGCAATGCCAAGTCGTAGAGTAAGCTCTGGAGAATATCGTGACATTGCTCATCCGATTAATACCGAAACAAGGAATATGATAGAACGTATTATTATTGAAAAGTATAAAGAAGTACTTCAGGAAGCGTTATTATCAGCTAATGAAGGTTCAGACAAAAAGGTTGAAAAATCAGTTGAAGAACCCAAAGAAAAACCAGTTGAAGAACCCAAAGAAAAACCAGTTGAAGAACCCAAAGAGAAGCCAGTAGAAGAACCAGCTGCAGAATAAATATTAAATGTATTCAAGGTTAAAAATTTTTACAGGAAATTCTAATATTGAGCTGGTGAATGAGGTTTCAAAATTTTCAGGTATTCCGTTAGGAGATGCTGAAGTTTTTAAATTTTCAAACGATAATTCATTTGTTAAAATCAATGAGAATGTAAGAGGAGCTGATACATTCATAATACAGTCAACCTGTTATCCTGTAAATGATAGCGTGATGGAATTATTCATCATGATCGATGCACTTAAGCGTGCATCAGCAGCAAGAATAAATTGTGTAATTCCAATATTTGGTTATGCTCGTTCAGATAAAAAAGATCAACCTGGAGTTGCAATTACTGCAAAATTAATTGCTGATCTTCTTACAAAAGCAGGTGCTAACAGAATTATAGCAATGGATCTTCATTCAGATCAGATACAGGGTTTCTTTGATATCCCTGTTGATCATCTTTATTCAACTCCTATATTTGCTAGATATTTTAAGGCAAATCTTGATCTATCAAATGCTGTTATTGTTTCTCCCGACACAGGTGGAACTGCAAGAGCCAGATTTTTGGCTGAACGACTTAATTGTTCTTTAGCAATTGGAGATAAACGTAGAATCGGGAATAATGATAAGGCAGAAATATTAAATATTATTGGTGATGTTGAAGGAAAAATAGCTATTCTTTTTGATGATATTATTGATACCGGTGGTAGTTTATGCAAAATGTCACAAGCACTTATAAATCAAGGTGCAAAGAAAGTTTATGCTGCTTGTGCTCATGGAATCCTTTCGGGAAATGCCATCAGTAATTTAGAAAAATCACCAATAGAAAAGTTATTCATTACAAATTCAGCTCCTTTAAACAAGGAGAAAGCAAAATGCAAGAAAATCGTACAGCTTTCTATTGCCGAATTATTAGCTAATGCAATAAAGAAAATTCACATTGAAGAATCTTTAAATATCTTATTTAGATAAAACATAAAATCCACATGGTGGGATTTCAACGGAGGAAGGAATGAACATAAATATTAATGCAGAAAAAAGAGAATTGGGGAAAAGAACGAATCTTACAGAGTTAAGAAAAAAAGGTTTTATCCCCGGTATAATTTATGGAGCAGGACAGGAAGGAATTAAGATTTCTTTTAATGCACGTGATTATACTCGCGAATATAAAAAATCTATCGGAGCAGTTGCATTCTTCGATATTACTGTTGACGGAAAAACATATAAAGCTTTCATTAAGGAAAAACAGATCCATCCATTAACAAGAGAAATTGTTCATATCGACTTCTTAGAATTTCATAAAGGTAAATCTATTACAATTGAAATTCCAATTAATTTTACTGGTGAAGCACTTGGGATAAAAGAAGGCGGAGTCTTTGAGATTATTCACAGAACGATCCAGGTTACATGCCTTCCAAAAGATATTCCTGAAGAAATTAGTTTTGATATTTCCAATATGAATATTGGTGATTCTATTCACCTTAGCGATCTTACTATTTCTGAGGATATTGCTACAGAACTTTCTGATGAAATAACAATTGCTGTCTTAAGTGTTCCTAAAGTTATAGAAGAAGTTGTTGAAGAAGTTGAAGGTGAAGAAGGAATCGAAGGCGAAGGTGTTGAAGGCAAAGAAGGTGATAAAACTGCCGAAGAAGAGAGTTCTGAAAAAGATTCCAAATAATGAGATTAGTTGTCGGGCTTGGTAATCCAGGGAAAAAATATAAATCTAATCGGCATAATATTGGTTTTGCCTTTTTGGATTCCTATCTGAAAAAACTAAATCTTAAATTTAAAAGAAGAATTAAATATGATTATCTGATTTCAGATGATTTGATCTTTATAAAACCTAAAACTTATATGAACAGAAGCGGAGATGCTGTTACTTCTGTTTTAACAAAATATAGGATAGATGAAATTCTTGTCATTGTCGATGATATTCATCTTCCTATCGGAGAAATTAGAATACGGAAAAGTGGTGGTAATGGTGGTCATAACGGACTTGGCTCCATTGTCAATTCTATCGGCTCTGATGAGTTTGGAAGAATCCGAATTGGAGTTGGGTCTCCCAAGGGAATAGACCTTTCCAACTATGTTCTTTCTGATTTCTCGAAACAAGAAATTTCAACATTAAACGTTGTTTTTGATCTTTTAAATATTCTACTGGAAAGTTATCAGAATTCTAATTTTGATCAAATGATAAATGAGTACAGTAAATATAAAAAATCCTATTCTGAGAAAATATTAGAATCTCAGGATCAATAGATAGTAAAATATTATTACTATCTTAAAATGACCAAAGGAGGGAAAATGTTAAATAAGTATGAAAGCATGGTCGTGATCACTCCAACTCTTAGCGAAGAAAACGCAAAAAAAGAGAACGAGTCGATAAAAAATTTCATCAAAGAAAATGACGGTGAAATCCTTAATTCTGACGAGTGGGGGAAAAAACGCCTTGCTTATCAAATCAACAAATTCAAAGAAGGATACTATTTCATCAATTATTTCACTTTCGATGCATCTAAAGTAACCAAGTTAGACCGATTCTACAAGCTTCATGAGTATGTTATTCGTTATAATATCCTAACGAAGTAAGGAGATGCAATGTCAAAAGAACTAAGATTCCCAAACGTTAATTCTATCATTATTAGTGGAAGATTAACTAGAGATGTAGAATTACGCTATCTTCCAAATGGAACTCCAGTTGCAAAACTTTCCATAGCTTTTAACAGGAACTTTCAGAAAAATGGAGAGTGGCAACAGGAAACAGGTTATATTGATGTAGTTGTTTGGAGTAAACGTGGTGAGCAATGTTCTGAATATTTACACAAAGGAAGCCCTGTACTTGTGGAAGGTTATTTAAAAACTCATTCTTATGTTGATAAGAACGAACAAAACAGAAAAGTAACAGAAATTATCAGCAGTAAGGTTTCTTTTCTGGAGAAAGAGAGCTACGGCTCTACTTCAAATGAAGAATTCCAGCCTTCTGGTAATGATAATAATAAGAATACAAGTCAACCTGTTGCAGAAGTAACAGATGACGATGTACCGTTCTAGATAATTGAAGGAGAAAATAATGGCAGAAAAAATAGAAAAAACTAAAATAGAAGCTACTGTAGCTAAGCCAGCTACGGCGAAAACTGAAGAAACCAAAGTAGAAACTACTACAGCAAAGCCAGCTGGGGTAAGAACCGAGAGAACTTATTCAAGACCATCAAGACCACCTCAAGATAGAAATAACCGAAGAAGAACTTTTAAGCCGAGAGGCAAATTTCTTTTTAAAAAGAAAGTATGCTTCTTCTGTAAGAATAAAAATGCTGTAATTGACTACAAAGATGTTGGTTTATTAAAAAGGTTCATTGCTGAAAGCGGCAAGATAACACCAAGACGTTTTACTGGTGCTTGCACTAAACATCAAAGAAAAATTGCTGTTGAAATTAAAAAAGCACGTCAGATGGCTCTTCTTCAATATACTGATAAGCATAAATATTAAGCAGTGATTCTCTTAGCTGTAATATCCGTTGTAATTGCAACGTTATCTCCATTTTGGGGATTGATCTTTATAATCGCATTTAGTGGCAAATACCAGGGAAAAAGAAATCTGTTCTATTCAGTGTATTTTGGTTTTGTTGTTATACTTTTTCTTTTCAAAGTAATTGATATTATTTCTTTTATTGATCTGTTAATTGGAGTAGGTTCAACTTCTGCCCTATATTTATGGAGTTTACGCCGTACTTTGAATTTCATTAACGCAATGATCTCAGTTTTCTTTCTGAATATAATCTATGCAATACTGCGTTTGATTATTCTAGGGAGATATCATACTGAAATAATCGTAGAAGTTATAGATAAATATAAAGAACTTGTTATGCAATCATTCCAGAATAATGATGAACAGCTAACTTTTGCATTAAAATTCACAGATACATTTCAAGAGCTATTTACAAAATACTATGCTGGAATTTGGGTTTTTACAATTGTTTTTGCAATCTACATTGGGTCATTATTCCTTTCCAAAAAAGGAAATTTAAAATGGGAACACCGAAAAATAAGAATGCCCTTTTACCTGATATACATCTTAATAGCAGCTTTAGCTGGATTTCTACTGCCAACCATAAATGCTTCTGGTATTAATGCACTTATCATGATCGCACCATTGTTTTTGATACAAGGAATTTCAATTCTGGATTTTTACTGGGGAGATTTCTTAAAAAAATCTAAATTTCTGCTTTATTTATTGATCTTTTCAATGGTGTTCAATTATTTTATATTAATATTAGTTGCTCTTATCGGGCTTACTGATATTTGGTTTAATTTTAGGAAAATAGAAATGGAGGAAATAGATGGAAATAATATTAACTAAAGATATAAAGGCTTTAGGCGAAGCTGGAATACTTGTAAAAGTAAAAGCTGGTTATGCCAGAAATTACTTATTGCCAAATGGATTTGCAATACCAGCAAATCAAAAGAATCTCTTAAAAATTGAAGAGATAAAAAAACAAGCTGCTGATGAGAAAATTGCTTTATACGGCAAGTATAAAGAAATCATCAACAAGATTAAAGATGTTGAACTTACATTTATAAGAAGAGCTGATGAAAGTAATCACTTGTTCGGTTCTGTTTCAGAGAATGATATTGTAACTTCGCTTGCTGAAAAAGAAATTGATATCCATAAAGCAAACGTTATCTTAGAAAAACACCTTAAGGAAGTTGGTACTTTTGATGTTGAAATCAATTTTACTGCTGAATTAAAAACTTCTGTCAAAGTAAAAATTGGCGTTGAAAATGTTGATATTAAAGAGATAGCCGATAACATTGAAGTTAAAATCAGTGAAAACATAGAAACTGAAAAAGAAGAGAAAAAAGAAGAAAATACTGAAAATGAATAAAAAATTTATAAAATAGGGAGGAAAACTTGAAAAAGATAATTAGTATTATTGGGTGGGTAGTTCTACTGCTTACATTTGCATCTTTAGGACTTTCTTCAGATGATCCTACATTTGGATTTTTCTTTTATCTAGCATTCTTTACCGCTACTTTTGTGTTTGTTTATCTTTATATTAAAAAACATCAAAGAAGAACCGAGATAGATCCAAAAAAAATAACTCTCGTTCATAAGATATCCGGTATTGTTTTGCTTTTAGTTGGACTTTTCAGCCCAATTATTGCATTGAGAAAAATTGATCTTCCTCTTCTGCCAAATGTGTTGATGTTTCTGGCAACAGCAGTATTGATTGGATTAGGTGTATTGGCAATTACTTTGATAAATGGCATCAAGCATAAAAAGATATTGGGATATATTATTCTGATCCTCATTGCAACCATACCGGCAATATTTGCAATAACATTCCTACCAGAATATTTCCCAAATGCATATAATGCTCTTGGGACTTCATACTGGGCAATTGTGTCAGTTTCTATTTTTACTTGGTGGGGATTCTCTCTTTATTTTAAGAAGGATTAAATTCCTTTGTTATAGCAGTTGATAATTTTCGATGAGATTTTTTAAAACCGGTAATGCAGTTAAAGACTTGGTCTTTAGTATTGTCGGTGAAGAAAACCATGATCTTGTAGCTGTTGCATTTGGTTGGAAAACAATAGTTGGTAATTTGCTGGCAGAGCGTGCTTCTATAATTAAATTAGAAAATGGTGTGCTTTTCATTGCTGTTACCAACAATGTATGGATGCAGGAACTTGTTCTTAGAAGATCTCAACTTATCAGCGATATCAATAGGATATTAGACGTGAAATTATCTAATATTGTTTTCTTCATAAAACAGAACAAAAAAAGATAAACGCAGGTAAACAATGATAAAAATAGCTCCATCTCTTCTTTCAGCAAATTTTGTTCGCTTAGAAGAAGAGATAAATAATATTCAAAAAGCAGGTGCAGATATTCTTCATCTAGATGTTATGGATGGTCATTTTGTTCCTAACCTGACTTTTGGCTTACCAATAATTAAGCAAATCAAAGATATTGCTCAAATTCCGGTTGATGTTCATCTCATGGTTAACAATCCTGAAGTTTATCTTGAAACACTGGGAGAATGGAATATTGAGTATGTCTCATTTCATCAGGAAGTTGAAAATCACATTCACCGGCAATTGAAAGTTCTCCAAAAACATGGTGTAAAAGCCGGTATTGCATTAAATCCTGCAACTTCGATAGAAACGATTTTTCCTGTAATTACAGATCTTGATTTTGTACTTATTATGAGCGTTAATCCTGGTTTTGGAGGACAGAGTTTTATTCCGTTTGTGTATGATAAAATCGAAAAACTTCGTAAATTAGCTAATCAAGTAAATCCTGAACTGGAAATTGAAATTGATGGTGGCGTGAACAATATTAATGCTCCAGAACTTATCCGTAATGGTACTGATATTCTAGTTGCAGGCTCATATATTTTTGGTTCTGATGATTATAAGAAACAGATACAAAGTTTAAGAAATAAATAATTATGTTTAATAGTTTAACTGAACGTTTTGATTCCATTTTCCGTAAACTTAAGGGTCATGGAAAACTCAATGAACAAAACATAAAAGAATCAATGCGTGAAGTTCGTCGCGCCTTATTAGAAGCTGACGTAAACTTTAAAATAGTTAAAACTTTCATCAATGAAGTAAGTGCAAAAGCAGTAGGAACTGAAGTGATGAAGAGCCTTACTCCTGGTCATCAAGTTGTTAAGATCGTGCATAATCAACTTATAGATCTGATGGGAAGTAAGAATTTTAAAATTAAATTACATGATAATAAACTTAATAAGATCATGATGGTTGGTTTACAGGGATCAGGTAAAACCACATCCTGTGCCAAGCTTGCCAGCAATTTCCGCAAACAACAATCTATAAACTCAAAACTCGTTGCCTGTGATGTTTACCGTCCAGCTGCTATTCAGCAATTAAGGGTTCTTGGGAAACAGTTATCTATTCCTGTTTATGCAGATGAAAAGCAGAATAATGTAATTAAGATAGCAAAAAAAGCTATGAAGGAATCTGAGAATTCCGATACAAACCTTTTGATATTTGATACTGCTGGAAGATTGCATATTGATGAGAAAATGATGAAGGAGCTGAAAGATCTTAAGAAGCTCCTACAGCCGGATTACATTTTCTTCGTTGCTGATGCAATGACAGGTCAGGATGCTGTTAATGTTGCAAAAGAATTTAATGATCAGCTCGAGTTTGATGGTGTGATCCTCACAAAAATGGATAGTGATGCACGCGGTGGTGCAGCACTTTCTATAAAAGCAATTACAAATAAACCTATAGTATTTGTAGGAACCGGCGAGAAAATATCTGATCTGGAAGAATTCCATCCCGATAGAATGGCAAACAGAATTCTAGGTATGGGTGATATACTAAGCTTCATCGAAAAAGCAGAAGCTAATATCGATATAGAAGAGGCTAAAAAACTTGCTAAAAAACTTCAGAAAAATCAATTTACTTTTACTGATTTCCTTTCCCAACTTCAACAAATTCAAAAGATGGGACCTATGGATCAACTTTTGGGAATGATTCCTGGTATGAACGGAAAGGCGATGAAAGGAATGAAAGTTGATGAAAAAGAAATCAAACATATTGAAGCTATCATATTCTCAATGACACCTATGGAAAGAGAGAAACCTTCGACTATTAATGGAAGCCGCAGACACCGTATTGCTAAAGGAAGCGGAACTTCCATTCAACACGTTAACAGACTTCTCAAACAATTTGAGCAGATGAAGAAAATGATGAAGCAATTTAGTAATCCAAAGTTTATGAACAAAGGTATGTTACCATTCTAAATCTTGGGAAAATGGTGTAATAAGGATTAAGTGGCAAAACTGTTTTATAACTTTTTGCATTTCAATAAGTTAAAACAGTAATTGGGGCATCTAAAAAATGCTTGACGATAAATGGCTAAAAAAAAGTTAATCTTTTTTGGTAATTAAAAAAAGTCTAATAAGAAATAAGGAGTCGACATGGTTAAGCTAAGGCTTAAAAGAATGGGTAAAATTGATACACCTTTTTACAGAATTGTTGTATTAGATTCACGAAAAAAAAGAGATGGTGCCTATATTGAATCTCTAGGATACTACGATCCAAAAACTGATCCACTTACATTAAAAGTTGATACAGATAAAGCTATTCAATGGTTACAAAAAGGAGCACAACCTTCTGATACTGTAAGATCTTTACTTCGTAAAGCCGGAATTTTAGAGAAATGGCATAATTTAAAGATGGAAGTAAACGGGGGAAAAGAAACAGAAGCTGATAAGACTGCAGAAAAGAAAACTGAGGAAAAAGATACTGAGTCTGTAGTAACAGCTGAGAAAATTGAAGAACAACCTGTTGTAGAAGCAGAAGAAAAAGAAACTAAACCAGTAACCGAAGAAATACCTGCTGTAGAAACTGAGAAAGAAGAAACACCTGAAAAAAAAGATATTGAAGAGAAATAAAGATGAAAGAACTTATTGAATTCATCGTCAAAGCTTTAGTAGATGATCCAGGTGCTATCGAGATTGAAGAAGTGGAAGCTGAGAAATCTACTACTTACAAACTTCGTTCTGCTAAAAGTGACATCGGGAAAGTTATTGGCAAACGAGGCCGTACAGCAAGTGCCATTCGCACAATAATGACAGCTGTATCTGCAAGACAAGGGAAGAAAGCTGTTTTAGAAATCTTAGAATAGATGCTAATTTCTGACCTAGTTACAATAGGTAAACTGGGAAAACTTATTGATGAAAATGGGTTCATCCCTTTCAAAGCCGGTAAGAATTTCCATCCGGATTTTTTGGGAAATATTTTTTTGGTCTTTAGAAATAATAGTGTGAGATATGTGACGGTAGAAGAAGTAATAAAAAACTACCGGATAAAAATTGATGATAGTGAAACCGCAAAACTTGCAGCAGATGAAGGTAATGTGAAGGTAATGCTTCCAAAGATTGAAATTGAGACTCTTAATAAAGAGCTTGATATTGATGATCATGTTGGAAAAGAAATTATCTTTAAATCTGAAGTGATTGGTAAAGTTATTGAAATATTAAACAATTCAATTTATGACCTTTTAATTTGTGAATTGAATGATAAGCAAGAATTGATGATTCCATTATTGGATAAATTCATTCTTGAGATCAATGCTGAAAGCATAACAGTTCAATGTATCGAAGGATTATTGAAAATATGAAAATCGATGTATTAACTCTTTTCCCGCAGATGTTCGAGAATTTCCTTAAGGAAAGTATGGTCGGGATAGCAATAAAACAAAATGCACTATCTGTTAAATTAACAGATATTCGCGATTTTGCTTTTAATAAACACCACAAAGTGGATGATTACCCATACGGTGGTGGATCGGGAATGGTAATGAAACCGGAACCGCTTTATGAAGCTATCACAAAGATCAAAGGTGATCGAAATATACCGGTTATTTACTTCACTCCACAGGGGAAGTTACTGAATCAATCTACTGTAAACAAATTCAGCCAGATTGATGAGATGATCATAGTTTGCGGACATTATAAAGAGATCGATCAACGTATTCGTGATACTCTAATTACAGACGAATTCTCAATTGGAGATTATGTGCTGTCCGGTGGTGAAATACCGGCGATGGTAATGATCGATGCTGTAGCTCGTTTGCAGAATGATGTACTCGGGGATATAGATTCAGCACTTTCCGATTCGCATCAGGATGGTTTTTTGGGTTGTCCTCATTATACACGTCCACCGGAATTTATGGGACACAAAGTTCCAGATATTCTTTTATCCGGGAATCACAAAAATATTGAAAAATGGCGTGAACAAAAGTCATTGGAAATAACAAAGAAAAACCGTCCGGACTTACTGGAGGATTAATGCAGTCGAATATTTATCTTGGGCTTGTTCATCATCCGGTATACAATAAATTTGGTGATGTGGTAACAACTTCTATTACCAATCTGGATATTCATGATATTGCCCGAAGTTGCAAAACATTCGGCTTAAAAAAGTTCTTTGTTATCACTCCATTAAATACACAGGAACTTCTTCTAAACAGAATTTTAAAATTCTGGAAAAGCGATATTGCAAAAGAGTATAATAATGATAGAGTTCAAGCTCTATCCCTCATTGAGTATGCAGTTGATATTGAAACTGTAGTAAAACAGATAAGTTTACAGGAAGACGACTGTCTTGTAGTATCCACAACAGCAACAAGGTTAAAACAGCAGATCAGTTTTAATGATCTCAGAAAATTTAGTAAACCTGTTCTGCTCCTTTTTGGTACCGGTAACGGACTTACCAAAAAGATTCACGAGCAGGCAGATCATGTTTTAAAACCTATCGAAGGAAAGGGAAATTATAATCATCTTTCCGTTAGAAGCGCAGTTGCTATTGTGTTAGACAGACTATCTTCCGAAAAATAAAGGAGGAAAGATGGACATTCTAAACGAAGTTGGAAAAGAACAGGTTAGGACAGACCTTCCGGAATTCAGAGTTGGTGATACAATTAAAGTTCACTATAAGATCAAGGAAGGATCAAAAGTAAGAATACAGGTTTTTCAAGGGATCGTGATCCAGAGAAGAGGAGCACTTATTTCTAAGACATTCACTGTAAGAAAAATAAGCAATGGTGTTGGTGTTGAGCGTATTTTCCCGCTTAACTCACCCAATATCGACAAGATCGATGTTGTGAGATTTGGTCGTGTACGTAGAGCTAAACTTTTCTATCTTAGAGAAGCTAAAGGTAAAGCTGCACGTGTAAAAGAAAAAAGAAGATACTAATATCTTTAAAACAATAATAATGGGGAGTTCGATATTTCGAACTCCCTTTTTTTGTGCTTAACCTTTAAAGAATTTCCTTCATTTTTTCTTTGGAATTAATTCTTTAAAGGTTTCTTTCAACATTTTTCTAACCTTAAGATTGCTAACTACAAGAAATTTTGTGAGAAGCGATCTCAAGATTTATGGATTCTTGTTACTATTTTAATTGTCATTCCCAACTCGATTTGGAATCTCCTACCCTATTTATTATATATTTGATTCCCGTTTTCACGGGAATGACAACCAGAAAAATTAAAAACCTTACATAAATAAAAATTTATTAAAATTGCAAATGTTTATTTATTTTTAATAAGAATTCAAATGGGATATACATGACATTATACCCAATATTAGATTATTCTAAAAATGTAAAAAAATAATTATAAAAAGGTCTAACGGTTTGCGCATTAGCCACGCCTCACACCAACGGCCTAATCGTAAACCAACCGACGCATTTAGCGTCGGTTACATACACTTGCTAGGTTGCAAATATAAAAAATATTAAACTAATTGGGTTTAATTATTCTATCTGCTTTTGACATTATTAAAACAGTTTGATCCATGCTGCCAATTTCACCTACTAAGAGATTTTCTCGTTTATTATAAAAATCAAGACATGTACCACAAGTTGCTATTCTTGCTCCTTTTTGTTCCAATTCTCTTAGACTTGTTATTGCTTCACTACCTTCTGTTGTAAGATTAATTCCCGAATTAACACAGCCAATTACATTTATCATTATGTCTGATTTGGCTAATTCACGTAAGAAGGTTACCATTAACTTTTTACCTAATTCTGGTTCCCCCTCGCCCATCTTATCCGAGTTTAAATATAAAAAAATCATAATTTACTCCAATTAATTTCTTATCAAACTTAACTAAAAAACCGTATAAAATGCTACAGCAACCTAACATTTGCTTAACTTACAAAGCGTACATGGTGCGGTTTGTGCCGAATACAGTGACAGCATATAACCGTGACATAACTTTGTCAAGTTGAAGCAGTTGTTAGACGAAATCTATTTTAATACATTTCCTATGTAATCTATTAGTGATATTGATTTACACCCAAACAAATGCGTTCCATAATCTATTGATTCACCATGCAAAACCATATGACGGTTTAATTCAGTAAATGTTGGTCATCTATCCTTTTCCGATTTCATAAGTGGCAATATTTCTGTTAATGGCGCCAGTAATGATCTTTGAAAACCACCAATTGCCAATGATTCAACGTATTGTGCCGTTTCAGGTTTTTTGTCCTTTTTAAGAAATATGTAGTAGCCGATTTTTTCCTTGCTTATACCATCAGCTTGAGCCAAAAAAACCAGTATTGATAATTCAAAATCTTTGTTTCGATGCGCAGAAAATGCCTTTGAAATTATTTTAGCTCTATTGGGATATAAAGCACATATATTCTTTTCGATTTCATCAATATTTTCTTCATAGTATTTGATTAAGAAATCATCCACAGCACTAATATTATTTGACATTAATTCGTTTTCTATTGCATGCAATTATGATAATTCCATATCCCAATTAAAATACCAACCATTTTTGCCCAATAAGATAAGCGCAGCTTTTGTTTCTGCTGGTAATTCGGAAATGCGTTTTGATAAAGGTTCAAAGTCTGGTATTTTGATAGTTTTAAATGAATTACTTAAATCTTCTGCAATTCTTGATATTTGTGTAATATAACTCTCTGGTAACTCTATTTTAGGAAACGAAATAAATGTTTTTGTTATTTTGTTAGCTAATTCAGTTTGCTGTTCGATAAACGGTTTCATCGAATCAATAATACTTTTATGAGAACTTGTTATGGCCTCACAAGCTTTCGCAATTTGGTCATGAAATGATGTATTTTTTGTTATAGTATTAATCAACTCTTTTTGCATATTTATCATCTGGTTGAATGGTGATTTTTCATAATTTGTTATCATTTTAACTTCTCCTGCGCGAAGCGTCCGTCTAACTTAGTGCTATCTCGCCAACAGGCGTGATAACATACTTCTATACATGCTTCATAATACTCTAACTTCTATTATATTTATTTTTTCTTAAAACCATATGTACTAATATTTAACCGAAAAATAATGTCAATTTGAAAAATAAATCCTGCCGAAAATCAGGAAAATATTATTTTTGCTTCATAACATCAATATGCAAGCGGGGAAAAAACGTTTTATATAACTTTACTACTTCATTTTTCCCTGATCGAAACAGTTCCTGAACGATATTTTTTCAAATAGTATTTGCTTTTAGAATCAAGAGAACTACCAATTTTTTTAATCAATTTAGCATGATGAATCTGTGATTCAAATATTTTATTTGATCTTTCAAAACTTAAATATATGTTAGCAATATTTTGAGCTGCTAATTTCATACATTCTTGAATAATCGTAAAAGAATTATCCCACCTATCCGGTTTCACTTTTCCTTTTCTTAAGTAATAATTATTTATCAATTCATCATAATATTCATTAATGTGATAGATTTGTTCCGTAAAATATTCAAGCGGATTTGTTATTTTGTGTCGTCTTTCAAGATCCAGAGTAAAATCATCAAGATGCTTCCGTGTATCAGCTTCCATAATTTGGTGTACGGTCTCCTCATCAGGAAATCTATCGGAGCCATCAGTATGAAAGGGTTGGTGCAGATCGGCAATATAATGGGAAACTACACCTAATTCAAATATAAATGCTTTGAGCGGAGTATCTAAAATCCCAACCAGGAACGGTGCAATTACGGGATGAAGATGTATCGTATTTGGGCCGGCAACCATTTTATTAAGAAGCTGAAGCTCATTATTTATCTTTTTTATCACACTTCCAAAATGATAACCATATTTATTGGGTATACAATTGTAATAATGATTTGTAAAATCTTTGAATATCCTGTCTGGAGCTTGAATACCAAGAATGAATAATTCCTGATGGATCTTTAACATATTAGCAAAAGGTGGATAACACTTTTTTAATGCTTTTGCTACAATAAATTGATGAGTTCGGCTATCCCAAATCCACATTTCAAAAATTCCTTTTTCTAATTAGAAAATAAATATTTAATTTTTAAAAACTAAATATTCAATATCGAATAATGAATGTCCAATTCCCAAGTATTATTAAAAGAAGTTGTTTAATTCTTCTCCCTCACCTTTGATCATTCTGTATTGGGTGTTGGATATTTGATATTCTCTTTTTCTTTTTCATTCCTATTTTATAATTCATAATTCATCATTATTTCAAGTTCCGCTGCATATCACGCATGACATCTTTTTTCTTAATATCTTCACGTTTATCGTATTGCCTTTTACCTTTTGCCAGTGCAATTTTTATTTTTGCTAATCCTTTATCATTTATGTAAATTTCTACTGGGATCAGAGTCATTCCTTTTTCATCCATCTGGTTTCTTATTTTTTTTATCTCACGTCTGTTAAGTAGTAATTTTCGCTTTCGTTCAGGATCAGGTGCAAAAATACTATCATATTTATATGGACTGATATGAAAACTGTAAAGCCAAGCTTCGCCAGCTTCTATACCGGCATAGCTATCTTTAAAACTTATTTTCCCTGCCCGAATAGATTTGATCTCAGAACCTTTAAGCACAATACCGGCTTCCAATTCCTGAATAAAGAAATAATTATGACTTGCCTTCCTATTTTTAAAAACTCTCATTTAATATCCTCGCTTGTAAAAAGTTGCTTACCTATTTACCTGTCAATTTGTTAATTTATCCATACGGTTCAATTGAACGATACTCCAAAAAATGAGCAACAGAAAGGATTTGACAAAAATCTGTATACTGCATTATGTACAGTGATTCATAAGTAGTTACGCAATAATAATTAATGAGGTGATATGAATATTATTTATATATGTTTGAGTGTGATTACCCTTTCTTTTCTTTCCGTATTTAGCATCACACCTTACATAATAAAACTTGCCAATAAAATAAATTTTCTGGATAATCCCAATGCACGCAAAATTCATAAAAAAGCTACTCCACTTTTAGGAGGATTAGCCGTTTTTACTGGCTTCTTAATAATCACCATTTATATTGTTATAATGAATTTACATTCTTTTAACTACCCAATTATAGGTTATTTGTTGGGAGCTTTTATTATTATTATTGTTGGCATCATTGATGATAAATTTGGTATGAGCCCGGCAATTAAATTGATCGGTCAGGCACTTTCATGCTGTGTATTTTTGTATTCTAACAACCTATTTGAACTCTTTGGTCCATTTTACATAACGGTTCCTATACTATTCCTATGGATGGTTGGACTCATGAATGCCTTAAATTTTCTGGATAACATGGACGGGATCATTACGGGTATGTCAGGTATTCTTGCTCTTGGTTTTTACGCTTTCAGCTTTATCAGCAAAACTCATTCTGTTGCTGTTCAAGCAAATTTTATGATGCTTCTATCCTTAATATTTGCAGGTGCAGTATTTGGTTTTCTACCATATAATTTTAATCCTGCAAAGATATTTCTTGGTGACGCGGGAAGCATGTTTATTGGCTACTTCCTTTCCACAATGGGAATTTTGGCAGGGAGATTAGCCGTAACAAGAATGAATAATTCAATATTCTATCTGTTACCTGTGTTGTTATTAAGCTATGCTATTTTTGATATTTCGCTTGTAAGTTTTATTAGAAAACGTGATGGTAGAAAGATCAGTCAAGGTGGCAAAGATCATTCAACTCACCGAATACATAATGCGATGCAATCACCTAAAATTACAGCAATATTTATATATCTTATCAATACAATCATTGTTTTGATAACAATTTTAGTTTTTAAAATGGAATCAGGAAAACTGTTGATCATCTCAACTATTTTTTTTGCGGTAATTTTCCTATTCTTCGGCAGGAAATTAGATCAGGTTCCAGTTGTCATACCGGAAAACCAGTTAAAGGATAAATAGGTCATCACTCAGAATTATTGACAAGAATGGACTAACTGAAGAAATTAGAATTCTTGAAAATGGAAGAATAAATATATGAAAATTAAAATAATCATGGTCATATTGATATTGCTTACTGTTGTATCCAGCCATTGTTGGGTAAACAACAAATTTAATATTGCTCATCAATTATATAAAAAAAGCAATTATGTAATGGCCATTAAAAACTATGATGATTTCTTAGAAACTTCAATTAATGGAGCATTATCAACACAGGCAGAATTAGAACGTTCCGATTGTTATTATCAACTTGGTTATAAGGCTTATTCTAAAGAAAACTGGCTCTTAGCTTCACGTCTTTTCTTTTTGTCAAATTCAGAAATTGCTGATTCAAAACTTGATGATTGTTACTTTCAATTAGCACAGCAACAGCTTTTAGAAAATGCTCCCACATCTGCTTTAGAATATTACCAAAAAGTTGTTTTATATTTAAAAGATTCTGAACATATCCCCGAGATTTTATTCAATAGGATTTTAATATATATCGAAATGGGAAACAAACTCTCTGCTTTTAGTGATTATAATTTTCTTTGGGAAAATCATCCGGATAATTCTTATACAATCGAAATACAACCGTACATAGATGATCTGATACCAATATTTATTAATGAATCTCTTGTTTTTAAAGATTCATTGAAATATGATATTGCAATTAATATGTTATCTATGTTAGGTCAGTATCCATCAAAATTTCAAAATGATATCTTTACACACATCAGTGATCTATATCTACTTAAAGCTGATGAAGCGCTAACATTGGGAGAGTACGAGCTTATTAAAGAATTTCTTGATTTGAGTGTTGAAAACGATGAAACAAAAAAAGAAATTGTTGGCGAAACAACTAAAAATATTTGTTCGCAAATTATTCAAGATGGAGATGAACTAGCTTCTAATTTCCAATTTGATGAAGCAATTGAAATATATAATAATTGCTTTGTGCTGATCCCTGATTATTCAATTTGCACGAATATTATTAATAAAACAAATAACAAAAAACAAAATTATTATTCTGCTTTGGAGAATGAAAATATTGCAATCCAATTTGAAGCTGAAAAAGAATTTGCATCTGCTTATTCTTATTATAACAAATCCTACAAACTCTTCCAAACTGATAGAGTTAGAAAAAAAATATCTTTAATGAGCAATATAATTCAATCGGAAAAAGACCCAAAAGCTTTTGCAGAAACAATCATAAAGGAATATAAAAAAGGTATTATTCCAGCTGGTGTTAGTGCAACAGAATCATTATTAATTGCTCAATACGGCGATCGAGTTGATTCTTCCGGCTGGAAAGTATATTATTCAATAGGTGAATTCAAATATGAAGTAAGATTTGATCTGCTTTCACCAGAGAAAAATTATTATTATGCATGGCGCGTAAACATTAAAACCCGTGAAATCACTTCACTAAATAAAATTTCTGATGATATGATGAAAAGGTAAAGATTATGAATAGATATTTAATTATTTTTGTACTTCTTTTTGCGACTTTGTTAACTGCAGAGGAATTTAATATTAAAAAATTTTCTAATCCTTCAAAATATAATTGGAAAAACATGGAAGATAGATCTAAAGCTAGAGAAGATTTCGACAACAGAGAAAAATTACTTCAAATATATGAATTAAATAAACAACAGGTTCTTGGCAACATGATAAAATCCGCCCTTGCTCCTGGTTGGGGACATTATACATCTCATGACTATATAAAAGGACACACTTTTTTAGCCTCTGAAATTATTTTATTTGGTACTAGTTTATATTTTTATATACAAGCTATGGATGATTATCATAATTATGAAGATTCGAATTATATAGGTGATATCGAACAATTTTACCTTGATGCAAACAGCAATTACAAGAATGCACAACTCTTTCTTAGCCTAGGTGCTATAGTTTGGCTATATACGATCTATGATTCCATAAATGCTACACAAGAATATAATCAGAGTTATTGGAATGAACTCTCTAAGAAGAGCCACTCACAAAAGGTTGTTATTACTCCAACAAGTATAACATTGAGGTTCTAATGAAATATATTATACTAATTATTTTAGTCCTGTTAATCTTATCATGTTCTCTTAAACGTACAAATCCACTTGATCCATTAGTGAGCGGAACTGAAGATCCTAACAGAGTAACAAATATTGAAGTTGTTACTGCTGGAAATAATACAATTAACATAACATGGGATACAATGATAAATATAGACGGATATTATATTTACCGATCTTATGGTTCTAATAATTTATATGAACTTATAAAAGATGAAGGAGATATATCAGTACATGAATATTTTGATAATGATGTAGAAGATATTTCCAATGTTTGGTATATAATGTCTGCTTATATCGTGGTTGACAGTGCAAAACTGGAGGGATACAGATCAGAACCAACAACTTGGACTCAATGAGCTTTCTGGATGATCTGAATCCACCGCAGCGAAAGGTAGCAACCACAACCGAAGGACCTATTCTTGTCTTGGCTGGAGCAGGGAGCGGAAAAACTCGTTCTATTATCTACCGTATAGCATATTTCATAAACGTTAAACACATCAACCCATATAATATTCTGGCTGTAACTTTTACAAATAAAGCTGCCAGAGTGTTAAAAGATAGATTACAAAAATCGTTTAATATCTCTGCTTACTCGTTATGGGTTGGTACATTTCATTCAATTTGTACGCGTATTCTGCGAGCTGAGCAGGATTTTTTGCCATTTACTTCTGATTTTTCAATTTTTGATGAGGTAGATCAAAAATCAATTTTTAAGAAGATCTACAAAAAATCAGAAATTGATTCTAAAGATTTTCCACCACGAAAAGTAGCTTCATTAATTAGTAACCAGAAAAATTCACTTATTCTTCCAAAAGATTTCTTTGATTTCAATGAAGAAAATTATTTCACGGAAATTACTTACAAAATATACAAAGAATATCAAAATTTCCTGCTTGAAAATAATGCACTCGATTTTGATGATCTATTAATGTACACAGCAATTTTACTTCATGATAATAAAGCTGTAAGAAAAAAATATGTCGATAAGTTCAAATATGTGATGATAGATGAATATCAGGATACAAATTATGCACAATTTAAAATAGTGAACCTAATTGCCAGAGAACACCAGAATCTTTGTGTTGTAGGTGATGATGATCAAGCTATCTACAGCTGGCGCGGTGCGAATATCAGTAATATTTTAAATTTCGAAAAAGATTATAATAACGTACTTACGGTAAAACTAGAACAAAATTACCGTTCTCCAAAATCTATTTTAGATGCTGCCAACTGCTTGATAAAGAATAATTCAGAACGGCATCCGAAAGAGTTATGGACTGATATAATTTCCAAAGAAAAACCAAAACTACTTAAACTTGAAAATGAGAGAGAAGAAGCTGAATTTGTTGCAGAAATGGTAGCTCAACTTATTTCATCTGGTAAAAGTTTAAATGACTGTTTAGTACTTTATCGAACCAATGCTCAGTCACGTATTTTTGAGAATGCCTTTTACCAGCATAAGTTAAAATATCAGATTGTTGGTGGAGTTAATTATTATCAGCGTAAAGAGATCAAAGATATTGTGGCTTATCTGCGAATACTGGTAAATCCTCAGGATTCAAATAGTTTTTTTAGAATTATTAATTTCCCTCCTCGTAAAATTGGGAAGGTTTCAACAGAGAGGATTGAAAGATTCGCCCAAGATAATGAAATGACTTTGTTTGATGCTGTTCAAAATGAGATATCAACTCTTAATGGAAAAACTGCTAAAACCGTTTTAGAATTTGGTAAACTCTTGAAAAAATGGAAAACGTTATCGCTGGAGATTCCCGTAACTTCATTAGTTAAAAATATAATTGAAGAGCTCGAACTTATTGAAATTTATGATAGTAGTAATGATCCAAAAGATATTGCACGTGCAGAAAATTTGAAAGAATTTGTTACTGCAGCTCAAGAATTTTCTGATAATTTTGAAAATGACACAGAAAAAGTTCCAATGCTTACCGATTTTCTTCAAAGTATTTCATTACAAACTGATATGGATAATCTGGATGAAAATATTGAAACAGTAAAACTCATGACAATGCATAATGCTAAAGGATTAGAATTTGATCATGTATTCATTGTCGGCATGGAAGATGGACTTATTCCCCATTCGCGTTCTATTGATGATGTCCAAAAATTGGAAGAAGAGCGTCGCCTTTTATATGTAGCTATTACACGTGCAAAAAAATCTGTTCATCTTACTTACACCCGAATGCGTTCTATTTTTGGCTCAATTTCTATAGCTGTTCCCAGTCGCTTTTTAATTGAGATCGATGATAATCTTATAGACACTGAAAATAACCGTTATTATGATTTAATGGCACCACGCCCAAAAAGGAGAAATAAAAACAAAAAACCCGTTATTACCGAAAATCAGAAATATTTTAAGATTGGACAAAAAATTTACCATAACAAATTTGGTAAAGGTGTTGTTCTAAACGTTGATGGCTCAGGAAGAAATGCAAAATTATCAATTTCTTTTTCCAGTGGTCAACTCAAGAAAATAGTTGGTACATTTGTAACAATGGGAGAATTATGAGAACGTTAAAGATCCTAATGATAATAATGATATTATTTGTGGCACTGGAACTATCTGCTACAAAATATGCAGGCGAGATATTCCAAATCGGTGCAGGAGTAAACAATTTTGCTTTAGGAAATTGTGGAGTAACTGATATAAATTCTTCCAGCCTTGCCTATTGGAATTCCGCTTTACTTACACTTGTTAATAAGAATAGATTCGAACTGATGCATGCTGAAGAATACTCAGGGCTTCTCTCTTACGATACAGTTTCTGGGATATGGGGAAAGACTAATAAATTCTCTATTGTTCTTACCAGAATTGGAGTTGATAATATACCATTAACTGAATTAGAGAATCCAGATGAACCAATATCGGGAAGTAACCGACCTTACAAATATGGTTCTGTAAATAACTCTGACTTCGTTGTCTATTTTGGTTTTGCCAGAAAACTAGGTAACTATAATATAGGTTTTACACCAAAACTTGCTTACCGGAATCTTGCTGATGAAAATGGAGTTGGATTTGGAGCAGACATTTCTACATTCTTTATGTTATCAGAAAAAACAGTACTAGCCGTTAAATTAAGAGATTTTTTTTCTACTCAGATTCTTTGGGGAAATGGAACTCATGAGATCGTAAATCCATCTTTAGATTCAGAAATAAATCATAGTTTTATTCTTCCTGTTTTAAATAGGAATTCCACCGCTTACCTCCGTACAGAAATATTCGCAGAAGGAAGAAACACATCTTCTTCTGTTGCAATCGGACCATTAAGTTTAGATTATCATCTGGGCTATGAGGTTAATCTTCATTCTGCTATTAATCTTTATATGGGTTATGATCTAACCAACTTTACTTCCGGATTAAAACTCAAAATAAAAAACTGGGATATCAACTATTCTTTTGAGTATGATAATGAACTTGAAAATTCTCATAGGGTTTCTGTTGGATTAAATCTGTAATATGAAAAAAATTGCAGTTCTTGGTATCACTGGTTCAATTGGAATCTCTACCATTGAGGTTGTTCGACAGCACCCACAAGATTTTGAAATAGTTCTAGCTTCATCAAATAATAATCATTACAAATTATTTGAGTTAGCAGAAGAATTTAATATCCCAGAACTTGTTATAACTAATTCCGCACTGAAACAAAAAATTATAGATATTCCAAGAAATTCTGACCTTACTTTTGGTGAGGATGAGTTACAAAGAAAAATTGAATCAGTAGAATGTGACATTATTTTGAACGCAATTTCCGGCTCTGCCGGATTACGTTCTTCTATAACAACAATTTCTAAAGGTACAGATCTTGCACTGGCAAATAAAGAATCACTAATTATGGCTGGACATAAGATCATGAAAATGGTGAAAAATTCCAAAGCAAATCTTTTACCTGTAGACAGTGAGCACAGTGCCATTCTGCAAGCAATTGGGAGTTCCACACCGGATGAAATACGTTCCATTATTATTACTGCTTCCGGTGGCCCATTTAGAGATCTGCCTTTAAATGAATTTGAAAATATCACACTGGAAGATGCGCTTAAACATCCAACCTGGAATATGGGTGCAAAGATAACAATTGATTCTGCCACAATGATGAATAAGGGATTGGAAATAATCGAAGCACACTGGTTATTTGATAAGTCTTATGAAAATATAAAAGCTGTAATTCATCCGCAATCAATTTTACATTCTTTTGTAGAATTTATTGATGGCTCTATTGTCGCACAACTAAGCTTCCCAACTATGAAAATTCCGATTCTCTACGCTCTTTCTCATCCCAAACATATTAAATCATCAATCCAGAAAACAAACATTCTTGATCTTCCTAATTTGACTTTTAGTGAGCTGTCAATTGAGAGATACCCGCTTTATAACATTGCCATTAATGCAGGCACGGAAGGTGGAATTTTACCAACCGTTTTAAACGCTTCCAACGAAGCTGCGATAGATCTATTCTTGAATAAGAAGATACGTTTTAATTATATAAGCAGAATCGTTGAGAAACAGATCAATAAATTTCATAATTTTCAGGATCCAAGTATTGAAGAGATAATTAAAATAAATAAAGACGTATATATTCAAACTAAACAGAATTACAAAAATCTGATCTGATCAGCTCATTTTATTCGTAAACACAGTTTCTCACTAGTTTAAATTCATTTTTATAAAACCTGATTCGTACATAAATGTAATTATAGGATAAAAATATGCAAAAAAATCAAACTCTGATTATTCCTGCATTTCTTTGGATTCTAGGTATAATTATCGCCAGTCATACTGTTTTGCCAATTTTATTTCTATTGATTGTAATTCCAATTCTGCTGCTTTTTTCTTTCATTAAAAAAATCCGGTTTATAAGCTTTTGTTTTGCTGTGATCTTTTTGGGAATTCTCCGATACGATATTCAGTTAGAGATCCCTCAAAATAATATTAAAGTAATATTAGAGAAGAATCCTACTATTATTCAACCCATTAAGGGCAGAATAATCTCGGAAGTAAAAAGTAAAGATGGAAACTTCAATTTCATCTTGGAACTTCATCAGATAAGAAAAAGTAAAGTAATCGGAAAAATTAAATTCTATACAAGAACTGACAGCTTAAATTATGGAGATATTATTTCTGTGATTGCCACCATTAACAAACTTCCAGGTTCTACCAATCCTGCATCATTCGATTATAAAGAATTCCTCGAGGCAAAAAGAATTTTTGGTTCCGGATGGTCAATATCACCTGTTAAAAAGATTGGGAATAAAACTGAGATATTCCAAAATACAGTTATCATTATCAGAAAATATTTACGATGTAGAATAGAGAATAGATTTGGAGAATATGCCGGTTTCGTAAAGGCGATAGTTATCGCTGAAAAAGATGAAATTGATGATGAACGAAACATAATGTGTAAAGCAGGATTAAGCCATTTGCTTGCAGTGAGTGGATTACACGTTGGGCTTCTTTCACTTATTATACTGTCAGTGCTGAATATTTTCATACCAAAGAGAAACATCAGTCGGATAATTACAATGTGTCTCCTACTCATTTATGCAGCGATCTGCTTATGGGCACCATCCGTTACCAGAGCTGCTATAATGATAATACTATTCCTTCTGGTAAAAATTATACAACGTAAACCGATTGCTAACAATATCCTCTTTGCCAGCCTACTTATAATAACTGCTATTAATCCCAATCAACTTTTTTCTGTCGGACTTCAAATGTCTTATCTGGCAGTTTTTATTCTATTAAATGTATTACCCAGATTCCAGTTTATAAAAGTAAAAAAAGAAGAGCTCGAATTGCTGGGTAGAGGAAAACACATTTTAAATGGAATATTAATACTCATCTGCACATCATTTATTCTGAATATTTTTCTCGCACCGCTTACAGCCTATAATTTTCATCAATTCGGATTTAATGGAATTGCCGGTAACCTTTTGGGAATCCCGCTCATTGGAATGATCCTACCCTTAAGCTTGATTATAATTTTTCTCCCTGAATTTTTCATCCCACTATTTCAAAATAGTTTCCGGTTATTAATGTTGATATTTGAAAAATGGACCCATATCTCTGCTGATTTTCCTCTCCATTTCGATTTTATTTTTATCTCAATTATTCATTTGTTTCTATTATATTTTATACTTTTTGCTTTAGTCTTAGCAATTAAAAGTACAAGCAAACAAAGAAAATGGATATTCATTGCTGTTATATTTCTTTCTGGTATTTTTATCTCATTAGGAAAACAAAGCTCCAATAAACTTATTATTACCTTCTTTGATTGCGGACTTGGTGATCTTGCACTGATCCAGACTCCACAGAATGAAACCATATTTATTGATACAGGTCCCCCTGAAAAGACGGTAAATTCTTTCCTTCGTTCTGCTCTTCCCTATTTACAGAAAAATGGAATAAAAAGTATCGATCATGTTCTTATAACTCATGCTCATAATGATCATTATGGTGGTGTATTTAGTGTATTTGAAAATGTTGAAGTAAAGAACTTAATTACAACTGACGAATTTCAGAATAGAAAAATTTGGGATAGCATTACAGGAATAGTAGAAACCGAAAGATGTTCAGTTTTAACAATATTAGATACAACTCATATAAATTTTGATAAGATCAATTTTAAAATCATTCATCCTGACAGATCGTACAAAGATAATAATATCAATAACCTTTCTATTGTTGTACGGTTAGATTATGGAGAACTTTCTGTACTCTTTACCGGTGATCTGGAACATGAAGGGGAAGAATATCTACTAGATAATTATCCGGAATTCCTGGATTGTGATGTACTTAAAGTTGGACATCATGGCAGTAAAACTGCCAGTTCTCCTGACTTTATCAAAGCAGTTGATCCGCAATATGCAATAATTTCTACAGCTAAAAAAAACAGATTCAATTTTCCTCATCAAATAACTTTGGAAAAATATGAATTTTTAGAACAGAATTTAATGATAACTGGTTATGATGGCGCTTGCCAAATTGTATCAGATGGTAATAGTGCAAAGATCACAACTTTTGTATCACAGAAAAATATTATTGATAGCGATTTGAAATAAAAGATATTAACTACTTGGAGAAAAGTAGAGCGAGCTGCTAACTCGCTTTAACGACCAAAATGGTCGTTCTACAATATTTTTTGAAAACAAAAAGCCCCGGCAAGCCGGGGCTAATTTATCCAGTGAAGGTTTACTTCATTAAAAGTAAGAAGTTGCCTGACCACTTACAAGTGGTCAGGCGTAATTACCTTACTTCATAAGGAAGAAAAGTTGCCCCTCCAAAAATAGGTCGGGGCTAAATTCTCTTACTTCATAAGGATCATTTTCTTTGTAGCGGTGTAGTTACTAGCTTTCATTTTGTAGAAATAAACACCACTTGATGTATTTTTACCACTGTTATCTTTACCATTCCATACAATCTCATGGAAGTCTCTGTCAAGCTCCGTATTTACAAGAGTCTTAACAAGCTGACCTCTCATATTATAGATGTCAATTGACACATGACCTGCTTCTTTAAGTGAGAAGCTGATCGTTGTTGTCGGATTGAATGGGTTAGGATAATTACCTGTAAGTTCAGTTACAGTTGGCTTAAGAATATCATTAGCATCAACGTGATGAACTGGAGCATCAGCAGAGAATTCTGATTCGTAACCGCCATCATATACTGCTGTTACATTATAAATATAATCTCCTGTAGGAACCTCAATATCTATATACTGTGTGCCTGTTTGACCTGTTGCAATTTCTTCACCATCACGGTATACATTATAGCTATCAATTCCTCTTGCTGGTGCATCCCAAGTAACCATTATGTTAGGTGGTATTGAAAGTGCTACAACATTTATTGGAACATCAAGTACAACCGTAGCTGTTACAGGTTCTGTAGGATCTGATATTCCATCAGGATTTGTGTAATAAGCTTCTATTGTATATTCGTATGTACCTGCATCAAGAGATTCATCAAGATAACTAAGAATTGCTGGATCATCAATGTCTACGGGGTTAGCACCATCTCTGTAGACTGTGTAACCAGCAAGTGAACGTGAACTGCTTTGTTGTGTTGTAGTTCTTCTGATGTCACGTGCAAATTCAGCTTCGAATGTTGCTC
>Ga0075123_10000022_pt1 | contig 81464 bp, 67 predicted proteins | sample AntAceMetag02UKX_FD_69808 | JGI IMG/M metagenome (GOLD analysis project Ga0075123, IMG submission 69808) | Saline lake microbial communities from Ace Lake, Antarctica - Antarctic Ace Lake Metagenome 02UKX | ecosystem: Environmental > Aquatic > Non-marine Saline and Alkaline > Saline | place... | reverse complement strand
CGGTTTTGTTGGTTGTCGTCGGTGCAATCGCGGGCTCACTCGCCACTTTCGGCTGTGAATCAGACTGTTGCTCTTGAGATGCGGTTAAACCATCTTCTGCCGAAATTGCTTTTCCATCAGCGGAAACAATCTGCGGCTGGGCTGCTGGTTGTTCACTTACTTCGGCTGTTTGCCTATCAGTTGTCCCTATTGCATCAGTCAGTTTTGAATCACTTCCAACGGTGGCAGGCTCCTTGCCGGCCGTCATTTCGTTTGCTGTGATTGCTTTGTCGGTATTCGCGCCGCTGCCCTGTTGATTATCAGTTACGGCCGGCATATCTGAATTTTCGAGCAAATTAGCCTCGGCCCCAACCTGGTTTTGCGCGACAGTTATGACTTCGAGTTGTGCTGCCGGGGTTGCGACTTGACCGGAAGATGCGGCAACAGAATTCGTCGCGCCTGCCCCATTAAGAGATGATTCCAATATCTCCGAGACGGCAGTATCCTCCGTAGCCGCCAATGCCGTCGGTTGTTCCGAGAGGCCATCGACTTGCTCACCCTGACCTTGAGTTAGAATACCAACTACATTAAGTGATCCCTGGTCAAGAGCAGGTTGCGCCTCGCCGGCTACCTGGAAACCGTTTGATATTGGGTTCTCCGCTACAGCCTGCCCCTCCTGACCTGTCTCCGCTACGACGGCCTGCCCCTCCTGGCCTGTCTCCGCTACGACGGCCTGCCCCTCCTGGCCTGTCTCCGCTACGACGACCTGACCCTCCTGGCCTGTCTCCGCTACGGCCTGCCCCTCCTGGCCTGTTTGTTGGTCGATTTTTTCCTGGAGAGTCTGGCTGAAGTCCTGAGCCGGTTCGTTAATCGTTTCCTGCGTGTCAACCGGGGCATTATCGGCCGTAGGCGATTGCGAAACAACATCAAGTTGCCCGCTTCCCTGTTTTGCCGCCGGTTGTGAAGGAGCAGCAGCCACACTTGGCTCCGCCGCCAACGTATTTATCAATGCAATCGTATCCATACGCCAATATGTACGCAATGCTTGTGCCAGCATCAGAACCTATCCACAAGAAGGCCGTAACACCCTATCATTCCAACACTTATGCCTATTCAAAAAAGTCCTTAGCCAAACAGGCTGCTTCTGTTGCTCACGATTGCGGAGGAATCTTCCCAATCCAGGCAGGATTTTCCGGTTTGAATCCCACCCGCACTTGAAGAGATCGCACGTCAACAACCGTGCAAAAAAGAGCGCCCGGCTGTATATTATCCTGACACCCTTTACGCCATCGGAAAAGCTATTTCAGGGCTTTAACGCCTCTTTTCGCCCAATACCGCAGCCCATGAACACAAAATGCCCGGATCCGAACGCCTGGCACGATTATTGCTCATCATCTGGGACGGACAAAGTTTTTGCGCCGTGTTAGAGGTATTGATATGTCAAGAACAGAAAACATTATAGATTTACTCAATGTCGGCATCAGGGCGGAGACGCTTCGCCAGAAGACGATCGCCAATAACGTCGCCAACCAGCAGACGCCCGGATACCGCAGAATTGACATCAGGTTCAAAGAACTGCTCGCTAAATCTCTTGATTCAAACGGAAATGTGGATCTGAGCAAGATCAAGGCCGAGATTTATCAGCCTCGCACAACTGCGGTACAGAAAAACGGAAATGATGTCAATCTCGAGACAGAGGTGGGCCAGATGGTCAAGAACACTCTTCGCCACAAGGCCTACGTCCGGCTGCTCAAAAAGAAATACACCCAGATTGACCAGGCTATCAACATAAGATGATAATTGACGGCATTGACCGGATAAACAGAGAAACTGTTTGATAATAAGGAAAACGCAGATGCAAGTTGAAAGCTCTTTCAGCCCTATAGACATAGCCGTTTCCGGTATGAAGGCACAGGACAAGAACGTAAAGCTGATTTCGAACAACGTCGCGAACGCTCGAACAACAGACGCCGGCGACGGTGCCCCTTACCGCCGGCTCGAGGCCGTCTTCAAAACAAACACAGAAGGTATGGGCGGCGTCACCATGGAGGAATTTGCCGAAGACATGAGCGATTTTCAGAGCATCTTAAAACCAGGACACCCCCAGGCCGACGAAAACGGGTATGTCAGCATGCCAAACGTGGATTTGCCCGTTGAAATGATAAACCTTAATCTGGCCACGCGGGCATACCGGGCCAATGCGGCGATTCTCAAACGTTACCAACGAATGGTGGATACCACTCTCGAATTACTTCGATAATCCAGGAGCAATACAATGATAAACTTTAATGCCGATGTCAGTTCAGTAGTAAATAAGCCTGATATTATGCCGAAAACCGACAACAAGACTGTCGGCAAGCCCGATTTCGGCGGCGCCGTCGATGCCGCCAAGGGATATGTCTCCAGTGTCGATGACCTCCAGCAATCGGCGAATATGTCAATAACGGATTTGTTGACCGGCAAAAACGAAGACCTCAATACCGTCGTCGCAGCGATGGCAAAGGCTGACATCAGCTTCAAGCTACTTGTCGGTGTCAGAAATAAATTAGTCGAAGCATATAAAAGAACTATGAATATGCAGATTTAGCCTTCGGATAAAGTGCGACGCAATCTTCGAAAACCTGTTTGTTGAGAAAAATTAATGGACTTCTTTCAAAAACTCGCTGCAATCTGGCAAAACGTCAGCCTCATCCAGAGGGCGCTGCTTGTCGGTATCGTCCTGACACTCGTTATCGTCGGCGCCATGGTGACCCGCTGGGCGAGCAGACCAGACATGAAGGTCCTCTACAGCGACCTTGTGGCCGAAGAAGCATCCAAAATCACTGAAATAATCGCCGAAAAAGACATCGCATACGAACTGCGAAACGGCGGTACAACTATCTATGTTCCGAGAGAATATGTCTATCAGCTTCGTCTGGATATGGCAAAAGACGGACTTCCCTCGGGCGATCAGGGCGGCTACAAGATATTCGACGACGAAAAAATAGGCATCAGCCCCTTTGTGCAGGAAGTAAACCTCAAACGCGCGCAGCAGGATGAACTTGCCATGAGCATTCAGATGATCGACGGCATCGCCAGGGCACGCGTCCATATCGTCAGCGCCGAGAGAAGCCTTTTTACTAATGATGCGGAACAAACGAGCGCTTCTGTGGTTCTCGAACTCAAACCCGGTTACCGGGTGGCCGGGCTTAATATCGCGGCAATAACGCACATGGTTGCCGGAAGTGTCAGCGGGCTCAAAGCGGAAAACATTACCGTCATAGACAGCGATGGCCATCTCCTTGCCGGCGAATCCGACCCCACCTCCGCCAGGGGCGCCGGCACCGTACAGGATTACAGGGAGAGGGTCGAATTTAATCTCGAGAAAAAAGTCGTAGATATGCTCACCGCGGTCCTCGGTCCCGACCGGGCCTCGGTAAAGGTCAGCGCCGTCATCGATATGAACAGCATAAATACTGTCAAGGAAAGCTATGAAAAAGGGGTGTTGACGAAAGAAGAAATCAAGGAAACGGAAAAGATTAAACCCGGTGCTGCTTCCGGAGAAAACGATGCCCCTGCGCCAGGCAGTACGGAAAGCGACAGCACTACGACCAGTGACTACGTTGTAGGTAAGACCGTCGAACAAAAGGCTGATTTGCCGGGGCAGATAAAATCTCTTACCGTGGCGGCTTTCGTCGACCTGTCACCTGACGACCCCAACGCGACCGAGCCGATAATGGCAGAGACCGATGTTGCGGACATTATCCAAAAGGCGCTCGGCCCCAAGCTCAGCACCGACGGCCTCAAGGTCGTAAACATCAAATTCAATCGTCCCGCAAAGCCGCTGATTGACCAGGCGGAACCGGCCGGTCTGGATTTTATAGCAATAGCCCGCCAGGCGTCACTGGGAATAGTGGCGGTTTGCGCAATGCTTGTGCTGAAAATCTTCCGTAGCGGCAAGAAAAAGGCCGCCACCGTTGCGCCGGCGGCAGGACAATTGCCCGCGGCTGGGGCAGCAGCAGGACTTCTGCCGGCCGGCGCAGGTGGCTCGGACGCACTAATGCTCAAACAACAAATAGCAAATACTTTGCAGAATAATCCTGAACAGGCCAAGCAGTTATTCACAAGATGGCTCGAGGAAGGGGAGTAATGTATGGCATTGACCGGCAAACAGAAAGCCGCACTGCTGCTGATGAGTCTTGATGCTGTCACTGCATCAAAACTGCTCAAAGGAGTTGACCCGGAAACAGTTCAGGAATTGGCGGTGGAACTGACATACCTTGATAACGCCGGTTTTAGAAACAGCAATGACAGCATTGAAGTTGCCCGTCAGTTCTGCAATGCGGTGCGGGGCAATAGCTCGTTTCACCTCAAGAGTTTTCTCAACGAAATGCTCAAGAGCACCGTCGGAAACGAAAAGGCCGACCAAATACAAGCCCAGATTCAGCAACTGCTCGAGAGACGCGATCCTTTCATGGCGATTCGCTCGATTGATTCACATACGATTGCCTCACTTCTTGAAAAGGAACACCCACAAACGACGGCGGTGGTCTTGTCGGAGTTGCCGCCGAAAAAGAGTTCGGAGGTTCTCGGCATGCTGGGCGAGGGTGTTCGGCTCAGCACCATAAGCAGGATGACAGGTTCTGAAGCTGTCACCGCGGAAGCGAAGACGCGAATAGCAAAAACATTACGCAATCGTCTCGGTAGCGTAACCGGCGGCGGCGCCCGGAAGCAGTCATTAAGAAAAGTTGCTGTGATTTTGCGAAATCTGGGCAAGGACCTTCAAAACGGACTTGTTAGTGCTATCAAGGAAAAAGACCGTGAGACAAGTTACGAGCTGGCTAATCTTATGGTCGTGTGGGAAGACATTACCCATATCACCGACCGAACGCTGCAGGAAGCGCTGCGCAACATCTATTCAGGAAAATTGGCGTTGGCGCTTGTTAGAGCCGACAAGAGAATTGGCGAAAAGATCAAATCCAATTTATCCGAGCGGGCCGCCGTCGCGGTAGACGAAGAAACGTCGCTTATGTCGTGGCCAAACAATGCTGATATTCAAGAAGCCAGAGGAGAAGTCGTCGCGGCGCTGCGAAAAATGAATGAGAAAGGTAAACTTGCTTTCATAGAAGAATAATACAATGCCTCACACATTGACAATCAATATGGCCGGGCAAATCAACACGGCACAAATCGCCGGCTGCGGTCCCGGTGCGCCATCCGCCGCCGATCAAGGCGATCTGCAAACAGGCGCCGAACAACTCGAAATGCAGAAAACGCAACTTTCACAGACCTGCCAAACACTTCGAGCACTCGTCGATAAACTCAATCAGCTTCATGACAAGATTCTTAGCGAACACAAAGAAGAAATTGCAAAACTTTCCGTGGAAATCGCCAGAAAGATATTAGTGCAAAAAGTGCGGGAAGGTGATTACGAAATAGAGGCCATTGTAAAAGAAGCGATCGGCAATGCTCCCACGCGTCAGGATATGGTTGTCCATTTGAATCCTGAAGATCTCGTTCAATGCCAACAAGCTCTGCAAAAAGATGAGGCCAGCGACTTGACCGGCATTGAATTCGTTTCGGACCCCGGCATTAACCGGGCCGAATGCAGGCTTGAAACCGGTAAGGGAATAGTCGAATCGATGATTGATCAACAATTGGAGCAAATCGGCAAGGCACTTGAAAAGGCTCATTAACTTATGACTGCAAATAAATTGGGAAATCCCAAAATCGCACAAGAGATATTGAACGGCCCGCAGGACCATTTGATTGACTTTGATAAGTTTCATTCGGCCCTTGAGGGTGTGAATCCGCTGAACTTTCAGGGCACGGTAGTGCGGGTATCCGGACTGACAGTCGAATCGACCGGCCCGGTAGTAGGATTAGGCGAACTCTGCGGGATAAACCTTCGGGACAACCGGCGGGTGCTGGCCGAAGTCGTAGGTTTCAACAGCGGACACCTCATCCTGCTGCCCTTAGAGCACATAGAAGGTATATCACCGGGTGACACGGTAACGGCGCGCACTACGCCGCGATCCATCACCCTTGGTGAAGGCATACTCGGCAGAGTGCTCAACGGCCTGGCCGAACCAATCGATAATAAAGGGCCCCTGACCGGCATCGAGAAGAAATCCCTGGACGCCGGCAGCCCCCCCCCGCTGAACCGGGAGAGAATCACCAGACCACTGTCCCTTGGAATCCGCTCTATAGACGGACTGCTCACCTGCGGCAGGGGACAGCGAGTCGGCATCTTTTCAGGAAGTGGAGTTGGCAAAAGCGTGCTTCTCGGCGAAATAGCCAATTCGAGTGACGCAAGTGTGAATGTTGTTGCGCTGATAGGCGAGCGAGGACGAGAAGTCCGCGAGTTTTTGGAAAGTGATCTCGGCGCCGAAGGCCTGACCAGGAGCGTAGTGGTCGTAGCTACGTCTGATTCGCCTCCCATTCAGCGTGTAAAGGCGGCGTTCGTGGCGGTCACAATCGCCGAGTACTTCAGGGGCAAAGGCAAAGACGTCCTGTTCATGATGGATTCCCTGACACGATTCGCACAGGCCCAGCGTGAAATAGGCCTTGCCGCCGGCGAACCACCTGCAGCAAAAGGTTACTGTCCCAGCGTGTTTTCGCTTATGCCCAGGCTCATCGAACGGCTCGGATGCGATCATACAGGCAGCATCACGGGGATTTTGACTGTCCTGGTTGAAAACGACGACCTGACCGACCCCGTAGCAGACAGCGCCAGGAGCCTGCTCGACGGACATATAGTCCTGTCGAGAAAATTAGCCGAGCGGGGACACTATCCCGCCGTCGACATTCTGGGCAGTGTGAGCCGACTGATGCCCAAGGTAGTAACCGACAGTCACAAAGCCGCAGCGCAAAAACTTAAAGAAATATATGCGACCTATATCGATGCAGAAGATTTGATCAATATCGGCGCCTTCTCGCCAGGCAGCAACCGACGAATTGACGGGGCAATTGCTTTGATAGACAGAATAAGCAATTTCCTCGTTCAGCCAATCCGGGAAAGAACACCGCTGGATGAAACCGTCGCAAGACTAAGCGCCATAATGCAGTCGTGGGAAGAATTGCTCAATGTTAATCCCGTAAGAACTTAAAAGTAAACTTCAAATGAAACGATTTGTATGGCGATTGCAGCGTGTTCTTGACATTAAGACAAAGGAAGAACAACTAAGGAAAAACGAATTGATCAGGCTGACAGGAGAACTGAGCCACACCCGAAGTCTGCTGTTAATGCAGAAGAGAATACTCGAGCAAATCATAGAAGACCTGAGCCGGGAAGATCCCGGCGAGCGACTGAGTAAACAGGAATTCTTCCTGAGGCACTCGGCGGAAACCGACAGGCAGATTGAAAAACTGAAGACCAAAGCACAGGAACTGGAATGTAGACAGAGAGAAAAAATCCAGGAGCTTTTGAAGGCCAAACGGTTCAGAGAAGGCCTGGAAAAATTACGAGCGGAAGCAAAGACGCAATTTATAAAGGAACAGGAAAAACTCGAGCAGAAAGAATTGGATGAAGCAAGCGCTATTCGTTTTGCTCGAGAGATGATGCAGAAAGGTGAAGTTGGCAGTCCGGTCAATTAAGAAATTTTGGAATTCAGGGTTTGAATACTATGTTCTTGGACAAGACGGTTTTCCCGAGACATACGACGGCACGAGGCGCAGTCAGGAGATAAACTTATGATTAAGAAATTGATGGTAATTGCGGGAGCCGGGGCGCTGAGCTTTGCAGCGACATTTGGCTTTGTCTGGATCACCCGGGAAACCGCCCCTATTCAGGTTCCCTCAGCCAAACAGCCGGCTCCGCCGAGTCAGGGCGACCAGATGCTGACGCCGGAATTTGATATCGCATCGGCCGGCGATATCGCAGCTGTTGACGCCAAATTGAAAAAGGCCCTGACCGAAAAACAACTCAAGAATCTTGTTTACGAAATGCGAGAAAGAATACGAAACTATGACAGCAAGCTGAATGAGCTGGAGATACGCGAACAGAGAATACAGACGACCCAGAACATTTTGAACAAGGATATCGAAGAACTCAATAACCTGCGAATCGAGCTTGCCTCAATTATGACGGGAATCAAAAATGAGCAGGATAAGCTTCAGAAAAGTGTGGTCAGAATCAGCGAGACCGAAAAGACCAACCTCGCATCATTAGCAGCCATGTACGATAAGATGAAGCCGGCCAGTGCAAGCAAAATAATCATCAACATAAGCCAGACCCAAAATGAAAACGCCGACGACGCCGTCAAGATACTTCATTATATGACCGACAGAACCAGGGCCAAACTTATTGCTGCTGTAAGCGAAAGCGAACCCAAACTTGCGGCGTTCCTCAGCCTGAAGTTGAAACGAATAAGCGAGAAAGAATAAACTCATGGATATCGCAACAATAATCGGAATAATGCTTGGTTTGTTTGTGATTATAGGCTCCATCATCGCCGGCGGAGGCGCAGCATCCTTTCTGCACATACCCTCACTGGCAATAACAATCGGTGGAATGACCTGCGCCACGCTTATACATTTTTCACTGCCGCAATTTCTGGGAATATTCGGCATAGTCAAGAAGACCGTGGTGGCAAAGATACCATCGTCCCAGGAGTTGATTCAGAAAATGATCAATTTCTCGGCCATCAACAGACGTGACGGCGCCCTAGCCCTTGAGCAGGAGCTTCGCAATATCGATGATATGTTCTTTGCAAAGGGCATCCAGATGCTGGTCGACGGCCAGGAAGACGAACAGATTCGAGACCTTATGTCACTGGAGATTCAATATCTTCAGGAAAGACATTCAACGGGCAAAAAGATACTGGAGTTCATGGGCGCAGCCGCCCCCGCATTCGGAATGATAGGCACACTTATCGGCCTGGTGCAGATGCTGCGAAACCTCGACTCGCCCGATTCGATCGGGGCGGGGATGGCCGTGGCCCTGCTTACCACTTTCTACGGTGCCTTTGTCGCTAACCTGATCTTCATACCGCTCGCCGGCAAACTGGGAATCTATTCGAAGGCCGAGACCATCGCTATGGAAATGACCGTTGAGGGCATCTGCGCAATTGCTCGCGGCGAGAACCCAACAACTGTCCGGGAAAAAATGCAGGCGTTTATCTCACCGGGCAGACGAGAAGAAGTAAAGGCCACCATCTGAAATGGCTCGACTCACAAAACAGTCGGAACCCGATGAACCCGCCGGTGCGCCGGAATGGATGGTGACTTTCAGCGATTGCATGACGTTGCTGCTCACATTCTTTGTGCTGCTGCTTAGCTTCTCATCATTCGACGATGTCGTTTTTCACAAACTCAAAATAATTTTCGCAAAGGCCCTGCCCTCGGTCAGTCTCGATAAAAGGGGAGACAGAGATGCGTTTCTCTTCAGGGAAATGATAAAATATCTCGAAGACCTTGAAAGCGGCAGTGAAAAACCGACCCTGGCGACGGGCTCCGAAGATACCGCGAAAGAAGACACTGATCCTGCAGATTTTCGCAGGCAGAAAGTGTTCTTGGTCTCTTCCGACAAGGTGTTCTGGGGCAACGGAACAGTTATTTCCCGCCAGGGTGCAAAGAGCCTCTCGACCGCGGCAAAATTCCTGAAAGAAGTACCCAGCAGGATTGTCATCAGTGAAAACGGCCCGGATAATGAGAACGATTCCGGTCTCCAGCGGGCATGGGCCGTGATGAAATATTTCACCACAAAGCAAGGCCTTAATAAAAAACGCTTTAGCATATCCGGGACCAGCACTCTCGCAGAGGGAAACATGCAAAGAACCAGGATGTTCTCATCAGGCAAAAGGACCGAACGCGTGGTTGAAATCACTCTATTGGAACGGAGTATTTACAATTGAGTCGCCAAGTTCAAAAAATTGAGGAATCTTCACCCAAGGTGCCGGCATATATCGTCACTTTTTCGGATATGGTGACACTGCTGCTGACATTCTTTGTAATGCTGCTGACCCTGGCCAACGTCCAGGACCCCGAACTGTTTAATGTAGGCCGGGATTCATTTATGAAGTCGATTCGAGGCTTCGGGCTGGGAATGCTTTCCGGGAAGAAACCAAAGCCCGACTTCGGCGAGTACAAAATAAAACACCCCGTGCTCAAGCCCGACAGTCAGTACAAAGGCAGGACCCTCGACGCAAAGAAAGAGCACGTCCACAGGATATTCAAAGAAGTCCAACAACATATGGCGACTATGCCTTCGCAGATAGTTGCCCAAAAGACCGACTTCGCGGTTACCAACATCAGCTTTTCATCAGGTGAGGCGACTCTAAATGAACCGGCAAAGAGATTTCTGCGGCAGTTCTATGCAAACTTGCAGCAGGATTCCCAATCCGGCCCCTTGACCCTCTACGTGCTCGGCCTGGCCGATGACCGGAAGAAGGACAAAGAGAAATGGATGCTCTCGGCCATGCGGGCAAAGGCAGCCGCCGACTTCATCAACAGCATCCAGCTGTCCGTCCCTAAGTGGCCCGTTTATTCCTGGGGCGCCGGGCCCGGCGGCGACTGGGTGAGTCAGGAGAGCGCCGTCTATGAAGAATCGCAAATACTGATCGCTGTGCTCAGAACCAACGGCTAAACTGCGCCCGATGTCAAGTTTTTCGACAACATGTCCATACTGTCGATTGATGCTGCACCCAAATCGCCGATAAGCGCATATTAACGCCATTTCTGCCTCGCGGCACGCCGTTTGCACATCACTAATAACGAAACTCTATTTGGTGCGTTTGTAACGTGGCAGAACATAAGAAAAATATCGTTGTGTTTTTAGCAGCCGTTGCGCTGGCGGGCGCTGCCCTGATGGTATGTCCTGCGCCAACGATGGCAGTCGAACCAAATGAATCGCTGACTAAAGGTTTCTCTTTCAATCCAGATGAGGACGAAGAAGAAACTGATCTGGGCACCGACCCTGAGTTAGTTTATACGGTTCTCAAGGCGGTTGCGATAGTCGTTGTTCTGGGCGTGGCCGCAATTTACATCTCGAAAAAGTTCCTGCCCAGAATCGCCAAACTCTCTGGAAAAGAAATTCGCGTAGTGGAAACCGTTCATATAGGGCAGCGAAAAGCCGTGCACCTGCTCAAGATCGGCGACCAGCGACTACTCATAGGCAGCACAAATGAGAGCATTACCACCCTGGCCCATCTGACCGACGCACTCTCGGAAATCGATTTGTCAACAATGCAGACACAGGACGCCGCTGAGGGCTCAAATGGCTGACAAGCTCGTCAAAATACTGTTTCTTATGTGCATTGTTTTATCAATGTCGCCCCCGGCATTCGCTCAGACCGGCGGCAATCTGCCAAAGGCCCCGGATCCCATGGCCGTCCCGACTATCGGTGATCTGATGACCGTCGTCGACAAAGCAACCGCCGAGCAGACCGAAGGCAAAGACTGGTCGACGCCTGTAAAGCTTGTCATCATTTTCAGCGGCTTGGCGATTCTGCCCAGCCTTATGGTGATGATGACATCCTTTACCCGGATAGTCATAGTCCTGTCCTTCGTTCGCCGCGCTTTGAGCACGCAAAGTATCCCGCCGACAATCGCCATCATGGGTTTGGCGCTTTTTCTGACGCTTTACACAATGGCGCCGACCTTCGGCAAGATAAACGAGACAAGTATCAAGCCATATATTGCCGACGAGATTGACTTCGCAACCGCCGGAACAATGGCGGGAAACTGCATCAAGGAATTTATGCTCCGCCAGAGCAGAAACGCCGACCTGGCCGTCTTCGTAAAAATGGCCAAGATAGAACAGCCCGCAAGCCCGATGGATATTGGCCTCCACATTGTAATTCCGGCCTTTATCATCAGCGAATTCAGAACCGCCTTTGAAATGGGCTGCCTCTTGTTCATACCGTTCCTGCTGGTCGACATTGTTATCGCAAGCATTCTCCTCAGCGCCGGCATGATGATGCTGCCGCCGGTAATGATCTCATTGCCCTTCAAGCTGATATTGTTCATCCTTGTCGATGGATGGGGTCTGCTGGCCAGGAGCCTTAGTCTTAGCTTCACCTGACGCACGGATAAGTGTGAGGAATCAGAAAATGGATACTAGTTTCGTTCTATACATGGGTCGACACACGCTGGAGACAGCCTTATTAGTGGCTGCTCCGCTTTTGCTGACCTGCATGGTCGTCGGCATAGTAATAACCCTGCTTCAGGCAGTCACTTCAATACGCGACATGACATTGACAATTGTGCCCAAACTCATCGCACTCGGCGCGGTAACACTGATATGCGGCGGATGGATGCTTCAGGTCCTGCTCAGATTTATGCACGAGATTTTCGGACACATACAGAATATCGGGCACTGATTTATGGATCTGATGATCGAAAAGATGCTCGGCTTCACCATGGTCCTGACGAGAATGTCCACATTTTTCATCGTAGCGCCCGTCTTCAGTTGGAAGAGCATCCCGGTCAGAATCAAAGTTGCAATGATCATGTTGCTGGCTATTTTCTTCTCAATGATAACGCCTTTCGCCGTTGATTCGAAGAATGTCACCACATTGAAGGCGGTGCTGCTGCTGAGTAACGAAGCCATATACGGCCTGGCGCTCGGGCTGATTGTCGCATTCGTATTCACCGCAGTTAAATTCTGCGGCAGGATTATCGAACGCCAGATGGGCCTGACGATGGCCGAAATATTGGACCCGCTCACAGGGGACATGGGACAGCCTGTCGGGATGCTTTTGGAAACAATTTTTATCCTGCTGCTGCTAAGCGCCAACGGCCACCACATATTTCTGCTGATCATCTCACGAAGCTACGAGACTTTTCCCGCCGGCACTATCCCGAAAGTTCCGATGCTTGTCGAAGGAATTATCACCGCAAGCTCAACAATGTTGATAGCAGGGCTGAGACTGTCAGCGCCAATACTCGGAGCGTTCATGCTCCTGATGGTCACCCTGGCAGTATTGGCGCGCATAGCGCCCGAGATGAACATTCTGTTTCTCAGCCTGCCGATGCGAGTCGGACTGGGACTGTTGATGGTCGGAATATTCCTACCGCTTGTAAACAGCTTTGTTCCCGAATTTGCCGACTGGATGGGAAAACTACTGCCTTTGTAACCCGAATATCAGAGCCGATAGGAACTACGAGCTATAACAAATGGCCGACAAACCCGCCGCCGACAGAACTGAACAACCAACGGGGAAAAGGCTCTCGAAGGCCACGGACATGGGCCAGACGCCTCAGAGCGAGGAACTGACCGCATTTATCTCAATCGTGGTGCTCATTACCTCGCTGGCGATTCTCGCACCTGACCTGATGCAATGGTTTGTCAACGTCGTAAAGGAGGGGATGTCCTGCGACAAATCCATCTTCGGCGACAACAGGGCCTTTATAGAATTTGCAAACATCAAAATTGCCGATTCGATAATCGTCATGTTGCCCATTCTCGCCGCCCTTTCCGTAGGCGGAATCACAGGTGGAATCCTTATGGCCGGATTTCACTTCTCACCGAATGCTGTAAGATTAAAGTTCGATGTGCTAAATCCCACCTCGGGATTAGGCAAACTCGTAAACGCCAGGTCATTGGTCAAACTCGTCGTATCCATTGTGAAATTTATCTTTGTAACTCTCATAGTCCGGGCTTATCTCGAAAACAGGATCGAAGAACTTGCGGCGCTTCGATGGGTCTGGTCTTTTCAGATACTTATCCTTATCGCAAAAATGATATTGGGCCTGATGATACGCATTTGCATTGCCCTGCTTATCATAGCCATTGCCGACGTCACTTTCCAGAAATGGAAATACATCCACGACCTGAAAATGACAAAGCAGGAGGTAAAAGAAGAGCGTAAGCAGACGGAAGGCCCGCCGGAAGCGAAGAAGCAAATCCGCAAGATGCAGTTGCAAGCAATTCTCAGACGCATGCTGCAGGATGTACCGAAAGCCAATGTTGTGCTGGTCAATCCGACTCACGTAGCAGTAGCGCTTCGATACGACGCAACAGAAATGGACGCGCCTGTTATGGTCGCAAAGGGGGCGGACCATTTGGCCGAGAAAATAAGAGAAATCGCCCGCGCTTACGGGGTACCTATTATAAGAAGGCCCGAACTGGCAAGAACGATATATTCGACCGTCGAGATAGGCAGTCCAATATCGCCGGCCCTTTATGTTGCCGTCGCTGAGATACTGGCTCTGATCCACCGCCTGCGACACAGAAAACAAATGTTCCCCTCGGGATCTTCGATTTGATTGGGTTACCCTGGGCATAAATTGTTTGGGTCCCCTCGGGATCTTCGATTTGTTTGGGTTTGTTTTGGCTTTGTTTGGGTTTGTTTTGGGTTTGTTTTTCCCGTGTTCGCTAAGTGTCTTTTTTTCATAATTCCTTGTTAATACCTTATTTACGTTCATTTGACTTTTTCGGAGTTTGGGTTTGTTTTGCATAAAAAGGTTATTTTTTCGTACGTAAGAATTCGTACTTCGTATTTCGTAGTTAAGGCCTTGTTGTATAAGGTGTTATGGCAATTGACCATCTTAAATCCTAAAAACGGGATACAGTACGATTAAATTTGACCTGGGCCTTCTTCCGCCGTCGCACAAGGCTATGGCGGACAAGTGCAAATACAAGGGTATTTTAACATAATTTCGGACAAAAAGCAAGGGGAAAAGGCAATAAATTAACCACGGAGGAACAAGAAAAGAGCATATACAAACAAGCAAAAAACGCTTATAGAGAACCGGTAAATGTCTTTCCTATTCCGTGTGAGTACTCGGGATTAAATTCCCGCGAGGGAGCGTACGCTAAAGCGGCATCAGGATACTTTCTGTTCACTTTGTATAGTGCTATAGCTGATAGCTTTGGGCCTAGGGAACTCATTACAAGATTTGTCGTTTCGATGTATGGTTGTATATGCTCCTCAATTTCGGCAAATCCGTGATCAGGGCAATAGGCATCTAAGTAGAACAACTTAATGCCGGGTTCCTTTTCATACTTTTTGCTTTTTTCAATATTGAGCTTAAGATTGTTAAGCTGCTTGCCTTTCTGGATGCCAAGAAGAGTTATCGAGGGGTCAAAGAAATTTATCAATTGTTGGACTCGATCAACGTCATAGCCAGTAAGTATTAGCAGAGCAGTTGAAACACCCAATTTTGTCATACCAGCCAGCTTATAAACCAGCCTAGGCTTGGCGGGATCTCTTGTAAGCCATTCTTCATCGTAACTCGCAGGTTTGTGATAAAAATATGAAGCTTTTACAGAATTGGTATCTATCAATGAAAAAACTGTCCAGATAACTTCTCGCGGCATGGTAGTAATATCAACAGTTACATTTACTGCTGATTCTAATATAGCCATATTCTTGTAGATTGTTTTCCATGATTCTGCCGAGTTCCTAAATGATATTTGATAATCATTGATTTTGATATTTTTCTTAGTACAAAGATCCTTCACGGCTTGCCGATGTTTAGATGTTCGTTCTGCATACTCCTCAAAATAATACATCTGGACGTCTGTTATATGGGATTTGTTTATTATCCGTTTGAACCCTAGCAGAAAACGGTCTTCCCAACTGGCTACCGTGATAAAAAGATTACTGCTCATCATCAAATAACCCTCGCTCTTTCGTGTTCGTAGCTTGGCTAAAAGGTATTTTTTTATTTTCAGTTGCTGCTGCCCACAAGTGAATAGCCTTTATAGATACTCTAGCATGTTGGCCGATTGGGTCCAGCCCTCTCACAGGGCAAAGCATTCGATTGGGCACATAGTATGTTTCTCTTCTTCCTAAATCCTTAGCGGAACTCGTATAAGTATAAAGCAGCATGGCCTTTTGCGCGAGTATCAGCAACTTTGCCAATTCAGGATACAGTCTAAGTCTGGTATCTGATATTGTAAAGGAAATAGCTCTTGGCTCTGATTTATGCTTCAACAGCCTTGTCTTGAAAAGAATAGCGAGATTCTCAAATAGGTTCTCCAGTTGTTTCGCTTCTTCACGGGAACATTTTTCAATTGTGTCGTCTAATCCTTTTGTAATCAACGCCCATTTCTTTACACTCCTATCCAAAATAATTTCTGTTTGTACAGAATATGGTATTTCTTCAATAATAGGATGCTTCTCTCCTTTAGAGTGTTTTCCAGAAATCATTTTATCGTACATCCAATAAGGCGGCTCCAATAAATTTCTGATAACTCCTGTAGACAGATGAACTAATGTTTCGAATCCTGAATAAGGAGGAAGATTGGCTCGTTTAGAGCGGTCTCTAAAATATTTTGCTCTTGTATACTTGTAGACATAATCTGTTATTTGTTTTTGGGTTCCGTTTATAAATTTCTTCCTCGCCTCTTCCCTGACACTATCTTCACATTCCTTTATGTCTTTCGCAAACGTTGGATTCACGGGAAAAAACTCTTCGGGGGTTTTTGAAATCGAAATACCTATTTTTTTCAGTCTCAGGTGTATAATATCACGAGCCAATTTCCCAAAATCGGAAAGCCGATTCTGATATGGTTGCTCCATGTCTATCGAAGTAAAATCGTGCCCCTCGAAAATCTCTCCACCTGAAGCAGTATGCAAAGGAGGTCGGTCAACCTTTGTCGTAGCAATTTTGAAGCTAAACAGGGAATTATCTCTGTAGGCAATCCACGAATTTAGCACTTTAATTTGATGTTTATTCAAAACCTGAGCATCATCCAGCATTAACGCGAAATGGGAATCGGCCAGTTTAAGTATCTCCCTCAGGCAAGTCAGTAAGGACAAGACACCCGATGAGAATGATAGGGTATTTTCATAAAATACATCTGGTTCCTTTGCGTTAATAACTTTTTCAGCATCATTTATTGCTTTCTGAAAGCAAATAGCCAAACCTTCCAGAACAGGTTTTCGGGATGGCAGCTCTATAGGCAGAAGAAAACCTAACTCCTCTCGAAGGTCCGACTCATCCATCCCTTTTGTTAAGTTTGGAATTTTGGAAAGCGAATCAGCAATATCAAACATAATTTTGAGAACAAGAAAATGCTCACTAATTATTGATGCTTGGAAATCATTTAATAATTGGTATTCTCTCCGATACATTAATGGTGTATTGCAGGGGATGTGTACACACAAGATATCCAGCTTTAGTTCGGCACCTTCTTTTTCAGCTTTGTTTTGCTGTATTGGCACAGAATTATATAGAAGCGTCATAGATTTGCCGCAGCCGCGCTCTCCAACTAAAAATATATTTCTACGTGATCGAATAAATCTAGAATAATTGTAATCTGGCACGTAAAAATCGACGATTTTATCTGCCCCTAGTTTAAATGCACTTGCATATTCAAAAGGATTATTGTAGTCCATTTTTCATCTACTCCGCCGCGCCGGCAAATTCCCACTGATATTTCTGATAATATTATTAAGTTCATACTCAGAGTTATAGTCCGTAAACGGTTTCTGTTCGTCTTCTGGCACCACTAAATCTGTAATGTCAACTTCCTCCAAGTCCAAATTCAAGAGTTCTCTGTTAGCGTAGAAATTAAAGACTACACTTGTCTTTTTGAACGGGGAAAGTAAATTACAATAGTGTCGTGCATATTGCCTCTCTTGGTTCAGCTTGATGATTCTTTTATAAATAAATTTCAACAGGTCAGAAATACTTTTTTTACTTTTAACAGTAAGTTTACCAGTGCGTCCGATTTCAAAAAAAATACTGTAAGTTGCTACTATACGCTGATTACCTCGGTCAATGCAAATATTTGTCGCCTGAGCGTATTCGTGAAATATTTTACTGGATGACCGATATTTATGTTGCTGTTGCATAAAGCGAGATGTTCTCTGCGGACCTTCTGCTAACTCATCTGCGAAGCGTAGTATGGCTGCGATTTCTCGCAATTTTATTGGTTGGCCGTCCATATGACTATATTCTGAAATTTCCTTAAGTGTATTCTTAGATCCATCAGTTGCTTTACCGCAATGTGCCGCAGCTGCTGCTAAGATTATCCCATTTTCATCCTGCTTCCACTCGATTCCAGGACGAACGAAATTATATATTTCTCCCACTTTACGCTGATGATCTCTTCTGCCGAATACATTACCCACATCATGAAAGAGAATAGATAAAATTAAGCAGTAAAGGTCTGTTCCGCTCAAGTTTTCCACGTCGTCCCCAAGCAGCTTCCTCGCATTATCCAACACATTCTCTATATGAGGAATCCCGTGATCCGTATGTTCAGGAAGAATTCGTCTGATTTCAGGCAATATCTCCTCTATTAGATGTTTTCGTGCAGTGGTATAAAGACCAAATTTTTCATCTCCTCCCGCACCTTCTAGCTCATCAATGAGCTTTTGCTTGGTAATATTCTCTATTTCTCTTGTGACCCACGCCATTTTTACAGATCCGTCTTCTCGTTATAAACTAATATTATCATTTTAACTACTGTCCCAATACAATACTAACCATAGGAAAGAATTGATGTAAACACTTTTTCTGCCAGTAATGGCGGCACTGCATTACCAACCTGCTGCTGCTGAAAGCCGATCGAGCCCTTGAACTCGTACCAGTCCGGAAAGGACTGTAGCCGGGCTGCTTCCCTCACCGATAGCCCTCTGTTTTGGTTCGGATGTATCAACATGTTTTTCCTATAATTGCCTATTACGACCGAAGGCTCATCTTCTCGAATACGGTGATAAATCCCTGTATGACAACGATTCCGATCAGTATAATTTTTCATTAGTCGAGCTGGAATATTTTCCCAATTACCACCTTGAGGAATATATCCGTAGCGGTCGATGATGTGGCTTGCGTTTCTCGTGACAACATGGTTGGGTGATTGCGTGAAGTCGCCTCTCATTCTTTTTGCATAATTTGAGGGTCTGATCGGCTTATACTTCATCCAATTAAATAATGCGCCATTCGGAAGATCAGGTAGATCAGATATTGCCTGTCTGACCGTTGTGCATTTTGACACCGTAGGCTCTGGTTTCTCAACAGTCCTGCCATGTAACGACCCGATCACGAAAAGTCGCTTTCTTTTTTGAGGTGCGCCAAAATCACTTGCGTCTAAAATCCACCACGAGGTTGTATAGCCTGCTCGCCGCAACTGTTTCAGGACAGATTCCAGGAAAATGCCTCCCTCCGTCTCCACCATTCCTTTTACGTTTTCGAATACAACCCAGTCCGGCTTCCAGAGTTTGACAATCCTGATATACTCTCGAAACAGCCAGTTATCTGCATTCTGCGCGTTCCTGGTCCTCTGGTTTGAAGTGGAAAAGCCCTGACATGGTGGCCCACCGAAAATAATTCTCGCTTCTCCGTTGGTGGTGACATTTATTTCCTTCACGTTTCGGATGTCATCAACTATGGTTTTCGTGTGCGGATGGTTGGCAGAGTACGTTGCAGCCGCATGTCGGTCAGCCTCAACGGCAGTGCGCACGTCTATTCCCGCCTGCGTTGCACCCAGCGACATTCCCCCCGCTCCGGCAAACAAGTCGATCCCAATCATCTCAACCCAATCGATTCCTCAAAGCCATATGTTCCTCAATCTTAAGCAAGAAAACTCTACCTGCACCGCCAATTTTCCACTGAAATCCGCGATACATTCAAGGGCTCTTCAGGCCACAAAATAGCCCAAATCCAACGAGAAGTCAAACCCAAAATCCTCCCTCAAATTGTCTGCCCTCTCTGAGGCCTCTGTGGCGCAAAATGCGCGTAAAACAAGCCCTGTAGCGGCCTGCGGCCGCGTATCTCGTCGCTTGTGGTTCGTGAATTGTGGTTCGTGGTTTATAGGTTGTATTCGGTTTGTTTGATCAGGGTTAGTCTTTGTAGTTCGAGTATTGTTTTGTATAGGCTGTTTTCGAGTCTTCTTTCGTACATTAAGAGGCGTTCGAGGACTCTTGCGTTTGAGAAGTCCTTTATTGCGAGGCGGCCGAGGGGGAGATCGGGCGAGGGGGCGGGACTATTGCGCAGGGATTGGGTTAGTCTGCTTATGGGGCTGGAGGTGATACGGGCGTTGAGGGCGTCGATGGTTTGGTTCTGGATGCGTCCAGTGCGTTTTAGTCGCCATGAGAGAGAGACTATGCGCTCGGCGAGTATGGATTCCATGGGGGTGGTGGGGGTTAGTTCGGCGAGCATCTGGTCGCGGTAGAGGTCGAATTCGGCCTGGGATTCTGTGGTGATTACGTCGCGGCGGGTTAGCAGGCCGTGCTTGACGGCGTTTTTTGAGATGGCGGCCTTGCCTTCGGTGGTGCGTGGGCCGGTTGATTTTTTTGCGTTGCGGCGGTTGGCGAGTATTTTGGCGTTGGTGGGCATTTGCTGGGTCCTTGGTAAATGGTTAACGATTATTCCCCCAAGGGGTTTACGCTTCGCTTCAAGATTATTTGTATTGACTTGGCCTGCTGGCCTTGGGCTTGCTGCGCTGCAGCTTACAGATGTTTTTCTATGCCTGCGGGCCCCTAAGGGACAGGCAAACTGGGGGTATTATATCATAATTTCGGATGAAAAGCAAGAAGAAATTTTATTTACCGCGGAGATCGTGGTGAAACGGCAGGGTAAATATGAGATTTTTGCGGTGTGGGGTTTTGTTTTTATGCGAGCGAACTCATTATACCGGCAGCAGCCATCTGGCTTTGCAGCATGGCCAAAGTCCTCTCCAATCTGGCGAATCGCAGGATTAGTCTGTCCTCTCTTTTTTCGAGGCGAGACTCTTCGAGTTCGATCTTGTCCTGCAGCACTTCTATCTGATCGCCCATATACTCCTGGCCTATCACAAGCGTCCCCGAGGTGGACTTTAACATGTTGTCGATGGCATCTTCTATCTTGCCGGTAAAACCCTGTTTGACCCTGACCGTAGCGGTTGAGGTGCTGCTGGCAGTACCGGTGGTGGGAACAGTAAGCTGAAGGCCGCACTCAGCGTAATCCGGGTAGCCCGTGTCGTCATCAAGAGTACTGATGCCGGATGCGATACCGTTGCTGTAAACCATGGTGCGGAACGTGGACTCTGTCGAGAGCTTGATGCGGACCTCACTGGTGTCGCCGCTTCCGTCGAAATCCACCTCGACATCGTACTCTCCACCGGTCGTATACTTGTTGGCTCCGTAGAATTCGATATCGTTACTGTCGCTGCTGCCGGCCTTGTCTGAGCCGATCAGGGCAAGAACACCCAGAAAGTCTTCGGCTATCGCCTCATCAAAGACGTTTGAATCCAGACTCAACACGCCATCGCGGTCAATTTCGAGGCCGATAGTAACCGGCGTCAGAAAGGTGTCGATGTCTTCGGTGAAGCCGGCAGTCTGTTGGATAAGCGGATTGCGAATCTGATACTGTATTGTCGAAACAACAAAATCGCCCATCAGTAGTCCCGCAACCTCCTCGGCGCTATCGTATCCTGTAGTCTCTTTGATATACTCGACGGCGGCATTGTAGTTCGCCACCATGGTTTCCAGTTTGTCTTTGACCGACTGCACATCCCTGGTCAAAGTTATGTCTTCCCCGCTGGCATCGGTGGTATCGTGCAAATGCAGCGTCACGCCGCCAATTACATCGTCAACCGTATTCGAACTTCTGCTGATATAAGCCGGCACACCCTTTGTCGTCTCCGCTGTCGTAACAGGGTCGGCACCGGGGCCGAGGTTGGCGCCGTCGGCTGTTATCATGCTGACATCACCCAAGGTGTTGCTGAATGTAAATGTCACGTCACCGTCGTTTAAGCCGTTTGCCCCTCCGCCCACTGTTATATCGCCGGTGTTTACGGTCGAGAGCACTTCGAGCGCAGCCTTTATAGTGTCGGTATCAGCATTGTAGGCAATCGCGTCGGTCGTTTGTCCCTCGTAAGTCAGTGTATAGGTGCCGTTATTCGGCGGAGTAGCCCGGCTAATCGTCTGCAGTTCGGAAGCGGACGAACCGGCAGGATAGCCGTCAACTCTGAGCAGCGAGTTCTGGGCCGATTGGGTCTCGGTGAAGTCGGATGCGGCAAAACCTGAAAGATCGGCCGTGGTTGCGCCTCCTTCTGCCGAAACGGACATACCCAGACCGGTCAGATCTGCACCGGAGCCGTTGTCGTTGTAGGTCAGAGTGACTGAAAGACTACTGGCGCCGGCGTCCTTGTCTGTCAGGACGATTTCGCCGTTGACTAAAGTCGCCTTGGCGATGCCGTTGAAAGCATCGTTTATCTCGTCAACCAGATGACTCATCTTGGTATTGCTGGTAATGCTAATATCTACCTGGGTAATGGCACTGCCGGAATGGTCGGTGCCTGTTATCTCAATGACATCGCTGCCGCCGAGTGTTCCGCTGAACCCGTCAAGATCTGTGATAAGCGTACTCAGCGGGGCATTGTCGCTGCCGTCAGTGAAGGCCGAGTCTGATTTCCAGGTTTCCGTGCTGCTTGCATTAACTGAAATTGAATAGTCAGAGCCGGCGTCATTGCCGTTTAGCACGAGATGATAAGCGTCATTATAATATAACAGGTTTGCGGTCACGCCCGGATTGTTCGCATCATTATTAATCAGACCGACCAGATTATCGAGGGTTGTGGTCGCTGTGGTCGTTACGCTCGTTTCCTCATCGTTGTAGGAGTATATGAAGGTTCCGGCGCCCACATAATCCTCCATATACTCGGTGCCCGTCGCGTGGACCCAGCGTTCGGAAGTCGCCAACTGGTTTACTACAACATTATGGCTGCCCTCGTATGCGCTGCTTGTCGCCTCGGCCGTGACCTTCTCGTCGTCGCTGGTGGAGACATTGAATGCCCGCAGATCTCCCTCGTCGGAAAGCGCTCGAGTCGCAGTTCTTAATTTACTCATCAGGCCTTCCAACTGGCTCAAAGCACTGCTCTTCTGCTCCCAAACGGCCACTCGATTTTCGTACGTATAAAGCGTACGGCGTTGAAGCTCCATCAGTTGTTGTATCAACGAATCAGTATCAATCCCGGTCTGGAGTCCGGGAAGACGTAATTCTGACATTTCTATCTGCCTTTCGTTCCTACTCTATCGATAATGCAAAGAAACACCGTTCACAGTCATTATCGGTCAATTCCAACTGTACTTTAACCACATTCTTTGCCCGCTCGGTCATCAGTCCTGGCTTATAGGCCAGAAAAAGAGCTATGTTTTAACCTGATTACACAGCCGAACCAGCAGTCGTGCTTCTTTTGCCAATTTGCTGCAGTCTTTGCTCATAATAGCGAGCATACTCCTGAAAATATTCGCCGTATCGCTCCCTGTTGCTCTCGTAATGCCTGCGAAAAGTCTCCATCAGATACTCAAAGTATTGCCGCCGCCTCACAACAGGATCAGTTACGTCAGCAATCTGCGGACACAGTATCTGCGGCGCGTAAAGCGAGACCATCGCATTGAGCGCGGCGGCTATAACCTGATTTCGCTTCCTGAACCTTCCTGAATTGCTCCCGGCGCGCCGTCTGTAGAAATAGTTCGAATGCTCAGGCACCCTCATAAAACTAATCTTCAACGCATTCCTGCACAAAAAGTCGAAATCCTCGACAGTGTCAAGATCCTCATACAATCCGACCTTATCAAACAGCGATCTTCTCTTGAGACTTCCCGGATTTGGAATAGGGCCATAGGCATTGGCTAACAGAAAAGCCGGCAGAACTCGATTGTCTGAGAAGTCCAGGTACTGCCACCGCTCATCAATCAAATTTCCCACCTGGTCCACAAGCGTCAATTCAGCGGGATAAAAATAGTCAATCTCCGGGTGCTGCTTTGCAAAGCCAAGCATCTTCTCTATATAATCACAGTCGATGAAATCGTCCGAATCCACATTAATAAGGTACTGTCCCTTCGCTTCTGCAATCGCCCTGTTGATCCCGGCAGCAAAACTTCGATGCTCTTGGCGAATGTACCTGATTCTTTCATCCGAACAGGAGGCAACCAAATCCGCGGTTGAGTCCATGCTGCCGTCGTCAACAATCAAAAGTTCAAGATTTTTGTAAGTTTGTGATAATACCGAATTAATCGCCTGGTCGATAAACTCCTCGGCGTTGTATGTCACCATGCACACTGAAACCAAAGGCTGTTCACTCACACCGTTTTGCTCGCCGACAAACTTAAACAATTTCTCGAACTCAATATTGATATTTTCGGCAATCCACAGAATTCTCTCCTCTTCGGGCCAAGTGTCCACCTCGGCCGGCAAACTCGAACCGCCTAGTAATCGGCTTTCATACAACTTCGTCAGTATCACAAAATACTGCTCGACATCTCCATGATCCGCCCTTGCCCGCCTGACGGCATCCCTGAACAAATCCTCAAAATTCCGACCGTTCGCTTTTGCCAAAGCACTGCATCTTCTCTTTATCGCGTTTATCCTCGCCTTAACCCTCGACATTATGCTCACATTGACCTTTTCTCTCGAATGGCATATTGAGTCCGGCAGCTCCCGATAAAGGTAAAGGCACTCATCAACAAATTTTATTCCCGTCACCTCTTCCATCTTGTACACGATGTCAATATCCTCGGCATACAATATACGCTCATCGTATCCCGATGTTTTCAGATAGTCCCGAAGCTTGAAGGTCTTGAAATGACTGACTACATTCTCATCAAGACAAGTCTTGCCCTTCTCTATTTCGCTGCAGAATCCGTCATGCGTGCGCACCATTTCCTTACCACAATAGGCGAACTGAGAATATATCAACCCGCAGTTGTCGAGCTTTACATGCCATTCGTACATGGTCTCAACGGCCCGCGGCATCAAACAGTCATCGCTGTCTAAGATACCGAAATACTCCGCCTGTACGTTTGCAATACCGGTCTTGAGAGCCGTTGTGTAACCAAAATTACTCTTATGTTGAATCAACTTTATCCTGGGGTCGGCCAAATATCGTCCGACTACTTCCAGGGAATTATCCGTCGAGCAGTCCTCAACGATAATCAGTTCCCAGTCATCAAATGTCTGCTTCAGCACAGATTCAATAGCATCACTAATGTATTCAGCGTTATTGTAATTGGCCATCACGATAGAGAATTTAGGCCTCTGTTGCCAATTTTTCAGATCAGCCTGATTCTTTTCAATGGCCGCATCGCTTTTTTTAAAGTAAAGCTGCACCTCCTGATGGCAGGAATGAGCGAGAAATCCGGAATACTTTTCAACATCAATTGCATAGCCCTGCTCAAATCGCTCCGCCAAAGTCTCCACTGAATATTTATGATCGCTGCCGGCTCGATTGGAAAAAACCGATTGCACTTTGTTTACGGGATTGCAGAACGTAACCGAATACTCATTGCAGAGAAGATTCGGCTTCGAATGCGCAAAAAGCATCGTGTTGTTGGCGAACACGTCTTCAAGAATGTTTGGATTGTCAAATTCCAATTTATCCAGCAACGGCAAAATATCACCAACTCGATACACCGAACTCGAAATTTCCAGAGAGTAGCCGAAATCAAGCTCAGCATTAGTCCAGTCATATTTCAATATTGCACCGCCGGCATTCTCAAATTCAGGCAAACTCTGGCAGCCATTGCGTGAGTAGCAGTACGTCGTGTTCCTGCCTAATCGCAGTGAGAAACCCACTGCATCAGTATTGTTGCGCAAACTTCCGGTAATATCACTCAGGCGAAATTCTCTCACAAACAAGTTGTCATCCACCAGAAACAGGACATGCTCGAAATCTGTGACAACTGCCGTCAACTGAGCTTTGAATTCCGTCTCCTCAATAAAACTCACATTACCAAACCGCCGTCTGAGCCTTTCGTATTGCCGCCGGAATAAGTCGTTCGATGTTTTATACAGCACATTCAATTCAATTTCAGCGCTGTCGCCGCAATGTAAAACAAAAGATTCAAGCGTCGCCTGAAGCTGCATGGCGCGATCTTTACTGAATATCACCCCAACACACTTTGCCCTGCCATCCTTGTCCGAAGTCACCTCACTCACACCTTGCAAGAACGGGTCAATAACCAAAGAAACCGCCTGTTCGGATTCGCGCTCCAGTTTTTCAAGCAACTCCTTAACCTGGGCGAACTCAGGAACCATAATAGCAACAGCCTTGGCAGTCTTAAGGGCCAATACCGTATCTTTGCACGCATCCGCAGCTTTAGCCAGATACCACAAAACCTGCCAGTGATCGCAATGCGAATCGACCGCCTGCATAAACTCCAACTCCGCCTCCTCGTACAAACCTTTCTGATAACACGCAAGACCACGCCAGAAATGCTCAATAACCGAATCAATCTTACTCAACTCTGCAGGTACGTTGAACGCATCGAAGGTGTCTTCGCTCCAGAGCAGGCGTCTTGGCCTGGCCACCTCTATCGGAATAAAATGCTTCCATCGCTCCTGACACAACTCAACATCCCGCCCACTCATCAACATATTCTCACGCTTCTGCACATCAAGAACATTGTTGTGAAGAACAAAGCATCCCGGCAGTGGAATCAACTGCATTCCCTTCTCATAGAGCTTGTAGCACAGGTCGCTGTCAGCGCAGTAGAAGCGGTAAGACTCATCCAGCCCACTCACCTGCCTGAAGTAGTCGAGCCTTACCAAGCCATAGTTCAGCAGCAGCTTCGAGCCAGGTGTAAAATCAATACCATACTTGTCCCAGTCAAGCCTTGAATGAACGTTTTTGTAGAAAAAGACACCTCCTGCTACTTGCTCCTTCTGCTTCTTGAGCATCTGAATCGCCCGCGAAATACAGCCCTTTCCAAAAACAATATCGTCGCTGGCATACATCGCCCACTTGCCGGAAGCCTTTGAAAAACCGCAATTGTACAATTGCGGCCATGAATGCCTCCCCAGCCCCATACATTCGGCCTCATTGTATATCTTCGTTACACCGTGTTTTTGCAATACTTCGAGCGTGTTATCACTGGAACCACCTTCAACAACAATTATCTCATAAGAGACGCCGTCCATAGCCTCTTTGAGACTTGCAAACATCTGGTCAAGTAAGTCTGCTCGATCCTTGGTGCATACGACAATACTGACATCGCACTCTAAATCTCGCCTCTCTCTGCTTCCCTCACTGCCAATTGACGGCGATGTTTTCACAAGCGTTCTTTTTGCCCGCCAACTTTCAAACAGAGCCCGCGCTTTTTGCTTCCATATAGCAACTTCACGCCACGTGGAGAAAAGCGGGTCTCCGCTTATACCCTGCGAGCCAATCGTTGTCGCAACGCGTCGAGCGTATTCATAACATCTTCGAATGACCATCCCATTCTCAAAATCACGCAGGACTGCGTTCGCCTCCGACACAACACAGTCACTGATAAAACGTTCGCCTAACATCTTATCCAAATGAAGAATTTCAAACTTTTGTGTGATCCTGAACCAGAACTCATAATCGCCTGAGACAGCGAAATATTCGTCAAAGTAGCCCATGACATCGTGCACGTCTCTGCGCCACATAGGCGCCGAGCCCGGAAAGCACTCTCCCTTGAAAAGGCGTTCCCGCACGGGCTCACCGGCGACAGTTTCTTCCATAGGAACCTGCCTGCCGTTTTCCTGCTTAACCTTCATCTGATTTGCATAAACCAGGACCTTGTCCGGATTGGCCTCTAATGCCTTTACCATCTCCTCGAGGGCTTCCTTCGTATGCGTATCGTCGGTATTGGCACTTGTGATGTACTTTCCGCTTGCCGCCCGGATCGCCCTGTTCCAGGCCTTGTAGATCGTCTCACGATTTTCGGTCCTGATATACTTTATGTTGTCATACTTTTGCGCAAACTCTTTTACAATCGCCTCCTCATTCTGTTCTGAGCCGCTGTCGACAACAATGATCTCGAGCCGTTCGGCAATCGTCTGGTTTTCCAGATCTTCAAGACATCCTCTAATGAACCGCTCGCTGTTATATGTCGAAACAATCGCCGATACGATATACCTGCGGTCTACCTGACTTGCTGCCTGTTGGCCAACCGGGCTCGGCGGTTCAACAGCAGAACTTTTCAAAAACGTACCCGCATCCTGATTCGAATTGTCACCTTCGTAGACCACCGGTACAGATTTCAGTTTCAAAAACGACATAACACTGGGAAAAATAATACCGACCGACATCATGCTGTCATCTTTCAGGTCTTTTTCTCTAAGATACAGACGGTGGCGCATCGTGAAAATCTGTCCAAGAAACGCCCAGGAATCCTCTTGGTCACCCGCGCGAAGTTTCTTCGACATCTTGTTTCGCAACTGCTCATACAGTCTTTCAGCCAGAGACCGCCACTGCTCGCCGTCCCATTCTATTGCGTGTTTAATGTGATACGCAAACGGACTGACAAGTCGCTTTACCTCAAATCCCTCCAAAATCGGAATCATCGCAGCCCAACAATCCCACCACGGCATCCCCATACAGAAATCAGACTTGGGAAAACACGATATCACTCTTTTATGAAAAAAGAAGAAATCATAGCCGTCCTTATAAAATTCTCCGTCCAGATCCTCTAAAGAATCAATATCAATCCTCGAACCGCAAACAAGGCTGTTTTTCGCTTGGTTCTTAAGAAAATCAATAGTTTCCTCATCACCGGCCAAATGAATATCCGAATTGACAATACCGCAGAATTCACAGTCAGCATTCTTAAAGTACTCAAGAAAGTCGTCAAAATATATCAACGGTTTACCAAAAGCATCTCGCCCATCCCTCTTTGCCCGAACGAATCTGACGCCAGGAAACGAAGGCTCCAGTTCTCGGATTTCGCTCTCGCAGTTAACGGAAACCACATCAAATCTCAGCCTTGTCCAGCTTTCTATCGCCTTGACCTGGTTCTCGACATTTTTCGGTGACACGCTCGTAAGTATAGTCAGCTTATTACCGGGCTCAACTTTGATTCGCTTTCCCAGCTCGGTCTCTTTTGAGCTTATGTTTTTACAGACTAATTCTCTTTTGGAATTTTCCGCCTTGACGAAAGTTTCATCCAAAACAGTCTTCGGCACATCATCGATTGAAAATAGTTTTACTTCCCTGGTTTTGGTCCTGTACTCTGTCAAACATTTCTCATAAAGAGTGAGATACTGTTTAGCAATTACTTTCTGGTCAAACTTTAGAACCGCCGATTCGCGAGCGTTCCGTCCAAATTCCGCGCGCAACTGAGGCACCGCGACTAACTTCTCTAATGCCTGCAACAACTGCCCGACATCCCCGCAAAGCGATACGTAACCATCCACTCCATTGCGAACCAACTCAGGTATCCCGCCGGTTCCGAAGCTGACAATCGGAACACCGCATGAGAGGGCTTCAAGAACCACCAGCGGGCAATTGTCGGCTATCGGCGTATAGAGGAATACATCCAGAATAGAATAAGCCTCCGCAAGCTCCCTCTCATCGCTGATATGGGGAATATTGACTACTCGAGGATCATTGCTTGGGCCGCGAGCCCCGATATTGACAAAAACGAAATCCGGGAGTTTGTCCCTTGCGGCGTCAAATACGACCCGAGTATAATTCCCGCCCTTCCAGCAGTTGCTCAAGGCCCCCCCCTGAGCTACGGCTCCTATTACGAGTTTGTCGGCAGGTATGCCGAATCGCTTCCTGGCTTTGGTACGATCATAAGGCCTGAAAATGCCCGTATCAACGCTGTTATAAATAAGTTGAACTGGATGATCCTGCAGCATACTCCGCTCGACCTTGTTCTTGAGCCATTGGGAAGGAGTCACTATCGTCAGATAAGAATTGTCATAAATCTTCTTCTTGTCACGCCAGAGTTGCCTGGTTGTATCTACCTTTATTTCCGGATAAATCGAAAGATTCGGACATTGCCCACAACCGTCTTCCCACTTTTGACAGTTGAATGAATGTGCGCAGTGTCCTGTTATTGCCTGCATATCGTGCAACGTCCACACTGTCGGTTTCAAGTGTGAAAGCGATAAAATAGAAAACGGATTAAAGTAACCACCATGAAGATTGTGCAAATGTAGAACATCCGAGGAACGCACAAGTGGATGATTCACCAATGTATGACTTCCCTGAAGTTCATAATAGAGCTGGCCTCGTTGCTTGTAATAAGCACTCACCAACCTGTCTCTTTTTATCGGGAACGGAAAGACGTGCGCTGAGTCACATGTATTCTCCCCCGCTAAGATCTTTGAGTCGAGCCCAAGTTTTCGATAGACCTCTGCCAGCCTCCACGCGACTTTCGCGGCACCACCGACTATGTCGAAAGTGTTTATGTGAAGGACGGACAATTGATTCTCGATTTCAGTCATTACTTCAGATCCATTCCCTGGCTTTGCTGCACACACACGGTCCTCGTTGTGTTTGGCCCTTGTGCAGAGATACAACGCAGAATCCGCTCGGTTCTTGCCGAAACTGTTTTAGCTTCCAGACGTTCTTTGATATCCTCGACAAGCCATTGTGCAAAAACGTCCGACGAGAAGTTTCTCACCAATCTCCTTGGCACCGCATACATGTCAACCGGCGAAGCTACACTGCCCTGAATATTCGCTATCCCTGCTCGATAACCGGCCTGTGCGACAATTCTGACCGTATCTCTTGTAAAATCGCCGGCTGCACCGTAAGGATAAGAGAAAAGCTCGACAGATTTTTTTGTCATCGCCTCGAGCTGGAGCCTGGATTCGGTAATTTCATACAACTGCTCATCCAGCGACAATGAACTCAGTTTGGCGTGGCTTACCGTATGTGAGCCTATCTCAATCAAAGGGTGAGAGCCCAATTCTGCAAGCCCTTTCGAATCGATCACCCTATGGGTAGCGCGCCCCGAAAAATCAAGGCCGGCCCACATCAACAACTGTTCGACAATCTGATTGATTTTTGTCACCGGCTGAACCCGAAGCATTTGGCACAATTGATCATACACTTTGATACGGTCTTTGAAATCAATCAAATCCCAGCGAAGTATCCCCTGTGAATCGCTCATAGCCAAAGTATTGGGCAACGAAGATGTTGCCAGGAAAATTCGCTCCATCGCGTCCCACCAGAATTCGCGATCAGAACCAACCATCCCTGAAGTAACAAATATCGTAGCCGGCAAACCATACCTTTCCAAAAGTGGTAATGCGTTATTAAGATTATCCTGGTACCCGTCATCAAACGTAATCGCCACCGTATTCGGCTGCGAGTTACCTTTATCTGCTTCATCGAGAAGTTGACGAAGCGGCACTACTCTATAGTTTTCCGCCAGTTCCTTGAGATGTCGGTCGAAGTTGGCCGGTGAAACGCATAATAACTGGGCGTCAATAGGATCATCGGCAACACGGTGATAAAGCAGAACAAGGGGATCTCGAAATTCAGGCCGCCTCTCTTGGTGCTTCTCGCCGGCTGACCTGATGCAGGTCTTAGCCGCCGGTTTACAAGCGCTTGCTGTTAAAACAACCTGATAATCATTATCACTGTAATCGAGGACCTGACGATCAAGTTCGTGTACGGCCCGACCTTCGAGCAACGCTTTGGCAACAGCTACATTTCCATATGTCGTGACATGAATGTTTTCCTGCCCGACAAATTCCGCCAAAAGCATTCGAAGAGACTTGTCGGTGAATCTCCAGTATTCCCCCCACCGATCCATATCATACCGTGAAATCTGGCTGATGCCCGCAGCAGTAATCAGAAGAGTTCCTCCCGGCTTAAGGGCCCGGACGGCATTTCGCAAAGCCTCCTTCGCATCATAAATCATCTGTATCGTCTGCGTCAGAATTATGCAATCAAAGGCTGCCTGAGGAATATTTTCGCCTGTCTCCAGATTGCCGACGATAGTGGCCTGCTTCGAATCAGTAACGTTGAGTACGTCGCTGCAAGTCACATTCGTCCCGTATTTCTGCGTATACGTGTTGCTGCCGATTTCCAGCACACGCCCCCTGATTAATGACGCGTTCTCTTTCAAAAAGTTTTCGATGTAATACCGGTCTATTGGGATGCCGCGATCCAAGCCGAATGTTCTGCTGACCGGCTCAAGGGACACGTTGTTGTGACGATCGCCGCTGTTCAGCCTTTGGGATTCAAGCGGCTCGAAAAGTCTTTTGGCTGAACTGATACCGGAATTGAGATATTCATCAACCAGCACCGAAAGCTCGGTCATTCTATTGCTGTATGTATGTTCCGTAAGTGTTCTCTGCTGACCATTCGCTGCAATACGCTTTCTTTCTCTTTCGTTGCCCAGATAGTATCGAGCAAGTTCGGTGCATTGTTCTTTTGATTCGTATGCCGCGCACTCGGTGTTCGTATCAAAAAGGGTATTAAGGTTTCTCTTTGAATCGGTAATCAGCAGCGTCCCGCATCCTGTGGCCTCATACAGGCGCATGTTATTCGCAAACTCTCCGCTGATATCAATATGGCGATTAACAACTAACTTAGCTTTCGAGTAAAGCTCATACATCTGCCTGCCGTATAAGCCGCCACCGAAAAATCGCCTCGCTTCGGGACAAAGTGATTCTGCCCCGTACCCGTACAAGGCCATCGAAAAACCTTCCTTTGCCAGATGATTGAACAGTTCGGCCCCACCCAGATGATGCTGCGAGAAACCGCCAACAAAAGCAATATCTATCGGCCTATCCTCCTTTGAGGCGATACTATCCAGAATGCTTGACTCGAAACCAAGCTTGAAATACTTTGACTCTTTTCCCTTGGCGCGAAAATAATCAACATAACTCGGAATCGATGAGAGCAGAAGATCATAGGCCGAAAGATCTTCCATAGTCGCCGTTAAAGGCGCAGCATGTTGACCGATTATGAACCTCACCTCCGATTTAATTTGACTAAGAATCCTGCTGTCCACGGTCTCCATCGCAAGGTTTACGATCACATCGGGTCGCAGCATTCTTACCTGTGCTTTAAACACTTCGGCAAGTTTGCTCCGTAATAGTGAAACTGAATCAGGAACATTAAATTTCACATCCAGACCGTTTTCCACGGCCCAGGCGTGCTGCTGGAGGCGATTGTTGTAGATCAGGTCGGTCGCCTCATGCCCGAGCTTTTTGAGGTTAGCCGAATAAAAATCGTTGACTCCAAACAGCGTCTGCATTCTCGCGGAGCGCTGCTCGGCAAACAATTTCGTGCTCAAGCCTGGATTTTTTTGATACAACTGCTCAAGAAAATGCCCGTAATCCGTATTGACAATCAAAAAACGATAAGACATCAAATCCTTTCTGCCATAACCATATTTGCTTGCTAATCTTTCACCAAGATACCCGGTTGCAGACTCATTTTGCCTTCACCGATCGCCTCTTCTATCCGCTCAAGCAATTCCCTGGCGCCGGAGTTTTCAGGCCGTAACGATAGCTCTTTTTCGCACGCCTGCCTGGCCAAAGACAGGTCACCCGCCTGGAAATACGCCGTAGCGATTGAGTAGTACAAATTTGACAATGTAGGACAACTGATTGCCACTTCTTTAAAGCAGCCCAACGCCCTGGCTGTATCGCCCTTGCGCAGATGTTGAAATCCCTGCCTGAACAGACCCTGCCCCTGCCTCCTTTCAAACAACTCAGTTGCGCCTTCCGTAATAATCTCAACTGCTCCAACTGCAGGTATTGAACTAACGTCACCAGTCGGCGGCGCCCCAGCCATTTGTGCTATTTCTGTCTCGGCCAAATATTCTTTTATTTCCTTATCTTCCGGCTCTTGCGGGACCTCTGCCGACAATTGCCCGACAGTAATAAAGTCAACATCCTGGGCCGACAGAAATTTCTCAGGCATACTCCAATTTGGCTGCCCCTCCCCTGGCTTCCATAAAGAACTGCCCTGAACGAACACCCTCGGTTTTCCCGAAGACTTGCCGAGTGTCTGCCGGCATGCTTCTGCAACAACCTCCGGCGCAACAGCCTTAACACAAAACGCACCTTCTCCATGGCAGGCGCTCCAGTTGCATCCATAACAGTCCAAAGGCAGACAGACAACGGAGGTCCGCGGTGAATATGGTATGAAACGCCCAAAATGCCCCCCTCCGACAATCACAACGTTGGGAATACCTACTGCACAAGCTATGTGTGCTCCGGCCGAATCAGCGCCAAGGTATAAACGACACCTACGCATGATACTTGCCATCTGGAGGATAGTCGTTTTTCCCGCCAGATTGTAACATCTGCCCGGCAAGGCTTTAAGGATGTTGTTGGCCTGCGCTTCGGCATCACTGCCACCCAAAACCAGAATGTTATGTCCGCTGAAATCCTGCAGCACACTTTCGTATTTCTCATAGACTTTGTGAGAATGCGTAGCACTCGGGAATAGCGCAATTGTATTATCAGGCCTAAGACGGTTATCTTCGAAGAACTTGTCGGCAAAATTCTCGTCTTCCGGCGTTGTCCACAGTGTCGGTTTTAAGGTCTCCACACTGATACCTAACGCCTTCAGGAAATCCTTATGCCTTTCAAGCTCCGGCTTGTGATCACCGTCACTGGAGAGCAGTTTCGTATAATACTTATTATGCACTTTTCGGACTTCATCGAAGATGTTGCAAAGATTGCCGTAAAATGCGAATCGCTGAGGTGCTGCGCTGCCAATCGAAAGAATATCGGTCAGCGGTTCACGTGAATAGACCGAATTCAAACACAAATCCGCTTTCACCGCGCGCACTGCGTTTACGATCTGCTTCCTGTATCCCTCATCTTCTTTGGCCCTTATCCTCTCGAAGCCAATGACATCGTCGGCAAATGTACAAGACTCATACAACTGCGTGATATGTTCCTGACAGACAACAGTTATTCTCGCCCTTTTGTATTTTGCCCGGATATACGGCAGCATCGACGCGGCAAGAACATTGTCACCGATAGCGTCCGTCCGAACCCAGAGTATATTCTTAACGCTATCGCAAGCAACATCATCGACGCCGTCCGTCCCGAGAGTAGTCATCGTCTCAGCCCCGGCACACTTTTGCGCTGTTTGACCAACGAAAGCTTTTACCAGGTTGGAATCACCTTGCGTTCCGAAACCAGTCGAAATTGTTTCATTTGCCGTCTTGGAAACGTCATTTCCCTCGCCCCTCTTGCTTGATAAAGGTGCACGTTGCAGAATATAACAACCAATTCCGTAAGCATACATCGGCTCCCTTTGCAGGGCCGACTCCGAATCCACCTGCAGCCATTGATTGTTTTCGTCCTTTATCCAGAAACAACCGCTCTGTATTTGCCAGCCATCAAGTAGTTTTGTAAGCCTTTTTGGTCCGTACACTCGATGCAGCGAGCCAACAACTTTGTCCTGGCCCACAGGAATGGTTAAGAGCATTTTGCCGTCAGGTTTGAGCAATTCGCTCATTTGGGCCATTATTTTCAGGTCGTCATCGGTCCCTTTCTCAACTACGCCGTATCTGCCGGGCAATCCGGAATGCTCAATAGAAGAGCAGTTGATTATCAAATCAAAACTTTGCGGCGTCCAATCCTGCCGTAAGAAATCGCCTTGTATAAAATGTATGTTCTTACGATTATTGTCAAGTGACACCCTCAACGGCACCATGTCTATTGCCGTTATCTCACAGCCAAGACCGGCTGTAAAGCGAGCCAGTTCCGCAGTTTCACCGCACCCGAAATCCAATATCTTTGGCCCGGAGGCTTGCGTCTTTAGTATGTCCAAAATCTGTTTCTTTGCGAAGTTCCATTCGATGTCTCTATCACCTTGTAGATTTGGCTTCAATCGTCGCACTTGTTCGGCAAATTTTTGTAAATTGATGTTTTGAGGTTCTCTGCCTGCCACATTCGCCACCTCGACCTCCGCTTCCAGCAATCGGCCAAGCCGAATCAGACATACCGCCCGACATATATTGGCGCCGGCAATATCGGGCTTCGTCGCCAGAATACTGTCAAGTTCGTTCAATGCTTCTACCACATGACCCTGTTCAAGAAGAGCATGTGCTCGTGTCAGACGGGTCTCCAGGTCCAATCGTCCGGAATCTTCGGAAATTGAAGTGGCTCCTTCTGCTCGATTCTCAATCGCAGAAAGACCTTGTTTGATCTTTACAAGATTATCTCTGGTACAGATAAGTTTCAATTGCGTGCCGTGTCCACCGGGTGTATTGAGAACCAAAGGTTCTATGCCGCAGCCTCTGAGAAACTCCCACACCTGATGTCCCTTTTGGGCCGCCACATTTCTGTCAATTCCGCGACCATCTTCGGTAATCCCGGCATCGTCGACAAGGAGTACACCGCCGGCAACAACGAGGGGAACCACCAGGCGGAACTCTTCAAAAATGATATCTTTGTCGTTGGCCGAATCCAAGAACACAAAATGAAACTTCTGGTCTCTGTGGTTTTTGAGGTATTGAATCGAATCTGATAATATGTACTTTATGTTATCTGAGTCATAACAAATGTTCCCACTCCTCCTTATCGAGTCATCGCATACGTCTACGGAAATCAAACTGCCTCTGTTTCCAAGTCCCCTGGATATATGATATGTACTGAGGTGTGCCTCGTTACAACTGCGAATAGTACCGGTTTCGATAGCCGATATATGGTCGTGCTCGAACCGACGCTTAATCTCATCAACCGCGCAAATCACATGATGCATAACAAAAAGCGGATTGGACCTGTTATTATTAAGTATGGATCTATCGACAATATACTCGCTCATAACTTCGGGATGAGTCCCCTTGAAGGGCAAGGTATGCGAATTAATATCTCCCGTCCAGATGGGATATTTTGCGTCTATGGCCTCTCTGTTTTGCGGCGTCCATTTCAGATAGCACTCATTAAACCACTTGACCAAATCAAGATTCCAGTTCTTGCCCCAACCATATTTATGGTACAACACTATCTTCTGCCGGACCTGTTTTTCCAGAACATAGCTGTAATGGTAGAAAATAAGACCCATTTCTCTGGTCCTGGCACCATCGAGCAGATTCATCTGTTCCGTGGTCTGGTTGGAGCCGGGCCAAACCATTGTAGGTGGACGATGAGTTATAAAAACAGCCCCCGGGACATACTTGAATAACCTTCTGAAATGGCACCACTGCCTGGAGAACTCCGGAGAAACAAAAATATAGTCCAGGCCTTTCCAGAAACTATCGGGAATAAAGTTTACCTGGGTAATCGATGGGTCTTTCTTGAGAATTTCTTTCATCTTCTCAAGGTCATTGCTCTTGTAGACTTCATCCGAATCAATCAGCCACACGTAGTCGCCGCTGACATGCTTTAGAGCCTCATTTTGCATCTCACATTTTTCCGGCCACTTGCCCTGGACAAATGTAATCTTCTTATCCGGATCGGGGAATGATTTTATAAATTCAACCGTCCCGTCCTTACTACTGCCGTCAGGATTAGCGGCGAACATACAATTCTCTACCGCACCTTCGACAATGATTATCTCATGTGCAAAATGGTAAACGGATTTGAGGCTGTACTCGATAAACGGTATCCCGTTGAGCACTATCATAACGAACGAAAACCTGGGTTCTCGGCCTTTGGCGGTATCATAGATTCCTGGTGTGGCCTTTTTGATAAGACGACAATCAAAGAGAGCAGTTGTAGCAGGTTTTTGACATTCAGTTATCGCTTGCTCTATACGGCCGAGCAGATCCTTGGCGCCGGTATTGGCCGGTTGCGTGATTAGTTCCGCACGACAGGCTTTCTGCGCTGCGAAAATATCCCCAAGTTGAAAACAAGCAGTGCCAATCGCGTACTGCAGATCCGGCAGAGCAGGGCAAATCTTTGCTGCTCTTTCAAAATATTCAAGTGCCTCCGCGATATCCGACTCCTGCAGATAACCAATGCCTCTTCTAAACAACTCTTTTGCTTGTTCAGCTTCTGACAAGCCTGATTCAGTCTGCCCACTCGCAGAGTTATCGCGTTCCGGATATCCAAGTTGCCGACCACTTGATTCTTTTGCACTGCCTGTTTTTCCTATTTCCAAAAGGATACGCTTTCTTTTTTCGTCAAGCTCCGGGCCGACAACATTGCCTTCTTTCAACAAATCGAGAAACTCGAGAGTTTCCTGTAATTCGCCTTTTTGGAGTAGTTCCAGGATATGTCTATAAATCAAATTAGCCAGATAGAGTTTCTTTTTCTGATTAGGACCGACTCTGAATGCTTCAGGCGCATATTCTGTAACAAGGTTCCAGGAACCTGCTTTACAAAGATTGGCGGCATTCCAAACAAGCAAGCCGGCCAATGCCCTGCTGCGAAGCGAACAGATTGACTCCGGGGTTGCTGGATCATCACATAATTTCTGAATTGCCGATTTTCTCGATGCATACCGCTTGAGTTGATGCTGTTCGGTGAAGCTTATCGATCCCGGATGAACGGCGTATTTTGCTATCGGGGCTGGAGGTCGAATATAACGAATCGGAAACCTGACACCAAGATTAATCCAAAAATCAAACTCATCATTACCGGTATACTCGGTAAATCCTATTGCTCTGTAACACGACGTTCTGAAGAACGAGGAACAGTATGGCGGCGTTGTTTCGGAACAGAGATATGATTTAAGATCCCATTCCAACGGTGTTACCGTCCCAGTTATATTGCCGTCAATGTCTGTGATATAATGATCACCGTAAATAGCAGCAAGGTCCGGGTGTTTTTGAAGATTAGCGACAGCCCAGGATATTGCGCCAGGCATCATTTGTTCATCACAAAGACATGAGCCAAAAAACTCGCCTTTGACACGACATAATGCACGAAACATAGCATCGTTGGGCCCGGAATCGGCCTCGGAAACAAGCTTGATTCTGTCGCCGTATCCCTGAAGAATCTCTAAAGTTCCATCAGTTGAAGCGCCGTCCTGAACCACAATTTCCACGTTTGGATAGTCTTGTACAAGAATGCTGTCGATGCATCGCCTGATGGTTTTCGCACCGTTTTTGCAAAAGGAAAAGATTGAAACTAACGGAAATATGTCGTTATGTTTGTTGGACATTAGCATTGACCTTTTCTGAAAAGCTTTTTAAGTTAAAAAGCCACTTAAGTTAAAAAGCCACCTTTGTGAAAAGAGAACTTTCCTGTTCGAACCGGAATATTTTTTTGCTTTTTCGAGCCTATCTTTTCTTCTCAATACCATACTCTTCGAAAAGCACAACGCCGCCGCCAACAACACAAGGCCAAAGCGTTTCAAGCGCCACCTTCCTCGGTTGAAATTGGCAACCAGGAAGCCTCTGTAACGACAGAGGTTCCTCTTGCGCATCAGACAACTGTTCAGGCCCTTGATAAAGACTCTCATATTCAAAAGCTCTTTAGATTTTCATTCTATAACTTCCCAAGTAAGAGCAAATATCGTACCTGAAGGCCAAAACAGCGATTATTCCTCCCCCACAGGCCTCTCGCGGCAATATATGCAAAGATATTAACAAATGGAATGTTCAGGGCCCCTACTGCAAGCCCCTCCCAACCTCCTCGCAGGTCCTATAAAAAAGCTGCTATGGTATACCTGTTCCACAGTTCAGCGGTCATCAGCTCCCATCAACCAACGGCTTCTAAGACTTTAGTCGTTTTCGGTACGAGGATTTCTTCTTCCGTGATGCGTCAGGATGTTCCAGGAAGCGCAAGAAAGCGCAAGAATATTATACATTGAGATGGGCTTTTGAGAAGATCAACGCCAGAGGCTATAATTTCAGTTTTATAACCACTTTGTTAGTAAGTAGTTAACGTTATATTGCTGAAAAACGCTCTGCTATGGCACACCAGTTGCTTTTTTCATCATCAGGCTTGTTTTCTATGGCTTTAAGTTTTTACAAAACCATGATTTTGTAAAAAACGCCTCACACCGGTGGTAGAAGACGCGTGTGGGTTCGCGGCGTTTTGGCGCACTCACGGGGACGGAGTCTATTAATAACCAATTAAAATAGCAGGTCGACCATAATAAGCTGCATGAATTTTAAGTAACAGACTCTTAGTCAAAAGAAAGCTGATATGGCCAAAAAGATAGCATTAGTGGGTTGTGGCAATATAGGTAGTTACCATTTACAATCGTTGGCTAAACTTAAAGAATCCTGCTGCATTCAAGTTGTCGAGCCGAACCCATTGTCTGTAGAAATTGGCAAACAGCGACTTAACTCTATTCTTCATGAAAACGCGAAAAAGATAGATGTTCAATGGCTCACAAATATAGACAGAGTTGATGAAAATGCCGATCTTACGATAATAGCAACGCTTGCCACAGGCCGGATTGATGTTATAAGCAAATTGATTTCGATGGGGCATAGGCGTTTCTTGATTGAAAAAGTGGTATGCCAATCAAGCGATGACTATGAAAGGCTTTTATGTTTGATGAATGACCATAATGCCAAGGGGTGGGTCAACTGCACACTGAGATATACCGATTTCTATAGAAAAGCCGCCTCTGTCCTTCAAGCTGGACGAGGCCCGATGGTTTTCAACGCCAGACTCGGCACTACAGGATTAGGCTGCAACGCGATTCATTTCATAGATCTGTTTAACTGGTTTACCGGTGATTGCGAGAGTCTCAAATTGGATGGCAGGTACATTATGCCAAGGTTATTTGCCAATTCAAGAGGCGAAGATTTAGTTGAGTTTGCAGGAACAATAACAGGACAGAACCAAAATGGAGATTTTTTAACAATCACTTTTTTTCCGGACAATGATGACGATTTTACAGTAAATATATTCTGCGAAAATGTCAGAGTGTGGATCAGTGAAACCCTCGAGAAGGGCTTTATTTCCGTGAAAGATTCAGATTGGGACCTTCGCGAATATCAGTATCAGCCTCCATATACCAGTATTATAACGGCGAAGATAGTTGAAGAAATTTTTTCCAACGACTCCTGTCATTTGCCTGAATTAGAAGAACTATTCGCCTCGCATAAAGAGTTGTTTGGCGTTTTTAATTCTGTTATTGAGACAGTTGCAAACAAGCAAATGGAACTTTGCCCTATTACGTAACCGGAAAGCATCGATAGTGTCTTACGACAAGCTTGTAGAGATTAGCAACTTTGATTTTCGAGATAAGTCCATCTTGCTCATAGGTGGCGGCTGGATGGGGGAGCAGTATCATGATGCTCTGAAAGCTTTTGGAGTAGAAAAAGTCACTGTCATCACCAACACCGAAAAGACCGCTTCGAAATGGCGAAATGAAAGGAACTTAAAAGCCTTTTCGGGCGGATACCAAAAGGTTCTGCCTGATTTAGCAAATCCGTTTGACCTGGTAATAGTGTCTACTCCCTGGGATCAATTGCACCCGGGGGCAACCGAGGCGATCAGGGCGGGTAATAAGAATATCCTGGTAGAAAAACCTGCCGACTTGTATTCATCTTCGCTGAAAGAGTGGGAAAAGAAAATCTCAGACGATGTTCGTGTCAGAATCGCCTACAATCGCCTGACGTATCCGAGCTTCTGGAAACTGAAAGAAATTCTCGCTCGAAATAACGAAACGATAACTTCGTGCTTTTATACGTTTACTGAATGGGTTCATACAATTGACTTTAATAACAATCCGCCGGAATGTTACCAGAGGTGGGGCATTGCTAATTCTCTTCATGTAATTTCCATGGCGCATTCTTTGATAGGCATACCGACAGAGCTTACCACCCACAGGTCAGGGGCAATTGGGTGGCATAAGGCGGGTTCGCGGTTCACGGGCAGTGGGGTGACCGATCAGAATGTTGTGTTTTCCTATCATGCGAACTGGGAATCGGCAGGCAGATGGGGCGTTGAGATAATGACAGATGACAGGGCTTACAGGTTTATATCTTTAGAGGAATTGTTCTGTTGCGAAAAGGGTTCTGTCGAATGGAAGGGAATAGAAATAAATCCAGCTTTTCCCGAATGTAAAATCGGCGTAGCGGAGGAGTTGGCCGTTATGCTGGCTCCGGAATTAGAGGAAACCATTCCATTGGTTACGCTGGAGAGAGCGACTTCATTTACACAATTAGCAGAAAATATTTTTGGTTATTCATCGTGACAAGGTCGACAGAGGAAAAAATCGAGTTAAATCAGGTGGTAATTCTGGCTGGAGGCAGGGGCGAAAGATTGCGGCCTTTAACAGATAATATTCCCAAGCCTATGGCGCCCGTTAACGGCGTTCCATTTCTGGATTATTTGATTAAAACGGTGCTGGACGTGGGCATCAAACGTATCCTGATATTAGCAGGCTATAAGAGCGAAATAATCGTAAATAAGTATAAATCAACGATTAGCGGGATGGAAATAGAATATTCAATTGGAACGGCTGAAGACGATACAGGCAGAAGATTGCTCGACGCATACGATTTACTCGACGAACATTTCCTGCTCCTTTACGGTGATAATTATTGGCCGATCGAGTTGGATAAAATGCTGGATTTGTATAACACAAAAAACGCTGAAGTGATGACAACCGTCTTCAGCAACAAAAACGGAACCGGTGAATATGGCGACGAAAACAATATAGAGGTAAGTGACGATAGTTTTGTTAAGCGTTACGATAAGCAAAGACGCTCTTCTGGTTTGAATGGAGTCGATATCGGTTATTTTATAGTTGCTAAAAAGGCCTTAGATCCCAATATCAGCGAAAACATTTCGTTTGAAAAAGATATTCTGCCTGAGCAGATATCAAAAGGACAGCTTGTCGCGCATGTCACAGATACCCAGTATTATTATATAACCAATTTTAAGAGCATCAGAAATTTTGAATTGGTTGTTATTGATAAAGGTTTTGAGCCCGTTTCAAATTATTTATTACAGGAGGCTGTGGAAAATGGAATTCTTCAGTAACTTCTTTAACGAAATCGTCGAGAAATTAGTCGCTGTTGACACAGAACTTTTAGAAAAGGCGGTCGCCTTGATATCAGATGCCGGCAGAAGGGGCAGAAAAATAATATTAGTCGGCAACGGAGCCAGCGCATCAATAGCAAGCCATGTAGCGGTTGACTTAACCAAGAATTCCGGCATTCTGGCGGTAAACTTCAATGATGCGGATTTGATAACATGTTTTGCCAATGATTACGGATACGAAAGATGGGTGGAAAAAGCGTTTGAGTTTTATATGAACAAGGACGACGTTGCGGTTTTAATCAGCAGTAGCGGCAGGTCCATGAATATTATCAACGCGGCAATAAAAGCCGGGGAAATGGGCATGTCAGTAATAACGCTGTCAGGATTTGATCCGGATAATCCGTTAAGGAAGTTAGGAGATATTAACTTATGGGTTGACGACAAGACTTATAATGTAGTGGAAACAGTTCACAGCACCTGGCTGCTGGCGATGGTTGATAAAATCAGTATGCAGAAGGATTGCCGTGAAGCAGTAGCCGCTCTGCCAGGGAAACTGGCAAGCGTAACTGAGGAAGCAATTTCAGAGAGCCGGTATACTCAGCAGGGAAACCTTTTAGGCTGTGTCAAGGATTACAGATAACTTATTTATAGAAAGAGAGGGAAAAGTAATAAATAGAGTATTGATTACAGGGGTAACAGGATTTGTTGGTTCGCATCTTGCCGAATACTGTTTAGAAAAAGATGTAGAATTATTTGGTTTTAAGCGATACCACCTTTCCAAAATGAAGAATGTATTGGATTTTGAAGAACAATTGCAATGGTATGATTGTGATATGTTAGACTACAAATCCGTTACGAAAGCAATAGGCCAAATAAAACCGGATATTATTTTTCACATGGCTTCACAGAGTTTCGTCAGTCCTTCATGGGACCACCCGACTCTTTATATGGATGCCAATTATAAAATGACGGTTAACCTCCTGGAAGCCTGCTTAAGTAATAACATTAGTCCTAAAATACATATTCCAGGCTCCGGAGAAGAATACGGTGACATCCAGGAAGATGAATTGCCCATCACAACTCAGACTGTCTTGAGGCCGGTCAACCCTTATGCAGTTACCAAAATCGCACAGGATTTAATTGCTTATGTCTATTTCCGCTCGTATGGATTGAATATTATCAGGACACGTGCGTTTAATCACGAAGGACCAAGGAGAGACAAGGTATTTGGTATCCCGTGGTACGCTTATCAGATCGCCCGTATTGAACATGGTCTCCAGGAGCCGGCCATGAAGGTTGGACATATAGATGATGTGAGAAATTTCACTCATGTAAAAGATATGGTTAAGGCATACTGGTTAGCTGTCGAGAAATGTAATGTTGGTGAGTTGTATCTGGTAGGGACGGAGAAGAAAAGTCATACCAAATCTTTCAGGCAGGCACTTGAAATGTTGATAGACATGTCAAAAAACAAGAATGTCACCTATAAGATTGATTCTAAATATGTAAGGCCAACCCAGGTGCCAAGGTTAATCTGTAATGCGTCCAAGTTTGTCGAGAAAACCGGCTGGGATAACACCATTAGTTTTGAGACTATTCTATCGGACACCCTGGATTATTGGCGTATGCAGGTAAAAAATACGATAAGAATGATCGAAGCCAAATGAAATACAAAGTGAGTTCTAATTGCAGACTTTGCGGCAGCGGAAACATTGTTGGCGTTTTGGAATTTGGTGATCATCCTCTGGCAAACAGTCTGAAAAAAGATCATACGGCGGCAGAAGACAAGTATCCGCTGACACTGATGTTTTGTAAGAACTGTTCGTTGGTTCTAATCAGAGAAACGGTGGATAAAGAAATTTTGTTTAGACGATATGTCTGGGTTACCGGAACATCATCTACCGCTAATAAATTTGCAGATGTTTTTTATGATAATCTTATCAGTGTAGCAAAGCCTGCGGCCGATGACCTGGTTACAGAAATAGCATCAAACGACGGAACATTTTTAAGTCCGTTTGTAAAAAATGGTTTTAAAGTCGTAGGGGTTGACCCTGCTGAAAATATCGCTGAAACAGCGAATAAACAGGGAATAAAGACTCTTGCTGAATTCTGGAACATGAAAACAGCGGAAAAGATTGTTGCGGAATACGGCCATTCTAAAATTATTATTGCACGTAATGTAATACCGCATGTCAGCGAGCTGCATAAGGTTATAGAAGGAATTTATACCGCCTTAGCCGGCGATGGTGTCGGGGTTATTGAGTTCCATTATGCGGGAAAAATTCTGGATGAACTCCAATATGATTCGATTTACCACGAACATCTTTGTTATTTTTCATTGAAAACAATGGAATATCTGCTGGCTAAGTTTTCTTTATATCCCTTTCATGTGGAGTTGAGTCCGATTAGCGGGGGGGCATATGTGCTTTATTTTTCAAAAAATAAAAGGCAAAAAAGCAAATATTACCATCAGGCTTCACAACAAGAATCCGAATTATTAGTTAATGAATTTACTACATGGAAAAAGTTTGCCAAAAGATGTATTGAACACAAAGACGAATCGAAGAAAATACTAAGCTCCTTTAAGGACAAAAACATTGTTTGTTTCGGAGCATCAGCAAGAAGTTCGACATATCTTAATTTTTGTGAAATTACAAATCGCGATATTAACGCGATAATTGACAATAACCCGTTAAAACAAAATTTATATACAGCGGGTTCTAATATTAAAATAGTAGCTTTTTCTGAAGGTTTAAATCTCAGGCCGGAACTGATTTTTATCCTGGCGTGGAATTTCAAAGACGAAATAATCCGCGAATGCAAAAGAAGAGGATACACCGGTAGCTATTTGATTCCTTTCCCAAATAAACCATATTTGTCGGAGGATCAGGCCATTATGCACGACGAGCCGGTTGGGGTGGGCGATTATATGTCGAGACTACAAATGGAGACAGCAAATGATTGACGGCGTTAAAATAATTCCTCTAAAGATAATTCCCGATGAGCGTGGCGCGATCATGCATGGAGTGCGAAGTGATAATATTCTAAACGAGTTCGGGGAAGTCTATTTCAGCAAAATCAACTTCGGCGCTATCAAAGGCTGGCATGTGCATGAAACTCTTATTCTTAATTACATATGTATTTATGGACAGATCAAATTGGTTCTTCATGACATGAGGGGAGATTCACCAACAAAAGGCGAAACTCAGGAAATATTTATGGGTATTGATAATTATTGCCTGGTGCATATTCCTCCGGGAATCGCAAACGGTTCCAAGGGCTTAGGGAATCCGTATTCAATCGTATCTAATGTAGCTTCTGCGCCACACAATCCGAACATCAAATATACAAGAATAGACCCGCATAACGGGCAAATCAACTACGATTGGGCTCGGCGGGATTATTGATCGGGATTAATGAAAATACTTGTAACAGGATCAACTGGTTTTGTTGGAAAGCATGTCGTAAAACTGCTTGCCGAAAAAGGACATGAGCTCAAGCTGTTAGTTCGCAACGAAAGCTCACTCCTGGATGCTTTTCCAGACGAAAAAGATGCCACCTTTCTTATAGGCGATCTTTCCAATACAAATATCTACAAGGACGCATTTGAAGATTTCAGACCGGAGACGGTATTACATTTGGCATGGGAGGGATTGCCTGACTATAGCAGCAAAAAGTGCCTACTGAATCTTGAGTATGGAACGAATTTGTTTAATACCGCCGCCGAAGCAGGCTGCAAGTGCATTGTATCTGCGGGAAGCTGTTGGGAGTACACTAATGCGACAGGCCCAATGAATGAAGAATCACCGCTTGAATCGACTAAAGATTTCCCTGAGGCTAAAAACTCACTTCATTTAGCGGGTGAGGCAATTTCTAAAAAATATAATATAAAGTTTTACTGGCCACGAATATTTTATGTTTATGGACCAGGCCAGAGAGACGCATCCTTGATTCCTTATATCATTCATTCTTTTCTAAATGGAACCGTCCCAGAGGTCAACAATCCAAACAACGAAAATGATTTTGTCTATGTAAAAGATGCAGCGGAGGCAATAGTCGGCATAATTGAGAAAAAGCCAACGGCCGTAGCTTACAATATAGGCTCAGGCCATGCGGTAAGTGTTCAAAAGATAATTTCAATTGCAAGCGAAATAATGAAATGTAAATTTGATATTGATGATGCATCAGACTCTTTAGAAACTCCGAACTATGACAGTTTTTGGGCAGACATCTCAAGAATACAAAAGGATATCGGCTGGTTGCCAAAATACAGCCTTACAGATGGAATAAGGGAAACGATACAGTATTATTCCAAATGTAAAGAAGGGGTGGGGATGTAATGATAATTTCCAGAACTCCCTTAAGAACAAGTTTTGCGGGAGGCGGGTCGGACTTACAGGTGTATTACAAAACCGGCTTTGGCTCCGTTGTAAGTGCTGCGATTGATAAATACATATATATAACCGTCAACAGAAAATTCGATGACCTGATAAGAGTCAGTTATTCAAAGACAGAGATGGTAGAGGCGGTCGATGAATTAGAGCACAATATAATAAGAGAAGCTTTAAGAATGGCGGGAATCGAAAAAGGTGTTGAAGTGGTTTATATGGGCGACATTCCTTTAGGCTCTGCCGGGATAGGGTTGGGTTCTTCGAGTAGTTTGGCCGTTGGTGTTCTTAATGCTCTTTATGCCTATAAAGGTCAAAGCGTTTCCGCTGAGACTTTAGCCAGCCAGGCTTCTCAAATAGAAATAGATATCCTGAAATACCCCATAGGCAAGCAGGATCAGTATATTGCAGCCTATGGCGGATTGCAGCACATCCGATTTAACAGCGATGAAACTGTTTTTGTAGACCCCGTTATTTGCAGCAAAACCACCAGGGAAGAACTGAACAGTAAACTGCTCCTTTTCTATACCGGTATAACAAGAGTCTCGTCGTCAATCCTGGCCGAACAAAAACAAAACCACAGCACCAATCAAAGCAATCTGGACAAGATGGTTGAGTTGTCGCTGAAAACAAAAAAAGCTCTTATTGAAAACGAGTTAGATAACTTCGGTGAAACGCTGCACGAGGGGTGGACGTATAAGAAAAAACTCGCAAGCGGAATAAGCAACAGTAAAATTGACGAGTATTATGAAAAAGCAAGAAAAGCAGGCGCTACAGGAGGAAAGCTCTTAGGTGCAGGCGGCGGCGGGTTCCTGTTATTTTATTGTGATCAACAGCACCAGGACAAAGTCCGGCGGGCACTATCTAATCTGAAAGAATCACCTTTTAAGTTTGAGCCCCAGGGCAGCAAAATTATTTATGTTAGCGATTGATAATTACTAAATGCATAAAATTAATACAGGGAGTTTCTAATGGAACATGTTTCTGGAAGTGTGCTGCAAATACAAACGAAAGCGATTGAAGATTTTGAAAAAGGAAACAAACAAAACGCTATTAAATCTTTAATGCAGGCAGTGCAGGAGCATCCAAACGACTCGCTCATTTACAATAACCTAGCCTGTATGCTATGGGACGTTGGGCTTACGTGGGAGGCTTTATTTATTATTAGAAAAGCAGTAACCATAAACCCTTCAGATAAACAGGCCGCATCCAACATCAAGGCAATCTCAGAATTTTTAGAAAAGGCACGCTTAGAACGCCCTGAATATGGATTTGAAGGCTGGTATTTGAAAAACAATCATGCGTTGCCATGGCTTGGGCGAAAAGACAACGAAACTTTTTTACAGGCACATTCCGATTCCCTTACCCGTCTGGAGCATGCTAAAAAAATAGATATGGACGCCCACATGTGGCGGCATTGGATTATATCTTTTGCGGTACGTTATGCCATGGAATTTACGGAACAAAGAGATGTTGAGGCAGTGGAATGCGGCGTATATGACGGTCTGACCGCCTTTTTTGCCCTAAAAGAATTCCAGGGACAGGTGCAAAAAGGACGTCTGGATAGTTTCAAAATGCATTTATTTGATTCATGGGAGCCTATGGAGTCCGACTATTTATTGGATTCAGAAAAAGAAACTTCCGGCAAGTTTCAGGAAATCGACATAGAGAGAACCCAACGAAATCTTAGTGAGTTCAAAGACTGTACCTTTTATCATAAGGGATTCATACCGGAGTCTTTGCATTCCGAGCCGGCATGTACACATCCAATAGTCTATCTTCATATCGATTTGAATTCCGCTATACCGACTATCGCGGCACTGGAGCATTTTTGGGATCATATCCCCCCTAAAGGTGTTATTGCATTTGATGATTTCGGTTGGCCCGGCTACAAAGAAACCAAAGATGCTGTGGAGGAATTTTTTGAGTCTAAAGCAGGAATTCTTTTGCCATTCCCTACCGGACAGGCGTTTTTTATTAAAAACGGGTGATGGTATATTATTTTAAGGAATAAATTGCAAATGAAGATTCTTTTGATGGTATCGCCTAATTTTTCAATCAAGATGATTGAAGAGGAGATCGTAAATCAGAAAACAGGTTCTTGCGATTTTACTAAAAGTGTGGATTGGAGGCCCGGCTCGCCTGTGGGAATCTTATATATTGCGGCGTCCTTAAGGGATGCAGGGCATGACGTTAAAATATACGATCTTCACCGGTCCTTATACAAATGCAGAGAAAAGGGGTATTTCAAGACTAATAGTCTGGAGGACTTTTTTGAAGAGTATTTTGATAAAATCTTAAAGAACGATGATTTTGATGTTCTGGGAATCAGCAGTCTGTTTAATGTTTCTTCCAGTTCAGTACAGCACATGGCTGCTCGATTCAGGAAAGTCTGTCCCTCTGCTAAAATCATTATGGGAGGCCATTACCCCACTAATATGTACAAGCAGGTCCTGGAATCGGAAAACTGTGATTATGTCATCTTGGGCGAAGCGGAGAAACAGTTCCTCTGGCTGCTGAACGTTATTGATGATGCAGCCGTTACGGATAAAATCAGCGGCAACCCACATGTAGTTGACGTAAACTGTTTGAATAATCCTGATAAAACACCGGCAATTATTGACGACATTGACAGTTTACCCGCACCTGCATGGGAGTTATTGCCGCACATTTCAGATTATATTGACAACTCGATTCATGCTAAAAGATTAGCCTCCTCGAAAAGCGCCCCAAAAACCAGATCGGCTGCACTTGTTACAACTCGCGGCTGCCCCATGAGGTGCACTTTTTGCGCAGGCCATTCGGTGCACGGCAGAACTGTTCGTGCTCATTCGATAGATTATATGATGAAGCATATAGACTGGCTTGTTGATAACTATGATATAAACAGTCTTCTTATACGAGATGATATGTTTAATTTCTCATCTGAAAGAGCGATTCAGTTTTGCCGTACTCTTGTGGAAAAATACCAGGATCGATTCACGCTTATATTCCCAAGCGGTATGGCTGTATGGAAGCTGAATGAAGATTTGATTATAAGCCTGAAAACAGCCGGTATGAAATCAATTGAGATAGCTGTAGAGAGCGGAAGCCGGTATGTTCAAAAACACATTGTGAAGAAAAATCTCAACCTTAATGTTGTAAAAGAAAAAGTAGAACTGCTTAAAAAACACGATATTGCCGTGCGGGCTTTCTATATTGTCGGACTTGTCGGCGAAACGAAAGAAATGATGGAAGAGACGGTACAGTTTGCTCTTGATTTGAATATTGACTGGTCTGAGCTAAAGATTTTCACACCTCTTATCGGCAGTGAAATGTATGAAATCGCCAAAGAAAAAGGCTGCCTTGTAGGTGATATGAGTGAGCACGTATATGGTCGATGCTGCATCCGGACGGATGAATTCACTCCCGAAGAGATAAAGGAAATTCAATATGACGGCAATATCCGAATTAATTTCTTGAATAACAGATTTCTTAAAACAGAACAATATCTAAAAGCTGAAAACGTCTTTAAAAGTCTGCTCAACAGTTTCCCGGGACATTTATTTGCACAATGGGGCTTATGGCAGGCATTAAAGGGGCAGGGCGAAACCAATCTTGCCGGGCAGGCCCTTGCAGAACTACATGAATTAGCGGATCAATCGAAAAGAAACAGCGATTTATTAAAAAGATATCACATTGAATTGCCCAAAACCAATGAAATGTGTTGTTCAGGTATGGAACAAACGGTGTAGATGCCGACAAAAAAGCAAAAGAACCCGGGATGAATAAAGAAGCATACAATAATATTCCTTCACTGAAGCAATACGTCGCAAGGTGTGAAAATAAAGACAAAAGCCGGCTCCAGCAAGCAGCCTTTGAATGGCTGAAAGTTTCTGCCAAAAATAAAATGAGTTATGAAACAGAATGGTTTGGCATACCTATTATTCAGACCCCAGAAGATATTGTCCTGATGCAAGAGCTTATCTTCAAGATAAAGCCTGACTTTGTCATTGAGACCGGAATAGCTCACGGCGGCTCTTTAATCCTTTATGCATCTTTATTTGAAGTGCTTGGCAAAGGCAAAGTCATAGGAGTTGACATAGACATAAGAAAGCATAACAGAGATGCGATTGAATCCCATCCGTTATTTAAAAGAATTGAACTTATCCAGGGAAGCTCAATATCAGAAGAAGTTATAAAAAGACTTCAGCAGTTAGTCCCGAAAAAAGCTTCAGTCATTGTATGTCTGGATTCAAACCATTACCGCGGGCATGTGTTAAACGAACTGAAGTTATATAGACAGTTTGTTAATCCGTGTTCATATATTGTCGTTTTTGACACTATAACTTCAGCACTGGCAGACAGCGGAATAGCTGATAAAAGCTATCAGGACAACGGGCCAATGAAAGCGATAAATGATTTTCTGAAGATAGATGATGATTTTGAAATAGATGAAGAATTCAACAAGCTTTATCTGTCAATGAGCCATAACGGCTACCTTAAAAGACTAAAATAGACAGGACAGAAGGATGAATAGAAGTATTCTTGATAAAGTTACTTTGATGATACCGACATTTAACCGCGCTTCATATTTATTTAGAATATTGGATTATTACAGATTATATGCTCCGGGCCTGAAGATACTTGTCGGCGATTCAAGTTCTGATGAAAACAAAGCGACCAATAAGAAAATTATATCAACATTTCAGAACCTGGATATTACGTACCTTGGTCACTATTCTTCCGACATTCATTCTTTTTTCAAAGTGTGTGGCATGTCAAAACATGTCAATACGCCATTTTGTGTAATTTGTGCCGATGATGATTTCATAACACCTGAGGGTATGGCGCAATCGGCGGAGTTTCTTGAAAATAATCCAGATTACACTGTAGCTCATGGTCATTATATAGCTTTCTGGACGGAACTTAGCGACACCGGTTTCTGCTGGGAGCCCTGCTATGCATACGAATCAAATACATCTCCGGATCCTGTGGTCAGATTTTTGACGCATTTTTCAAATTATGACGCTGCTACATTTTATGCCGTTCATAACACCGAGTTCCTGAAAATGATTTTCGATGAGGTGGTAAAATGTGGAGATCAATCTGTTATGGAAGAAGTAATGCTTTCAATGCTTACGTTGATTTGCGGCAAGATGGAGCACCTCGATGTTTTTTATATGGCAAGAACAAAGCCTCCTGTTCCAGCAAAGCATCGATACTTTAGTAATCTCATCAGAGAAGGTTCTTTCGGCCAAAAGTATGCTAAATTTAGACAGTGCCTGACGACGCATTTGAGCCGGCAGGCTCAATTGGACATAGATGAAGCCGGCCGGATAGTCGATAAAGGCACACATCTTCATTATAACATCAAGCACATCCTCAAAAAAGAGGACAGGGAATCGCTGGTGATATATGAAAAACTATTCCTCCCGGGGCAAAAAATCATGAGCAAGTTTGCCGAAGCGCTGAGTGCATGTTCTCCTAAATATTACAATGACTTTGATAATATACGCAATCATGTCCTGAAATATTCAAAAGAACAGACGTTACAATTTGCTTAAACTTTTCCTATGAATGAAATAGACCGCAGAAAGACAGTAAAAATATCAGCTTCGGAAATCGAATTGGTCGTTTATGATTTTGACGGTGTTATGACAGATAATCGTGCTATTGTTTTGCAGGATGGCACGGAAGGGGTTTTTGTCAATCGCTCTGATGGTCTGGGAGTGGAACGAATTCGTTTATCAGGTATTAGCCAGTTGATATTAAGTTCTGAAGCCAATCCTGTAGTCAAAGCAAGGGCAAAAAAGCTTGGGCTCAAAATTATAGGATTTTGCAAAGACAAGAAAAGTGCCTTGGAGAATTATTGCAGGGAAAACAAGTATGATTTACAAAAAGTTATTTTTGTGGGAAATGACATTAATGACTTAGAGGCGATGAAGATAGTAGGGATGCCGGTGGCTCCGGGAGATGCTTACCCCGAGATACTCGCGGCAGCAAAATTTATAACCTCCGCTAAAGGTGGCGAAGGTGTTGTAAGAGAATTGTCCAATATTCTGACGAATGGGAGATAATTATGGCTAATAAATCGATTCTATTGGGCAACTCTTTAGTCGGAGAAAACAGTCCGGCCTTTATGATTGCAGAGATCGGTATTAATCATAACGGGAGCCTTGAGATAGCTAAAAAGTTGATAGATGCGACATTTGCCTGTAATTGGCATTGCGTTAAATTCCAAAAAAGGACGCCTGATTTATGTGTTCCGCAAGAGCAGAAAAGCGTTTTAAGAGAAACACCATGGGGGAAAATCCCCTATTTAGAATATCGACATAAAGTTGAATTTGGCCACGAGGAATACACATATATAGACAAATATTGCAGAGAGAAACCCCTTATCTGGACAGCCTCTGCGTGGGACATTCCCAGTCTTGAGTTCCTTCTTACCTATGATGTGCCTTTTATAAAGGTAGCTTCCGCTAAGCTTACAGATATTGATCTGCTTAAAGCGACGTCACAATCGGGAAAACCTATTATTATATCTACGGGGATGAGTTCGGTACAAGAAATTGATGAAGCGGTGAATGTTTTAGAGAAATATTCGAAGGGTGAGTACATACTTATGCATACCAATTCGTCATACCCGGCACCAATCAGGGAAGTCAATTTGCATGTTATTGAATTTCTTAGAGACAGATACCATTGTATAGTTGGCTATAGCGGTCATGAATATGATTTGGAACCTTCGATGATTGCAGTTTATTTAGGAGCCACAGTTATTGAGCGACATGTTACAATCAGCCACGAAATGTGGGGTTCCGACCAGGCATCGAGCTTAGAGATTCACGGAATGGATTTGCTCCATAAAAGAATAAAAAACATTAGTCTAATGTTGGGCGATGGCGTCAAAAGGATAACTCCCCAAGAGATGGAGTCGAGAAAAAAACTCAGAGGCTCGCGACAAACCGATGTAAGTAAACATGTCGAAGAGTTTGTCGAAGACCAGAAAGAAAAATACTACGTTTGAAAACATATCGAGTAAAGGGTTGGGAAATATGATTATTGCTATCTTACAGGCAAGAATGGGGTCTTCAAGGTTGTCTGGAAAAGTATTACGAAAGATCAAAGGCAAAACTTTGCTGGAACTTTACCTCAATCGAGTCAAGCCAAGTCAGTTGATAGACAAAATTGTAATTGCGACTACAACAAAATCATCAGATGATGCGATCGAGGAATTAGCAAAAAGACTTGGGTTCGATTGCTTCCGCGGCAGTGAAAGCGATTTGCTGGACCGTTTTTGGCAGTGTGCCAAGAAATACAAAGCAGATGTTGTTGTGAGGCTTACTGCCGATGATCCTTTTGTGGACTATCAAGTCATTGATCGGGCCATTAAAATATTTACTGAAAACCAAGTTGACTTTGTAACCAATCATTTTGAACCTACCTATCCTGAGGGATTAGATACAGAGATATATTCAATTGGTGCACTGGAAAGGTCGTTGCAAGAGGCTAAGTTGCTTTCAGAACGAGAGCATGTTTTCCCTTATATTCAAAATCATCAAAGCCGATTTAAGATCATAAATTTTCGACAGGATTCTGACTATTCGCATTTGCGATGGACTATTGATTATGACTGTGATTTTAAAATGACTGAAATAATTTACGATTATTTATACAAGGACAAGCCCATCTTTCTCCAGGATGATATTTTGTCTTTGTTGGAGAAGCATCCGGAAATTGCTGAAATGAATGCCCATATTAATCGCAAAGAAGGTGTAAACAAAACAAAAGCAAATGACATGGTAGTCGGGAGATGAAAACTAAATGATTGACATTGTTTTTTATATGAAAATACATGAGCTAAAACGCAGGATAATGGGGGGTGAGCGTTTTGGCGAAAAATATCTCATAAACGAATTTGAGAAGTACAGAAATAAAGAGCCGGTTATTTATAACATTGAAACTACAAATGCATGCAATATGAGATGCCAAATGTGCCCCAGAACAACAATGATGACCAGGGAAATTGAGATGCTTGATATGGAAGCATTTGAGAGAGTGATTGAGCAAATAAGACCTTATACCCAAGAAGAATGGGGAAGCTGGCAAAGTTTTGTCGAGGATAAATACGGGATTGACCGCAACCAGATGAGTGAAAACCATTTCTTTTTGCACATCATACCGAAAGTTCTGGTTTTACATGGTTATGGCGATCCGCTTTTGGACAAGTATATGCCGCAAAGGGTAAAAAAACTTACCGAGAGAGGGTTTATATCCTATTTCAGTTGTAATCCAGCCAATATCGATGTCGAGAAAAGCATAGAAATGTTTAAGAACGGCTTGGGGTATATTAAATATTCCATAGAAAGTGTTGACGACTTTCTCCACAAAAAAATAAGAGGAAATGCATCAAATTTTTCAGCAAGTTATAAAAAAATATTTCGATTATTGGAAGAGAAAGCAAAACATAATTATAAAACAACAATTGTTATTACAATGCTTGATTTGAAGAGGCAGGACCAACAGGATGATTTTCAAAAGTTAAAAAAGGCATTCGAAGGGCTTGATGTTTATATTTATTTAAAAAGCCAGGATCAACAATGGTATCAAAATAAGAACGAAGGTACGAATTCAATACACTGGCAGGAATTTTGCCAGTTCCCATGGTCTTCAATGACGATAAAATCAAACGGCCAGTCCGTGATGTGTGTCGAGGATTTTAACAATGAAATTATTCTTGGTGATATCAAGAAAGAATCGTTACGTGATATCTGGAATGGTGACAAGTACGCACAGCTAAGACGTAATCATTTCAAATTACAGCCGGGCATAAAATGTACAGAGCGCTGTGATATGAAACTAATAGGACAATTATTAGAAGGACCGATTTATGTCAAATAAAGGATGGCGTTTTGAAGGAAATGAGCGAAGGTACCTCGATGAGACTCTATCAAGTGGTTTTTCCGCCGGTTCCAGCGGAACGATGAATGAAAAGCTGGAATATGAATTCGCAAAAAGACATAATCAGAAGTTTGCTATTACCGCAAATTCCGGAACATCAACATTGCATATGGCGTTATATGCATTTGGGGTTGGTCATGGAGATGAGGTGATTATACCCGCTTTGACGGTTGGAATGTGCGGGTTTGTTGTCTGGCATTGTGGTGCTGTACCCGTATATGCGGATGTAAAAGAGAATACATTCCTGATAGCCCCTGAGGATATTGAAAAAAAAATAACTTCAAAGACTAAAGCGATTATGCCCGTCCACCTTTATGGCTTAATGTGCGACATGGAATCAATAATGGCTATAGCCGAAAAACACGGCCTTTATGTTTTGGAGGATTGTGCGCAATGCTTTTGGGCTAATGACGACAAAGGCAGAATCGCAGGAGCCGTGGGGCATGTCGGAAGTTGGAGCTTTGAAAATTCGAAACATTTATCTACGGGTGATGGGGGAATTGTCGCAACAGATGATGAGCAACTTGCGGTTAAGATGAGACAATTCGGAGGTGCGGGCTTTAAAAATCTGACCGCTAAAAGCGGCAAAGTGAGGATTTCCCGTGACAAATTTCAAGATCCAAACTGGGAAAGGCATAATATCCTGGCCTATAATTACAGATTACCTGAATTGTGTGCAGCAGTTGCTCTGGCACAACTGGAAAAAGCGGATAAGTACGTGTCTTTGCGTCAAAAGATGGCGTATATTTATAACAATATTATCATTGAATCCGGCAGCGATTTATTAATTCCACAGCATGTGCCTCAGGGCTATACACATTCTTACTACACGTTCAGCACGCTGTTTAACGGCGAGAAATACGGCATAAAATGGCAGGAGTTTCGAAAAAGATATATGGAATTCAGTGGCGATGGAATATATGCCGCATGGCAAACAGTTAATAATGAGCCAGCTTTTAAAAATAACAATCTTGGCAGAGGGGCTGTTCCGGTAGCGGAAAAGTTGCAGAAGATACTGATGCAGTTTACAACAAATCAGGAAAATGAAGCAGAAATGCATACGCAGGCAACAGCGTTGAAAAAAACATTAGCATTTTTTGATAAAAACCGTAGCGCAGTGTTACAAACCGAAAGTGCCAAAAAGGCGATAAGTTTATAGGTAAATAGATTGCTTTACGCAGAAAGTTTCTTAAGGAACTTTTAAGATGAATATTCTCTTGGTCGCACACAGATGTAATCCGCCGTACAGTGTTTTCCCTTATGGTATCGGCTATCTTACCGCAGCGTTGCAAAAAGAAGGGCATAAAGTAACAATTTTTGACCAGTCAGACAGTCGATGCTCAAATAAGGAATTATATTCATTTCTAAAAGATGAAAAGCCGTTTGACTTTATAGGCCTTGGATTCCAGGCTGCCTATTTTCACATCGCAGAGGAAGTCAGCAAAACTATCAAAGAAGCCTGCCCCGATGTTCCGTTCCTATTGGGCGGCAGCGCTCCCTCGGCTTCGCCTGAATATCTTCTTGGCAAATTCAACGCCGACTACGTTTTGATCGGAGAAGCCGACGAGACAGTTATTTCTTTTACTCGGGCACTGGCAGGGAATATCGAACTGGATGAGGTTGCGGGTCTTTGCTGGCGCCAGGATGGTGAAATAAAACTAACTGCGCGACAAAAGCCGCCGCAGAAACTTGATGAAATGGAATTTCCTGCCTGGGACAATTTTGATATGAAGGCATACACATTTCCGCACAGGCAGTCTGGTGTTGCCGGTTTTGTAAGAGCGATGGGTGTAATAACATCACGTGGATGCCCTTATGCCTGTAAATTCTGTTACCGGATAGAAAAAAGCTGTCGATGGAGATCAATCGAAAACTGTATCGAAGAAATCAGACTACTGATGGATAAATATGACGTAAACTTCATAATCTTCCGCGATGATTTGTTTATGCCTAATAAAAAAAGGACGCTGGACTTTTGCCGGGCGATACAAGAAAGCGGATTGCGATTTAACTGGACATGCAACGGAAGATTCAACATCGCAGACCGCGAACAATTAAAAGCCATGAAAAAAACGGGGTGTGTTGAAATATCATACGGCCTTGAATCCGGCGACCAGAAAATACTCGATGAAATGGACAAAAGGATTACAGTAGAGCAGATACTGGAAGTGGCGGCGATAACTAAGGAGGAAGGCATACTTGTCGGCGTTCCATCGATGTTTGGCCTGCCCGGTGAAACCGGAGAAAGTCTGGCAAAAACGGTTGATGCTATTATCGCCACAACTTCATGGCATGATAAAAGAACCGTCAGGCCGATGCAGCCTTATCCGGGGTGTCCATACTGGTACGAATGTATTGAGCAGGGCCTGCTGAAAGATGAGGACGATTTTTATTCGAGATATTTCAGTTCCGAAAAATGGACCGTCAATATGGCTGATGTCCCTGATTCGGAATTTGATACACTTCTGTACGAAGCTAATAAAAAATTGTTGGCTGAACACTTTAAGCACAAATTGCAGCAAAATATACAAATGTTCGAGAACGTTTATTTTGAAGGTAATGCAAAAACTTTTGTTCCCATGCGTTAAAACCATTGACAGGAATCTATTGGAATGAGTTATACACCTCAGCTCAGACATGTTTTCTGTGCGCCCCGTGTTTATCAGATGCAGTGGCACCTTCCACTCTATCGCTATATGAACAAATTGGGAATGGCCCCCAGAATACTGACAGGCGATGAGAATGTTATACAACACCTGAAAGATAATAATATCTTTTTTGATAAACTCACAAAATTGCCTGACGATTATGACGTTTTGATTTCACTAACAACCGGTTACATGTCTTTTAGCCGATACTTCCTGGAACAAAGCATGAGGCGTGGAAAAATAAACCTGCTGGCTATAGTACCCACGCTGCCGATTCGTCAAGACTATATATGTTACGGACCAACGCAAACCAGGTTTCTTCACGGTGTCTGCGTGCCGGATACCAGAACAATTAATATTCTCAAGCATCTCAATAAAGAAGTTATATATCTGAATACAGGTTGTCCGATGTGGGATGATTTTTTGACTGATGATTTCAACGAACAAGTCAGCCATGTCAAACGATTATTCGGTGAAAAACTATTGGTCATCAGTGTTGATCACAATATTCCTGAAGAATTTTCATATTGTGAAAAAACGGCTCTGCACGCTGAATCCCTCGGATATAAAGTCATAATGCAGGCGCATTCTGCAATGCAAAAACGTTTACCGGACAATTTTTCTAAATACATCAATCCCGGCATTGACCGCTATACATTATTTGCCGCCGCATCCCATATAATAGCCCTTATCGTCAGCAGTATGACTCCGGAATGTCTGTTCCTTGGCGCAAAGCTCGCCTGCAAACCGTTGGGGACAGGCCCTTTGAGCCAACATTGGGGCGATTTTCAATGGTTTGAGGATACTAATCAGTGGTATGAATATCACCAGCCTTTTTTTGAGCCGGAATTACTTGACTGGGTTCCATTGATCCACGACGAAAAGTCACTGGTTAAATTTCTCAGTACCACGCAAAAGTCTTTTACAAATCAGCAAATTACAGAACTATTCGGCTGGCCGAAAGTTAAATCGCACAGTGAACATTTATTCCAAGTTATAGACAATTATTTCGGACCACACAATGCTGAAAATGTACAAAAAATACTGAAAAAAGGTGCTCTTGAAAAAAACCTGACGGTGGACTTTATGTGGGGAGGAGAAAAAGAAAATTCACCTGTCAAGGAAATAACAAATGCTCCGATACTGGTCAAAACCGGTTTGAACTTCTTAAAACAGGGAAACATCGGCGCCGCTACAGCATTTCTAAGAAGAGCAGAGACAATCAGCGGAACAGAACACTTTGATTTTGTCCAGTATGCAATGGCAACCTGCTTTTATATGTGCAATAATATCGATGAAGCCGAAGAACACATCTATAAAGCCTTATTTGTAAAACCGGACTGCGAACATTATCAGGAGTTAAAAAACAAAATTGACGCTAAACGCTTAAATTTTGCGGACATTATATAAACCTAAAAAAGAGGCAGCTTCTAATGACGGGTATTGATCCAAAAGAACATGTTCTTGTTACGGGCGGAGCGGGATATCTCGGTTCTGTGCTTGTGCCTACATTGCTTGCTAAAGGTTATAAAGTAACCGTCTTCGATAATTTCATGTATAACCAATCGCCCCTTCTGGATTGCTGCTGGCATAACCAGTTGGAAATCATCAGAGCGGATGTTCGTAACGAAGAACTTATTAAAAACTGTCTTATAAAAACGGATATAATCATCCCTCTGGCCTGTCTTACGGGTGCGCCTATATGCAATGCCAACCCAATAGAAGCCGAGATGGTCAATTATAACGCAATCAGACTGATTGTCGAAAATAGAAGCAGGCACCAGAAAATACTCTTTCCCACCACCAACAGCGGCTACGGGATAGGTCAGGAAGGAGTTTATTGTACGGAAAAGACACCCTTAAATCCTATATCTCTTTACGGCAAACTCAAGTCAGATGCCGAAAAAGCAATTCTTGATGCGGGCAATTCTATGACGTTCAGGCTTGCAACAGTTTTTGGCGCAAGCCCAAGGATGCGGCTCGATCTGCTTGTGAATGATTTTACTTACCGGGCTGTTAACGACGGCTTTATCGTGCTTTTTGAAGCACACTTCAAAAGAAACTACATTCACATCAGAGATGTTGCCAATGCCTTTTTACATGGACTGGTGAATTTCGAAAAAATGAAAGACCAGTGCTTTAATGTAGGCCTTTCCGACGCAAATCTGTCAAAGATGGAGCTTTGCCAGGAGATAAAAAAGGTTGTTACGAATTTTTATTTCACTGAAGCCAAAATCGGTAAGGACCCTGACAAACGTAATTATATCGTAAGTAACGAAAAAATAGAATCAACCGGCTTTAAGCCTCGATACAGTTTAACCGACGGGATAAAGGAACTTGTCAAAGCATATCAGATTATCAGAGAGAATAATTTCAGCAACGTCTGATAGAAAGGAAGTCCGCAAATAGTTTCAACAGATGTATTATTTATTCACCCCGGTAATCAAAAGAGGATATACCAGGACTTGTCAAAAGAATTTACCGCCATAGCCCCTCCGGCATGGACTTCACTTTTAGCAGGACATGCCCGAAACCAGGGACACAGCGTCTGTATTTACGACGTTAACGTGAAAGGATGGGGCCAGGATGTGCCGAAAGAACTTTTGTCCAGATATAAGCCGGCCTTGGTCGTTATAATGGTATATGGACACAATCCTTCCGCATCTACACAAACAATGCCGGCGGCAGGCAGAATCGCAAATGACATAAAAAACTATAATAAGAACATCCCTGTAGCCATGGGAGGGATTCATCCTTCCGCCTTACCGCAGAGAACGCTTCAGGAAGAAAACATAGACTTTGTGATACAGGGCGAAGGTGTTTATACGATAGATGGTTTAATAAACTATTTACAAGGAAAAACAAAAATCAAGGATGTAAAAGGGCTGTGGTATCTCAAAGATGAAGCGATAGAGTTTACATCACAGGCTCCGGTGGTTGCGGATTTGGATGAGCAGTTGGGCGATTATGCATGGGATTTGTTGCCCGAGATGACCAGATACAGAGCGCATAACATGCACTGTTTCCAGGATTTTGAAAAAAGTATTTTACCTGATTTTTCAGATGTAAGATCGCCCTATGTAGCTATGAATACTTCACTTGGATGCCCGTATTCATGCAATTATTGTTGTATTAACGCAATATTCGGCAAACCCGGCATAAGATACTGGTCTCTGGAAAAAGTCCTTTCATGGATAGATGAGCTTGTCAACACCTATGGCATAAAAAACATAAGATTTGACGATGAACTTTTTATTTTGTCGGCCGGGAGAGTAGAAAAATTCTGCGACATGATCATCGAAAGAAAGTACGACTTGAATCTTTGGGTCTATGGACGGGTGGATACCATAAAAACTAATCTATTGAAAAAAATGAAACAGGCCGGCATAAACTGGATTTGTCTCGGTATAGAATCCGCCAACGAAAAAGTGAGAAGCGATGTCAATAAGACTATAAAAAAGGATATCAGAAACATTGTGAAAGAAATACAAGACCATGGCATTTATGTTCTTGGCAATTACATGTTTGGTCTGCCGGAAGATAATATAGCAACCATGAATGAAACATTAAAACTTGCGATGGAATTAAATTGTGAGTTTTCAAATTTCTATACTGTTATGGCTTTTCCCGGTTCCGCTTTATATGATTCAGCTTCAAAGAAGGCCGGTTACCCGCCCAAAAGCTGGGAGGGTTTTTCACAGCATAGCTTCAACACCCTGCCTTTACCAACCAGATATATTTCCTCGGCGCAAGTTCTGGAATTTCGAGACAAGGCTTTTGAGGCCTGCTGTCGTAACGAAATATACCAGAAAATGATAAAAGAAAAGTTCGGTCCAAAAGTGGTGAAACACATAGAAAACATGTTAGCTGTAAAAATAGAACGAAAGCTTACTTCAAAAAATAAAGCATTACAGAATGCATAGAAACCTTGTTTTGGGGAAATAGTTATGAGTGATAATATCCGGCAATTAGAACGAAAAGCCTATGATATTCGAAAGGCTACTCTCGATATGTGTATCAAGGCCGAAACCGGCCATGTAACTTCGTCTATGTCATGTATTGATCTTCTGGTGGCGTTGTATTATGGGGATATAATGCGGCATGACCCTTCAAATCCCCAATGGCCACAACGCGACAGGCTGATTCTTAGCAAAGGACAGGCAAGCCCTGCTTTATATACTGTCCTGGCCGATTGCGGTTACTTCGACAAAAATGACCTGGAGTTGTTTGCACAGCAAGGAGGTAAGTTCGGCGTTCATTTACAGCAAAATGTGCCCGGGGTTGAGATTACATGCGGATCATTAGGCCAGGGTTTTGGTATCGCAGCAGGTCTCGCCCTTGCAGCAAAAATGGACAGGGAACTGCACCTGGTATTTACAATTCTGGGAGACGGAGAATGTTATGAAGGTTCAATCTGGGAAACCGCAATGTTTGCCAGCCACAATAAATTGAATAATTTAGTCGCTTTTGTTGACCGCAATTACCTCTGCGTAACCGACTTCACGGAAAATCTCGTAGCCCTGGAACCTGTGGACGACAAATGGCGGTCCTTCAGCTGGGATGTATTAAGAATAGACGGACATTCTTTTGAAGAAATTTGTGACGCCTTGAAAGACATTCGGTCACGTAAAAGCGAATATCCTCTGATTGTTATTACAGATACCGTCAAAGGAAATGGAATTGATCTTATAGAAAACATTCCGCTATGGCACGGTATCGCGCCAAAGGGCGAAGATGCGAAAAACGCACGCAAGGCTTTGCAAAGGAGATACCAATATGAGTGAGATTACCCAAAGAGATGCATTTTGGAACAGGGTGTACGATTTAGCAAAGCAGGATCGCAACATCATCGTTGTTTCCGCCGACATGGGAGCGCCGGCTCTGGATAAATTCAGAATCGATTTGCCCGGACAATTTGTTAATGTCGGTATCGCAGAGCAAAATGCTGTTCTTGTAGCTACAGGACTGGCAATGAGCGGTAAGCATCCTTTCGTCTATGCAATAGCGCCCTTTATCACGTTAAGGCCTCTGGAGCAAATTAGAGTTTCATGTGGCATTATGAACATACCCATGACATTGGTCGGGGTGGGGGCGGGATTTGGCTACGAAGATTCCGGCCCGACGCATCATATGTTAGAAGACATAGCTGTAATCAGGTCGATGCCCAATATCATAATTAACAGCATCTCCGACAGCACCATGGCTAAGGCAATAGCCGAAATGTCAGTTTCAATGCCGACTACCAATTATGTACGAATCGATCGTCAGCTATCCAATAACCTTTATGATGAAAATGCGGATTTCAGTAAAGGACTGAATGTGTTGAGAGAGGGCAAGGATGCCTGTATCGTCGCTACGGGAACTATGGTCCATGCGGCAATGGAGGCGGCAAAAACTTTAGAGGGAAAAAACCTGAAGGTCGGTGTTGTGGATTTATTTACTATTCCAGTAGATGGAAATCTGCTGGTACAAAAAATAGCCGCCGCAAAAAAAATTATCACCATGGAGGAACATTTTTTGCCGGGCGGTATGGGAAGTTTCGTCTGCGAGGTTTTAAGTGACAATGGAGTTCGGATTCCAGTCAAACGAATAGGGCTTTCTGTCGACGATGCATACTGCTATGAATACGGCGGAAGAGAAAAAATAAGAAGCTGTTACGGCATAGACAGGGATGGTATTTTCAATCAGATAATGGATTTTATGACAAAATGAAATTAAACCTGCCCTTAATGGAAAACAATATCGCTCAGGAGGATCTGGAGGTTCTTATAGAATTCCTCAAGACCTCGCCGCGCCTTACACAATCAGAAAATGTACAGGCTTTTGAACAGGAGTGGTCCAACTGGCTCGACGTTGACCACAGCGTTTATGTCAATTCAGGGGCGTCAGCTAATCTTATTACTATAGCTGCACTGAAACATCTTCACGGTACAGGCGAAATTATCGTACCGACCCTGACATGGGTTTCGGATATAGCCTCTGTAATCCAGAATGGATTTGAACCGGTCTTTGTCGATATCAACCCGAAAAATCTTTGTATGGATGATGAGCAGGTAATCTCAAAGCTCTCTAATAAAACCAAAGCTGTATTCCTGACATATGTCCAGGGCTTCAACGGCCTGACAGAAAAATTACTTTCAACGCTCAAAGAACGAAACATACCTTTAATTGAAGATGTATGTGAATCTCACGGGGCGCAATTCAGAGGAAAAAAACTGGGCGCATTTGGCCTTATGTCAAACTTTTCATTCTATTTTGCCCATCACATGACTACCATCGAAGGCGGAATGGTTTGTACAAATGACGAGAATCTTTACGAGATACTCCGTATGCTGCGATCGCACGGTATGGCGCGTGAAGCATCGAATCAAACCGTCAGAGACGAATACATAAACCAATATCCAGACCTGAGCCCTGATTTTATTTTTGCTTTTGACGCATATAATGTTCGTGGTACTGAAATAGGTGCTGTTATTGGAAGAAATCAGCTTAAGCGTCTTGATAACAATAATGCTAAACGCAAAAGAAATTTCGAGATATTTCTAAATAACCTTGATGCTGATAAATATAGAACTGACTTTGACCTGGAGGGCAGTTGCAACTATGCCTTTAATCTGATAATTAAAAAACCTGATACGGATTTTCGCGACAAGCTTGAAGACGCAATGAGAAAGGCCGGTGTCGAGTTTCGACGAGGAAGCTCGGGCGGCGGCAATCAGCTAAGGCAACCGTATTTGAGAAATATTATTGCGGAAAAAGAATGGGAAAATTACCCCAACATCGAGCATGTCCATTTTTATGGCTACTATATCGGCAACTACCCTGACCTTGACGAGCAAAGAATACTGGGGCTTTGCTCTTTATTAAACAGTGTGGATTGACCATATCAACAGGGGCAAGCCATCTTATGATTAAAGTCGAACAGACTACCCTTGAAGGCGTTGTCGAAATCCAACTTGACAGCTTCAAAGATCATCGCGGTGAATTTGTCGAGACATATAACGAAGCTGTTTATAAAGAAAATGGAATAGATATACATTTCATACAGGACGATATTTCCGTTTCAAAGAAAAATGTCCTGCGTGGAATTCATGGCGATGATGTGACATGGAAGCTTGTATCTTCATTGCATGGCAAGATATTTTTTGTTGTTGTTAATTGCGCCGCGGAATCAGAAAACTTTGGCAAATGGCAGTCTTTTATCCTCTCTGACGAGAATAGACAACAAGTACTTGTGCCGCCGGGATATGGCAATGCCCATCTGGTTCTCAGCGATACAGCGATATTCAGCTACAAGCAATCGGCATATTACGATCGCTCAAGGCAGTTCTCATACAAATGGAATAACCCGGAGTTCAATATTGAGTGGCCAATAAGAAATCCAATATTATCTCAAAGGGATAAATAATGATTATCAGTAGAACGCCATTTCGTATTTCGTTTTTTGGTGGAGGTACGGATTATCCTGCCTGGTACCGCGAAAATGGCGGTGTTGTTCTAAATAGCACCATTGACAAATATTGTTATATAAGCTGTCGATTTTTGCCGCCGTTTTTCGATCATAAGTACCTCATACGATACCGCCTGATAGAAATGGTGAACGATCTTTCTGAGATTCAGCATCCTTCCGTACGTGAATGTTTGCGGTACATGATGATAGACCAGGGCATTGAGATGGTGCACTACAGCGATCTTCCCGCCCGTTCAGGCATTGGCTCAAGCTCGGCCTTTACTGTAGGTTTTTTGAAAGCAATAAATGCATTGTTGGGAAACATGACCGGCAAAAGAAAACTTGCTTCTGATGCTATTTGTGTTGAGCAGCAAATACTTGGAGAGAATGTTGGTTCTCAGGATCAGGTTGCGGCAGCTTTTGGTGGACTAAACGTTATAGAGTTTAGCGGCAGAGAAAACTTTGTCGTTCAGCCGGTTACAATTAGTCCCAAAAAAATAAAGTTCTTTCAAGACCACCTCATGTTTTATTTTACCGGCTTTTCCCGAACAGCTTCGGAAATCGCCGCCGAACAAATCAAAAATACCGCCTCAAAGACCAGTCAGTTACAGGCAATGAAGGACATGGTAGCAGAAGCAATCAGGATTTTAAATGAAGATGATGCGATCGATGCTTTCGGGCGACTTTTAAATGAATCATGGAAACTAAAAAGAAGTTTGTCAAGCCGAGTCTCTACTGATGATATCGATAATATGTATGACACAGCTCTAAAAGCAGGCGCATTAGGCGGCAAATTATGCGGTGCCGGCGGAGGCGGTTTTATGCTCCTGTTTGTACCACCGAGAAAACAACGAATGGTTAGAAAAGTCCTGAGAGATTTCTTGTATGTCCCTTTCCGTTTTGAGAATCTGGGCAGTCATATTACGCTATATGCTAATGAGGATGCAAATTCACAAAATACTCAATTATATCGATGTAGTAATACTATGCGGAGGCATGGGACGCCGGCTTCGGTCTGTAGTTTCTGATCGGCCTAAACCAATGGCCATGATAAACCAAAGGCCGTTCCTTGATATTCTGATAGAGTATCTGGCCGGTTTTGGATTCAGACGTTTTGTGCTTTGTGCAGGCCATAAGTCAGAAGTAATCAGGAATTATTATAGTTCCAGGGATGACTCATTGAAGTTTGTCATTTCCGAAGAAAACATGCCGCTTGGAACGGGAGGAGCGATAAAGAATGCAGAAGAATATATACAGAGTAATCCGTTCCTGGCTGTCAATGGAGATTCGTCTTGTTCGTTGGATTTAGCGTATTTCTATAATTTTCATTTAGCAAAACAGGGCTTGATGTCAATGGTTGTAGTTGAATCTAAAAACACTGCAGATTGCGGCCTGGTTTCATTGGACGACCAAAACAGAATAATTGGATTCGAAGAAAAAAAACAAAAACAACCACACGGTTATGTTAATGCAGGGATTTATTTTTTCCAAAAGGAAATTCTTGGTTTTGTCCCTGCCAATACAAATTATTCACTCGAACATGATCTTTTCCCCAAAATGGCAAGCCAGGACAGCTATGCATTTGTTACTGACCAGGAGTTGATTGATATCGGCACTCCGGAAAGACTTGGATTGGCAAAGAAAGTTTTTAGCACATATACATAGCCATTTCGGCACGCTTCAACTCTCATCTTTCTCGCCGCACTCACTAATTGTCGCAGCCCGCCGCCCTTTCGCAAACTTGTCAATCCCCTGTAAGAATCAAATATTCTTACGATACGTCCCTATCACCTTCCTGCCCCTCCGAATCCGCTTCAACTCTTTAACAGTCTCAGACATCTGGGTGTTAAGCGACAGGCAAAGACTACCATACAACCGCTCCAATTCCTTCCGTCGATTCTCAAACTCAACAGATTCAAACACCCCCGCCTCGGCCATGTTTTTAATCGCAGAACTCGTTCGTTCGCACAAGGCTTCGACGTCACCGTCTTTGCCCTGCCGCGACAGCGCCACCTGCCGCCTCAACAGCCGCTGCAACTCGTCCAATTCCGATTCGTTTCGATTCATCTGACTATCTTCGCTTGTCACGGGCGAAGCCCTGTTCAATATTCCTTTCAAGTCGACAAAATCTCCTGTCCCTTTTTAGCCAATCCATGCTCAACCTCCTCCAGAAGATTAGCGGCGTCTTTATTGGAAGGCTCCAAAGCCAGGATATCCAAAAGCACCTCCTTCGACTTATCAAGCTGGTTGTCTTTCATATAAAGGGCCGCCAGCGAAAACAGAACCGACGTGTCCCCGGGGTGCATATCCAGATACGCATCAAGGTAGTGAATAACCTTCTCAAACGAACCCATCTGGCACGAAGTCTGAAACAGACCCAGAATAGCCATCAGGTTATCCGTATCAAGCTCGAGGCTCTTCAAATACATTTCAAAAGCATGCTTGTAGTCTTCCCGCTGCTGAGCAATCATCCCCAATCCCGCATAAGCCTTCGAGCAGTCAGGCTCCAGACGACAGGCCACGCGAAATGCTATCTCCGCATCATCATGAAGATTCTTCTGCAACGCCAACACACCTAAACCAACATAAGGGCCCGACTCGTCCGGACCAAGCTGAGCAGCCTTCTCATAGCACTGATGCGCCTGTTCGTAATTGCCCACCGAAGTATAACAATCACCGAGTTGCTGAAGCACTTCATAACGCTGCATACTATCCTGCCGCTCAGCGGAATCGTTTCGTGTCATGTCCATATCAACTCTTTTCCTTCAAGTATTTGTTCGGCCCTCTCGAGTAACCCGATCGCCGAATCTAAATCCCCTTGCTCCCGATTAACCTTCGCCTCCAATAAAAGCGTATCCACCGTCGGACGCCGCCGATTGATGTCACCGCTCAGTGAAGCCGCCTTCGCATGATCGGCGGCGGCGAAAAAGGCCTTCGCCGCTCGCGTCTTCATCCACAATTCGTTTCGGTAATACTCTGCGAGGTATTCGAATATCTCCGCCGCCTTCGACCAGTCGCCAAGCCTCTCGGCGGAATTCGCTTCCAAAAGAAGCTGGTCAAACTGAAACGGTATCTCATCAGGCCGAAGCCGACGTATTGAAACACCCGCCGCCGTCAAAGACTCCCTCAGTGGCAACTCTCCAAAACACTCACGAGAATACTTCAAATCCTCTCTTCTGATCACAACCGCCCACGACTCATCAGTCGAGCCTTCCAGTTCGAATGCCTCCCGAGACACCGAATTGTTGATAAGGCCGTACAGAGAGTCCTCCACCCAGAATTCATCTATCGAAAATCCCTGTGGCGCTATCACAACATAGTCACCGTCGCATCGGCCAATCGCCGCATCGACTCGCTCGCTCTCGCTCGCCCCCGGATCCACCGGAACACACACAACATTGGGTATGTCCGTCCTGAACTTGCTCATATCAGGCTCGGGCAGGGGCCAGTAAATCTCGTAAGGATAAAACGTGCGACGCCATATCATACCAAGCGTATCCAACGCTTTCTCGTTGCACCGCTCAGCCGTAAAAATAATCGACAAATCACCAATCTTCGACCACGGCTTGCCGGGCCTGCTCGTGCGTATCGTCGTCACGTTGCGATAATACTCGTTCTTGTCTTTACGACGCTGAATCGAAACACGGTCGCAGTCGCCGACAGGACAGTAAAACTCGCCCGTTATCTCAGGCACGTGATAAAAATCAGAAAAGAAACTCAATCGCCTCGTCATATCCCAGTCTATCAAAACCGTAAGATCCTCATTATAAGGCCCCGCCTTCTCGAGCAAGTCACGCCGATGCATAAGACTCACATGAAGCACATGGTTGTAATAAAGCATCAAGAACCGATCAAAGTCCCGGCTGATTTCAACAACCTTGCTCAACACAACCCTGCTGCCGTTCGGCTCAACCCTGCAATTCGTCTGATATAAATCGCTGTAAGCAACACCGAAATCGCCCCGCCGCTCGAGCGCATCGACCAATGTCCCGATATGACGAGGATAATACAAATCGTCGTCGTCAATATAAGCCACATACTTGCCCGTCGCACGTGACAATCCCTCGTTAAGCGAGTATGCCTTGCCGAGGTTGAGCTGCCTGTTTATAAAAACAATCCGCGAATCCCCGAATGATTCGACTATTTCACGAACGTCCTGACCCCCGTCTCTGATTACAATAATCTCAAGATTCTCGTAATCCTGACACACAACACTCGAAAGAGCAAAAGGCAGAACTTGCTCCCTGTTGTGCGTCGGTATCAAAACGCTGACAACAGGACCGCCCTTTTTATCACAGCTTCCAGCCATCTCAGCATCATCTCAAAATTTATCTGTGAGCAAATCTCAAATAACGATGTTACTTCCCAATAACGCCGGGCTGGCATCGCTTATTGACATAAAACTTGTTTTATCCGCACAAGATTGCGAATCCAATTCGCTCTCGAACTGGGTGAAAATCTCGTTGACCCCACGTAATTGCTTCTTGAGTGAATATCGCTGCTCGACAAAATCACGATATCGTTGTGGTTCGTAAGAATCGTCAAGTATCCGATCACAGAACTCTTCGGAAATGTTAAACAGAAACTCCGATGGGAAAATATCACCCGCTCCGGGGAAATTATGGACGACCGGCTTCAAACCGCAAGACATCCCCTCCAATACGCCAACAGGGTGACCCTCACAAATAGATGTGCAAACTATATAGTCCTTGTCCTGAAGCCAGCCGTTCACATCACCCTGCCATCCGTCAAAAATCACAACATCGCCAAGACCAAGCTCCTCAACAATATGACGGAGATATTGCTCGACAACCTCATCCTGAAAAGCCCCGCCGAAAAACAAGCGGTACTCCCGATCCATGAAGTGCAGCTTCTGCATGCACTGAAGCAGAAATCCCGCATTTTTCACCATCCGAACATTGGCCAAAAAAGCAATATTCTTGCCGCGATCGCGATTGTTCAGCACAAATCTGCACGGATTCACACCATTGGCGACCGTAGTCACCGATGTCTGAATCTCGAGATTCGGAACTCGGCGAAGAAGAGCATCCCGGGTAAATCTGTTGCCTACCGTAATCAGCAGATCGATATTGGACCAGTTGACCTGCTCAGGCCATCGCTCATAAGCTTCGTACCGGTGAAGTCGAACAATACTCTTGCAAACCTTGGGCAAATTAGAGCCGACCACCGCAAGATTCGTACACCATTCAAACCACGAAATATCACTCCATCGCATCAGTTCGTGAAGCTCTTGCTTATCCTCCCCCTCAAAAAGGCGAACCTCAAAACGCTCACGAGCGAAATCGACAATATCATTAAGAAATCCCATCCCGTCTCCACCGCAGAAAAAGGCTATTTTAGGCCGTCCGGAACGAATCTTCTCAAGCATCAGCCTCAATATCTCCTGCTCCGGCCAACTCCGTTGCGAACGCAGCAATACCTCCACCGCACCGCTCTTTTCACCCTGATCCAATAGAACCGTCGCCGTACGGTTAATTACGTCAACATTCAATATGCCCAGGCCCTCCATTTCATCAAAAAGACCCGCCACCTCCATTGCTCTGCCTACTGCAAGATAAGCTTCAACCAAGTTCCAAAGTATCTCTCCACTATCGCCCCTGATCGCCCTGGCCTTCAGAAAATGCTCGACAGCCTCCGCAGACCGACCTATACAATGAAGGATCGCACCTGTGTCATTCAGCGCTTCGGCATCTCTCGGGGCCCGCCGGAGATATTCCTGAATGCATTCAAGAGCCTCCTGGTGCCGCCCGACCTCGGCTAATTCCAAACCTCTCCGGTAATTCGGATCTGTCTCTAATGTCATAGCATTTGCTCCTTGTTCAATTAGCTCCCCGGCAATATAGCCGTCACTCCATGGAAGCGATGTAATTCACTGCTAAAATGTTTCAATTCTCTTCTTTGCAAATTCCATGCCGAAGGCATTAATACGCCCGTATCGACGTTCTTCATATCAAAAAAACACAATCTGTATAAATATCGAACATACATGCTGCACAAAAGGACGGCCCAAAAAATCAAAAGAGCCGCCCCCCTGGCCTGATTCAATTAACACACCATTTGCCGTTAAAGGAAATTCAGAAGCGACAAAGACATAAGGTCCGCCGCAACCAACAAAGTCATCTCATAAAGAACCTCACGCTGGGCCATATCTATCGCCAACTGAGTGATGTCCGCCTGCTCCAGACGCATTGATTCGTCACCGGTATCGTATTTCATGTTCTCAAGACTGTCCTTGATTCCATCGAGGAATCCAACCTTGGAACCCAGCGAAACAGAAGCCGATACTAAAAGATTCTCCATCTCATTCATTGCACTTGTTGCGTTTTCCCGCAAGTCGCCTACCTGATCATCCGAGAGGCTCCTGTCGTTCCTCAATATATCCCGAGTGCTGATAAGAACGTTGAATATGTCGTAAGTGCCGGAAACGCTCACCATATCCACCCCGGTGCCGGTTATATTTGTCGCATCGACATACAAAATCCTGCCCGTGTTCGAATCGGTCACCGTAAGATTACTGACGTCACCCGCCCCGGGAACCGTAACTTCAGAAGCACCGTCATCTATCGAAAGCTTGTAATTGCTCCCGTCATGAGTGACAGTAAGCCAGACATCGCCCCTGACGCTGGATCTGCTCGAGCCGGCCGCAGCCCCGCTATCGCCTATGAAAACCGGAGTAGTTCGGCTGTCAGAGCGAAAAATCTCGTCTCCAACAGTATAAATGTTCGTCTCCAGCCCGCCGGCAACTTCTATCGTGCGATTATCAAGACTGCCCTGATAACTCACGCTCGTGATCTCACCGTTGGTGCGCGTCGCAGCATAAGGAGCTGTCGAGGTACTCCCCCCGGAAAATAAATATTCGTCCATATGACGGGTGTTCGCCAAAGAAAGCACCTGCTCCAGTGTATCATTGATCGAGTCCGCCATCATGTCACGGTCATCGTCCGAGTAGATGCCGCTGGTGATCTGCGTCATATCCACCTGAGCCTTGGAATAGATAGATATCAACTCCTCAACCATCGACAGCGACATCTCCAATGCACCCATGCTGCCTGAAATAGCGTCAATATGGCTGTCCAGCGAACTCTCCTGAGAATTCAGACGAAGAATACGGGAAGCCGACGAAGGGTCGTCTGAAACACGATTCACACGAGAGCCCGTAGCCATCTGCTCGCCCAACTTATCCAACGCACGCGTATGCAAACTCAAAGCATAGCTGACATTGTCATGAATACTACCCAAAGTACCGCTCATTTAATCACCTGCCGTAAGAATAGAATCCTACATAATTTCCATAAGACTCGATAACGAGTTCTGAACCGTATTAAGATACTTGGCCATCGCCTGAAACATCTGCTCGAAAATCAGCATCTGCACAGCTTCATTGTTTATGTCTACACCGCTCGTGTCCGCCTGCTGACTCGAAAGACCTTGAAGCAACGCTTCACCGTTCTCATGAGAAAGCTCCTTGAGTGAAACATTTTGACCCATGTCGGTCACGAGTTGGCGATAATACTCGCCCATCGTCAGCGAGTTCAAACTCGAAACCGCGTCCTCATCAAGCCCCGCTATTCGCAGAATATTCGCGTTGTCGGTCTTCTCCGAACCCAGCGATGTCGCTATCCGCCCCGGAGTCGTCGAAATCGCCGAACACACAGCAATATTAGTTGCGCTCGTGCCCGAAAAGAACGTATTGATACCTGTCGCCGCCAATACCCCCGAAGAATCCGTATCGCCGAACACATCCACTGAAAACGTCTCAGTGTCATTCAAACTACCCGTTGTCAGCGATATCCTGACACCATTACCCAGATCAAGCTCATCGCCCGCCGCATAACCGGAACCGACGTCAAGAGTCGCGACCGTATTCGCCCCACCGTCGGTTACCACAAGCGAAAGCGTCCCGGCACCGATAGAACCGGTCCCGGAGACCGTGAAAGTCAGAGTATCGTTCGAAGTGCCCGTAAAAATACCGGCTACCGATATCGTGGGAGGAGAACCCGTCAAAGTACTGGCCGTAGGAGTAGGTAAAACAGCAGGCATGAAATCAAACTCGTAGCCCGAATCCGCTAATATTTGAAGCTTCGATGAAACAACCGAAGAACTCACTCCCGTAATCCCATCTATAGCAGTCGCTATAGTACTTAAAGTATCCGCCGATGCATCCACACTCACCGAACCGCGAGTCACAGCACCCGTGCTCGTATTGGTCACCCTTATATATATCGTGCCGTCCGTAACCGACGGGTCGAAATCCGATAGCGCCGTGCTCGACATCGTCCAACCAGTCAGTTGGGTAAAAGAACCCGAAGAACCCACACCCTCGACATGATAATTGTTGACCTGAGCGATCATTGCATCCGCCAACGAGTTCAGACTCGTGTGAATGTCGGATACAAGCGTGTTTCTCAACGACAACAGCCCACCCAGGCTGCCCCCCTGGATATTTGTATCATATATGCTCACACCTGAAACTGAAATACCCATCTCGCTGCTCGAATTCAATCCTACTTCCAGCAAAGTAGCATGCGAACCGGTAACAACCGGTGCGCCGGCAGCGAGAACATCAACAACACCGTACGGACGGGTCACCGTCTCAATCGCGATCAACTCCGACATCTCTGATATATACTGGTCTCTCTGGTCGCGAAGATTATTGGCGTCCCCGCCTGTCATCTCTAACCGCTCTATCTGGTCGTTCAGACCGGCAATCTGACCTATCAGCGTATTGACCGTGCCAATTGTGTTCTCGGCATCCAGTTGTATCTGATTCTCGAGGTTTGCCAGAAATTCGCCCAGATTTCTGAACTGGCTCGCCATCGCCTCACCCGCGCTTACAACCGCCTCCTGATAGATAATATCGCCGGGATGGGCGCTCAGATCCGCAAGAGAATTAAAAAAAACGTCTATCGCCGCATTCAAACCGCTCTCGCTCGAAAACTCGCCGAATACGCTCTCAACCGTGTTAAGAATAACATACTCCTGAGAAATCTGGCCTAACGATGACCGCTGATTAAGAATCTCCTGCTCGAGAAGAGTGTCGATCATCCTCGAAATGCCGCTGATATCGACCCCGCCGCCTAACATAAGCCCGCCGGTTTGAACGGCATAAGCGGGAGTAAGGTCTATCCTTTGCCGATGGTAACCCTCCGTGGCGGCATTGGCGATATTGTTGGCGATTACGTCGAGCGCATTCTGCGCCGCGCTGATACCGCTCAAACCTATCGAGAAATTCTGCATCCTTTTGCCTCGGTGTTAAAAACTTCTCAAAACTGCATGTTCAAAAAATTCGTGTCCGTTTGACGTCTCGTCGAACCCTGAGAATTGTATGTCACCTTGCCCGACCCACCCAACTCGAAAACGCTCTGCAGAAGAACTCTGTTGAATCTCGAGCAATCACGCAAGAGAAGCGAAGTACCCAGATGCTCTCTTTGCAGTTTCGCCGCCAATGACCTCAATTCAGCCTTCTTCTCCGAGACGTCCGCCTTCCTGGAATCGGACAGAAGCGTCTCCAGCCGCGACAAGGTCAACTGCTCAAAACTATAGCCCAAGGCATTCGAAAGCTCCTGACGCAGCGACTGACGCAGCGATTCATTGCTCCTATAACTGTCGGCCTCGCTGCGTATCGTCTCCAGCAGCTCGCGTAAGGAAGCATCGTCGCGCTTGACAACAAACCGACGCAATTCGTTCAACTGCGACAGGCTAAACTGCAAATGCTCGATGTCCCTGTCCAGAACAACAAGAAGCTCATCAACCTTCGCTTCTATAGACGCCGCCATCGCTTTCACAGCCCATCACCCCCCGACTCCGTCGCCGAACCTGCTCCTTCCTGATTCGATAGAGACGCATATATATCCTTCCACAAACCGAAGCCGCCGTTGTCCCCAATATCCCGGGCAAGGTACGTCCAGAATATCCCGTCCACCTGTTTCGATGTCCCGTCTTTTTCAAGACCCCATTCACCGATCGTGTTCTTCATCTCGTCAAGCAGCTTGTGGATAAAAATCGACTCAAAATTCTTCGCAAACTCTTTTTTCCTCTGCTCCGACACCGAATCCGGTTTCTTGAGCACCTCCAAAGGCGTCGGCGGCGAAACAGATCCCGTCAATATCATGTTTGAATTGTCCATAATCGTCCCTACATTATCTCGAGCTTAGCCTGAAGAGCGCCAGCCTTCTTCAATGCGTTAAATATCGCTATAAGGTCGCGCGGCGTCGCGCCTATCGCGTTCAATGCCTTCGCCAATTCCGATATGGTCACCACATTAGGAATCGGAACTAAGTAACCAGGCTCCTCCTCAACCTCCAGAAGCGTCTCAGGAACTGTCTCAGTTGTTGCACCTTCCGAGAAAGCCGCGCCAGGCTGAGAAACAGTCGCCGTCTCTTTGATCTTCACCACAAGACTGCCCTGCGAAATCGCCACTGACGAGATGCCAACGTTCTCCCCGACAATAATCGTACCCGTCCGCTCGTTAATGACAACCACCGCCTCAGTATCCACCTTAACCTGAACGCTCGTAATCTCAACTATGAACTGCGCGATATCTTTCTGACTGACTTTTTTCGGAATTCGCACCCTGATTGTGCCAGCATCGACAACGATTGCCGTGTTCGCATGAACACCGTTAACCGCCTTGCTGATGCGCTCGGCCGTGGTAAAATCACTGTTCCGCAGATTCAGCGTCACATACCTGTACCCACCCATGTACTCGACAAAAGTCGCTATCTCCTCCCTTTCGACAATAGCGCCGCCCGGAATGCGACCGACAGTCGGATGGTTCTTCGCCATCGAAGCCTGCGCGCCAGACACCGCCCAACCGCCGATAAAGACTCCTCCATCAGCCACCGCATAAACTTGACCGTCAAGACCTTTCAGCGGAGTCGGCAATAGCATCCCGCCTTGCAGAGTTTCGGCATCGCCTATCGATGAAACGTCAACATCAATACGAGTGCCTTCTCGCGAAAATGGACCCAACTCCGCCTGCACCATCACTAACGCTATATTACCGCCCATCAAATCGTCCGGCGACAGAACAAGATCCGAGTCCTTCAATATATTTGACAGCATCTGTTGCGAAGGAAGGCTGCTGTCACCCGTATCGGCCAGGCCTATAACTAAGCCAACCCCCCTCAGAGGATTGCCCCTAACCCCGCCAATATCGACAATATCCTTGATCCGCTCGCATCGACCAATATCGCAAACAACCAGTAAAACCGCCGACAAAACTATCAAACGAGACTTCATAGAATTATACCTTCAAAAAAAACCAAAAACCGACGCAATCATAGGCTTAAAAAGGCCACACAACATCAAAGAATCTGCCAAGCCAACCCTGCCTGTTATAAGGCTCCGAAACGCCCGCATTCTTGGTGACAAGATGAAAATTGGCGACCTGTTCGCTCTTGACAGTATTATCAAACGCAATGTCATTGACCCGGACCAAACCGCTTACTTCGATCGTCTGAGTATCACCTGCTATCTCACGACTGCGGGTGCCCATAACGACAAGATGACCGTTCGGAAGAATGTCGATAACAACAACCGTTATCGAATCAACGAAGCTGCGCTCGTCCTTATAATCCGCCTTGCCGTTGAGTTCATTACTCGATTCCGCCGCCATCGTAAAACCGGGAATGCTCGGCAAGAGATGGTCGATCCCTAAATTACCGTTAAATGTCGTCGACCGGTCTGTCTCTTTCTTGAGATCTCGCTTGGCCTTGTTGTCAGTCGTGCTGTCTTCGTTGATCTTGATCGTCAGAATGTCGCCTATGTTCCGCGCCACATCATCGGCGTAAGGATTCTTCATATTCTTCTCACGCTTCGACCAGATCGACCCGCCCTCGGAACAGGCACAAAAACATAACACCAATATCGAAACCGACATCAACAATTTTCTAAACTTCATCATGTCCCCTTTTAAAAAACAGGTTCTACAGTTCCATCTGCCTTGACTTTCGCCAATATTATCCGCCGCGAATCAACGTTTCGCACTCGTATGTACTCACCGGCCCTGCCGTCCTCCAGAGACCTGCCAGTAGCCGTGATAACAAAACCCAACATGTCTATCCTGATCAAAACATTCTGATCGCGCTTGAACAAAACCACCGGCTTGACAGGACCCGCCATGTTCGCACTTATCACCGTCCCGGCCGCAATCCGGCGGTTCGCCGCAAGCCCGTAAGGAGCCGCCCAGTTGCCAGGATCGGGACGATTCGATATGTATTTCTCCACCTTCACGTTCTCCGGACTTATGATAACACCCGGCTCAATATCCACCGCAGCAACTACTCGGCTGCAAGAATGTTTCAAGCGGAAAATCACTTCACGTACCGGCTTGTCTCTGCCATCCTCACGCATTAAGAGGTGCACCCTGGCTATGCTGCCTTCCTTCCTGGCCAGAACCGGCTGCAAATTAACCTCCTGGCTCATATCAGAAAACGCCAGGTCACGCGGGGAGCCGATTACCTCCCACTGACAAACCGACGCATAAGGCCGATTCTCCTTCAGATACGCGTCAGCCATCTCAATAAGCTCTGCGCCCGTGATAACGCGATGCCGCCCTCGGATAGTTATCTCCTGAGCACCGGTCAACGACACTTTCGAGCCTGGAATCCCGCTGCAGGCCAATCGACTCATCAACATCCGCCGCGAAACAACAACCTTCTGTCCCGGAACCGAAAGCCGACCCAATTCAATCTTGCCGGCATCAGCAACAAGAGATTCGTCACCGCGAAGGATACTCACCTGCCCCAACCGCAGAGTACCATCTGTCACCGCAATCTCCCTCGGCAGATAGATCTGCAACGGTTTATCCTTCGCCGCCGCCCGCACCACGGCAGCCTGGCTCAACACCAGAACAAAACACGCTGCCAAAATTCTCGATTTCTTAAACCTCATCATTGCCCCTAATCTTAGAACCTTGCTATCTGAATCGCCTTGCGAAGCATCTCGTCGCCGGCCCTTATAGCACGCGAATTCGTTTCGTATGCTCGCTGGGCCGTTATCAGATTCACAAGCTCGGTTATCATTTGAACGTTCGATTTCTCCAAAAAACCCCCCTGAATATAGCCGAAGCCGCTTGATCCCGGCGTACCGGTTGTCGCCGTCCCGCTCGCCTCGGTCTCTGCATAAAGATTGTCACCAACACTCGACAGACCCGCAGGATTTGAAAAGCGGGCCAACGTAAGATTGCCTGCAACCGACTGTGTCCCCGAAGACGATGTAATATTCACACTCCCGTCTTTGCCAACACTTACATCCACCGCGTCCGTCGGAATCGTAATCGAAGGCTGGATAAGATAGCCTGTCGTCGTTACGAGTTCACCGTTCGGACCCATCTGCAGCGCACCGTCCCTGGTGTATTGTGTGCTACCGTCCTGCGTAATAACCTGCAGAAAACCGTCCCCCGTAATCGCTATATCAAGAGGTTTCTCCGTATTCGAAAGCTCGCCGACGGTAAACACTTTTACCGTCGATGCGACCCGAACGCCGCTGCCTATCTCCAATCCGCTCGGACTCTTAACACCAGAATAAACCTCCGCACCGGGCGCACGCATCTTCATATAGAGCATGTCCTGAAAATCCACCTGGCTACGCTTAAAACCCGAGGTATTTATGTTGGCAAGGTTATTGGCGGTAACATCAACCATCACCTGTTGAGCCGTCATCGCCGTCGCCGCCGTTGAAAATGCTCGCATCATAATATATGTCTCCTTAACATGATTTCAATCCATCAAACAAGTAGGGTATGCTGTGCATACCGATTCTTCTAACCCATCGCAACGCCTAAAATACTGTTCGAAGTATCTTTCTTCGCCGAGAGAAACTTCATATTCGCCTCATACAACCGCGTAATCATTAACATATCCACCAACTCCTCAACCATTTGCACGTTCGAGGCTTCCTTAGAGCCCTGCTGGACCACCGTGCTTACCGCGGCTTCGGGTTTGATCTTTTCCGGCATCTGGTAACAGCTTGTCCCAATCGCAACAAGCTTGCTCTCATCCTCGCCGAACTCCACAAGCATGAACTTACCGATCGCCTGGCCACCGGCGCTTATGCTCCCGTCTTTACCGACTGCTATATCCAGTTCGCTGACATCAGGAGGTACCGTAATCGGACCCGAATCGCCCGATACCGTCCTGCCGGCAGAATCAACTATCTGCCCGTTCTGATCCAGCCGAAACATCCCGTTACGCGTATAAAGCTGTCCCTCGGGAGTCTCAATCACAAAAAAGCCTCTGCCGCTAAGTGCAAAATCAAGCCGACGACCCGTCTCAGTCATACCGCCCTGCGAAAAATCAATAACCGATTCAAGGTCGAATCCGTCGCCGATCTCTTCGGCCATACCGGCCCCCTGGGCAGCCAGCAGCTTCGAGAACTTATTGCATCTGCGCTTAAAACCGGCTGTCCCGATATTCGCCAGGTTATGAGTGATAACGTTGAATTCATCCTTCAAACCCGAAACGCTCGCACTAACCTGTGTTGCAAGATCAGACATCTATACCTCCTCCGGCGACAACCGCCTCGACAACAACACCATCACCATCCTGCGAATCCGAACGACTTTTAGCCGAACTCGCACGCAGAGACGCCGCATTCGTCGCACGAATCAACTCATCGACGTCCGAATCACCCAGACCAGTCAGTTCAATCGCTATTGACAGTCCCCCCGCGATCTGCTGAATGTGTCGAACTTCTCCAACATCTTCTACTACCCGACAACCCCCTCTCTTCCGACCGCCGCCGGCTTCGATAGCATTCCCAACGTCATCTTCATCAAGATTAACTACCACCAGAACACGATCACCGACCTGAACCTCCAACTCAGTCTCGATTCGAAGGCCGGGACCGGCAAGTTCCGTCAATACCGCAGCAACAAACTCCGGAGGACCCCAGGTCGCTACAGAACCTTCCTCCAAATCCCCTTCCCCGTCAAGCTCCTGTTCAACAGTCCTTGAAAATGGAAAAACCGCAACATACGCCGCCATCCGAACCGGGACACGAAGAAAACGGCGACGATTGATGAAACGAACATCGTCGCTATGATCCAATACCAACACATCGCCGTCGTAACTGATCACCGAAGCTTCAAACTCCCAAACCGATGCGCCGAAATAGTAACGAACACACCAGAACTCACCGAAAGTCACCTTCACCGACGACATCAACTTGATAGCCAGACCACCATCATTGTTCTTTACAACGGTCGATTCGATATCACCGTCATCCACAGCCTTGCGCCGCGTAATACGAACTTTCTTGCCATCGGGAATCTGTCGGCTGCTCAGACGCTTAGACTTCGCCGGCACAGGCGAAGAAAATGACGCACGTCTGCGGAAACCAAGTTTCTCACGAAGAATAGAAAGTTCCTTCTTCAATTGCTTGCTATCCTGACCGTCCCCCTGGCCGCTAACACCCTGCTCAATTACCTTCGCAGCGCCACGGTCAAAAGCGCTGCTCATCGTAAATACCGATTCGCTACGCTTCAAATCGGCATTGCGAGCTATTTCAAGAAGCATCTCCCGCTCGCTACCGCTCAAACCCCGCTTCGTCGAATATTCGGCAAATAGATCCTCGCTGCCTTTGCGATCACGCCCCCTT
>Ga0075123_10000014_pt1 | contig 95183 bp, 60 predicted proteins | sample AntAceMetag02UKX_FD_69808 | JGI IMG/M metagenome (GOLD analysis project Ga0075123, IMG submission 69808) | Saline lake microbial communities from Ace Lake, Antarctica - Antarctic Ace Lake Metagenome 02UKX | ecosystem: Environmental > Aquatic > Non-marine Saline and Alkaline > Saline | place... | reverse complement strand
ACTCTGTTGATTTATTACCTTTTTAGAATTGAAATGTCAACATGTAGTATTGTTGGTGCTGAATCATGTCAATATGTTGTGGTCAAAATATAAAAAATCGAATAAATCAACAGAGTCATCCATGTCTTTTGCTTTTGCCTGAAGCGGGTGCAAACAATCCACCCTGGCTTCAATCAATCTGCCAATAACTTTGTGAATAGCGCCACAAGAATGCAAAATAACCTGATATCCATGCGCGTGTCCTTGCTCGGTAAATTTTCGAAACCAGGGCATGATAAATTCATCAAATTGTACCGGGCCGCATATTAAATCGACTTGTGTGCCAAAATCATTGCCAAAAAAGAAACCGTCCACAAGGTCGCCAGTTAGAGGAAAAAACTGCTCATTAGCTTCATAATAAAATTCGCAGACTTTATCTGTGACAGCATGAACAACATCCGGATGGGTGTACATTTTCATCATATAGCTTTCCATTCCGAAAAGATCCATCACGTTATGGTAAAAACATGTCCAGAAACCACTGGCGCGATAGACATCTCCAGCCTTTTTTAAATTTGAAAGACATTCATCAAAATTTAAGTAATCCGGGTTAGGCCATGGATATTTTTCAACTTCTGCAGGGTCTTCACAATTGGCAAAGGGTCCTGCCTGACCGTGCATTTTTTTATCCAGTCCAGCGTCGAACATGGCATATCCGTCCGGATCGTTATAAGCGCTGGGAAAAAACTGCGGACAAATCCAGCGAAGATCGTCATTCAGTGTTTTGCGGATATCTTCTTCAGATTTCGTTCCAAAATAATTGTGAAGTAGAGGCCATGTTTCTTCATGCGGGTTTCCCAGCCAGAAACCGCAGCGATCCGGTTTTTCACCGGCAATGATCGTTTTAATTCGTTCTCTGCTTGTCATTCATCATTAATTCCCTATTTTTTTAAAAACTTTTCTTTAAAAGTGGGGTGTTCTCCTGCCATCTTTAAAAAAATATCCAATGGAACAAGCTCGAACTTCTGTCCCAGTTTATCTAAAATCCCTTTCACTCGTTTCACATTGCTTGATTCCCGAACATGTACTAACAAAAAATAGGGGCGCTTTTTATTAATTGCTGCTAATTCCTGCAGGTCAGCGACGGCATCAGCTTCGCTGCGTGTTGGCGATAAATAATAATCATAAGAAATTAGCGGACGTTCATCTTTAACAAAGAAAGTATAAGCTGGAGCATATCCGTTTAAAAATCCGATTACTTCCGGCATTCCTTTATAATATGCATCAACAACTTCTTTTGTCAGTTCTGTATTTCCTTCGACAGTTGCGCCCTCAGAATAGTCCATAATTTCAAAAACCTTCAAATCTAATTTTCCCATCAAATCTCTTGCCTTGTCAATAAGCAACGGCAATTTTTCTGGGGGAACTGCTTTTGGATAGATATAGCCTGGACCTGAAAGGCAGCCTATAAAATAATCGTTTGGTGTCGCCGTGCTGTAAAAAAATTCCTGCATCGCGGGCGCCATCCAATAATAGTTCATAATCACTTCCCAGGCATAAGGAATTTCTCCTCGTCCGGGTTTGAGCCAAGCGCCGATCCCAAGTCCATCAGTTTGGATGCAGGTAATATATACTTTATTCTCGGGTTTATATTTTTTACCAGGAACAATATTATGATTGTTTTTAAATTTAAAACCAGGAGTAGCTGGCACCTGGCTGCTAAAACTCAAATTGGGAATAGTATTCAATCCCTCAACCCGCAAGCCATAATTTGAACATAATGTTACATGATCTCGTTCTTTATCCTTTTTATAAGAATGCCAGCCCATGACCATGGATGCTGGGTTCTGCTGGCTCAATAATTCTTTAGCTAAAGCATATTCTCCCGCATCTTCTGGCTTTGTCGACAAATCATTGAAAAATGCTCGGCTAAAGATACCCCAATCGGCGACACCTGGCTCCATTACATTACCATGGCGACCACCCATCCAGATGATCAAATCCCTGTTGCAGCGATCCCAATATTTATTGTATGCCCAGGTGTAAATTTCAGCATCAGTTTGCCCGGTGAATTTACCCCTGAAATCTTCAATTTTTTTTAAGCCATATTTTTCCATCATGGGGATCATATCTGCGGTGACAGCAACGGCTTTTCCCAGACCACAAACTGTAAATGCCACAATTAAAGAGGTGCGAACTGATTTATCCCACACAACGTATCCTTTAACCTGATCCTTTAGCGCGTTTAATGCTTGTTCGCTGGATTTGAGTTCTCTGAATGAATAGTTACGTTTATTTTTATAAAAATTGAATACAGATTGAGTATAAGTAAATGGCCAGTTATCCGGATAAATAAAATAAAGCAGGGGACCATCCATATTGGCAACGCCTTGCAAGGTGATCAACAATACATTTTCTGGTAATTTTCCATCGATTTCCCAGCCATCTTCAAGTTTCATAAAGTAAGCATTCTTCAACCCTGCCCGTTTTAATACATATTTAATCTCCGGGCCTGTTTTACGCGTTGACCGTTTAATGGCATAAATCAAATTTTCTTTATTATCGGAAAGTTTAAAAAAGTGAATACCAGAAACAGACCTGCTCCCTTGTGAACCGATGATTTTGTATTTAACTTCAAGTTTTAGTGAAGTCTTATTGTTTTCCCATTCAGCTTTTATTTCTCTTTCCGAACCAGCCGCCATCGACAATCCCATGAAAACATTTGTAGGGAATACACGGTTCTTTACGGATACTTTATTCACACTGCCATCTGCTTTGAAGATTAAAGTATCCGCAAAACTGCGCCGAGCACCCCATTTCTGAATGAGCATTATGTTTGAACCCTGTTTTTGGAAATTTAGTGAAAGTGTTCCATACAAAGCAATTTCGCTGCTTTTTTCAGGTACCAGGCTCCATTCTCCAAAAAAATCCTGATCCCCCTGACTCATGGCAACTGTTGATAGTGACAACAACATAATTAAAACATAAAAAAAACAATTTGATTTGAACAACATAATGACCTCCTGTGGGTTAAGTTATATTATTGTAACTGTTCAGCTATTAGTTGAATGAATGTCATTCTGAATCCGCCGATATTAATGGCGAATGAAGAATCTCATATTATAAAAGAAAATTGTAAAATAAAAGTCGAGATTCCTGTACAGTTACCTTATTTTTTTTAGGAAATACAGACTATGCTTTGGTCTTCGCCAGCTGGCGAATCCCTCAGAATGACATTTGTAAACATGCTGAATAGTTACGAATATTTTTTCTGTTTCCTGTTCTCCTTCGGCGAATCAATCTATTGAGAAAATCTGCCTAAGGAAGATTCTTTTTCTGCGGGCTTATTTAGTAATTGAATCTAATGCCTGTGATCAGTTACAAAACAGTACTATTTACTATCAAAATAACAATTTACAAATTCTTGCTGATCTTCAAAAACTCTTCACACATCGCATAAATTGCTTCCTGCCGATGACCAGCTCCCACAGGATCAGAATACCATTTGGGAATAAAACCACCATTTGGTCTTCCCAACAATTTCGCCATTTTGCGGCAGTAAACACGAATATCTTCCAATGAACCGTAAACCATGGTATTTTGAATATCAACCGGATTGTAAAAAGTAACCCGTCCTCCAAATCTTTCACCCAACAATTCCAATCCCATATTTTCCTGCTGATCCATTTGGATCACATCAAGCCCGATCTCGATGAAATCATCAAGAATATCAACAATGTATCCGCAACTGTGAAGAAACATCAGCAGTCCTGCATCGTGTGCTGCTTTAATAACCTTTTCATATTTTGGTTTCCAGATTTCACGCCATTTTTGTGGGGAAATCATCAGCTTGTCCTGCAACCCCCAGTCATCGGCAAAAATGTATCCATCGATACAAGCATCTGCATATTTTTCGATAGCGTACAAATTCATTTCCACTAAAATATTAATTAATTTTTCAAGTTTTCCGGGTGCATCATAAATATCAGCCCAGGTGTTTTCCAAACCTCGTATAAAATGAACTCTCTCGTACAAAGAAATGCCGAAGCCCAATACAAATTTATCAGCCGCTCTTTCCCGAACAGTATCAATATCCTTCCATCTTTTTGGATCTTTGATATTCGGTATATTCAGCTTTTCAAAATCTGACCAACTTTTCAGAGGGAAATCTTTTACCTCACCAAGATTAGAAACGCCAATATTCTCCCAAAGTGCTCCCCACTCGTCCCGTTGATTGTGAGGTCTCAATTCCGGTGAAGAAGTCATATCCACAAACATAAAATCATTGCCATATTTTTCCGGAAAATCAATTGGCAATCTGTCGGCGCCCTGAAATTTTACTGTGCGTGATACAACTTCTCTGCTTGTCATTGTATTTGACCTTTGTTCTTATTCTAAAATGAATTATTTCCATTTCAAAATTTATTTTTCTTTTTATGCTTCATTACTGATTTAACCATCTTGCCAAATTCTTTATCACGTCTGCGTTTTTTCAGATATGATCTTTCATAGTAATCAGATTCCTTTCGCAATCGGATAAAATTATTGTAACGATCTTCATCCAAATTTTCATTCTCTATCGCTTCGATCACTGCACATCCGGGTTCATTAACATGGGTGCAATCATTGAATCGACATTTTTGAGCCAGTATTGTTATTTCATCAAATGTCTCATCAATCCCTGTTTCAATTGCAAAATTTCCTAACTCACGCATGCCCGGAGAATCTATTATCATTCCGCCATTATCAAGCAAAATCAACTGCCGGCGTGTTGTCGTATGCCTGCCGCGGCTATCGCTCACGCGAACTTCGTTAATCGCAAATTCTTCATCATTCAGGAGTTTATTCAGTAAAGTAGTTTTCCCAACACCGGAAGAACCAAGCAAACAATATGTTTTTGCTGGTTGAATGTAATCTACAATAGGTTTTATGCCGATTCCTGTTTTAGCACTGTAGGCGAATACCGTCACATTTTCAAATCGACTTGTGACTTCTGATAGCACTGATTCAAGTTGTTCTGTTGACATCAAATCGCTTTTACTCAAAAGGAGAACCTGCTCAATATTACCTTCTGCAGCCATTACCATGTACCGTTCAAAACGGCGCAGATTATAATTCTGATCCAGTGACTGCATGATAAAAGCCGTATCAATATTTGTAGCAATCAACTGAAAGTCAACTGTTTTGCCGCTTGTTTTTCTTTTTAATAAAGATTTTCTCGGCAATAGGTCATGAATTATTGCCAAAGCATTATCATCGAAATAATTGACCACAACCCAATCTCCGACAGTTGGCATGTCTTCTTTCGATTCAGCGGCAAAAAGCAGTTTTCCAGCAACTTCAGCGGTAAGTTCCTTGTCTCCATTTCTGATGAGAAAATTATCGCGATTGACGGCGGTTACACGAGCCACTCTCATTTCAGCTAAATGTTCTGTTTCCGAATTTTCAATAAACCAATTGCTAAAACCCAATTCTTCTAATTTCATATTTTGTTTCCAATAAGAAATATATGTAAAGTAAAATAAAGCAGATGAACTTGAGTTGTAATAAACTTTAATTAGCTTGCATTCATATAAACTATATTTAAAAACTAATTTTCTTAAATTGTGGCAAATACTTTAGATTTCGTTTTAACATTTCTTTGACCATTGATTTTATTTCCGATAAGGAAAGCATGGCTGCGGTCAAAGGATCGTAAGCGATTGCCTGGTAAACCAATTTGGCATCTCCGGACAACCACGCATCAACTGCCATTTTTTCTGTTTGCGCTGAAAGTCCCGTCAGCACAGCACACTGAGGCGGAATATCGCCAACGTGTATCGGCGCAAATCCTTTTGGTGAAGCAAGAACCGGAACTTCAACACAAGCATTTTCAGGTAAATTTGTGATAAGGTTCGTATTCGGGACATTGCCATTGAATTCATAGAGTTCCCCACCCAGGTATGCATTAATTATATTCGACGCATATTCTTCCCCACGATCCAGTGAAACTTCTTCCTCTTCCAGCCACTTTTTGAAATCATCTCGCCATGTTTTTTCAATGTCTATGTATTCGTTCAAAATAAAAGCGTGAGAACCGGGATTCCAACCTGTTCCGGTGGTACAATATTTTTCAATCAAATCTGGACGTTTCCGAAACCACCAATTGTACTCAGAATTATGCCCGCTGGACTCTGTTACATAATAATCCAGCGCCAAAAACATTTCATTGCGTACCTGTTCTTCGTTATAAATTTCCTTGTTGGAAGTTACAAGCTGTTTGATTTTCGGATATAAATTTTCACCGTGATGTTCCAATTTTAAATACCATGCCATGTGATTGATACCGGCGCAAATATAATTCAGTTCTTTAAAAGGAACGTCGCACCAGCGAGCCAGCATTTCAGCTGTTCCCTGAACACTGTGACATAAACCCGTGATTTTTAATTCTGTTGTACGCTGCATCGCCTGACACAAAATCGCCATTGGATTGGTATAATTCAACACAATGGCATCGGGGCACAATTCTTCAATATCTTTGCAAATATCCAACATCGTCGGTATTGTTCGCAGACCACGAAAAATTCCAGAAGGACCGCGGGTGTCGCCAACATTGATATCTATCCCATATTTTTTGGGGATCAAAATATCATCCTGCCAGACTTGCGTACTACCGACCAAAATCGTAATGAGCACAGCATCAGCGTCTTTCAAAACATTACGCCGATCAGTCGATGCGGTTATTGTGGCTTTGCTGTTTGTTGCATTAATTATTTTTTCACAGGACTTTTTTGCAAAACTGAGTCGTTCTTCATTTATATCAACCAGACCTATTTCTGAATTCTTTAACAAATCAAAGGTCATTAAATCCCGAACTAATCCCCTGGTAAAACCTAAACTTCCGGCTCCGATAAAAACAATTTTTGGCATAATTTCCTACCTATTTTTTAACATAGATTATTGTGTTCCCACAATAGATCGTAAATTTGATGGATAAAACAAATTAGTACGGATAACTCTCTGCATCAACTGCAGCTTCCGGAAATGTTTGAATTAATGATAAATTTGAGTTTATTTTTAATATCATTCAAACCGAGAGTGCTATAGCCGTCCGATAAATGCAGTTGTTGAACTAATTACTATTCTGTGAAATCAACAGGTATATTCTCTGTCCACCGCCTCCCAACTCCCAATTTTTCACCATATGCAATCATTTTGTCCCAAGAAGTGTCTTTATATTTCGAAATCAAAAAACACCTGTCTTTAAAGATTACATACATTTCATTGGTTTTTTCACTGTAAAAGTGTATATACCACTCTCCATCCGCAAAGTTGTTTTCCAATATTGGAATCAACTGTACAAGAGTTTCATGATTAATTTTATAGCGCTTGATATTCCATTTCTTAATATATTCTGACGGTCTATCTTCAAATCTCTCTTTTATGCAATATCTCTCAATAAAATCAATCTTTGCAGGATCTTTTAAACTTTCGAATATAATGTCACCAATATATTTCTTGTTCCTTTTCATATAGCCATCCTGACATATTATTTAGCTTCTCTTTACAAAAATGAAAAAATTTTGTAGCACCGCTCTATAAGCCTGCTTGCATAGGATCAAAAAATCAAGCTTCACTCAATTCTTACTTTTTATCAATAATATTCTTTCCGCTCCAATTTTTTAAAATCCAACAACATCTTCATATCTTTATAAGTTAGAGTCAACTTCTGGCTTCCAACTTCAGCATTCAAAAACGGTCCTTCAAACAATTTGTAATCGGTAAGATCAATTGATTTACCATTGAGTACTCGTTTTCCAGGAAACGTAAACTCCATTTTATCGCCACCCAAATTAACATACGATACTGAAACAGCACCTGGCTTCAGATTTGCATAAGGTACATGAGATTTCAATTCATTACGAAATTTTTTAAACGAACCGATTTCATCTTTTGAACGAACTTCCACCACGTAACCATTTTGCAATTTATGACTTCGTAAACGATAATTGCGCAGTTCCATAGTTCCGTCATTTACCTTGGAACTTGTCTTGGTATTAAATGCTTGTTTTTTTATTTCAAATTCTTCACTCCATTCCCCTGGGGCTAACGGGTACCAACCGACATAAGTATCTCCGGCTTTGCAAACAATCCAGCCGGAATCATCGATTATTCTTTCCTGCAAATTAGCCGGGAAAAATCCATCTATGTGTTCCGAAGTAGTCCCGGGTTTAATGTCATACAAAGCAATCAATGTATTTTTATGTTGGAACGTTCTCTCGCATGGAGATCCGCCCGTCCACTTATCCGGATTATTGTAGGTTGTTTTAGATGCAGTAATACCTGCTATTGACGTTTTCACTTCTTCCGGAAAAAACATGCCAATTTCCAAAACAGACCAATATGGATGCAAGCCAAAAATCATAGAAAACGGTTTGCCATACTGGTAACGCAATGACCACGTCAGTTGTTGAATAGGCTGCAAAAGTCCTCCATGTAACGAACCGATCCCATAATCTTTTGTCATGTAGGTATATTTATAAACCGGGGGATTTTGCTTATCCCCATATCGGATGACATTTCGGACACGTTTTTTTTCTTTATGCACATACGACTGACTGCGATCCGTGGCAATTTTTCTAATAATTTCCGGTAGTCGATAAGAGGTGATAGCTGGGATTAAAATCCACCCACTTTTCAATGGTTCACCAACACCGAAGTAGAGATAGGCAATCGTCGAAGATGAGGATATTGGAAATCGCATGAGATTGCGTTCATAAATACGGCTGTATCCGCCGACGTATTGTTGATCCAGATGTTCGGCTGCAAAATCGGCTAAAATATAATCTGTCAGCATTGTGCCTAATTTTTTAACTTCGCTATCCTGTGCCCATTCAGCAATCATTGATGTTGCAATAAAATACTCAGCTAAATAATCAGGAGAATCGAATTCACCCTGACCAATTGTAGTGGTAATTTTTGCCCATTCGAAAAGATATTCTTTGCTTTCATCAAAATTCTCTTTCGAACTTCTGCCATTGTACCACTCTGATCCCGGCAGGTTAGGCCATTGTTCTGTCGCCAATAATAAACACGCATAGTACATTGCCCAATGGTTTTCTGTGTCTCCCCGGGCTGGTGCATAGGTTTTCCAAACATTGCGCTCTGCAGCCTTAACTTTCGGTGACATTTTATCTTTGCCGATAATATATGCGCTGATATTTGGGAACATCCAGAACATGGCTCCTTTTGGATTTTTCAACAACTGCAAGAACAATTTATCTGCCAACGCAGTATTTTTATTCGAATAATAACGGGCAATGATTGTATTATAACTAACACGAGTTGATGTGTCATAAGTTGTTACAAAGCATTGCACTCGTTTATCAAAAGCTTTCAAATAATCGTCGCGAGTTACTTCCTGGGCGAACAAATTTAAATGAATCAGCGCCGCACATAATAAAATCCAAATGATAATTTTTAGTTTCATCTTATTCCTCTATAATTTTAATTTCACTAACAAAACCATTTTTAATTCCAATATACTGCCAGGATTTTCCGGCATCTTCGGATACATAAACGCCATTCCCCATTGTTCCGGCGTAAACAAGATTACTATTTCCCGGTGTTACAGCAATTGCATGAATATCTAAATTATCCAAACCCTTAAAAGTATGTTTCCATTTTTTACCACCATCCACTGATTTATAAACTCCGGTTTGGAATCCACCAGCGTAAATAATTTCCGGATCATTCGGATCAAAAATAATTGTGTAAAATGCTGCGTGCATTACACCGGTATCCCGTTTTGCCCAGACCTTTCCGCCATCGGTTGAAAAATAAATTCCATTATTATCGGTCCCCACAGCAAAAACATCAGGATTGGTTGGATGCTGTACTATAATTCTAATATTTCGGATGCTGAGGTTTGACCTTTCCCATGACTCACCTGCATTCTCACTGATGTACACACCATCTTCAGTTGAAATCAGCAGACGATTTAAGTTTGCCGCATCGATTACTATTGAACTCACAAATTGAGCGTCAATTGATTCCAATCCATCATTGTGTTTGGTCCAGTGCTTACCGCCATCTATGGTTTTATAAAAGCCATAAGGCGAACTGGCATATATTAAATCCGGATTTTGCTGATTGATTTTAATATTATTCACTTCGGTCATCCGCCAGTCCGTGGTTACTTTCCATGTTTTACCAAAATCAAATGATTGATGAACTCCGGTATGGGTTGCCATCACCATAATTTTTCCTTTTGAGGCGAGATGCACATCCAGGCTATAAATTCGGTTATTGGGTCGTCCCAAATAATTCCAGTTGGAATCTACAGCAGCTGGCTGATAAAATAAAGCGGAAAGTGGAATCGCCATTCCGGTATGGGCATAACTGGTAGATAATGTTACCACATAAACTGTGGGTTCCTTTGAAAATCCTGTGAGCGTTTGCAAAAGCAAAAGAATTAATGCTATGCCAACGCCTTTAAAACATCGTTTCATAATATTACCTTTCTTGGATTCAAGTTTCTATTGCGCCATTAAATCTTTCATATATTTTTTATACTGGGGAAACGCAATTTCAGGTCCCGGAATTTCCGGATGCCATCTTTTTTCCCATTCTAAAGAGAGATAACCATCGTATCCACCATCTTTTAAAACATCAAATATTTCCCGGTGCGGAAGAATTCCATCGCCCATTAAACAAGGCAGGAACCCATGCTCTGAATTTTCATCAACATAAGCATCTTTCCAATGAGTATGATAAACCCATTTGCCCATTTCTTGCCACGATTTTTCCGGCTCCTCGCCAATGAACATGAATGGATGATTTACATCCCATAAAATTCCGACTTTTTCTGAATTTACTATTTTCATCAGTTTCCTGAAATTTTCACCTTTCATCCAATCGTCATGGGTTTCAACCACAATCTTAATGTTTGAATTTTCAATAATTCTGGTCATTTTTTCGAGATTATTTGCCGCGTCAGCAATCGCTTCATCCCACGACATTCCACCAATTTTTCCACCAAAAATTCTAATATTAGTTGTTTGAAAAGTATCGCATAAGTCAGCATATCGTTTAATCTCGTCCAGCGACTCGATACTAATTGCCGAACCTGAATTACTCATCATTACTGAACTGGAAAAACAGGCAATTTCAATTCCAGCATTTTCAAGTTTAACTACAGTCTCTTTTGCTCTGGTTGAAAATTCAGGCAATCGGGTGATATCCAATTCTTTTAATATTCCTCTTAACTCAATACCATTAAATCCAATTTTTGCTGCCTGATTAATTACCGTATCCAAATCCCAATCAGGGCAGCCTAATGTTGAAAAAGCTAATTTCATTTTATTTTTCCTTCTAAAGAATTGATTTGATCTTCTTTACAGCATCATTAAAAACATTGAGCGTAGTATCAATATCTTCATCCGTAAGAGTGGCAATTATACACAACGAAAATTCAGTTCCATATTTCCTGACCAGAATGCCATTTTCTGTACACGATTTAATAAACTCAACAGCAGCGAGATCCTTTTTATTCTCGGGCTGAACATTGATCTCAAATTTAATTGCCGGGGTGAGATCAAACACATTGATATCAATATTATAGATTTCGGAAATTTCTATTAATCCATTATATAATTTACTTGAGATACTATATAAGCGCTCAATAATTTTTTCTTCTTCTATTATTTTAATGGTCTCAAGAGAAGCAGCAATAGAAAGCGCTTCACTCGCAAAAGTAGAACTTATCCAACTGTCTTTTAAAGGAGCCATTAATTCTTTTTTTCCAACAAGTACTGAAATTGGCATTCCATTAGCCATGCTTTTTCCAAATGCTGATAAATCAGGAACCACTCCGTACTTTTCCTGAGCGCCTCCCATTGCCCATCTGAACCCGGTAATAATCTCATCAAAAACAAGAATTATGCTGTTATCATCTGCAAGTTTTCTTATTTTTTGAAGAAAATTATCTTTAGGGTGAATACCATATTCAGAAGGAGTTAAAATAATACTGGCTATTTTACCAGTATTTTCGTTTACAAGCCTTTCAAGTGTCTGATAGTCATTATAAGGAAAATCATAAATCAAATTTTTATAACATTCCGGGATGCCTTTAACTCCCATCTTTACAGCCCACCAATCATGCCAGCCATGGTAACCACTGCTTAAAACGATCTCCTTGCCTGTTTGAAGTCTCGCAGCCCTGATGGCAGCAGCAGTTGCTTCGGCGCCGGTTTTCAAAATTTTTACCATCTCGGCACATGGTATTTTTTCAATCAACAATTCACTAAGCGCTACTTCATTTGCGCACGGTAGCGAAAACAAAATGCCTTTTTTAAGTTGTTCCTTAATTTTATCATTTATTCTTTTGATATTGTATCCAATATTTATTGGAGCCAGTGCGGCAATATAATCAACATATTCATTGCCATCAATGTCCCAAACATGAGCGCCTTCTCCCCTTTCGATGTATGCAGGGAAATGTTCTTTATCAAACAGAATATCGACTCTTTTGCTATTGGTGTTTGTCCCACCGGGTATGATCTCATTGGCACGCGAATTGAGCTTTTTTGATTTTTCAAGATTCATGATTAAATACCTTTCCTAATAAAAATATTTTAGCAACTATTCACAGCGGAGAAAAAAACTGTAACCGATCATAGGGAGTTAATAACCATTCATTTCTAAAACCGCTGAAGCGATTTAGCATTCTTTTTTTAACTTTTTTATCACCACAATAAATTGTGGTGTTGCTACAAAAAATCTCTTGAACAAACACCATGATTTATCATCGTGTTCCCGGATTACACGGCAGACCATGAAAACTGTTTCAACAGTTTTAGATATATTTAAATACTCTGTGATCGGTTACAAAAAACTTATTATTACACTAAATATTACATTCATTTGTTCAGACTATTAACTCATCTTGATTGACAATTCCGGTATAATTGCTTTTGTAGAAACGCTCACTTCAATGTTGCGTCCCTTTATTTTTGCATTTATGAGCCAATTATCTTTTTGCTCTTCAATTTTAATAACTGGCTTTATCTCCTGATTCTTTATCGCTGCCATTGCTGTAATAAAATTAATATTACTGGCGAATTTTTTAGCTGTTATATCCAGATAAGGAAATACACCATGCACTTTCGGAACAGGGAAATTACTTTTTGACAGTTCAACTTCATGTCCACTTGCACAAATTCCAACCAAATTTGCCAAAGGACGCTTAAATTCAAATTGTTTGCCGGTGATTTTAATCTCCCCTTTATTATCTTCATTGTCAATGTACCACCTTGCTGCAAATTTCGCTGGACTTTTCTTTGTTCGTAAACTATCAATAACAATGACAAATTTTAATTCAGGAATTGTTAAAAAAGTCCTTGTAACATTCTTTACATTATCGTTCACTAATTGATACGCCTGTGTAGCATCGCTGGAGACAATAGCATAATCATCTGTTACCTGTTCTTTAACTACCTTTGCTTCCGCTAAAGAAGCATTGGTTCCTTCCATTCCATCGTGATATTGATGTCCTTTTCCATCTATTAAAACACAGTTATGAGCCGGAGAAGTGCGCAATGCCCAGGCTTTATGCAAATGACTGTAAGGCGGATGCCAATGATCAACGAGTAAATTTTCAGAGTAACATTTCAAAATTAAGCTGTTGCGATCGGCATTCTCATGATTAGCAGGCGGACCGCTGCGCAATGCAACGACAAAATCTTCCGCATCAAACCCAGCACTTGCAACAACCCACCCAATATCAAAATGTCTGTAAAACCATTTCTTCTGAGGTCTCTTCTCCTCAATCTTGGGATCATACCAAATGACCGACAATATTTTATGATTCTGTTGGTGATGAATTGCTGCATACTGTGATAAACCATCGTTATATTTTTTAGCAATCCAGAAACCGATGTTTGAACTAAATCCATGCCCGCCATCGCCAAAATTGACATGACCTTCAGGATGATTTGATGAAGGCATCCGCGTCATTAAAAAGAAATCCATGACACCTTGCCAATTGACTGCTTTTGACCAGTCTTTCCTGGTTTGCCGTTGCAAGACTTCAAGGAACAGGATAAGTTCATCACTGGTATATCTGCAATAGCCAGTGCCTTCAGGATAACTGCCATCTGGCTCAAATAAATCAACAAAAGCATTATAACTTTTTTCCACTATATCCATCCACCTATTATAACGAGAATCACGCCCCTTCAAAAACAGGGCGCCAATTCCCAAGGCGCTTATAGGAACAGATCTTAAATTTGTACGTGATAAAATTTTGGGCCAATTCCGCATATCTCGCTCTTCATAAAAACTGCTCTCAGGATCAAAACCCCAACCCACGACCTGATCCTGATGAAGCATCCCATATAAACTTCGATAGCATGGCTCACATCCTTTTTCGCCAAGCTGAGTAAAAATATCTTCTTTTTGCGAATCAGAAAGCAAATCTTTTATCCAGCCATAAGTTAATACAATAGTTTTAGCAGTCAGCGATGCTCGTTGAATACCAAGCACATCTTTTCCTGCTTCAACAAAATAGTCCCATTTCTTAAACTTCAATATTGTTTGAACTGCCAGCTTAGCCATTTCTCCCCGTGTTTCATCTCCGGTCATTAAATAGACAAATGCTTCCCGCTCTAATATTTTATCTACTCGGGCAATATGCCGAATCTGATTATTATATTCAACTCCAGTTTCAAGAAATCTCCTGTCTTCTTTTAAATCGGCATTTTGCATTTCGTTCCAAAAGGATTCAAACATTGGCAGCTGCAGGCGTCTTTTTAATTCAGGGATATCTGAAGCATCGAAAAGAAAATTAATTCTATCAATTGACTTATTATCAAACGCCGAGCAAAAAGGATTCACCAACAAAAAACCAGTAGATACGCTTGCAGCTTTAAGAAAATCTCTTCGTGAAAACATAATATTTTTCTCCTTTTGTAATTTGATATTTCTGCTTTTATTTTATTATCAATACAAACTGATTATTAAAATATCACCACAAATTTCGGCAAAACGATTATGGCCAACACGCTGCTGTGAATTAGCGTTAACCTAACAAATTTATCATAACAATTTGGTTAATTTGCCACAGAGATTATTATACTCTTTAGAGTACACCGAGAACACAGAGACATTAATTAGAAATTTAAAAAAAATATTGATAATTTACAGAAAACAATTTGCACAAAATTGGTGAAATAATTATTTTATAAAAAAACTCTGTGACTCTGAGTCTCTGTGGCATAATATCTTATTAGGTTGACCTCAATTCGCTGCTGCGTGATGCCTTTCTATTTAATCCTGAATACTTACAGAAAACAATTAATTTCAAAGTCAGGAACTACTTTTCCTGATATATTTTGACAAAACCATAGCCAACCCAATTAGCATTAGTAATCCGCTAAATGCAATATTCACTTCAATGTTTGTCCTGGCAGATGGTATTAACAAAATGATACAAGAGACGAGCGAAATGATTATTGTAACACCACCCACAATCGGGAATACGTTTACTTCTTTCGCGCCCCCGGAGAGTACTTCTTTTTCAACATCTATCGGCGTATCCATTTTTTCGAAGAACTCTTTAACAGTATCCTGATTTGATAATAAATCTTTTGCATAAATTTTAGTGAATTGATGAGATATTACAGAAAAGCTGATAGCGCTTATTAGCACCCAGAAAAATGAAGACGACAAAATCGCTAATATATCAGCGTCCAATATTTCATTGATTGTTCCAAATGCAAAATTTGCATTCGAGTTTAATGTCATAAAACAAAACCATAAGACAACGCCGAATCCGATATTTACGAACAAAGCGCGGGCTCGATTTTTAATATACAATTTTCCTAACGGATATGATAAAAATACAAATAAAAGTGTGACAATAACTGTAATAATATATTGAGGTCCTATTGAAAATTTTAAAGCAAATCTTGCCACCGATGCCATTAACGTTCCTGCAATAACAGAAGATATCGCTGACCATCTGGACATTTTTCTATACATTATCCCCAGCAGCAAAGGGATTGCCACAGGTATTCCGGTCAAACCAAAAATAATATTAGAAATCGTAAAAATACCATATGAGCTGTGAATGATTGCCAATGCCAAAGCAATGGTTATAAAACAAATCACAATGATGGCCATTCTGCCGACAAACAAAACTTGCTTTTCCGATGCTTTTGGTTTGAATAATGTTTTATAAACATCAATGGAAACTATTGAAGACAGTGCATTCCAGGCGCTATCCATTGCTGACATTGAAGCAGCCATCATTGCAGACAGGAACACACCAACCAATCCTGCCGGCATGTATTTCATTACTACAGCTATATATATATTTTCATCTGCTTTGGTGATGTTTGAAAAATACTCCAGCATACTGATATCAGGCCAAAGTACCTTACCGATCAATGGCGGTAAACCAAAAAATATTGGTCCTAATAGAAGAAGACCAAACGTTAGCCAGCCAACTTTATTGGCTGATTTTTCATCTTTTACACTGTAGAATCGTTGAGCATTCCCCCCCGTTACATAGCTGAAAGTAAACGCAAATGGGATTCCAATAAGATACCAATAATCATAAAGCGTATTGCCGCGTACCATGTGATTTAATTTTAGCGCAGGTATTTTATGTAAAAACTCACTGACTGATCCCAGTTCTGTTGAAAAAAATGCTGTTGGGATCAACACTAAAATGACCGTAAATAAAATTAGAAACTGTATGACATCCGTAATACAAACGGCCCAAAATCCCCCTGAAAAAGTATAAAAAAGGATAATGATTCCCGTAACAATAATCATAATATCAATAGCCATCATGGAATTTGGGAAAAGTGTTGGCGCACAAATTTTGCCAAGAGATGCCAAATGATGCGCCGGCCAATACATCGAAGACAATATTAACACAATAGTAAAAAACAGATGAGTCGATTTGTTAAAACGAGTTTGCACATATTCAACTGGTGTCATTACCCTGGTCCGTCGCCACTTTCTTGCTGATAACCGAAATCCCACAAAAAATGAAACTGGCCAGGTAGCCAAATACAAAATACCGTACCAGCCTGTATTATAAGTAAAACTTGCAGCGCCTGTAAAAGTCCAGGCTGAAAAAAGTGTCATGTATAATGAAAGACCGGCAACCCACCAAGGAATTAGGTTTCCGCCAACAAAAAAATCTTTTCCACCTTTCATAAAACGAGAGAAGTAGAAGCCTATTGCCAACATGAGAACAAGATAAATTCCAATAACGATATAATCAATAACCGGTAGTCCGAAATTCATTAACATTATCCTTAATTTAATAGTTTAAATATTCTTTATTTTCAAATCCTGATCCTTCTGGCAAACGCCACATATAATTTGGATCAATAAATGGCAAATCATCTTTATGCTTTTCCATTAACACTATCTTCTTTTGAATAAGTTCGCCCAGATTTTCACCGTACATAAACCATGTTTCGCCGGGAGCATGAATCGGGATAAAATCCACGTTTGTTCGCAGCAACAATTTTAGGAGATCTTTAGCATTTTGAAGTTCATTGTCCATCATTTCCCGAACCATTTTCAGTCTTTTATTTTTTTCTGATTCGGTATTAGCATTTAAATATCCATGTACACCGGCAACCCAGGCACCGGTATTTCGAAGCGTTCTAAAATAACATTTCGCTGCCAATAATCGATCCCGAAGATCAATAAAAACCAGATTCGCTTGACTGGTTTCAGGAATTTCCTCTATCGTTTTTTCGGCTAAAGAAATTGCTTTTTCTAATGGCTGCCATACTTTGCTGTCACACTGCTTTACAATTTGATCTCCTTTTTCGACAGATATTAATTCCCATAAACAATCAGCGCCTAAATCCACGTTATGAGGATTATTAAAAATTGACATGGTAAATTTTTGATAATATTCCCTTTCTGATTCAGGAATCTTATCAATATCCGGCACATAGGGTCGTACCCAAAGGCGATACATTTCAAATGCCCAGGAAGTACCATACAAAGGTACATCCGGGAAGTTGTTAGCTGCTTCATTTGAATATTTCCAAATATCGATGATTTTTGAACTATATTCCTCATCCACAAAACGTTTCGCGACTTTTCCAATTATGTTATCGATTTTGCAATTGGGATTAAGCTGAACAGCTTTTACCACTTCCCGATTAATGTCCCAAGGTGCAAGCGATGGCGGATCCACTCTTACTGTAACTCTATCAAGTCCGTTGTTAAACAATTTTTTCAATCGTTCATGTGTCGACCAAGGAGAAGGTATGCCCAGCAGATAGCAAGCTTTAGCTGATGCACCGGTAAAAAGATAAGATCCTCTTTTTAAAAGTTCTTGCTCCTTTTGCCATTTGATTGGATCGTTTTTATCATTTAATGACATCTCCAAATCAATGCCATTACTCATACCTTTCAAAATAATATCTTCTTCTTCGGGAATGGCTCGCAGACCAGCGATTAAGCGAAAGTTTGGATTAATCTCTTTGCCCACATCTCTAAGCAAATGATAATATCGCACGACATTTTCAGATGCTGCTTGAGCGAACGCTTTGTTGGAATTCCATTCTCGGGCTATGTAAGGACCACCATTTCTTCCCGGATAAAGTCGCATTGTATGCTCAAAACCCGAGCCACTATCATTCAGAAAAGTACTAACAAAGGCAATTTCGGGAATTTTTTTCATTATTTTTCTCAACATTTCCGCATAATGCCATCTTACAACCGGATGACCTAAACTAAGTGTATAGCGTGGACGAAATGATCGAAATGGGTGATCGACTCGTTGCGCCGCGCAGATAAGGATATCTTTGTAACAAGGACTCTGGAACTGTCCTTGGATTACAAATATATAGTCCGGGATTTAATCCGTATTTCAAAGCTAATCGTGCTTGTTTTTCAAGAAACGTAAAGTTAGCTACCAGATATTCTGGAGGATAAGTACCTTTGTTAAGTTTCGTTTCAACAAATTGATCCAGGTCCGGTGCGCTATTATAAAACCTGTAATATATCTCCCCCGGCGTATTCATTTCAATGGGAAATGTTGTAGAGAGCGCATTGACCACAACATGAGAGCACCCCCATTCGCGCCAACTCTTTGATCGAAGTTTCAGGATCATAATTACGAGTGTATCTTGTTTTCATCCCATAAAATCCATCTTCGCCACGGAGCCAACAAAAACTTGTCTTTAATAATTTTCCATTCTCAAATTGATCTACTGGTTGATTTAGCCAATCTTCTTTTATCTGACAAAACAAGGCGTACAAAAGATGGGATTTTGAAGCGATAATCTCACCATCTCCGGATGAGTTCAAACGGAAAAACATCCAGTCTTTTTTTAAATCAACAGAAGATGGGCAATTAATAAAATTTTCATCCGAAATTGCAACTCGAATTATTCCTTTTTGATTGGAGAACGAAGCATCTTTAGCTGCTATTATTGTTGCATTTTGTGTTAAAGTCGCCCTAAATTCTTTGGCAACTGTTTCATTTACTGCTTTCCCGTAATTTGGGTAAGCCACGATTGTTGTGTTTTTCAACGCATCTTTTACGGTTATAGTTGATTGTGAAAATATTTGAGCAGTGAACATAAACAAAATCAATACTGAATATATATTCGATCTATACATAATAATCTCCATGTTATGCAATTATTTTTTCAATATAACTTTATCTTCCCAAGCTACCCATTTCGGAATACCAAAACGCATGTAACTTCCGTCATCTTGCTCATGAACCATACGTTGAGCCTGAAATACTGTCTGTTCATCGTAAATTATTTTACTTGCCTTAAAAAATGAATAGAAAAGCTCTTTATCTTTTTTCTTGATATAACAATAACTGGCATCAGTGATCAGATTTCCGTATTCTGCTCTCCCTGATTCAAAGTTATATCGAGGGCGAATATTTTCTTTCAAATATTCTGCCTCCAAATCCAACATTGCGTTAAACTGAACGAATCCATCTGTTGTAGCAAGTTTCAAACCGTACCCATTTTCATTATGGTAAATTTTTATTTTTGACAATTCAGCAACTATTTTTTTCGGATCTTTGCCTTTTTCATGTGGAATAAGCAAAGTAGTGAAAACCAAAACATCACCTTTTTTAAAGCTGTCGGCTTTTGCATTGTAGATAGCCCACTCTGTTTGAACATTATTTCGTAGCTGTTCAGCACCGCATCGAAAAAATTTCCCCTCAGGAAAATATATGAGTAATCGAATATCTTCTTTGTTTTTTTCCCCTGCATAATATGGAGAGAGATTAGGCATCGCGGCAATTGTGTTGTAATAAGTATCATACCAAATCGGATTTTCCGGATCGAAATCTGAAATATATTGAGTATAAAAAAGATTTGCCAGGGTGAGGTCATTATCCTCCAAAATCTTTACAATATCAAATATAATGAACCATTGCCGTCTTTTATCATAATTGATAAGTCTGTCCCATTGATATCCCATTTTATCATACGTCAATCGCGTCCTGCTAATATCAACATCTTTGAATCGCCGAAAATGCATTAGTTTTGTATTGACGAATTTATACCTGCCGCCATCGAGAAGAAATGGTAACAGTCTCCAATTTGCATCAGCCAATCCCTCCCGAACAACTAATTTATTGTGGAATACATCCGCCCTGTATTGACCATCGGGGCTGGTTGATGAAGTCTCTCTATAATTTGATTCGTAGAGCAGAATAGAACCATTTTTCATTAACACACCAATTGCATTCTCATCAGCGTGTCCATGGTGATTTTTTTCAGCTTCCACATTGATGGAGTTGATAAGGTGTTCCTTTCCATCAATCCCAAAAGGAGCATCATCCATGTAATTTAAAAAGAGATAGGTGGCGTTTCGGTCCCACCCGCTGCGAAATACCACTTTCTTTCCCACGTAGTCTTCCAGAACCAATCGGCTCTTGTCGGTCGGTATTTCTTCTTCAATAGAATCATCAGCCCAGAGATACGCTTCAACGAATTCTGCGTCCTCTTCGTGACCTAATTCTTTTACATGCGCTTCGTAAAGGCGATGCGCTGCCCATTTCATCTTTCCATCACGATACATGGTTGCACCTTTTTCCAAAACCGAAATCATCCATGTCCAAGTATACCCTCTGCCATAGCGACCATCGCCAAATTCAACAATTTGGCCGCCAGGAGTCATTAATTGAACTAAATAGTCAAAGTAATATTTAGTCATTGGCATTTCGTAAAATTATTTTTCATTTCCGGCCAACTCAGCATATTGAATTAACGGTTTATTCCATGCCGGAATGTAGATTTGTGAATCTTCAATTGACCACAAACCCCAACTTGCAGAAATATTAATATCCAGCTTCTGTTGCCACCGATTAAAATCCGGATGTTTGGGAAAATATTTCATAGCTGCTGCCAGGTTATTCACTAAACTTTGAGTTGCATGATTCATGGCGCCCCATTCGACCCAATAAAGGACAGCACGTTCTGCACTTTCCAGAATCTGCTTCTCGATTATTTCCAAATCTGCTTTCGATAAAATACCACTGTCCTGAATTTCCTCAATTGCTCTTACTGTATAGTAAGCATCACCATAGCTCTGATTCAACAAAATTGTTCGTGCGTGTTCAGCATATTTTTTATCTCCCATTATTTTGTAAAGAAAGGCCGGCATGCGAACAAGGTGGCGTCCAGCTTTGGGGGGATCAGAATCCCGTGTTGCAGGATCGCTATTTTGCCATTTTTCCAGTAATGAATTATAGCTTTGCCATAATTCAGCTTCCTTTTCTTTAATCGTTTGGAGGTATTCTGCTTTTGTAACACCTGTTTGTGAATAAATAGTTGGTATGAATAAAAGCAGATAAATCAATAAGAAAACATTTTGAATTTTCATTGTGAATCTCCTTTATAATTGTGAATTCATAGGTTGCATACCAGATACCGGACACTTTTTCATTTATTCCATTTTAATGTCCGCGAGCAAGAATTAAGATGAAATTTAAACTAATAGTATTTTAATATTTTCCATATTTTTTACAAGCCTTAAAATAAGCAATTATATTTTCTTTTGGCGTCCCGTCTCTAAAGCTATCAGAACTGCCTATAATGAAACCACCACCAGGCTTTGCAATTTCCATGACATCTTTAATGGTTTTATCAATTAGTTCCGGATTGCCAAATTTTACAACATAGATCAAATCAATATAACCTTTTATTGTCGTTTTGACACCAATCTTTTCCTTTGCTAATACCAAATCAAAATCACCAACCGGAGGTGGTGTGCATGTCTCCAGCACGTCAACTCCAGCATCAGAAATCATTTCCATACTTGCATTTAAATTACCATCATCATAATAATCATAATATGCATTGTACTGGTGCGTTATATTCACATGATCCCTTATTTGAGGCAGAAAAACCTCCCTAAAAATACTTGGGGACCAGCCAGAAGAAAGCGAACTAAAATACCAACCTCCAAAAATGAATTCAACGCCGCCTTCCATTGCCGCTTTAATCTGCGCCAATGATCGTTGATGAAAAATACCGAGTAAATCATTAAAAAAGTTACGGTTATCATAGTAATCCACCATTAAATCCTGCATATCGAGAGCATAGCCAGCATTGTGGTCCAATGCACTTCTGACCAATACCATTACAACACCGCGATTTTCCACTATTTTTTTATGGTGATGATAAAAATCAAAATTTGTATTTATTTTGGGCAAAACATAATGCAGCGCATCCAAATCATCCGGACATTTGATTAAATGTTCGGTTTTGATTGGATTCGGAAACACGCCATACTCCCTGCCACTTGGTGGAATTTTTGTACGATCTTTCAAAGTTCCTGCCGGTGTGTGGAATGTTCGTTCAACAAGCAGTATGTCTTCCTGGGTATATTTTTTCTGAACCACCTTGACGTCTGGTAGATCGTATTCATCAGGATAAGAATCCAAATAATTGGGTTGACTATCATAATCAATGTACATGAAATCCACATCCGGCAATTTTCTTATATTAGTAGCAAGATCATCAATCCCATACTCTGATTGAAACCAGGCATGAAGACGCGGTGAAACGGGAACGCGGTCCGGTTCTTCATGATTAATGGTTGCAATTATACGTTCTCGTCCTGTCATTTTTGGTTTCATTCCCTTTATTCGATGGCAGTATTGAATTTAAAGTTAGCTTATTAAATAACACCTATATTAATTTGAATTGTCAGCTTAATATAAACAGAATAATTTCAGAACCATTATTTTATTTCTAATTCATCCTCCCAATAGCGCCATTTGGCTCTACCGTTCCTCAAACCTGCGCCATCCGGTTGTAATCCAAAAGAAATTTCCATGCTTTTATGTAATGTATGATTTTTGTATTCGACTTTTATCATGTTGGAACATGCCCAGTGTACTTTTTTCCCGACTACTTTTCCGTACAGAAAATTTCCATCCGTTTGAAAATGTCCGTATGTTACTTTTCCCAATTCATAGCTGTACCGGGGACGGAAATTCTGCTGACGATAATCCATCTGCAAATCGCCTTTTACGCCGAATATTTCAGTTGATTTTCCATTGGTGTATTTAATCCCAACCGCTGATGGAAATTTATCTGTCTCTATTACAGTGAATCTTTTAACCAGTTCTTCAACCGGAACTGATTTTTTATGCGGGAAAAGTACAGTAACAAATATTTCCATATCACCGGGATAATAAGCAGCAGAGATCGTTTCAAACATTGTGATTTCATCCTGCCAGTGTCGCTTTAAAGGGAAGGTTCCATAAGTTCGGGCAGGTTCTTTTACTGGAAAATAGATCAACAACCTATTTTCATTTTTATTCGCTGCATATTTACCAATTGAATCTATTTCTGTATCGAACCATTGATCGCCCTGCGTTAAAACATGGCGTGTGTGCCAGAGATTGGAATGGGTGAAAAAATCTTTTCGTAATGTTTTAATGGCATCCACTACAATAAAAAACTGATCTGGTTTGTGATAGATGACTGTCCGATCCCATTGATATCCCATTTCTCTGTCTTCCAATCGGGTGCGGGAATAATCAACATCATCAAACGTCAAAAAATTTATGAGCTGAGTTTCCACCGGTCGATATGCGCCGGAATTTCGAATAAACTCCCACAACGATTGTTCTTTGCGTTCACCCTCCAATTGAATCCAGCGTTGATTTTTCCGGGTAACGATGCGGTTATGAAAATAATCAGCCCGAAACCTGCCATACTCACCGCTGGGTAATTTATCCCGGTATCCTGCGTCGTGCAGTAGAATGGATCCATCGTAAAATAACGAACAGATCGAATTTTCATCAGAATGCCCGTGGTGAACTTTTTCTTCTTCGGCTGTAATGGTTGTTCGTAAAAATTCTCTTCCGGCAAAAGCGCCGTCACCTTCATCACGATAATTCAAAAGTAAGAAAGTACTCGATGGATCAAATCCGTTCCGAAAGACTACCTTTTTACCGACAATATCCTCCATCACTAATCGGCTGCCTGATAATGGTTGTTCAGGCTTAATTGTTTCATCCATCCATTTGTACGCATCAACAAAAGTTAACGCCACATAAGCGCTGGTCAATTTATAACCATATCCCCTGATTTTATTCCAAATCCGGTTAACCATCCATTTATACATCGGCTCCTGGTAAACAGCAGCACCTTTTTCATAAATTGGAATAAAACGATACCAATCCGAAGGCCAGCGGGCATCACCAAAATCAGCGATGAGTCCGGCGGGAGTTGTTAAATTAACAAAATAATCAAAATAGTAACGCGGGATTGCTGACCGGTAAAAATATTTATCACCAGTTGCATCAACCATGCGCATTAATGAAAGCAGCCAGACCGGGTGGTATCCAGCCGCGTCTTCTTCTTCCCAACGCTGATAACTGTCACTGCTTAACGCCTGAGCCATTCGCTCCCACTTTTTCTTATCAGGATGTTTCGGCAAAGCCAGCACAGCATAAAAAAATGTTTCAGAACGAAGTATTGCCCGGTTCATTGGACCCCACTCAGGATAATTCATCAGAAAATTGGCACAGTCGGCAACCCCTTTTTCAATGATCTTTCGATCTTTCTTTGATATGGATTTACAGTTTTTTATATACAAATACGCTTTGGGATAAGAATACATGCTAAAAAAGTTGGAAATTGGCGGCAATCCTTTTGCATATTCAACCCGGTCTTGATAATATTCTTTGGGGAATATTTTCTTCAATTCCTCATACATCAGCAGCATTTCCACTGCTTTTCGCGCATATTTCTTATCACCAGTTTGCTGATACTTAAAGCCAAGCAACTCCGCAAATGTTGCCGGATAACTGGTTGTGGAATATCCAAACAGGTTACTCTCCTTGATATTGGATTTCCATTTATTGATAATGTTATAACATTCTTTCATATTATAATCAACGGCTTTATCAATCATTTTAATATAATCCGTTTTCTTAACCTCGGAGAAAACTGGAATTGATAACATGAAAAATACGATACATAAAAGTATTATGAGTTTGTTAATTTTGCGTGGCATTCATGCCTCCTGAAAATTAATTATTTATTTCTTTTATTAATGGTGAATTATTTAGTGATTAATTTATACTATTATTCCAAATAACTTTGTGTTTTTGACACAAATTTTTAACTGGACTTTATTCCGTGTAAATCCGTTCAATCCGTGTCATCCGTGTTCAATGGGGGGAGGAGAATGCACCTTTGAGCCTCTATTCAAAGTCATTCTTAATTATCTCAAATTCCGGTAATGTATTTTGATCGAATACACGTAGTTTTAATTCAGAACCATTTTTTTTAACTGTCAACGTCCACCAATTATTTTTATTTTCGATCTTAATATTTGGTTCTTTTTCAGTTTTCTGAAGCGGTGTTGCTACAAGGATTAAAAATTGTTCTTTGGTTTTTTGAACAGTTTTAATTTCAATAAATGGAAAAATCTTTTTCGATTCAGGCAATGGCAGCGCGGAATAAATATTTTTTACTCCCGGTGAACCAGCACAAACGCCATAAAATTTCGCATTCGGTCTTTTTATAATAAATGAATTTTTATCCACTGAACCGCTTCCATTTGAATCACTGTTTTCAATGTGCCAGCGTGCTGAAAAAATTGATGGTTCATTCTTTTTGATTAATTTATCCATCACGATCAAGCAAGGAATATCTGGAAACACAAGCGTTGTCCGGGTTACTGATTCCACATCAGGATTAATTAACGCATACGCTTGTGTCGCGTCGCTTGCCCAGAAATCGTAACCATTTCTTTGTCCGTAACGAACTATTTTAGCCGCTGCATCAGAGGCGTTGGTTCCTTCTTCTCCTTTGTGATATTGATGTCCCTGTCCGTCTATAAGTACTGTGTTGTGCGCAGGAGATGTTCGCAGCAGCCACTCCGGATTATTGCGATCATAAGTTGGATGTTTGTGATCCGCTAACAAAATTTCACCGTAGGCTTTCAGCAAAATGGAGTTGCGGTCTGCATGTTCATGATTAGTTGGAGGTCCGCTGCGCATGGCTAAAACCAAATCATCTAATTCATAACCGGAGCGTGTCACTATCCAGTCCAAATCCAGCTTTTTAAAATATCCATTTTTCCCGGGAGGTTCTGGCTTCACAGACGGATCATAATATAACAAAGAAAAAATATCCTGTTTGCCGGGATAGTTCAAAGCAATGTACTGTGACAGACCATCCCTTGACTTTCTTGCCACCCAAAAACCAATATCCGAATTTAAACTATTTCCGGCATCCCCAAAATTAACGCTGCCATGAGGTTCCAAATAATGCGGCATATACATTGCCAGATCATATTCCATCATTCCGACAAAATTAACTGCGTCAAACAATTCAATATTTAGTTTGCGTTTCACAACTTCCATTAAATACAGCAAATATTCTGTAGCATAATTACAGTAGGAAACACCTTCATCATAACTGCCATCTGTTTCGTAGAGATCAGCAATCCGGTTGAAACTGTCCAGCAGCATTTCAAGCCATTTTTCAGTTCTATTTTCTTTTCCCATCAATGTGAAAATACCCAGTGCGAATCCCCCGGAATTTACCATTCTGAAATTATTGTGTCCCAAAATTACAGGCCAGCGGCTCATATCTGGCACGTCATATTTTTTCTTAAATTCTGGTGTGAAATCCCACTTTTTTACTGTTTCGGGATGACGCATGCCATGCAAAGCGCGATAGATTGGCACACAACCTTTTTCCGTTATCTGACGCAATACTTCTTCCCGTTCTTGCGATGTTAATAAATCATAAAGCCAGTCATAACCCAGAGACATCCACGCTGTCAAGCGTCCAGCCCATAAGAAGCCGAGCGCATATTTATCATCTTCAACATACATGTCCCAGCGTTCTAATTCCAAATTTTTCAGCATTTCTTTTTTTGCCGCCTCACCGCGTTTTTGATCATCGGTAACGACATAAACAAACGCCTGTCGCATAAAATTTTTATCTTTAGTCGCATCGGATTCAAGTAAAGACTGCCAGAAATCTTTGAAAATGGGCAGCTTCGTGTTTTCTCGAATTCGAGGAAGATCGGCTTTTGAGAATAGCAAATTGACCGGAAATTCTTGATCTTTCTCTCCTGCAATTAAATCAACTGAGATAAAAATACAAATCAGAAAAGAAATCAAGAAAATCTGAATAATAGTTTTTTTCATGTTTTTTACCATTTCTAATTTTTCAAAGTTTTATTTTTTTAATATTACTTTTTTGATTAATCGTTTGGGTTAAAAAATGTTTTCACTTCACCAAATTCCATATTCAATTCATGTTTATCTGAAATATTACTATCACCAAGTTCCCCTAACGGTTTGGGAAATTCGACGCTTCTCTCACCCATTTCTGTGGCAATCAATGCGACTGCATCTTTTGTAGCATAAACAACATCCGCTTTCGAACTCCAAAGCTTTGCACCTGACGACTGCGCCAACCATCTCACAATTTCAACTGGCAACGGAGCTGCTCCTACATAGACAGAAAACCATCCATCAAATTCTTTTTTGGCGAAAGCGATCTCCCCATTATCTGTCCAATGACCAAGGGCATCTGCTTTTTTATCATCAACAACAAAACGTGGAAATTGATTTTTGATCACACCAAAATTTTTCTGAAAAAACAATTTATCATTTCTAATATCACTTTTTATTTTCATTGGTCCCGGCTCAGTCAGTATTTTGAAATGAAAGCCGGTTAATCTTTCCATCTGTTTCAAATCCAATTTTTCCGGGGTCACAAAGCCGGGTGCATAGTACCAGACAACTGTCGTTCCACTTCCTTTCAGAATCTCTCTCAACTGGTCGACCTCATCCGAAGTCAGATAATAAGAATTCGGTATAAATAATAATTTGTATCTTTTGCAATCACTTTTTTTTAAATCGGATCGAAAAAAATAATCCATCGGCGCACCAATACGCGAATAAGTTCGTAACTGACAGGCGAGAAACCAATGATTAATAAAATCGACGTAATAACAGCCAAGTCCTTTATAGGGCGCTGTTTTCGTCCAATGTTGCGTGACAAAAAAACTTTTGGTATCATAAACAGCAGCAATTTCAGCGACAGAACTAATATCCTGTAATTTTCGTTGTTCCCCCAATTGAGCAAATTTTTTTATTTCATTTATTATCAGTTGAGATGTGTACAATCCCGTTCCCCCTCGGGTAGGACCAAAATCATAAAACCAACCACCGTAACCAGCAGCAAACATCTTTGCCATGTCGCGTTGAATAATTCGTTTTGTACCTTCAACAGTTTCATGTCCCGACCCACCTTCGCTGTACAGCTTTTTCTCCAGGTAAGTACTTGGATCCAGTTCCACGATGTACAATTTTTTGTGGCGTTTGATCGATTCCAGTAAAATACGATCAGCGCCATCGCCGCCAACACCACGTGCCCGTCCTAGCCAATTTTCCGCATCATCGTAAATATCACTTGTCCATCGAGGTCGATCCGATCTGTTCGTATGAAGATAAGAATAGGGGCTGACAATATAATCAATATCCTTGCTTTTTAAAATTGGCTCAGAAGCCAAATTACCGATTTCCTGCATCATCACATTTTCAAGCACATACGTATAAAAAGCGCCGCACAATACTCTCCTGTCCGTTTTTTCTTTTACGATTTTTGCAAAATACAAAATCGCCTCCGCACAAACATCGTGAAATCGTCTGTAAAATTCAATCACGTCCTTTTCTTTATCCGGATCACGTAACAAACCAAAAGTTGTGTTCATCCTGGCTTCAGGTGTTGGAATGTCTCCCACTGCTTTTTTCATCGGGTTGCTGTAGTCGGGAAGATACCAGGGACCAAAATAGCCCCATTCACCGGTAAAACCAGTTGTTGGTTGATAACCAATCACCCGACTTTTTAAAGGTGAATTATTTATATATTCTAAGAATGACTGAACCATTTTTCCGGTATCTGCCAACCAGATTTCAGACGCCCAGGAAACTTCATAAACATCTTTGCCAATACCGTAAGGGAATCCATTTTCGCCGAGTGGAAGTTCCATATCAAAAAATTTTTCTTCAAACGGAAGACCATATTTTATGATTTCATCAGGATGGCTATCTTTCCACCACTTTGGTGTATTCAAATGCAATCTCAAAATGAAATATGCATCCGGATTCAAATATAATAATTTTGATAGTAATTTATCAAATAATAACCAATCATATTTTTCCGGACCGACCCAGCAGGCAGACATTCCCAAAAGGGGTGCCAAAAAATTTATCCCAGATTCTTTATAAGCTGTTGTGGTTTTCGTCATGGAGGTGCTCAACGCGAATAACGGGTAAACATCAGAACCATTCAGAGATAATCGTGGTCCGCCTCGTTCAGTTTTTATTTCCGCACAAGCTGATGGTTCATTCTTCAATTTCTCAAGATTAAATAATGGAATCGAATCATCTATTTCTGCTGCTCTGTTCATCACATTTAAATTTAAAGAAAATGGATTAAAGATCATTGTACTACCAGATAAACCGAAAAATTTTAGTACATTTCTACGGTTCATTCAAATACTCCTTATTTCGACAAAAATAAATGCCATAAAAGTATAATTAAAATCAAGACTGTGCAATAAAAATTTTCACTTCTCCAAATTCCGAATTGAGCACAAATTTCCTAAAATTCCTTCCATTTTCAATATCCATTAACGATTTGTGAAATTGAACTGTCCTTTTTCCGTTTGAAGTCGCCACAATCATGGCTGCATCCCTTGTTGCTCTGACAATATCCGGTTTTGAACTCCACAATTCAGCTCCAGATTTTTTCGCCAACCAGCGTAAAATTTTTACCGGCAATGGCGCAACTCCAACATAAACTGAATTCCAACCTTCGTTTTCTTTCCAGGCAAAGGCGATCTCTTTCCGGTCAAGCCAGTATCCCAGCGGGTTCATATTTTTGTTAATTACTGCAAACCGAGGAAATCGTTCTTTTTGTGTTCCGAATTTTAGAACAAACCTGTCAATTTCATCATCTATTCTTGCCTCGATTTTCATTGCTCCGGGTTCTTCAATTATCTTAAATTGAAAACCAGTCAACTTTTCCATCTGCTTCAAATTCAATTTTGAACGACTGACGAACGCCGGCGCATAATACCAGACTACTGTTGTTTTGCTATTTCTGAAAAGTTGTACTAAAAAATCGACTTCTTCATCATTCAAATAAAAAAGATTGACCATTAAAAACAACTTATATTTTTGAACATCCTCTGTTTTCAAATCAAATCGATAAAGAAAATCGACAGGTGCACCAATTCTGTGAATCGCCCGGGCTTGAGAATTTAAAAACCATTGCCCAAAATAATCCATTGAGTGCGCGCCTTTTTCATAAGGTTCTTCTGCCTTCCAATGTCGGGTAACGAAAAAACTTTTGGTTTCGTAAACTGCAGCAATTTCAGAAACTGAACTGATGTCTGAATTTTTCCTTTTTCTACCGATTGAATTTAAATTTTTAATGGCATCAATAATCGGCTGATCAGAGTACCAGCCCTGACCCTTGACAGCCCCGATGTCGCAAAGCCAACCTCCACTACCGGAAACGAACATCTGTCCCAAGTCGCGTTTCAATAATTTTATCGATCCTTCAAGTGTTTCACTACCCGAACCAGCATAGGCTACATCTTTTCCCTTATCAACATACGTAGCCGGATCCATTTCCACAAACGGAAGCTTACCATGACGTTTTACCGATTCAATCAAAATCCGGTAGCCGCCATCACCTGCAGACCCTCTCCCGCGACCGAGGTAATTTCCCGCCTGGTCAAAAACATCGGTTTCACCCTTTTTGCTACCCTTTACATTTGAGGATTGATATGTATATGGCGAAGCGATAAAATCAATATCCTTGCAATTCAATATCTTTTCCGGAGACAGGTGTCCACCTTCCTGCATCCAGACATTTTCCAGCAAATAGTTGTAAAAAACGCCACAAATCAATTTCCTGTTTGTTTCATCTTTGACGATTTTCGCGAAATATAAAATTGTATTTGCAATAAGATCATGAAATTTTTGATAGAATTCAATGACATCCATTTGTTTTTTGGGATCCCTGAATAAACCAAAGGATGTTTTTAGTCGTGATTTTGCATCTGGCACATAGCCCAACTTTTTCTTCATTGGTTCACTCAGGTCCGGCAGAAACATGGAATGGCTGTAATGCCATTCGCCGCCGGTAGTACCCAATCCGATATGATAACCGACAATTCTGCTTCGCAGCGGTGAATTCAAATAATATTTTAAAAAACTTTTCAGCATGTGTGCTGTATCTCGCTTCCACACATCCGATGCAAAGCTAACTTCTTTCGGATTATCTCTCCACCATCGCTGCCCGCCTTCACCGATTAATAGCTCAGGTGTGGGCTGGTTATATTTTTGATCAAACGGCAAGCAGGTTTTTATCAAATGATCAGGATGTCTGTCTTTCCACCATTCTGGAGCGTACAACAATAATCTCGGTAAAAAATAAGCCTGCGGATTTAATTGTAATAATTTTATTAAAAATTTTTCAAATTTTCGCCAGTCGCATTGACCTTCTCCGATCCAGCCATCACTGACCTGCAAAATAGGGTAAATAATATTTATTCCTGCCGCTTGGAAATCCGGAGTGTATTTTAAAAGTTTCCAGCTCCAGGCAAACAACGGGTACACCTCTTCTTCATTAATGAACAGACGCGGTCCGCCACGTTCAACTTTTATTTCTGATATTAGGGGTGGTTCATTTTTTAATTTTTCCAAAATATCTCGATCACTCAAATCAGTTCTGTTTTTACTTTTATTGGGAAAAACATCCTTAATCGGAGCGAAAGGTATTACAAATGACCCGCTCAATGAACCAAATATTTTTAATACTTCACGCCTGTTCATAAAATCACCTTATTGTGATTTTTGTATTTGCCGTATTTTTGCCTGGCATTTCTATTTTCAATAATTTTTTTTGCCACCTGAACAACTGGAATTGTCCAGATTGTGTCAGATTTTCGCTGCAGATATTTGAGCAACATCTCAAAATCATAACTCCCCACTGTTAGCCGTTGTCCGTCAATTTCGTGAAAAATGAGTATTACCCACTGATGTTGATATGTTAATTCTTCGACTAATCCGATCATCTCAAAACCGCTCATTCGATCAGTCGCTATTCCTGAAAAACAAGCCAGATCAACGACATCTGGATTGTTGCCAAAACCATATTCACCCCCAGATCTTCCGGCGAGAAAATTTTTCGCTACTACTGGAACATAGCTTTGTCTCGCTTCTCCTCTGCCAACATAAGTTGAATAGCAGGGATAAGCAAAAGTCCAATCTGTTTGATTTGGAGCGATCCAGTTCAAACGCTCCTGTGCTCCCATAATATCATTTTCAATATCTTGAAGCGTGCAATCTTCCAAATTACCGTTCGTGATTGACAAATTTTTGGGGCACAAATGGTTCAATGTATGATTTCCAATTTCATGCCCGTTTTCAGCAACCTGTTTCCAGAGCGCATATTTATCCTGCCAGTCCGCACCGTGGGGATGGATATAAAACGTCCCTTTCAATTCATACTTATCCATTAATGGAACCGCTTTTTGCAATTGGTTTTCCGTGCCGTCATCAAAAGTGAGTGATACAGCGCCGTAATATGGATTCCAATATTTTTCTATTTTTATGATCCTTTTATCAATATTTTATTCCGAACCTATCAATATGTAATACAGTCGCTAATATCAGTTGTGTTGTCAGCTTAACGTTTTCCAGATCAACATTTTCCGGCGCATCGTTTTTTGTGTGATACGACGGATCAGCAAACGGATAAGAACCAATATTCATTACTGCTGCATGTATTCCTGCATTGATGAACGAACCGTCATCGTCATTCGGTTTGTCTGACTTATATTTCGTTTGATCAAGACCAATTTTGTATTCTTCATTTATGATGGAAATCAGGTCTGCTATTTTTTCACCTTCCGGTTTCACATAACGAGTTACGTTCATCATTTTTCCATTGAGTTTGTCCTCAACTGATTTGCCACCGATACCATCAATGTTTAACACAGCAACAACTTTATAATTTGAATTTGCTATATTTTGTGCTGCCTGAACACTTGTCCAGGGCCAATGTTCTTCATTACAAAATAAAAACCAGATTGAGCAGCGTGATTTATAGTCTACTAAAATTCGCGCCATTTCGAGATTGGCAGCAACACCAACACCATTATCGTACGCACCCGGAGCAATCCCTAACCAGCTTTGCGTATCTTTGTGGGAGATAAGAATAATCAATTCTTCCGGATTTTGATTTCCCTTTTTTTGGGCGTAAAAATTAAAAGCATCATACCATTGTTCATTTGGCAACGGTTTCCTGAATCCATGTTTAACTGAAGCATCAGGTTGAAATACCTGAATCGAAACCGATTCCTTCTCAATATTATAGCCGTAAAATTGAAGTTTTTGTTCGATAAAATCATCCGCTTCATATAATGTGTTTTTCTTACGCCCCGGAAGCGTTACGTTCATACAGCGTGTAGGAATCGGATCTCTCGCAAGATAAAAAAGGACATCAATTAATTTTTGTTTCTCTACCTTTTTAATATTTAAAAATATTTCATTCATTGTTTTATTCAATTAGTCTTTTGTAAAACATCGATCAATTATCTGGCGCATATTCTTTCCCAAAACATTCCGTTTATCCTTTTCAGAAATATCAGCATAAGCCACCCAACCAAATTGGGGAATCGGATCACGCATTGCAGAATCTGAACCATAAATCACTCTTTCCGAGCCAACTTCTCTAACCATATATTCAATAATACCATTGGAAACTGCTGTGTAAGTAATTTCACAAAATATATTGGGGAATTTTGTTACCAGTTTTACATGTTTTTTAGCCACTTCGTACGACATCCCCGAATGCGCCAACAGGAAAGATATCTCCGGATATTTTTCAGCTAAGAACTCCATTTCTTCAATAAAGTTATCTGACATGTGCATCAAAGCAAACAAGCGATGATCATTACCATATTTATACCATGCTTTGTACCGGGAATCATCGTATGGAATTTGAGTTCGTGGAAAATATGGTTTCATGCCTAACATTCCGAATTCTTCATAACAGCGCTTCAATTCCGTTTGCCAATCCTTCACATAACGGGGATCGAATGTTGCGTAGCCGATAAATTCATCCGGGAAATCAATAATTGCTTGACGTGTTGACAAATTACCCAATTCATATTCGCCGCTCCAAATGCTAACCCAGGGACTGGAACATGTGATGTTCACACCAATCCGGCGGTTTCGTTCAATAATCCCCGCTGCATCTGATTTGGGCATGAATGCCACAGCATTATCAGAATGATTTTTTAGGTGATGATGCGCATGCGAATCAATTACTTCCATATCATCAATTGGTTCAGCTTTTCGAGCCTTTTGTAAAATTACATCTTGTGTTTTATCTTCATGATAATCAGGTGGAATCGAATCAAGTTTCAACAACCGGATCAGATTTTCGCCAGCAATTTTATTACGATCTTCTTCATTAATTTCAGCATAACCGATGAATGCTTTTGCAGCTCCCGGACTTTTTTCCATCATCTGTGTTCCAAACAATAATTGCTCGGAACTGATTTTTTTCGCCAAAAATTCTATGATACGATTCGCCTGATAGTTGGAAAATTCAGCATGCAGATTAGGAAACTCTTGTGCCAATGGTAAAAATTGACGCGTCGCTTCCCAACGGACACTGTGCAAAATAATATTTAACTTTGGATATTTTTCACAAAGCGCTGCGACTTCTTCCCAGCTAATTTGCTCAACCAGCGGATCATTTTCACCGCGGTCAATAATCAAAGGTATTTCTGCTTCTTGAAGAGCATTTAGCAAGATTCCCGACGTTCTATCGTCGAGAGAATATCTGTGTAATTTTGGAAATAGTTTAAGTGCCTTGATTTTTTTATCAAGCATTTCCTGTACAAATTTATTCGCTTCAGTAAAGTCACCACATTGATGGGGGAGCGCAACCCAACATGGGATCAATCGGGGATGTTTCTGACATATTTCAAGAACTTGTTCGTTGCCGATTGATGGTTGTAACTCTTTAGCAAGATTGGAATAAATCAACGCGCCATGGATGCCGCATCTTTCCATATCTGTTAGCATTTTTTCAACAGTCCAGGGATGATCAATGTCTTTAGTTGACCATTTCCCAACTGAAGCGTAACAGTCTAAATATTTTAATTGATTCATATCTGTTCCCCATTAATTTCAATTTTTATTTTGTACGGTTTATGAGTATCATTTTTTTTGAACTTTGCTCCTACATCATCAGGAGCAGATACTTCGACCTTTAATTGGTTACCATCAATTTTCCAACTAACTTCAAGCGAACCGTTAATTGTTGCTACACTTCCTTTCGCCCATGTCAGTCCATTGATCCTTGGACTAATTTCAAACTCTTTCCCACCGGGAGCTGTCGGCTTAATTCCCAATATTACGCGATTCAAAAAATAGAGCGGAGCGGAAGACCAAGCATGACAATGACTGCGTGTGGGAAATTCACCGGGACGATAATTACTTGATGGGAAAATTTCCCATACAGTAGTAGCCCCTGCTTCAAGCATGGGGAGATAACTGTTGTAGATAGATCTTATTATTTCATCTTCTTTACCAATTTTATCCAACGCCTCATAATAATACATCATGGCAAAAGGAGCTCCGACTTTAATCATCTCCTTCGGTGGATTTAAAATATTATTAATGGCGGCATCTTTATTTTTCGGTTCAACAATATCATATAGAACTGATAAAAAACTTGTATGCTGCGAAATGGACTTGCTGAATTTCCCATCATCATGAATACTATCAATATATGCCTTTCGGTTGTCGTCCCATAATTTATTTATATTCAATGACAATCTATTTCTCAAGGCTTTCAGCCAAATCAAATTTTTCTGATCATTCAATACTTCAGCGCTCTTTATTGCTGCATTGGTGGCGCCAACGATCAACATGCTATTGTGCAAAACGGTTTTATGCCCATCATCAATTCCCGACCAATCAAACATATTCCACATTTTTGCGCTGAATAATCCCCTATTATTTAATAACGATTCAGCGCCTTTTAAATTTTGAATCACCCAATGCCAGGTATCTTTTAAAAACTCCTTATCACCTGAATAATCATAATAATCCCAAACAGAAATTCCCCAGAGAAAACTCCAGGCAGGCAGCACACATTCCCAGGCTGACGGCACCTGACAACCTGTGATGGGAAACCGCTCAAGCGATTGACCAGCCAATCTGATACTACGTTTGGCAATATCTGTAGCGCCATAAACCGGAAAAGCAAAAACAGCTTCGTTACGAGCATCACCCACCCAGAGTGTTTGTTCGTAGAGCGGGCAGTCTGTAAAAGTATCTTCCATGCAGAGTTTTAAAGTATGAGCAGAGATGTCCCAAATTTTATCCAGCCTAGAATCATTGCATTGAAATGAACCAATCTGATTTGCCGGATAAGTTGATTCGATCAGTTGAAAATTTCTGATTTTGACCGGAGATTCTTGATTCCGGAAGGTGATGAAAATATAACGACCCGAGCGTCTTTTTAAAGATGTAAATTTATTAACACCCGTTTTTGCAATATATCGCATTCCGTTTCGATTGTCTCTTGTATGTTGAATGGCGCCATTTTGAGTAATGAACTCAATGCCATAAATATCGATTTCAACACCTTGATCCGCTATCAATTCAAAATCATAATACCCACAATTTTGCTGTCCAAGATCATAAACAAGTTCAATCTCCCCGGCAGGCGAAGTCTGGATCACTGTGAATTCATTATTATTAAACATTAAACCAGCGGGGTTTGCTATTAAATCAATTGCATCAGCTATCACTTTGCGCGTTGTAAACTGCCAATTGGTATCGCGAACAAACATCTGGCGCAGCGATAAATTTTGAACCCGATCGCCAAGCAATGTTCTGAATGAATTAATATCTGTGACATGCGCTAATAAACTATTAATATCCTTTAGATAATTTTCAGCAAATTTATTCCCTTGTTCATCTGCTCCCCAGTTTCCCCATTTAATGTCAGTGCCTGACTTTGCATATTCGGGAAAAGGAATCCAACACCAGGGATTTTCGTGATTTGAATTGATTGGATTAGTCAAAGTCAATGATGCGGGCGGATTGACAAAACGCAAAATTTTTTCCTTCCGATGACCAACTACATCAGAAACAAATGCCAGAACCAAATGAATTCCTGGATTTAAATTATAATATCCATCCTCCCTTATTTGACCATCCACGCTCACTCTTAATCCTGCCAATTCCAATTTTATTTGTGCCGCTTCTTCAATTTGTAAAAGTGTTGCCATACCACAGGCATTGCTGATGTTATGATTTGCCTCAATTAATCCAGGATGAACCAACCTTGCTGTTGGAAGACAAAAATGGATGTCTTTTTTTCTTTCGACAATATTTGCACTTAGAATTCGTTTAAATGGGAACGACTGTTTGGTAAGCAAAGCAACATCCCTGGGATGCAAATCTTTCCATGGTCCTTTTTCTGCATCGAAAAGAATTTGGGCATTCGAAAAATCAAGGCTGTTTTCGAAACGTGAATCGTAAAATTCCTGTGGCTCCATTTGGATGCTTACTTTGGGTGTATTGCTTATCCATGCTTTGGCATCAGACACTTCCCAGGTCTGGTCTGTATAAAAGAATTGCGTTTCTCCATCTTCTTTGGTCACTTTTAGTTGCGCCAATAATCCCGCTTGCTGACAGACATTATGAAAAGTACCCACACCCCAATATTTTGCAATAACATGGATTTCGTTTTCGCCAGTTTTAAGGTTTGATGTTACATCTATCTTATCATATTGATAATGCTCGGGCCAGGCGCGACAGGGACCGTCGTTGATCCATTCTCCATTTATAAATAAACGGTAAAAACTATCGGCAGTGATGAGGATTTCAGCTTGTTTTATATCCTTTAAACGAACGATTTTTCGTGCAATAATTGTTTGGTTGTAAAGATTGTAATTTTCCTGCTTTTTCCAAATCCATTTTGCTTTTAGCATAATTGAATATCCCTTTTTTTCAATGGATATTATAAATAATTGTAAACATTCAGGTATGACAATAAGGATAAGCAAAACGATTTTGGGCAACCTGTCCGCCTTCTTTTTGGCGGAAACTATTTCAATAAACAATCAATTGTTTTGCCCTTAATAGTTTTGCCTTTTTATTTGAACCCTCATAGCTCATAGTTGATGAACTCGTAAAAAGTCCGAGTCATTAGAAAATCACACTATATATTGATTTAACAGGCAATTACTATACACTATATTGTGTATATTGGAGAAATTTTCGACTTTTTACGAAACCGTCATAGTTATGCAATTCCTTCGTGGCTTTGTGAAATTTTTGATACTAATAGATACATTTATGCGCTTCTTCTGCATACGCCTTTATCAATTCAATATCCGCATCAAAAAAATGATCTGATGGACTAATTATAAAACCCCCATTAGCACCGGCATCTTCGAAGCATTTTCTCACATAATCTTTTGTATCTTTCGGGCTGCAGCCAACAAAATAGTGGAACTGATCGAACCCGCCAATCATACAAACTTTGTCACCGATTCTTTTTTTCGCTTCAGCCAGATCCACATCTGCCCCCATTTCTGGTGGAGTAAAAGTTTCCATGGCGTCCGCTTTCATTGCGGCAATATCTTCTAAAATGGGCATCATGCCGCCACAAGTATGATAAACGATCCGCTGTCCTGCTTCGTGTGCAGCATCTATGAGCTCACTATCAAATGGAGCAACAAACTCGTTGAAAATTTTAGGCGAAATAACGGTTGTTGATGCATCACCGCCACCCAATTCAAGAATGTCGTAGCGAGCACCCTTCAGGGACTTGATGAAGTGCAACTTTCGTTTTTGAAGAATTGTTAAGAACTCCTTCACCCATTCAGGATCGTCATAAACTTCCATTATCAGTTTTTCGGTGCCGTATAAACAACAGGCATCCTGCCAACACCCGGGTTGACCGTAAACATCAAAACAGCATATATGCCCCCGCACCAGTCCCCTCTCTCCAAAATCATCAGCGACTTTATTCACTGCTTCTACATCGCATGATGGATAGGTTACAAATTCTTCAATAATATCAATGTCTCTTTTTGCTTTGATCAAAGGTTCGGCAATCCAGGCAGTTTGCTCGCTAGCTTGTAAAATCATTGTCAAAACACCTTTGGGTGTGATAATATTGTAGCGGTCCGACTTATATTGAGGGTCAGAAATTTCCTCTGATTCGATGCGCCAATTATTTGAAAATATGTTACGAGTCTGTAAAAAATCAACTGCTTGATCCGGATCGTAATATTCCCCTCTTGTTTCATCAGGTTTGTAATATATATTCCAGGTGATGGGATCAAGTCCGAAATAATCAAAAAATTCCTGGCGCGATATTCCATTCATGTATTTATCTAAAAAATATTGCATTACATGATGAGTGGTTACCGGCAGCCGATCCGGGACTTCACCGTTAATTGCTGCCAACATGCGTTGTTTTGAAGTCATCTTCATTCCTCTTGGTTTATTCTATTACACTCAAAAACCTTGTGTTTTTAGTAAAAATCTTGAACAGTACTTTAATTTTAGTGAACTGTAAAAAGTCAGACGTGAAACGAAAAACATTTAATAAACACTTTTTCCGTTTCACTTGAGCTTTAGCGCATTAGGGATTTTTAAAATAAACTTCTATCGTAATTATTTTATTCTTTGTTGCAATTACATTTACTGAATCATCTTCGAAATCTGCTTCTGAAATCGGACTTTCATTCAAATCGACCAAATTCGCTTTTACAATCGGCTTCCAAAATTTTATAGAACCACTTACTGTTTCTTCAGTTGGATTAAAAACACGCACGATTAAGCTATCCTTTCTTGCCGATTTTTTAACTGCTGAAAGAATTAATTTATCCGGTTCAATCTTTATAAAATTCATCGTTGAAGGTAAATTTCCATGACTTGGTCCAGCCTGATTCAAGCGAAGTTTGAGGTTAAATTGGTTGGTGTATTGATAAACATTTCCCTGGTTCCAATCACCTTTATACGGACAAATTGCGTAATCAAAAATAAGCGGTCGTAAACATTGGCACATTACCTGGCTCTCGTCTGTCGACACATCTTCAGGATCAGCGCCGATAATTGGGAAACGATAAGTTCGCAACAGAGTCAAACCAATTGTTCGTTCTTCATCATCATGGGCGGCATATTCAACCAATCCAATATTCAGAATGGCTAATCCGGAATTTGCGTCTTCGACTCCACAAAACATATACTGCGGATAATATGGCAGCATTGGCTCTTTCCATGTTGATGTATCTGGTAATTGAATATCACGATTAGTTACATCAAAATGAGTTTCTGAATAAGACTTCTCAACCTTATTATAACCGGATGGAAACATGGCACATAATTTGTGATCACGAACATTGTTATTCACTTCTGTCTTGACTTCTAAAAAGCGAGCGCCTTTTTTAAGCGTAATAAATGACGTAATTGCATAAGGTATTTTTTCAGGATTTCTTCGACTTCGGTCTGCCAGTGCATCTTTTGGAAGCATCATCGTAACTTTAATTTTATACTGCACAAGTAATGGACCGTCCAGAATTTTAGAAATTTCTGCCGCAGCTCCAATGCTGTTTATTATTTCATCCGCATCTGCCGGTCGCTGTGTTGCATGATCACCAACATCCGAAAAATCTTGGAAATAATGTAGTCCTTTATATTGCAGACCAGTTTCTTTATTAGTCAGATCAATGCGTCCATCTGGTAAAATTTCAGCGCGTAGATATTCATTTTCCAGAGCATTCACTTTTGGTGACATTGTTCCGAAATTGATTTTTTGACATTGCTGCGGTTTTATTAAAAATGATTTATAGCCCAATCCAGGAATATCTTTCACCTGAATAGCGCAATGAAATCGTTTTGCTTTGTATGGGATTGGAAATTCATACGGGCTTTTTACGATTGGTCCGAAATTATAATTTTTAATAAATTGAACAGGCATCTCATTTTCGTTATCATCTTCCACCTTAAACCATTGTGCATTCATTTCTTCGGGAATATCAATTACTGCATTTACAACTTCAGTCCGCTGGAATTGAGTTGGATTAAAAGCGATCAAACAAACCGCATCTTCAGGAAATTGGCTATTATTAATATTTTTGATAAGATGCCCCAGCGACTTACGGGTAACATTATCTGCCAGATGACGAACTTGCCGGTTGCGGTATTCAACGTCTTCATGTACCAAATCCACGCTGCAGCCCGCAATACTATCGTGTGACTGGTTTGCCAGATGATATTTCCAAGCCTGTATCATCATTCCTTTTGGGTACTCCATTCCCATGCATTCCGCCAGAGCTGCCCAAGTATCAGCATTTTTTTGAAGTTTATTTTCGCACTGTCTATTTTGCTGTTTCAGATACATCCGGGCGCATAACATTCCCGGAAACAGATTTTGCCACATACCATCAACCATTGTGTAGCGGAATTCACCCTTCATCACTTTTAAATCCTTGGCGTTAGCTTTCACAGCCCTTGCATAATCATCAAATGAACTGTGAATATATTTATCGCCGGTACTCAATTTATTGGCGTGTTGAATAATTTCCGGTGTGCGCGGATAAGCGTTTACCTGATCCATCCCGTCCAAATAAAGCAGGTGATTACAGGTTGCATCCTTAACTGCGTGGGATTTAATCTCTTCAAGGGCTTTTGGTAAATTTTCTAAATATAATTTTTCACAATGTTTTCCTTCAAGCAGCCAATAATCAAAGCCATGAAGTTCTTCATCGCAGGGATGGAACGGCAATTGTCCCTCGCTCCAATGATAGTCCCACTGGAACTGCCATTTATTCAATCCCACAGGTCGATAAACATTAACATACCAATTTGCGCGTCCGTAAGGATTTACTGAACGCATTCCCAAAATTCGACTGCCATCCGGTCCTTCCCAAATAAATTCTTGTTTAGTAACTCGGTTATTATTACCGCGATAAAAAAATATATGATCCAGTCCGAAGCCCCGGTATATCTGCGGCATTTGCGAAGAATGTCCAAATGAAAACGGACTGTAACCTGACCATTTTTGCCCTTTCCATTCTTCGGTAATCGTCATACCCATCAATAGATTTCTCACAATTGATTCGCCACTGATTTCTGGTGTATCAGGAAGACAATACCACGGACCTACATGAATCCGACCTGCTTCAACATGACGCCGCAAATCTTTCTCTTTCTCCGGTTTCATTGCTAAATAATCTTCCAGAGGAATCGTTTGAGAATCAAAAAGGAAATACTTATAATCAGGATTGGCGTCCAGGTTTTTCAACAACTCATCAAACATATCAAGCAGTAACATACGGAACTCTTGAAATGGATATCGCCATTCCCTGTCCCAGTGTGTATGCGACACCACATGTATTGTGAAATTTTGATCTGTTGATGGCATTATGTAACTCCTTTTTTCTAATGTGATCTTATTAACCCGTTATTAGCGTTGTAAAACCGCAAAAAATGATTCAACACAAAAATGCAGAGCACGAGGAGTGCTCGAAGAGTGCAAAGTTTAGAAATATCTACTATTACCTTTTTCCATATTTTAAAATCGTAACCCAAAAATTATTATTCAGCAAGTCAACTGACTCAGATCTGATCGTTGAAAGTCAATTAATTTTTTCTCTGCGTCTTTGCCTGCCTGACAGCAGACAGGGAGCAAACTGATTTACACAAATTGATACAATCATAATCAAAAATCCGTGATGATCCGTCAAATCCGTTAGATCCACGTTCTATGCTTTTATTTATTCTGGCTTTTCCATATCAGGAACCTTCCATATCGTCCCCAATATATCAGGTCTGGATCTTTTTGGATCCGGAGGCTCCATCATCTGTGAGCCATCGGATGGATCGGGTTGATAGTAAACACTCAATACGGTTCCCGGTTCAAGCTCCACAGAGACCGGATAACCCAAATCTTTATTATAAGCATCATCACGAAGAATGATTTCATTTTCTTTCTTCCATGTAATCCCATCTTCACTGATACAGGCTCGCTGCCCAAAAGGCGGTCTTCGATATCCGTAAGTGCAAAGAATTCGTCCGTCTGACAACTGTAATAAATGCGGCGGATAACCCCATATTGGAGTTTGATAGGGAGCAGCCCAGATTTTTCCATTATCGTCTGAATAGGTACCCCACAGGTAACAGCGGGAATCGAGATCGTTGTACGGCTTAGCTGTCGCCCGAATCATCATGATTATTCTGCCTGATGATAATTGCAAAATATGCGGTTCACCAAACCGAAGGCTGTCCGGAGTTGGACAATAAACAGTTGCAATTTTTTCCCACGGTGTTTCCGGTGACTGTGCTGAATACACCCCAACGTGCCCTTCATCAAGACGATACGAAGCAACTACCAATGTACCGTTTTGAAGTTGTAGTCCGCCGTGTATTGAATCCTTCCCCGGTCTGTTTTTTGACCAGGTCTTTCCATTATCCAAAGACGTTCTGCTCCACTGTCCTTGATATTTTTCAGCTTCTTTATACTCCAGTTTGTCAACATGTTCACACCACCGACCTATCATTTCTTTTTCATAAGCTTTAGCAGGCAAATCCCGGTATTTCTTGCTATCCCAAAAAGTTGACCAGCAATGAGTGATAATACTCCCATCTTTTAATAACGTTAAACCCACATGTCTGTCATCGATCGGTGTATCATAAATTATTTCCGGCTTATCCCAGGTTTTTCCATTATCTGTTGATCTGGCCATAGCAATTTTCCCATCTGGGCCAAGATGCTCTTCATTGATGCAAAAAGTCACTAACAAATCACCATTGGCTGCACGAATCATGGCGGGCCAGGCACAATATTCATCGTGAGATGCATAAATTTTTATATGTTTGATGATGTGGTCTTTATTTTTTGAATCAGTAGTATTTGAAGAACAGCCAATTAAAAAAGAAAAAATTAAGAAAAAGTTTATAAAATATTTCATGGACCGAATTTCCTTTATAACTAAAATATATTTCTGTGCGCACCGCCTTTTTGCACAACAAGTACAATCCAAAAGGTAGCCGTACTGGAGATCGCAAAGTTCTTATTATAATTTTCTTTACGTAATCTTTGCGTCTTGGCGACTTTGCGTGAGGTTCTTTTTCACTTGTTCCTGTTTTATCCAAGATGAGATAGTTTTCATTCAGCTACTAATTATTTTTGAAGTGCTTTTCTGTACTCATCAACATACAACCCAATTTTCTCAATGGGAATTTTTTTGAAACCGAATTTATAAACTGGTGAATCATCTTTAAGCTGAAATTTTTCATTTTTTACATCGACAAAACCAGGATCAGATTCCATAAACGTGTTGTCTTTCATTTTTTTCATGGTTTCTTGATGTCCATATTCATACATCTGAAATTTATCTGATTGATCAGATTCCAAGCTTCCTTTTAAAATTATTGGATCCGCTATTAAATTATCTTTAACCGTAACAATATCAAAAGTTAGACCATCATAAAGGTCGATAAATCTGCCGCCATAAGAGACATTGCGAATAATTTTATTGTGTTTCGGGATAGCCGGATCGTCTTCATAATATTTTAAAAGTTCTGGATATTTTTCACTGTAAGGCGGCTGACCAAACTTGACTGCATCCATCCGATCAAAAAGAGTATTGACATAATTTTCATCTTTCTTATCAAAATAATAGGTTGCCCAACTTAAACCCCGGGCATCAACATGTACCGAGGGATCACACTCAATAAATAAATTGTTCTCAATAATATTATCACGTCCGCCACCAATAAATGCTGCCCGTCCTGCTTTGTAAAAAACATTGCCGTAAACAGTGGTCCCGCTCGCCCAGTCGTCCAAATACACAGCCCGAACTCCATAAAGACCGGGACCAAGCAGATGGTGGAAGTAGTTGTAACGGATGATATTTCCGCGACACGTCCAATCTCTGCCAATGTAAAAAGCGCCAACATCACCTGTTTCTTGGGCAATGTCATGTATTTCATTGTATTCGAGAATATGTTCGTTTCCATAAAACAACACCCCCACATGAGGCGAATCATGGATGTAGTTATGAGATATGCGATTGCCAACTCCACTCATCCTTATTGCCGGACTATACGTTCTGAAAACTCTGCCGAAATCATGAATGTGATTATTATCAGCGAAATTATTCCCCAGAGTTAGCGTTTCTCGATCACCGCCGCTAAACTGAATTCCCCCGGCAGCAACATCATAAATATCGCAACTTAACATTCCATTTTGCTCGCCACCATTAATATAGACTGCTGTATTTCCTAAATTTCGAAAAACACACCCAGCGATTTTATTATTTGAGCCACCACTGATTTTAATTGCCGTTGTTCTGGAACATTCAAAAGTGATTCCCTGAAAAGAGATGAACGAAGCATTTTCCACAGTGATCATTGGTTCTTTTAAAAGTGACACTGACATTGAATTTTCTGTGATCGAAGATGGCGGCAAAAAATAGAGTTTGCCTGGTTTACGGTCAATGTAATATTCTCCCGGAGAATCAAGTTCTTCTAAAATATTTAGAAAATAAATTCGCTGCCCTTTAGTATAGCCATAGTTGCTATAGGGCGGAGCAGGATAAACCTCTCCATTTTCTGTATCAAATTTTTGGACTTTGTTATAAGAATCAGCCCAATCCCAGGTCCAATAGCCATGCATCCAGATATTTTCATCTTTTGCCCATTGCTTTGGTCGATCACCTTCATAACTGAACCTGCCAAAGTGACGTCCGATTGGCAAACCAAACCGTTTGTGAACCTTGCTTCCTTCGTGAATAACTTTTGCGCCAAATTGCGGCACATCTTTTATGGTAAGCCAACCTTCATTTGGGTAGCGCGCCAGGGTCATTGCTTTACCTTTAAAAAACAGCTCCATTGCCAGCGGTTTATGAGGTCGAAAGCCAAAGCCCTTTGGTTTTAATTCTCCAAAATCTGATATGCCTGAATCTTTGAGATTTACTTCCACAAGATTATCTCGAACAGATTTATTTATCCGATTCAAAACTCCCTGGTCAGTAATTTTGCGATATTTATTTATTGTTCGTCCTCCCATCAAACTGACCTTTTCCCCCGGATAAGATCGCCAGATTATCGGTGCCTTTTTTTCTCCGGAATCTTCTGATGAAAATTGAATGGCTTTTGAAATTGAATAATTGCCTTCCCGAATATAAATTGTCATTCCTGCATCCGGAAAATTTCCAGTTTGTTTGAGTTTTCTTACTGCATCGCGAGCTTTTTCAAACGTTGCAAACGGTCCATTGGTTTTTGTTTTATTCGGTTGATATAATTTACCGGACCAGTTATCATTTCCTTTTAGGGATACAAATAAGCCTTTTTTATCGAGGGATTCAACAGAACAATTTGTGAAAACAACAAACAAAACCATTGATATCAATAATATTTTTATTTTCATTGAGCAACTCCAGACCTTATGGTTCATTTTATCCGGTTTTTTTAGTATTGAATCTCCTGGTTTAAAATTTCATCAAACATAATCAGCGTCAATGCAGGATATACACCACAATTGATCCAATTAAGTTCGGGCAGATTTCTTCGCAGATGGGTTGGAATCTCTCCTCCACCATGAAAATTCTGAGCAATAATGAGTGTATTTGCCAATGCCTCGGCTTTAGCATGATATATCGCTTGCCCTGTTACTTCAAAAAATTTCAAAAATACGATTACCATCAATCTGTTGCTTGAACCAATTGGAGTGTAGAACTTGTATTGCTCCAGAGCACAGGGAACAAACCAATCACAGCCGCCATCTCGCGTTGTACCATTCCACTTCGAATCTTTCTTGAACCAATCCCATCTTAAAACCGGATCATTTTTGCTCCAGACGATAAATTGATCTTCAGCATACCGCAAAATTTCTTTTGCCAATTCAACATATACCTTATTTTCCTTTGCACGATCGAGGAGAAGAATTGCCATTTCAACAGCTTCGTTTTTTGACATATTTTTATATGGCGGTTTTGGGCGGGTGTCTTCAAATTGTGCCTGCCAGTTAAAAGTTTTGACTGGATTTTTAAGACACCAGCTAAACGCTCTATCGCGAACATTTTCATATTGCGTTAATCCGTAAGCTTCAATCAATCGATTGAAAAATTCTATAACTTTTGTGGGAATTAACCAGTTTTTCGAAATGGCTTCTCCGGCTTTTGTATTTATTATTTGAGACCAGGTTCCATTCGATTCTTGTGTTTTTATGTATGTATCTGCAATTTTTTTAGCGACATTATAATATTTTTCTTCATTGGTGTAATCATACATATCAAGGAACATCATTGCCCCTTCGGCAGGATAATGTGTCATGATTTCATCGTGATAAACCGGATGAGCTTCTCTCGGTACACCGTCCCAATAAGTTGGAGGCCAATATTCCAGAGGGCGACCTTCAGGCTCAATCATTGACAAGAGAAAATCAGCGGCAATAAGTGCCATTTTGTGTGCTTGACTTGATTCCGAAGTATCTTTAGAGATATCAGCGAGATGAATCATACCAATTGCAACTGCACCCATAATTTTTGTTGGATGAACCCAGAGTGGATACGAAGGATCAGGTTTTCCATTTTTCAACCAATATTGAATTTTATCCTGTTTCAACAATCCCTGCAAGCTTTTAATACCACTTTTCTTGTAACTGAATGCAGGTTTTTCACTAACACCCTCAAAGAAAGGACTTTTCAAAAATTTTCTTTCACCAACCTTGCGAATTACTTTTCCATTTTCATCTAATGCAAACACTTGCAAATTAATAACCGCATTAGGCAGCTCCAACCAAATAGGTGTCAATGGATTCCATGGCATTTTCGATTCAAATACATAAACTTGACTATCGACATCCGTAGTCATAGAGAATCGATACGATATTGCATTTTCAATTTCTTCAAAATCAAATGTGGGTGCATAAATAAATCTTTTTGAATAGATATTCCAAAATGGGCGTTTTCCCGGTATTCCGGGGCGGATTGGTTTTGCTGATTCTTCCAGTGCTATTTTTTTAATATTCTGTCTTTGTGTCTGTTCATTATTCATTTTACAGGAATTCAATATCATCAGAAATATCAAAATTAAACCATGCTCTTTTCTAATTACCATTGATTTGCCTCAAATTAAAGTTAAACATTTTGTACTAGTTCAGCCACCAAGGCACAAAGAAGATAAACAAGCTATAAATTTTTAATTTAATGCAAAAATTATACAAATTTGTTGCTTTGATGTCAACATTTTCTTCTTAAAATTATTGAATAATCTTTGTGCCTTCGTGTCTTTGTGGTAAATTTTTGTACAGGTAAAGTCTTACAACATTTTTTAATTCAGAATATTTTTTAATAATTCAGCAGCAGATGCAGCATCCTGGGCAAAACCACTGGCTCCAATTTCATCAGCATAACTTTGCGTTACAGGGGCACCACCAATAATAATCTTAATCGAATCCGTAAGACCTTTTTTTTTCAACAACTCAACTGTTGAACTCATATTAACCATTGTTGTTGTTAAAAGCGCTGACATGCCAATTACCTGTGCTTGATTTTCTTTTGCTGCTTCAATAAATTTTTCAGCAGTGACATCAACACCTAAATCGATCACCTCAAATCCAGCGCCCTCCAGCATCATACCGACTAAATTTTTTCCAATATCGTGAAGATCACCTTTTATGGTCCCAATAACAATCTTTGCAATTGGTTTAACTCCTGTTTCGGATAATTTCGGCTTCAATATTTTCATGCCCGCTTTCATTGCACGAGCGGCAATTAACACTTCTGGCACATAGAATTCATTATTCTTAAATCTTCTGCCGACCTCACCCATTCCTAAAATTAATCCATCATTCAAAACTTCCCCAGGAGTCACACCAGAATCCAGCAATTCTTGTGTCAATTTTTCAGTGTCAGGCGCTTTTCCATTAATAATCAGGTCAGCCAATTCTTGTAATTTTTCCATTAAACATCTCCTTAAATTAAAATTAATGATTATAATTCTTTTTGCGAAGCCTGCCCGGCTTCAATTGCATATTCTCTAAAAAGTGAAAGGAAAAGTTGAAAATCTTTCAACGAAACTCCGGGAGGAGTTTGGTGATCACAGCCAACAACAAAGCCGCCTTTTGAAGCAGTCGGAAGAATCCTTTCAAATTCGGTACGCATCGCCTTTTCACCCTTATTCATTACCATTTTATCATAATGCCCCACAAATTTCATTTTCGGATGATCCTGTCTCAATTTAGCAATGTCAACTCCAGCCTGTCTTTCGAGGGGAAGAATCCCTTCAACACCCACTTCCTCAAACCAATAAGCGGGCACGGAAATATCTCCATCAGAATCTAAAACAGGGATGATGTTATGCTTTTTAAGTTCAGGAATAACTATCTTGTAATAGGGTTTCATGAATTCATCAAATAATTCTTTTGACAGCATTGGACCATGATTATAGCTCATGTCTTCAGCAAAGGTCATAAAGTCAGGATCGCAAAATTGAGTGACCTGTTCGATGACTTTCAGGATCCATTCAGTTAAATCGCTATTCATTTGATGCATCAGTTTCGGCTGATCGTAAAAAGCGTAAAGGTGTTGTTCAATTCCGAATAATGTTCTGGGAAACCAGAAAAAACCAACAACGGTGAACCAAATTACAATTTCGCCCCGATCCTGCTCTTTTGCCCATAACTCCCAACTTTTTTTATCTAATATATTTGTAGGATACAGATACTTTTTTATTTTTTCATACTCCTGCACTGAGTTCACTATACCTGCGCCATACCGCGGGGGTTCAGGACAATCAGGAGTACATTCCTGAAACCAATCCTGTTTATAAATATCCATATCAAAATAACGACAGATTTCATACCTATCTGTTAATTCTTTTGGAAGACCTTCTCCATGCCACCTGTCAATCGTTTTATCCCACCATTCAGCCCATTCCAAAACAGGAAGCCTGTCATAAGGGCGGAAGTTCATTAACGCCTGAAATCGTTCTCTCGTTGTCATTTACTTAGTCCTCAGTTGAATATCCAAATTTTTCCAACCGTGATCTGATATTTCTACATTTTTAAAAACCTGGGGCTGGTAATTATTCTTTCTGAAAATAACTCGGTATGAACCTGGTTCAAGTAATCTAAAAAAACGACCATATTCCAAATTAGAAGTTCTGGGTTCAACATCCTCGGTCTCAATATCCGGAAACCAAACTTCAGCTACGAGCGCTTCCCCGTTTTCTGCATCAGTAATTTTCCCTGTTAACCCAGGACCTTTCATTTGATCCAACATATAAAAAGTTCCTTCAAGATTACTTTCAACAATATTTTTTAACTCATGCAGCGGAAAAATATGGCGACTCAATCCTGTTTCAACGATGAAATCAAACGTTCCCAAAACCCCATAAAACCAGGGATAGGTTTGCCCAACCGTACCAGCGCCGTATAACGCTTTGTAAGTCGTATCGCCTTTCATTGTTTTGATGCTGCCAGCCAGTCCGTTTGCGAGTTTTGTCAGTAGTTTATCATCGGGTGCCTTTCGACCTCGCCAAATCCAGGGATAAAAAATAACTTCTCCCTGGCTGTGATAAGTTACAGAAAGCAGGAATTTTTGCTCCAACGCCAAATCTCTAACTGCAATACTTTCATTTTCAGAAAACGGTAATTCACCACGGTAGCGTTCGTTAGTACTTTCACCGCTGCCGCCGAAAGCCCAGTTGAAATCAAAATTTCTATTTAAATCAACCCCATCTTCATCATATTCATAAAGAATTCCATTACCATTATTATCACGAACGTTTTTACGCCAGCGAGGATCGATATTTTCTGTAACAACATCGTGCCCGTCAACATTGATCACGGGAATAATCCAAATTTCATTAGTATTTACGCAATCTGTCACCTTGCTATTTTTTTTATAATTCGAAAGAAGATAATCAATAAGTTTCATACAAATCTCAACGCCCCCCAACTCACAAGAGTGAATTCCTCCACTGAATAAAATCGCAGGTTCATCTTCTTCATCCTGGACATTACCTGAAATTTTCACCGCCCAGATGTCCTCTTTTTTCTCACTTGTATTTCCGATTTTTTTCATCATTATAATATGGGGATATTTTTTTGTGTGCTGTTTTAATTCCTGAATAATCTCACTATTAGTATGATATATTGGATCCAGTTTTAGCGTTTTACCATAAAGTGCCCGCTTATAAAGATCCAACTTGTTTTCACTCTGTTTTATTTTTTTAAATTTAAAATTTCGTTCATTTAAAAAAGACAGCTCCGCCTGACTCACTATTGCGAATGAACCATCTTCAATAAATTTTGAAGCAAATTCAATTTTCATTTCCTTCAAAGTTTCAAACTCTTTTTCATTGATTTTGAGTTGAATCAAAATTGTTCGATCTGGCTTGTTTGAACCTGCCTTTATATTTGAAAAATTTCCTGACACTATGAATAAAAATGACATTAAAAAAAGCATCAAACTGTTAAGAGATAATTTTCTTCGCATTATTTTTTCTCCAAATATTTTTTTTCAGATATATTAAATTTTCTGTTGCTATTCAGTCAAAAATAAATTGCCACAGAGTCACAGAGAACACAGAGACTTTTATTAAAAATCAAAAAAAATATTGCTAATTTACAGAAAACAATTTGCACAAAATTGGCGAAATAATTATTTCATAAAAGAAACTCTGTGACTCTGTGGCATAATATTTTCTTAGGTTAACGCTAATTGCCGATGCTATCTATTTGAACCTGAATAATTACCTTATTTAATTTATAACCACGCTTCCAATACAGCTTCAATATTCTCTTGAGGATCGTTCGTTCCCCATTCGCATTGTGCAATAACACCGCCAGTGCCATCATCCAAAGCATTTCTGACTCGTTGAACAGCCTGACGAACTTCATCCGGAGTTCCAAAAGATAGTATGCGCTGCCGGTCAATTTCACCCCAAAAAGTTACCTTGCCTTTATATTGTTCCGCCAAAGATTCAATATCCATACAGAATAACTGTGAATTAATCGCATCCATTCCGACTTCAATTAAATCACCAAATATTGGTTCAATAAAACCGTCCACATGATAAAACACATATTTTCCCGCCTTATGAATGATATCGCAATATTCTTTATAAAGTGGTTTGAACATCGTTCTCCACATTGCCGGACTGATGAGCAATGAATCATTGCCACCCCAATCGTCCATTAAAAATACAGCATCAACATTAGAGTTCGCCCAATTGCTAACATCTTTTAGAAAAAATTCATGGATCATTTCCAGCAATCTACGGAATTCTTTTGAATCATAAGCAAGATCAAGATACACATTTTCTGAACCGCGAACAAACTGTATGCGTTCAAATGGTCGCGCTGAAATATCTGAAATCATAAATTTATTGCTTTTTTCACAGGTACGGTTGATATAATCAATATCCCGGTTTTTGATTAAATCCCATGGGGGTTGATATTTATCCAATTTTGACCAGTCTGGTAAAGCTGGCTCTTTAACTTCTCCAATCACGCCCAGCTCAGCAACCTGCCACACACTTCCCCAATCATCTGTATAAGCACCAATTTTGGATAATCTTTCAAGCTTTTCCTCAGCGGCTAACGCGTTTACATTTGCTTTTTCAATATCACCGGGATATTTTTCCAATACTCTATCTAATTTCTCTTTATGAAATATTTCAATATAGGGCAACACCCATAAATCACGTGGTGCGCGGTCTGGTTTTGAAAAATTAAGAGCAGCAATTACTCTTTCTCTTGCGGTCATTTTTTTCGCTCCTTCTTCATTAACATCAGCATTATTTTTCATCTCACTTTTTTCATTCTGATTACATTCCACGATGCATTTGGCAATTCAAGATACAAGGTTCCTTTATCAATTTTTATTTTGTTTTTTTCCTGCGGAATTACATTATTCGGATTTTCTGCTCCATTTTTTGCTTTTAAATCTTCGTGCTTTAAAATTAAATGTTGCAGCAGTTCATATTCCTGAAAATCACGAATATCTGCCTCTATTTTTAAATTTTCTTCTAAATTACGATTGACAGCAAAAATAGTTAACGAGTCAGTTTGTTCATCCATCGTTGCCACTGCTTCGACTGACTGAACATCATCATATTCTTTGGTGGAGTAACATGGAGATTTTACATTTAATTTTAGCGCTTTTCCCCTCCCGAACTGTGAAACATGTAAAAAAGGATAATAAATTGTCTGACGCCAACACCTCCCGTTTTTTTCAGTCATAATTGGCGCGATAACATTAACTAACTGAGCCAGACAGGCAATCTTTACCCGATCCGCATTTTTTAAAAGCGTTATCAACATCAAACCAACGAGCAGCGCATCTTCCATTGTGTAAGCATCTTCCAACTGTGGTGGTGAAATGCTCCACGGTTCAATTTTTTTATCAGCTTCGTTTGAATGAAACCACACATTCCATTCATCAAAGGACAGATCGATTCTTTTCTTACTTCTTTTTTTCGCTTTTACAAAATCGCAGGTTGAAATTACTGTCTTAATATATTGATCCATAGATAACGAATGTGCCAAATAATTTTTTGTGTCGTTATCTTTATTGCCATAATAAGTATGAAGCGAAATATAGTCAACGTATTCGTAAGTATGTTCCAATACAGTTGCTTCCCATTCCGGAAAAGTCGGCATAATAGCGCTGGAACTGCCGCAGGCAACAAGTTCAATTTCTGGATCGATCCATTTCATTACCTTTGCAGCTTCACATGCAATTCTTCCATATTCATGTGCTGTTTTATGTCCTATTTGCCAGGGGCTGTCCATTTCATTGCCCAAACACCACGTTTTAATATTATGCGGTTTGCTGAAGCCATGTTTTTTTCTCAAATCACTCAAATAAGTACCTTCGGGATGATTGCAATATTCCAAAATATTACGCGCCGCATCTATGCCTTGTGATCCTAAATTAATTGTCATCAAAGAAGTAGTATCTGCTTTTTTACACCAGCTCATAAACTCATTCAATCCGAATTGATTTGTTTCAATTGTCCGCCAAGCCAGCTCAAGTCTGCGTGGGCGAGACTCTTTTGCTCCAATTCCATCCTCCCAATTATAACCAGACACAAAATTTCCACCAGGATAGCGCACAATTGATACACCAAGTTCTTTAATTAGTTCTAAAACATCTTTCCGAAATCCTTCGTCATCAGCAGAAGGATGATTTGGTTCATAAATACCTTCATAAACACATCGCCCTAAATGCTCAACAAATGAACCAAACATGCGATTGTCTATTTCACAGATTTCTAATTCCCTGTGGAGTGTAAATTTCACTGTTTTTGGCATTGTTATTTCTTTCTCCCAAATCCAACAATGGTGGCTTTTTTTAAAATCTTAAAATTTTTTTTGATCTTCCATGGCGTACACTTTGAAATTTTTTACTTGCGCCAACACCTTGCTCCCAATTGCCCGAAAGCCAATTTTACCAGATATTGGCAATGGTTCTGGAATTTCATTCAAATCAATAAATCCACCTGCTACTGCTCCATCAACTTTCATCTGTATAAGTTTTGTTTTTTTGATAATAGTTATATGATACCATTTATTCGGTTGCTTGCACAAATCTGGTTGCTCCGCCATTAGAAAAAGACCCGGATTACGGCGCCAATTGCTCACTCCTGTATGGATTCCGTCATCGTTGTACCGACTCAAACTGGCGTGATAACAACGTAGATTTTCATTATAAACATAATCAGCGAAACTGCCTTCACGTTCAGGGAGTTCTGTCAGCATATCTTCACCGTTTCTCCCCTGGCAGGCGATAAAAGTAATGATAAGCCCGGCTGTTGTCAGCACTTTCAGATCATACTCAATGCAGATATTATCGGAAAAATCTTTTTTGCAAAATGCCATACAGCCAATTTTTCCCTGAGCTGAACCAATACAATTTAGTTGCATCATATTTGAATCAGGCTGGGTAAGTAAGCCAATACCTTCATGATGCCAATTATCAAAATTTTTAAAATTATCTTCAAATATTATATGAGTCTTACCGTCAATTAAAACCGGTATGTGGGAATCTCCCCATTTTTTATTTTTTTTTGTTTTGCCAACAAATTTCATTTCGGCACAATTTTTAAAATCAATTAATTTCTCAATTGATTTTAGTTCGTTATCGAATTCCTGAAGATGTGCATCATTGAGATTGATCAACATTATTAAAACTAAGTACATATATTTCATATTTAACCTTGTAGTCAATTTTATTATTGCGGCTAATCACACTGATCAAATAATTACCAATCCGATATATCGCCCATAAATGTCGCCAATCCTATCTGAGAAAATGAAGTGATCCCATAACCACCATAATCTTCATTTCGACAAAGACGGGATGCTTTAATAGCATCCGTGTCATTTTGTGATGAATGAGTTCCAGTACCCTCATACCAAAGGTAATATGTATTATTCTGCTTAAAAACTGTCGCAAACCAGAGCGCGCCTTCGTCCCAATCTCCGGGAGAACCGCGTTCCATAATTGGGTTATTAGGATAACGCTCCCAATTTAACAAATCTTTTGATCGCGCCAATCCTATAGCGACCGGATAATCTCTAAATCGATTACAGCCTCCATAAGTCATAAAGTACCATTCATCATCACGCCAGATTCGCACAGTTGAAATACTCACGTTATCAAATTCGGATTGAATGCGCGATGCACTAAAAATTTTCTTTCCCCTTTCTTTTTGAAAAGAAAGCCCATCTTCACTTGAACAACAAAATATATCGATTCCGTCATCTTGATTAATTCTCTGGTAAAAAAGATAGATTTTATTTTCAAACGCAATAACTTCGGGCGCCATTCCTTCAATTATTGGATTTTGTATGTATTTTGAAAAACTAAAACCATCTTCAGAAATCGCCAATCCGATGTACGAAGGAATATTCCAACTTTTCCAATCGCTTCGATGTGCTGTATAATAAAGATAAACCTGATTATTAATAATTATTGATGCTGGATCAAGAATATAGCCCGAATCAAAATTTTTTGGATTGTCGGAAACGCGAATTACAGGATTATCACCTGGTATGACCCAATTTATACCATCGAATTTATCCGGTTTCGCATAGCCTACACCAATTTGGTCATGCCCGCTCTCATCTTGCCCTCGAAAATAAAGTAAGTATTTCCCACAAAATTCGAGCACATCAGGATTTGCTGAATATTTTGAATAGAATGTGCCTGGCGATGAACGGATCACCGGATTATTTTTACATTTTTTGAATTTGATATTCATTTAAATTTGCGTGTATTACCACAAGCTTTCAATAGCATTTTTCAATTTTTCCTTATCCGTTTTCCAGGCGATGACAGAAAAGCCAACTCTTAAATTTTTTGTCTCTTTCAATGATTTTTCCAGATACTTCCCATGAATCACTTCAACAAACAGTGGCTCATTTTCAAAATTTATAATTCCTTTGAGCCGAAGTATATTTTCTTTGTAAATATTCAATAGCGAAAGAAATTTTTCATGTTCTATTGGATTCAGATTTTGAAAACTCAGCGAAAATAACGCTTCCGGTGGCGATTCAATTGAAGTACCGCTTAACTGCCGATGACGTATATTATTAACAAATTCATGGCTAATCTTTCCATAACTGGTGATCTCAACAGGCGCTTCAGGATTAAGCGTTTTCACTAATTGTTGAATATCCTCTAATTCTTTTTTACTAACCAGGTCTGATTTGTTAATAATTATTCCATCAGCCCAAACGATCTGACTTTTAGCTGCTTTTAAAAATGGCAGGACTTTGATTAAATTTTTTGCATCAGCAAGACAAATGTTTGCTTGAATGAAAAACCTGTTCAATAAAGTTGGGACGGTTAAAAAATCCTGAAGATCACTTGTTTCTGCCACACCTGTCGCTTCAATTATAACTAATTCTGGACGCACTTCATTGGTTATGTTTTCCAAAGTTTTGATAAAATCAGTTTTGATACAAATACAGAACAGACTACCTTTATTCAATTCAAATTTTGCAAAATCTCCGGATTCTACCAATGCACCGTCTACGCCCAAGGTACCAAATTCATTTATTATTAAAGCTATATTTTTTGTTTTTATTTCTGGCAACGAGAGCAGATGATTCAACAAAGTTGTTTTCCCTGAACCCAGGTAACCAGTAATCAAAATTATTGGAATAGGATTCATCAGATATCTTTCACCCATTCTTTTATCACATCCACTGAAGGAATTGTTCCCATGGATTTTACTTCTCTTTTCTCCACTACCACAGCAGGAGTTTTGGAAATTCCAAGTTCATGAAATTTGCTTTCATCGCTGACAATTTCAACCGGGATATCGGTCCCCAACTCCTGCAAAGCTTTTTCAACATTTTCTTTGACTTTATCACAAGATTCGCAGCCGCTTCCCAGTATAAAAACGGAGCCAGTTTTTTTCTGAATACGCAATTTCAATTTTTCATTGATACGTTTTTGAATCGCCTTTAGCAGTTCATCCCTCGGCGGAATTCTCGAAACAAACGATATTTTTCCGTCAATACAGATAGTGGGAATGTTACGCACCATGAGTGATGTCATAAATGTAAGTGATTCTGCTTTTTTAATTTTATGTTCCCGCCATTCAACAATTCCCTCAAACTCGGGCGCAACAGCTTTAACTGATTCTACCATATATTGACACGGCGCACAGCTTTCCGAGTCAAGCGTAATCACATCGACAATTACTTTTTCCATCAAACCATATTCACTCATGTCGAGAAGTTCTTTAGTTTCATCATTTAATTCCATCGTCCTTATCACTTCTCTTTGATAGGGATCGATAACAACCTTTGTTACTACCTGTAAATTATTCGGCGGTGTGGCAAAAGGCAGGTCACAGCCGGGAGCGAGAATGAAACCTTGCTCACCGCCAGTATCCAGGCAATGAATAGCATTTCGCTGCACATCTTCTTCAGAACCTAAAAGTAAAGTTGCTGTTAATTGTAAATTTCCTCCAAAACTAACTCCTTTTTTCAAACAAACATCCTGAACATAATCAAGCGCAATATTTTCATCAACTGAAATATTATCCGGTTTACAATCACTCATGGCTTCAATATTCTGCTGTGCATGTCCGCAAACAAAAAATGAACCAAGTGATTTTTTTGAGTGAATGTTTTCAAAAATTTCAGTTGCATAAGGCGATACAAAATTTTTAAAATCATCCGGACCAATCTGGCTTGTCATGGGATCGACCACCGCAATAATATCAGCGCCAGCTTCAATAAAATAATTTGACATTGCCAGGCTAACATCCGTACAAAATCTCATCAAATCATGAATATAATTTGGATCGTCAAACATCTTCATGAATAAATTTGTTCCCACCAGATGCAAAGCCAGGGTAAACGGTCCAGTAATTAATCCGTATAATGCAATGTCCCGATGTAATTCTCTCATTGCTTTGATCACATCAATGGTTAAACCAATTCTTCCATCAGTTGCGCTGGGAACCTGAAGAGAGGACAATTCCACTCCCAGTTCTAAAGGATGGCTGCTGACAGCTGGGGGATTTTGGTCTGCCCAAATCAAGTTGCAACCTAATACTTCAGCTTCAATTTGCAAATCAAACATTACCGAAACGCCATCTGGTTGGTATAATTTAATTGCTTCATTTAATCCCTTTATCATTAGCTCTTCGGACTGTAAATAATCACTGGCTGTTTCATTAATTAATGAAGCTCCGTGACAACCAACAAATGGCACCCAGGGTATCCTGTCAACTTTTTCACATCGCATCGCTTTTAATACGCGTTCTTTCCCAGTCATTTTATTAACTCCATAAAAACTTATCTTTTTTAATTTTTGATAATTTCAATTGTAATCCCATCAACATAACTCTCGGTACACTGCTTCAGCAATCAAAAAATGTCCTGCTGAATTCGGATGAACCGGTTCATCACAATATTTATCCACATGCTGATATTTTAATTGACGCTGAAATAATTCATGAGACTGTACATGCAAAGTTTCATATTTTTCACTTAATTTTTGAACAACATCAATAAAGTCAGGCAAAACTTTCAACACTTGTTCCCGAAATGTATCATTAAAAGTATCTTTACAAATATAAAACGGATCGATTAATAATATTTTGCATTTCTGCAATTTCTCTTTTGTTTTTGCCAATAATTGGTCATAAATTTTTCCGTACACCTCCGATGTCAAATAAGAATAACGATCCTCCATCAAATAACGATGAACATCGTTAATACCAATTTTTATTGAAAGCCAATCAGGAGAATGATTCAATACATCTTCATGCCATCTCTCTTTGAGTTCACTGATCGTTTGACCACTTATACCCCGATTAACTATTTGTATTTCTTTTTTTGGTTCGCGGACTGTCATAATATCGGAAAATATTTTAACATACCCATTTCCAAGCGGAACGTTTTCTTCTAATCTTCCGCAATCAGTAATACTGTCTCCAATAAATAATATTTTTTCACCACTCTTTAATATTGTTGACATAAATTAGAATCTTTCATTCTATTACTATTTTAATGTAATTTAATCGCCAATTCCAGTTTTAATAAAATTCACCGGCGCCACTACATATTGCAATGACACCGGCTTATTCATCAGCAGGAGGTAATTTTTACATAATCTTAATCTAAACTGGATTATTCAAAAAATTTTGTCACAAAAAATAGGCAAAACAATTATGGGCAACCTGTCCACCTTCTTTTTGGCGGAAACCATTTCAAAAACCATCATTTGAGCATTGCTTTTAAATATTACTTAAATTGACCAATGAAACGAATTTGTTCATTTCTTCTATTAAAAATCAATATTTTTGCCCTAAATAATCTTGCCTTTCTATTTTAACCTGAATAGTTACAATTTTTATTGCTTCTCAGCACCCGGAAAATATGAATAATTTTTTAAATCAATTGTTTTCCCACTTTTAGCCCACGATAGACCAGTTTCGTGAAGCAATAAATTTTTCCTATAAGCTTCTAACAAATTCTTATCAAGATCAGTTACCCACCATTTTTTTTCTTCTTCATTACGGTTAATAAGTGATTTGGGAAAATCTAAAACTTCACCAACAGACTCCTGAACTCCATTCATTGCCAATGTCTGAGAGCGGGCAGCCTCCAGTCCGCAAACAATTGGATTCAAATTTTTCACCCTGTCTACTGCTTCAAACAATTTAAGAAACTGGGGAGTGTCATCAGGTGCTCCATAATTGTTTTCAGTTCCATTTTTAAAACAAGCAATAATTTCGTTCGAAGGATCTCCGAAGGTGATTATTGCGTTCTCGAATTCAAAATTAAATATTGGTCCCATTTCATCCTTTGTTGCATGAGAAACAAAATACAGTACTTCAATCCCTTCCGTTGTTAAAATCCGACAAGCTGCTGTGTCATAATTTTCAATTGGATTGGCGCGGTAACATTCCGCAGTAACTTTTTTAGGGATTGCGCTTTTGTTTTTTTCATCACCCAATACATAAAACATATTATGAAGATAATGAGATACTGCATTATTCACCGGACTATCCAGCACCCATTTCCCTGAACTATCTTTTATTTTTCCAGCCCAATTATTTCGTTGGTAATAATTATCATCCCTGGGCCAGAGACAAAGCGTTTTTAACCTGATCGGTTTGCCGAACAGACCTTTGTTAATATCTTTTTTCAGCGACTGTATCGCTTTGGAATAGGACCACTGATAACCAATCATTACCCACTTTCCGAGGTCATCCCTGATTTTTATCAATTCATCAACTTCTTGTATGGTTGCGCATATTGGTTTATCACAGAGCACATTGCTGCCATTTTTGAGCGCAACAAAACTTTGCGGCACGTGATACTGAATTGGAGATGAAATTACAACCAGGTCAGCAGATAATCCCTGGTTATAGAAATCTTCTATATTTGCAAAAACGGGAATTTCGCGTTTTTGAACTTCGCTAAAAAGCGGAGCCTTTTCCGCATAAGGATCAATCACACCACATACCCGTGCTTTGCCTTCCGGGAATTCTTCAAAAATTGTCTTTAAATAATAATGCCCATATCCGCCAATACTGACAAATAAAATCGACACTTCTTTCTTACTCATACAATTTCCTTTCTAACAAATCTGTTTCAAAATAGTTTTTTGTTTCAATGTTTACAGCAATAGTTTTGATCTCAAATTTATTCAGTTCAATATCAAACTCTACTTTTAAATGTGGAATTTTAATTGTAGTTTTTTGATTAAATCCGCATGGTTCGAATAATCGAAAAATCAGCCAATTCTTATCTTCCGCCATTTTAAATGTGTTTAATTGAATACTTTTATTTGAAAGTAGGATCCCCGGTTGAGCAATATTACCTGCACCAGATGGGAAACAACATAACGTCATTGGGAATTCATTTTTAATTAATGCTTCTCGATCGACATTTTGCATTCTCTCATTAGCCAAACCACCTTTGAGCCAGAATTTAAACATTCTTTCCCCTTGGTCGATTCTCGTTTCAAACCGATCTTGTTTCAAAATAGGAATATGATCGTCTACCGGGTGCGCGGCATAAGCAGCTGATCGTAATAATGACATCCTCGCTTCCCCGCCTTCGAAATCAAATCCATAAGTGCCATTATTGACAACTGTTAATCCATATTTTTTATCGGCTGATATAATACCGATCCACTTTTGAGCAACAAGTTCTTCTCCAAAACGATCAAAATTTTCTACGCCATAAGCCACTTGTCCTTTACAATTGCTCTCATCAAAATTTGACGGGACAGAAAGTTTCAACATTTTGTCTTTTTCAAGCCAATAAATTTTTATATCAATTTCTATTTCGCTACCTGATTTTGGAATAAAATATCTCACACATGCGTAAGAGTTATTAAATTTAAACAGAGCTTCCAAAATTGTTCGAATGGGACCATTTTCAATAATCCTTACAGGAGCCAATGTTCGAGCCGATACACCTGCGAATTCCGCGCTTTCTTCTTCCGTCATCAAAATAAATTTGCCTGCTAAATTTCTGAATGAACGCACTTTCATTCCCCAGGGATCAGGATAATCCTTCATAACTAAAAGCTGGAGTGCTTGAGGTTTTAAAAATTCAACTCCATTAACTTTATAACTGTCAATTAAACCTGTTTCCTTATTTAAAACAACATCACATTCATTGTTTTTAAATTTGAATACTTTCTCAACTTCCCTGTCAGAAAGCTGTTCAGTCGCAACAACTGAGTCTCTTAAAAAACAGGAAAACCGATTCGCACCAGGCTGCAACTTTGTTTTGAAAACAACCCGTTTTCGTTGATCCACTTGAATATTGCTCCGTTCTTTTTCGAGTTGTGTTGGAATAATATTTTCCATGGAATCAAAAAGCTCTGGCACTTTGAAAATGTTCCAATTAAAATTTAGTTCTGACGGTTGAAATTCACAAATAACTGTTTCTTCAATTTCATACGGAAAATGGTTATACACAAACAACGGAAATTCGCCTTCAGTGCCAGGCTTTTGTCCAGAAAGCAAACTAAAGAATGCCCTTGTTTTCAGCCTTTGTAATATTTCAATACCATGATCAAATCGCCTTAACGCGTGAAATTCGTCAGCTTGAATTGATGATCCCGGTAGAATATCATGAAACTCTCCATACAATAAATCTTCCAGCGCTTCTTTAAGCTCGTTTTTCGGATACTTCAATAATCCATGCAAAGCAGCAGTCGTCAACATTTTTTCAGTTTGATAATAAATATTTTCAATGTGGCGATGTTTTTGTTTTACTCGCGCCATCGAAGTATAACAACCTACTGCCCAGGGATTCAAATCACGGGATAATTTGGGTAATGATTCTTTATTTTCCTCCAGAGCAGCAAAATATTCGTCCGGTGTTCCATGTGTGATTTCCCAATCTTTTTCTTCTTTCTGTAATTGTCCGATTTGTTCAATATCCATTTTAGAAGGTCCGCCACCGTGATTTCCCATTCCCCAAAGGATTATACCAATATCATTTTTTGAATGGTCTGTAATCCATTGCTCGATCTTTGCTCTTGTTTTTCCCCATTGGGAATTGTAATGTTCTGCCGCACGATGTGCCAAAATTTCAGAACCATCGTAACCCACCCAAACAAAATCATTATTTTCAAGCTCAAGATTTTTTACATCAGGGCGGCAAAAAAGATACGATAAATAACCGGCTTTTTTCAAAATCTGCACTAATCCCCGCGTATGTCCAAAAGGATCTAAATTAACTGCTGTTCTTGGTTCAACGTTAAATTTTTCAATAAAATATTTTTTACCTTGCAAAGCCTGGCGGACAAATGATTCACCTGATGGCATATTACAATCCGGCTGTAGGTACCAACCTCCCATTATGTGCCACTTACCCTGTTCTACTAATTTTTGAATTCTTTCAAATAACTCTGGTTCATACTCTTCAGTCCATTTATATAAAATTGATTCGTTATGACAAAAAACAAAGCCATCAAATTCGTCACAAAATCTCGCAGCAGTACGGAAGGTAGATAACGTCTCGGCTAATCCTTCTTCCCATTCCCATAACCAAACCGGATCAAGATGCGCATTGCATACTAAAAATAGCTTTTTTGTATTCATTTTCAAATCCTTTTAATGAGCGCTAAAATCTTTGTCAGTCTTTATAAACCAAGTTGAACCGCATAATTTTGGGGAACAAATGCTTCAATAGTAATATCTTTATCTGAATAAGGAATTAAAATTTCATTATTACCTGATTCTGAAAATGGGACATTCACATTAAAAACAGCTTTCGATTTTTTTGAATCTATTTTGTATTTAAAAGATAACCTATTTTTTCTAATTGGTATACTACCTGAAATTTCCTTCAGATCTGTTAATAATTTGGGCTTTAAACGAATATTGTTTTCTTCCGGATGAACGCCAAGAATATGTTCAACAAAAAGCATAATCATTTCACCCCAGGTCCACGGTGTAATGCCGACCTGTGCGTAAGGAGGAGAAATTCTTGAGCCATACATTTCAAACCAGGATCCGGACTTCGCACCAGGAATCGTATTCAGCCAATTTAGAATTTTCCAGACTTTTTCATAATCTCCTGTTTCCATATAAGCGCGCGCAATAAACAATGACGAGAAAGGCCATGGTCCATGGGAATCGGCTTCAGAAGAAAAATGGTAACGACCATAACCGCCATTTTTCCATCTTTGATTCCACAGCATTTCAAGATTCTCTAAAGTAGCTTGGGCAACTTCTGAATCAGGCGGTACAAATCCAAATGCGATGGGTAATGCCGAAGACGTATCAGGATTGAGAAAATGATCGATGTTCTCACTTAAGGGTACACCCTCGGGCAATCCTGCATCTTTTGATGGTGTTATCGTCTCTTGAATCGTTCCATCTTTATCGCGCCGTTTGATGAATCCCCTTTTATTTACCAGTTCAAATGTTGGATTATCAAGAATGGCATACTTTAATTTTAAAGCTTCAGTATCCCACTTTTTGGCGTCTTCATTTTTGTTCATTAATCGAGCCAGTATTGCAGCAGAAGTGAGACCGATTGAAGGAAATATCTGGTACATCAATTCAATTCCTGGTTTTATTCCGTGAGCGCTATGCCTTTCCCAATATTCACGGCTATTATAAAACATCCCAGATTCTTTATGACGAAAAACGTCATTTAGCGGGAATTCTATTGTTTTTTTTATCTTATCCCAATACTTATCAACAAAATCAAAATCGCCTGTCCACAAGAGATAAGTTTTTATCGTATAAAGCAGTGTCCCATTCTGATCTAATTCTACTTCCTCCGCGTTTCTTTTCTTGCTTGAATCAATACAGTCACCATCTTCGGATACAAAATCGTTCAACAGACGCTCCAGCATTACTTTGGCTAAAGCATGCTGACCTGAAAGAATCAATCCGATTGTCATAAATGAATGATCCCGGACCCACTCCCTGTTGTACTGCCAGATACTGGCATCGATAACTCCGGATTTGGAAATCATACCCGGAAGTTGAAACCGCGATGCATCAAAATAATGGTCTAACAGGTGTTCATTAAATGAAATGTTCGTTGTTTTCTTCCAATGTTCAATAGCTTCATTGATGGGCTTTGCTTCAGTAATAAAAATCAGATCAATAATATTCTCATCCGGGTTCAATGTGTATTCGATACATATTTTTTCTTCTCTTCCCATGGACAAAGAAAAATCTTTTTTTATTGTTTTTTGAAGCACACCGGTCTTTAAAGTACACGCTATGTTTTTATCGCTTTCGTTTTTAATTTTAATTTCTCTGACAAGTTTCGGATTTGATCGATCCGAACAATAAAAAATTTCAGTTACACTAATTTCATCTTTATGCCATTGAACAAGAACAGCAGGAACTCCTAATGCTTTGTGCCATTCTGCCGAAATATTTTCCGGTAGTAATTCGGTCATATTAATGTTGTTTCTCAACTGAATCATCGTCTCTGTAAATCCTGTTTCAGGATCAAAACTAATCGATTCCCTTTTCTTTTTTAATTGTTCGGGATTCATAAAAATCAATCCCATGGGACTTCCCACGCCGGCAGGTGCAATCTGAACCGCTGCCTGGATCAAACCATTACCAAGAAAAAAATATGAAGCATCCTTCAATCGTGTGCGAACATCAGGATGTCCCTGTTTTGGATCATCAAAATAGATGTGTTCTTTTACATCAATCATGCTGCTTTATCTCTAATTTTTTTCAATTCGATAATATCCTTTTTAACTCTTTGTTCACAAATCTCTGGCCATCTGGACCTGTCGAGAACATTACATTCACCATTATCAAGTTTTTCTTTTGATAAATAGGCGAGTTGAAATAAACTTGCCAATTCACTTATTGACAGATCAGGAAACTTTGATAAAAATAGCGGATCAAATATTGGTAAAGAAAAGTCGCCGCCGTGATCTTCAATGTTCAAATTCAGGTCCCATGAAAGAATGTTCAATCGTTTTAATATTTTCGAGAAATCAATTACCCCTTTGCCAACTTCAGCGACAAAACTGGCTAGCCCTTCAGGTGTTAATAATAGCCCCCCATCTTTAATATGCGTAGAAACAACCCAGGGTAATACTCGTTCCGTCGCCCAGACTGGATTTTCAAGCATGGTTAACAGATTCATTGTATCCAGACAAATGCCGAGGTTTTCGCCCGGTTCCACTCCACACATTTCAAATACTTTTAAAATTTCAAACGTAGTGAATTCAAAATGTGTCTCAATAGCTAATACAACATCAAAATCCTTCAACATTGTCAATTGCGAGCGCAATGAATCTGCCATCTCCGTTAGCAGCGTTTCGGTCATGGGGCTATCCGCATGCCAACGCATCAATCCACCAGAGCAAGAGCGAATTATTCTCACTCCTAAAATTTCAGCTTCTTTGGCTGCACGTTCATTATTTTCAAATATATTTTTCTTATTCCAGGAACTCATATCCCTGGGAATATGCTGGGCTCCCCCCCATTCAAAATAGAGATTTTTTTCTTTTGTATATTGTGCGATGTCTTTTAAATAACTTTTATTTAATAATTTCTGATCTTCAGGAAATAATCCCGAAAAAGACACTCCTTCTGCTCCGTTCTTTTTTGCCCACTCAAGAGTTTCCAGCGGGCTTAATTTGAGCGGAAAAACGCTGTAATTATCTATACCAACTGGAAAATATTTCATATTTTTACTTTCTTTAACATAATTTCTAGCGCGACAAGTTGCAGATAATTTAACCACAAAGAACACAAAGGAGGCACAAAGATCACAAAGTTTTTTCTTTGCGTTCTTTGCGGCTTTGCGTGAGATTTTTTTAAAAATAATTTTGTAAAAATAATGAGTTTTTAGATATTATAGAATACATCAAAAAATTTTAAAAATCCGATATGGGTTGTCCTGCTTTTTTTTCAATATAATCCGGATCAATAAAGGGTTCATCATCAATATGCTCACGCATTAACTTAATGCGTTTCGGAAGCAATTCTTTCAGATTATCGCCGTAAACAAGTGGTGTTTCTCCCTGATCTGTCATTGCCATAAATTCAACGCCTGAATCGAACAATTCGGATAAAGCTTCAGTATTTGCGATTTCTTTTTCAACCATTTCCTTTAATAATTCTTTTGCTTGTATTTTTTCTGAATCATTTTTAGCATTCATGTACCCATAAACACCAGCGATCCAGGTAGCAACACTTCGCTGTGTCATGAACCAACAGCGCAGCGCTTTCAAGCGAATTAATTGATCGTGAATCACATTTGGCAAGCCTAATTTCTGTTTGGCAGCTTCATCAATTTCATTTAATATCGAAATCGCCTCATCAAGTGGTTTCCAAACATTTTCATCAATTCGCCTTACATTTAATTTACTCTTTTCCGGCGTCGTTAGCTGAAAAAGCACATCGCGGCTCAAATCTACATTATTTGGATTGTGCGGCGTAGTGCACATAAAATCTTCGTAATATGCCCTTTCCTGCTTTGAAATCGCTTCTAAATTCGGTACAAATGGGCGAGCCCAGAGTCGATACCAGGTAAAACCAAATGTAGAATATAATGGTATGACATTTGGAAAACCCATAATTGCCTCTTCAACCAACTCCCAGGCTTTGACTAATTGAGAATTAAATTTCTCACCAACCCAATCTAATGCAATTTGTAAAATAGCTTTATCAACATCCAAGTCCGGATCAAATTGAAATAGCTGCATAATTTTGTGATTAATATTAAATGGCACAAGCTCGGGTGGGAATGCTCCCCCCTGGTGTGCCAAACTCTCCACTCCCTTTTTCCTCATAATCTTTAATTTCTGATGCGTTAATTTCGGATAAGGAATACCAAGCAAAGGATCTAACATTACATACGGACCAACAGAAAAATAAAAATGTGCCAACGCTCCCTTATCCTTCAATTCTAAAATTGATTCCGTCTCTTTGTCATCAAATTGTTGATGGTGAATACCGCCTCCGTTAATATCTTTTGAGTCGGGATATTTCGGATGTGTATAGGGCATTTCCCAACCGCGAGCAATAATTGATGTGCTTTCAATGTCAACCTGGTTGCCAACTCCGTTCCATACAGTATCATGTTCGCCATAAAAAGGCTCCATACGCGTAATAACTCTAAAACCAGGATTTATCTCTTTCCCAGCATCTCTCAATGTATGTAGAAATCGCAGCGCATTTTCTCCTGCCAACCGACCAATTTCTGCATCATCCTTCCATTCACGAATTAAATAAGCGCCTCCATTTCGTCCCACATACAATGATTTTGTGTGCTCAAAACCAGCGCCGCTATCGTTTGTCCAAATGGAAATAAATCCAAGTTCAGGCACTTGTTCCAGCAACTTGCGCATCATCTCTGCGTAATGTTCTCTTACTTTGGGATGAGTGATGGTCATATTATAACGCGGTTTAAAACTCCGAAATGGATGATCAACCCTGGCACCACGAAGCATGGGATATCTGTCAAAAAATTGTTCCGGCACGGTTCGAGGTTCAAAACTCATCATCCCTGGTGTTAGTCCATACTTTTCCGCCAACTTTGCATTTTCTTTTAAATAATTTAAATTCGCTGAAAGATAATAGAAAGGATAGAGTCCTTTATTCAATTCACTGTAAACAAATTGATCCAGCGCCGGGCAATAGGTGTAAAACATGGGATATGTTTCACCCTTTGGTCCACTTTCCATAGCCATCGGATAAGCCAATCCATTCACTTCGATGTGCGTAAATCCGAGTCGAGCCATTTCTCTCACATAAGTTGCCCGATTAAAATTTCGTTGGATGCGTCCCATTTGAGTCAGGAAATAATCAAAAACACTCCTTTGCCATTTGAAAGCAGGTTTTATCCATTCCCCTTTATTATATTTCTCAACATCATGTTCCAGCCAATTTTCCAAAAGGTTAGAAACAAAAGAGAAAAGAAAATGTTTGTGTGAAACAATCAGCTTGCCTGAGCCATTTTCATCAATTTGAAGATAAATAAATTCGTCAGACAAATCGTCTGGTTTTGAACGCATCAAATTAATAGCAATGTCAGAATCAGCAATTGCGATAATTAATGTTCCTGATTCTTCAGTTATTTCTTTTGATGTTGAGCGTATCTCAACATTCGAATTAATATTTTTAATTTCATTGGCAGCAGTCAGTACTACCTGGGGAGATCCCTCGGGAATGTTAATCTTTTTTATCTTTTCAATCGTTTCTTTAATCTTCATAATTTTCCTTCTTTATAGTATTACAAGTTAAATCTTCGTTTTTTATGCAAAAGTTTTTTCTTTTTTCTTTCATTTTAAATTTTTAATTGCAGCTTGCTGCGTTATGCTTTTATAAAATTCTTGATTTCTTTTAATATTCTTTCGACTTCTGCTTCATTATTATATACATGAAACGAGACCCTGACTCCGTTCACATTAGCCTCTGGTACTACTCTGACACGAATTTTTTTTTCACCCGTAAGATATCCAGCAACTTTGCGAAAATCCTTACCTTTAATTTTAAATGTGATCATTGATGATCGGTACTTTTCTTCTTCAGGCGAAAGAATTTGAACATTGGGGATTTCTTTTAATCCGTTATAAAATTTTTCTGCCAGCGTTCTGTTATGACGTCTAATATTTTTCAAGCCAATTGTTTTAACAAATTCAGCGCCTTTTGCAAATCCCAAAAACAAAGCTTCATTTTGAGTTGCATATTCGTATCGCTGGGCAGTTGGATTCAATTTAATTTCTTTTTTAAAAATATCATATCCGTCATCAGAATAAGCGCCCACAGTGATTGGCATTAAAGTATCCAGCAACTCTTCCCGAACATAAAGCACGCCAGTGCGTTTTGGTCCCAGAGTCCACTTGTGCCCGCTAAAAGTATAAAAATCAGGTTTTGAATCTTTAAGATCGAAAGGCATACTTCCGACTGCCTGCGCCCCATCAACTGCGAACCAAATGCCCTTGTCCCTGGCAATTTCGCCAATCTCTTTTAATGGAAAAATTTGTCCTGTGGTACAGGTAATGTGACTGATAAATATCAAGTTGGTGCGCTTAGTGATCAATTTTTTTATACGCTCAACATTACCGAGTCCATTTTTAAAATCAGGTTTAAATGCTCGAATTTTTACCCCATCACGCTGCATTTTATTCAGCAATGGTATGTGTAACGCGCAATGCTCATGAACAGAAGTGATTATTTCATCATTTTTCTTTAAGGGCAATCCATTGATAACAATATTTATTCCTTCAGTAGCCGTGCTGACAAACGCTAATTCTTCAATTTTACAATCAGGACAAAATAACTCTTTGACTGTTCCCTTTAGTTGATTCCATTCCTTGATATCATGTCCTGGACGCGGTCGCAATTGTTCTTGATCCGTAGATGTTCTTACCTCGTTCATAACAAGACTTGGTAACGCTCCAATGCCACCCGTGTTCAAATAGGCATAATCCCGCGGAAACACAAATTGTTCACGAATTGTTGACCAAAACGTTTGATCATCCACAGTTCCTTTTAGGCTTTCTTCAAAAGAAGCCGGGACAGCCCAGGACAGACGCGGTTTCTTTATAATTGAGCCGCCTGCAATAGCGCCCAAAGCGCCAAGAAAGTGTCTTCGTTTCATTTTTTTACTCCTTAATATTTTTTATCCGTTGGTTTGTTTCTATCCGTTGGAAATTTTTTTTTAAATTTACTCAATGTTTAATAATTATTTTACCCTACCAATTGAATCAATATTGAAGCACTTTGTTTTACCTGCGCCTCAAAATCAACATAGCAACTTTCTTCAACAGTTAAATTTTGATGATCTGCTTTTTCTTTGTTAATTAAAACGTTAACAGCCTTTGTTTTTTCCGGAAGCAGCACATGAAATTGAATATCAGAATCAGGTGTGTTAATTTTAAGTTCAATTATATCTTTTTTATATTGAAATAAATATTTGAAAAAAATGTCGGAAACTTCATAACCTACTTGAACCTCAGCCCGATCAATTTCCGCTGCCAGCCATCGTGGTGAAAAACGTACTTTTTGAAATTTCTTAAATTTATCTTCAACCCCCACTAATCCTTCCATAAATCCATAAAGCATGGCACTGGAGCCCCAGCCATCAGTGGGAGTTGCATCAGGACTTGTGCTGGTTTCCTTTGTGGAAGCTGTACCATCCGGGAAATACCAGAGATAAGTTTCACCATTTTTGGAAATCATGTTATAATATCGTTTTAGTATGTCCACTCCATATTTTTCATAGCCATGATCAAATGCTGCTTTTGCCAGTTCGCCTCCCACCAGCGGCATAATTCCACCATTAACATAAGCGCCTTTTACCAATTTTTCATCACCAAAAATTCCATCAGGAAAAGGCGGATCAATGGAGAACCATTCAGCAAATGAATTAGAATTTTTGTAGCGTTTTTTATACTCATTAATTATTGAAACTGCCATGTCGTGAGAAGCAGCGCCACGGTTTATTGCCATGGGGTTGCTAAAACTTAATTGAGCTGATTCATCAACGCCAGGGATTTCAACCGCTGTTAATTTTACAAAATGGGTATAAAATTTGCCGTTCCAACAAACTTTATTCAGACCATTTTTCAACTCTGCTGCCCTGGTTTTCCATTTTATGGCTTGATCTAGATTCCTAAAATAATCATTGAAAAAAGCCATGATCTTGAATGCTTCAAAATAACCGCTATTATCACCATGCATTATCCCCCAAAATGTATCATCATTTATCTGGAATTGAAGCCATTCATGCTTGCCGGCGCAGTAAGCAAAATCCCAGGTATCAATTGTGTAAGCTCTTTTCACAAGTCCATATTTTGGCTCCCAGCGCCAGGGATGAGTCCGAATATATTGCAACGCTCTTTCCATCGACGGTAATATTTTTTTTATCCACGAGTCGTCACCTGTAGCTTGCCAGGAAAGAAAAGCTGCTTTCACAAAACGATATTCCACATCTGCTTCAACAGGGACGCGGACGTATTTTGTCCAATTCTCCCTTTCACTGGGTAGTTTTTCAGGGAAGGCTGTAAAATAATCAAATATCCTGCCGTTTGCTGCCTGAGTTTCTGCAAAGTGATCAATTGTACTTTTCAAATCCTTTTCAAAATATTTCACTCCTCTGAACATATCAGAGTAGTCTCGAATCCAAATTGATCTTGTATCAGGGCTGCGGTAGCCCCTAATTTTTTGATCATCTATAATTACATCCATCCTATCTTTTTCAAGAAAGGATTTTATGATAGGGTAAAAATTATCGAATTCAGATCTTCCGGTTTTTATATATATTTTTTCAGTCATATACTAAAATACATACCAATTTTTATCTATATGAATAACTATGCAAATAATATTATTGAATTATTTTTTAAATGTTTTGTAGAGACTGGCGATCGACTGCACTGCAGCAGATTTTTTTACTTAATCGAAACCATTCCCCACAATAGTAAAATAACTACAACAACCAGTATCCAACTGCCGCCAAATCCGATATAATCCATTTTTGAAGGTTTTAAAATTTCCCACTGTGACTTGGGGAATAATTTGTCCTTTATAAATTTATCAGGATTTTTGTAAGCATCTTCCAAAGCCTTCTGTTCTTCTTTTTCAGTTTTTTGAACCGGCGTATGCATTTTCGCAAAAAACCTATCAAGGTGAGTTTTAGAAACAGGTTTAGAAAGAAAAGAGAAAACAAACAATAATAGGAATGGAAATAATGCATCAAAGAAAAACCTGGTTGCTACAAGTTGTGGTTTGGAAAAATTCACGAAATCTAAGCCGAACCAGCTTAACACCCAAAGTTCAGCATGAAACCGACCAATGCCAATTTTACCAGAAGTAGGATCAGAAGGATCTACTCTAGCAACTTTATCGAAGAAAATTCCCACAGGTTCGATTGTATGTTGTTTTTTTATCGATTGCCCGACAGCATCTGCTCTACCCTCTTCAACATCTTCATTAAGCGCCTTTGTCGTTATAACAACCTGTTCTGCATTTGTCTCTTTTAAAAATGCAGGATTATATTTGGTTGAATCAAGTGCTTGAAATAGATTAGGGAGCAAGGCATAAATTATCAGACATATAATAACCTGGAAAGCCACAGCCCACTTTGTTAATCTTCGCCAGATGAATCCCAACCAAATCGAAGCGCCAAATATTGCTGGAATAGATATGATATATTTAAACAATTCGAGTAAATTATCCACTGCCATTGCTACAACTATACCGCCTAATAAAGTAACTGCAATTGAAATTCTACCGATAAAAAGATAATGCTTTTCAGATTTATTCGGAACTATAGGTTTATAAATATTTTTAATAAAAAGAGCTGCGTAAGACACAGCCCCTGCATCCAAACTTGACATATTCGCAGCAAGAATTCCTACCAGCATCAATCCAATAGCGCCTGGTATCAGAAGGTCTTTGGACATAAATCCCCAAATCAAATCTGGATCGTTTATTTTACCCGCATAAAGACCAATCGCGAGGAGAGCTGCAAGCGCCCAAAAGAGCATTATTATTCGTTTAGCGAACATGCCACCAATCATACCAATTCTCGCAGACATCTCATTTGTTGCCGAACCTGCTGTTTGCATCCCTTGTGCAACAGCCACAATGGAAACAAGATTTGCTAACACCATAGCGAAAATTGTGTACCAGGCATACTCACTCATTATTCCGGAGCCAAACAATTCAAACATATAGTCAGGAACCGTAGCATGGAGTCCGGAAAAGCCTCCTATTTTAGTAAGTGCAATAGGTATCAGGATAATAGAAAAAATAATAATAAGAACGCCTTGTATGGAATCAGTTATTGCTGCAGCGCGGAATCCTCCCAACATGGTATAAATACCAACTATTAAAGCATAAATAAAGTAGAACCAAACAGGATCAGTATAAGAAATAAAAGAATGTAACTCTCCTTTTTTGTTTTTTTCTTTCAATTCTTCATACCGTGATTGCTGGTCAGGAGTAAATCCATCTTCTTGTTGTTCTTTTAATTGCTTAAATTCCTGAAATTCTTCAACGCTCGTGCGTTCTTCCACTGTGCATTGTTCGATAGTCTTGGGAGTCATTGCCATCATCGTCTTTGCTGCAACCATGTATCCGATACCTCCGCCGACTAATGATAGTATTAAAATAAAGACGGCATAGCTCCCACCGAGAGATTTGCTTCTAAAACGCTCCGTAAAATAATCACCAATGGTTGTCAAACGAACTCTTCTAAAAAACATGGTGGTGAACCAATAAAAAGGCGTTAGAAACAGGACCAAAAATTGAATCCACATGCCACCGATTCCCTGGCGATAGATTTCACGTGATACAGCGACAGCTTGATCCGCATTTGTTGATGCGCCAAAATTGAGAAACAATTGATAAACTTTGCCCAATTTCCTTCCAGCAAGAAAAAAATCTTCAGTGTCGCTTGTTTTATCAGCTACACGTTTCCCAAGCCATAATATCACAGCAACATAAGCAAAAACGATGAACAAATCTAAAATGTGCAAGCCCATAATGTACATTTAAATTCTCCTTAAAATGATTTTTAATTTTATTTATTGTTTGCGATTGAATGTCATTAAGTTTAATAATTTTCGCTCATTTTAGCACAACCTGGCTTCGACTTCGCTCAGCCTGAAGGCAAATCTCCTTCACCCAGAGCGAAGTCGAAGGGTGATACACTGTTAACTTAACGACATTGATTTGCGATTGACAACCTTATTCTTTTTCAAAAATGTTTTACTGAAAAATCATTAAAATCCAGTACCACTACTTCACCCTCATATCGAATTTCAAAAACTTTGCTCCCCTTTTTTGCACGAATAAAAGGACCATCGAATAACTGCCAATTCCCGAAAAAGATTTTTTCTTTATTCACAAAACGTTTATCCGGAAACATGAAATCCAGTTTATCGCCTCGCGAGTTTGTGTAAATTACCTGCATGTTCTTTAAATCAATTTTAAGTGAATTACTTTTTATTTGAGATTTAAAATCTGAAAAAGATAAATATTCTGAAATTTGCGCTACTTCCATTATTACGCCTGTCTTTCGCTTGTTTAAAGTTAAACGAAAGTGGTCCTTCTCTCCATACCATTTACCCTTAGTCAAAGTTTTTACAGCAAAATAAATAGAGTCAGTACGGCTGAAAATCCAGTCATTTTCTTCGCTTCGCTCCTCGATTATTTTAGAGAAAAATCCGTTCACATGTTGGTTTCTCTCTTTTTTAGGGATATCATACAAAGCGATAATAGTGTTTTCGTGCTGTAATAATTTTTCATATTGTGACCCTTCAACCCATTTATTCTTATCTTCGTAGTAGGGACGCTGACGTAAAATGTTTCCCAATATTCTATTTGGTTCATCGTCAAAATATTTTAATAATTGATCCTTTGAAAAAGAAGGATTGATAAAAAAACATATTGAGCCGTCACGCTCCGAAGTCCATGTCAAATCCCAGCGATGATTTTCAACCGCTGTCAGGTCTCCGTAAGTGGAACCCAACGCATAATCTTTGGTCACATAATCGTATTTCCAGATAGGAAGATCACTGGTATTAATTCCAAATCCGCGTCGCGGCGCTTTTGTTTCCCGGTGTATAAAAGGTTTAGCGCGATCCGTAGCAATATTTCCTAACATGGCGAGTGGACGGAACCCCTGAATTGCAGATAGCCCTGAAAAATACATTTCTGGTAATTCAGGGACAAAGTGTGAATTACCAAAATAAAGATAACCCAACGGTATTGCCACACCGCAATTCAAAATTGTATGCGTCACCTGGTTATACTTCTCCCGGCTATGTCCACCGATCCAATTTCCGTTTAGATATTCTGTTGCCCAGTCAGCGAGCAAGAGCTGCATCATCATCCATGCTTTCTGTTTCATTTCACTGTTTTCGGCGAAATCATATAATGAATTGAAACACAAAAGATAAATTTGCATATAATTCACTGAATCATATTCCATTTGTCCCACAGTCGTTGTACGATTTATCCAATTATCGATCCAGATTTCTGCTTCGTCTTTCGCCGCAGTTGGCGTACTACCATCAGAAAAGTTTGTATAATCGGGCCAGGTTTGTCCGAATAAGTAACGCGCAGTACGATACTGAAGTTTGTGGTTTTCTGTAAAACCTTTGTCTTCTCCAAAATGTGTGCAAAGACGCATTTTAGCCTTCTCGATTAAATCAGGGGGAAGCAAATCACGAATACGTAGGAGCCCATCCATCATTGAATAAACATTAAAACACCACCAATGAAGAGAATCATCAACTGCTTCTTGTAACAACTCCAATCCTCTTTGCTTGTCAATCCCGGTGGCTATTTTTACAATTCCCAAATAAATTCTTGCCCGATAGTCATCACCTGATTTCCATGCCTGCGACGCAATAGCTGAAGCGATAACCTTTTGTCTCTCTTCAAGTTGAGAATAGTAATTATGATTCGTGGGGTAAAGACCTTGCGCGAAAATATTTGACCAAAATGTTGATAGTAGCAAGCCAAGGAAAAGATAATTTTTTAAAAACATTAAACGCCTCAAACCATTTTTTGCTTTGAAAAATTTGTACTAAATCGTTTTCTTTACAATTTTCCGTATAATTCTAACCAGTCATACTGTTGAATTTCATCAGGATGTGTTGAATGAACTAACATTAAGTCACCGGTTCTTCTAAAATCAACAAAGTAAAAGTTAACACCTCCAATAATATTATAATAGTGCCATACCTGGTATTCTTTAAATTCGGAACTGGAAGGATTTCTTTCAATCTCATCTGGCTGACCGTAAATAAGCAAAATTCGCGCCCTGTCTGTCTTCCACCCCGGCTTCATTCCTTGAGAGTAATTGCTGTTAGCAATTGCCAATAATTTGAAATATTGTTGTTTTGCCTCGTTCATAATTGTATCAGGGTTTGGATCTCTTCTTGCCCAAAATTCTGCCAAAAAATTCCGTTTTCCATTGATGTCCAATCTTTTAAAAACTTTTCTCTCATCTTTAGCAGCAATGTACTCAACTTTTTTAAAATGATCATTCAACTCGAACTCACTCATATTGATAAATTCATTAATAATTTCTGGTTTTTTCGTTTTTTTAATATTAATATTTTTGGTTAGAAAATCTTCAGGTTTGTAAATAGAAAAATCCTTTTTCCCAACGACCTTATTATTATTTACATCATCAATTACCTCAATATAAAATGTATAAAAACCACTTACTAGCCCGGACAAATCAAACGACCCTTGAACGACGGCTGATGATCCTGGCTTGGTACGCGGTTTTCCTTGCGCTTGTTTGACAATTTTTTTATTTTGATCCAAAATAGAATAGTTAGTTTTGAAAGTTGAGTCCCTTTTAGTTCCCTGGTATTTCAAATTATAAATTTCTGCGAAATAAAACAAATTTGAAAAACCTGTTCCGTAAACACAGGAAGCATTTGGCATAATTCGCAAACCGTTTTTATCAAATTTAGTTTCCGCTTTAGGCTGAGAAGAAATTTCTGATGCCAGTTGTACATCACTCATTGCGAGTGCTTCTTTGACGAAAGTTTTAAGTGTCAATTTACTGGAAACTGCAACTGATTTTTTTGAAATAAGATCAGTAAGTCGTGAAACAATTTTATAATCTCCCGGCGCTAATTGAAGATTAGTTTGTTTTGTAAACTTTTGAGTCGGGGAAATCTCTTCTAATGATTTAGCTACATCAGTAATGACCAAACTATCCGCTAACATTGCCCGATCACCTTCTTGGATGAAAGTGCGGATTAAACAGCCTGCCTGAAAACCGTCCGTACTCTTTTCGTATGTTAATCCTTCACGCAAAAAAGAATAATAGATTTCCACATAAATATCGCTGCCCTGAGTTCGGTAACGCGAGAAATCCATTTTAAAATCTAATTTTTTTTCTTGAGAAAATACAAAATTTGGAATAACTGCAACAAACAGTGCAACAAGAATCGGGATCAAAAAGATTCCAATCATTTTTTTGCACAAGGCATTAATAAAATCTTTACTCATTTTGTTCTCCTTATTATGTATTCAAATTACAACTAATGAAATAAATCATAAAATGCTTTCATGACCAGACACTTTTTTTTATTGTGTCTGGATTAGGTGTTTTTTCGCTATTCTTTAGAAAAAATATTTATTACCAACTTCCGGAAGCAATTATGTTGTAACTTAGATCTTCAACATTCCAGTTGCCGATACCATCAAAATTCCAGTAGAAATTATATTTACAAAAATCTTTATCACGATAATAGAGCCAGCATCCATTGATTATACCTGAGTTTTCCACCGTTTTGCTCATATTTACACTAACATTATACGAATTATAATAATCTTTGCTGCGAAAATAAAAAAAATGAGTATGAAAATCATTTTCCAAAATTCTAACTTCATAATAGACTTTCGGGGAAGTTGAATCTTGATCGTAAACATAAATTGTTATCCGATCGCCGTGATCATTCAATGTGGCTGATATATGTGTAAAATCTTGATAAAACTTACCACTGGTTGAATCAAAACCATTATATTTAACTTCCCAGTAAAATCTATCGTTTCCCTCAATTGAATTAATTGTCAAGAATGCATCAACACCATTTTCTTTACACCACCTTCGGTTCCAGGTATTTCTCCCGCTATGATTTAATTCTTCTATTTCTTCAAAAGGTAATGTTAAATCGTCAGCATATTTCTGAATCTCATTATGTCTTTTTAATATATCCACAAGATGTTTCGCCATAGAATCCGCGGATTGTTCCAAATATTCAGGAATAGTAATTGGTAAAAAAATAAAATTAGGATAATAATCTAATTCTTTGATTTTGACATTTTTAGGATTTCTTTCTTCGCAAGAAAACATTATGCTTATTAACAAAAAAACAGAAAAGATAAAAAATACATTTGAATGTTTCCTCATCGTTTTTTTCTCCAAGTTGCTTTATTCAATTGACTACCACGTTCCGGAGTCAATAATATCAAGTCTTCCTACATCTCTCATTTACCACGAGCGCTAAAATCCCAAACCTTTTCACATACTGAGTAATTTTCGCAACTTAAAATCATTAAAATACCATTCGACACAATATTGTGTTCCCATAATAATGAATATACTTATAAACAGCCATTTTAAACAATTGTTTTTTGTCATGATTTCCCTGCAGTAAAAATGTGAAAAATTATACTGAAATTTTACTTCAGCCATCTTTCCCAATTGGAATCAAAAATCTCATCTCTCGCTGTTGAATGAACAAGTCGCATATCCCTTCCACCTCGCAAATTGACAAAAACAAATTCAATACCGCCCTGCAATCCGTAATAATGCCATATTTCGTGTGCTTTTTCGTCCGGCTTTTGTAGATTCTTTTCAATATCATCCGGCTCACCATAAATAATCAACACCCTGCCTTGGTCTGTTTTCCAGCCTTCTTTATTTTGCAGAGAGTATTTTTTATTGGCTAAACGAATTCTCTCAAAATATTGAATTCTAAACTCATTTTTCTCCGTTCCCGGATCGAGATCACGTTTTTTCCAGAAGTTTCTCCAGAATATTTTTTTCTCGTCATAACCAAGATTTTTAAAAACATTACGTTCTCTTTTCGTTGCAATATAGCTACATTTATCGAATTGACGTTCTAACTCAGCCTCGTCCATAATTTCTCCACTATGCTCGATTGCGGCAATTGCTAATCCAGACGGTAACGGTTTTGAATCTTCGCTCCCGGGAACAACAAAAAGAATATCATACCGTTGATTTGTCTTTTTCCTGCCTTCCTTTTGATCCCGGTTTATAACCGAATGAACATTTTTTCTATCAGGAGAAATTTCCTTTCCATAACACACATTTACGTAACCATAATAATTATCTGCTTTAGCTTCAATAAATTGCATCTGTTCAAAAGAAACCCCAACCAGTTTGATTGTTGCAGTACCATTTTCATCAGTCGTTGACTTGTATTTTTCATTAACATAAATTTCTACTTTTTTTTCCGGTACAGTAGCAATGTTAAAAGTATAGCTGGCACATTTATTCAATATCACGAGTAAGAATAAGCTACTAAAAACTAAAAATGCCCTCTTCATTTTTGTGCTCCTTTATATATCAAATTGTAAATCAGATATTTTTCGTGATTCATTTGAAAATATTAAAACCGCCATTTCAAATTCAAAGCCATTGCATCAGCCTGTGGATGTTCAATGGCAAATTTCAAGGAAACACGGTTTCCATGATTACCATCAGTATATATTTCCCGCCAGCGACCTTTAAATGCATACCCAATTAATGCACCTGCCAAATAACCACTACCAACAAGTCCCAGTCTCGTCATCAAGGGCAAACGATAATCCTTTTTGACAACTTTCATCATTTTGGTCCAACCAATAACATTGCCGAACGAATTAGCTGATGTAGTAAAATAATATGTGTTATCAATTTCCACTTTATCTTTATGTAAAAATAGAACCGCGGTACCGCCTATAGCAGCACCTATTAGTGAACCGAAAAAAGCATAATTTCCAGTGGATGTTTTTATTGACCGGATATTTTTCAAAGGAATAAGCTCATCTTCGCTTGTATATTTTTTTGGCACAAAAACACCCTGATCGCTTTTCACAGTAAGGTATTTTGGTTTCAAAATGTTTCCATCTTTCATATTAACTCTGCAATTTCCAAATAATCTCCCATCTACAAAAGCTAATTCATCCAGATGGTCATATTTATTGTGAATACTATTCCAAAAGTCGATGCTTTGTGTCTTGATTAACCTCTCTGTCCCTGCAATATTTTTAAACAATAAATCTCCAGGCAGAACTTTTATTTCTTGTTTTGAATACGATGTTAAATAGCATTTCGCATCTTCAACTGTTTTTACAACGCCGATACCAATAGAAAAGGTATCTTCTTTCACAATCCTTTTAACATCATAAAGCCAGTTCTTTTGAATACCCTGCAATTCACCTTTATTAGCAACTAAAAGCGATCCACGATTTTCCACAACATTCAGTACATCAACTGATTCCTTTGAAAACAACAAACTTGAAAATAAAAGAATAAATAAAAGAGATGTAATAATAAATTTAAAAATTTTCATAAAACTTCCACAGTATTTTTATTTAATCCATTCACATTAAACAATTAATGAATAGCTATTTCCGAAGTGAAAAACACATTAAATAGTGGCGCTTGTAAAACATACCAGTTATATTTCTCAGCCAGATCATCATTGCGAGTATAATCAATTGTGTACTGAGCTCTCATGAAATTATCATTGCGGTTAAAAATATTATTTACATCAATTCGAAATATTAAATCAACTTTTTTCATTTTTTTTGTAAAGCTTAACTGTCCGCTTAAATCAAGGAAATAAGGTAATTTCGCTGTAGCGACTGTGCCATCAGCCCTAATATATTTATTGGAGTATGTGCCATAATATTCGTCCCAATAATTCAAGCGAAATCTCAAGCGATAATTATGCGTCGGGTACGGTTCAAAGCGGTAGCCAAATGACGCTGAGAACATTTGTTCAGGGGCAAATGGAACAACTTTTCCGACAACTTGCGCAGAAGGTGTGCCAAATATTTCTTCGACAGCAATGTTTTTCCACCGATTTTTCGCCACCGTTGCCGTACCACTAAAATCAAACACATCAAATTGCCCTTTAATTTCCAACTCCAATCCATGAAAAACGGCATTCCCCGCATTCATTGTTCGACGCTGCTCGTTGATATCAACAACAGATTCTATTTTATCGTTATAACGGCTATAATAATAATTTAATTTCGTGTTCAAATTTAGTGAATTAAAACCAATACCACATTCAATACTGGTTGCTGTTTCCGGCTTCAGTTTTTTTCCATTATAAACTGCTAATAACGGACCTTCAGCAAAGTCATACCAGTCTAAAATAGCCGGTTCTTTTTTCGATGTTGCGAAATTTGAGAAAACATTTAATCTGCCCGTTAAATTATAATTACCGCCAATCCATGGCGTAAAAAACATATAATCTCTTTTATAATCATCGGCTGTAAATTTTTGGATGCCATCCAAATTTATTTGATCTGCTGATGTACGATAAGCGTCCTCGAAAAAAATGAAACTGCCAATATCCAGCAAACGAATCGGATTTTCAATTACTTTCATATTTGTAGTTGCCAGTTGTCCCCCTGCCTGAATAGTTAATTTATTGAATGGATTGAAATTTATTCTTGAAAAGGCAGAATAATTATTAACCTGCGTATCATAATTATAAAGTGACTGTAGTTGATCGGTCTGAACATTGTCACCCACGATATAATAAACATCCGTCCCTCTAAAATTAATACCGGGTGAAAAACGTAAATACCAGACTTCCGCTTCCCGGTGACCTCGCCAGATTCTGCCTTCCGCACCAGCAATAATTTTAAATTTATCATTCAGCTCATATTGATAATAACTAAAAAGACCAAACTGTTTGTGATCGCGTCGATTTCGCCGCTGCCAACTATGATCACGATTTTCGCTAAATAAATTAATTGCCGTTCTTCCTACCGACTCCCCTTTATAGCAGTGTTGATTAAGCGGATCCCACAAAAATTCATCATAATTCATCGGAAAATAATCCGTACTCAACAGTCCAAACTTTTCATATAAATAGATCGCCTGGGCACCAAATGACGCTATCGTCGAAGCTAAATCAGTTGGATGAAAATCAACATGACCGGTTTCCACATCAAACAAATCGTTCATCAATGTCTGATCTGTGCCGTTGCCAATCGTAAAAAAAGCATTGCTCACCAGAATATGTTTGTCCGAAATGTTCCATTCGTGTTTTAAAGACCAAAAGGGTTTTGAGTAATAGTTTTCCTGGTAGCTATGGTTTTTCCTGTTATATTCCCTTCCGATTGTTTTTAATAAGTCAATATCCTGCAATACAAAAGCCTGGTTATGTGCCTGTGGAGAAACAAAAAAACTAAACCGCAAATGGTGCCTTTTGATAAGGCTTTCGGCTTCAATACCAAGTGAGTAGCCGTCGTAGGTCGTTCCGTATATATACGAATCACCGGTTTTATATTCCAAAAATGCGCTTAAATTGAGTTTCCCATTATATAGTGGACCAGAATTTAATCGAAGTGAATAAGTATAATTTATCGCGCTTTCCACATTAATAAGTTCCTTCCCGGATAACGGATTATAAATCTGCCCGGAACGCATTCCTTTATCTATGCCAATTCTCTTATACATACCACTGGAAACCCGAAGTGATGAACCTGGGACTAATCCGACCCCCATCGTTTCGATATGAACCGAACCACCAAATGCTGCCGGACCATAAAGCGAAAAACCAGGGCCGCGATGCACTTCAATCGAATGTGCCGTGTTTGATAATGAAGCCCAATTTGACCAATAAACCCGGTTGTCCTCAGGTTCATTCATCGGGATATCGTTCACCATAAAACGAACTTTATCCGATGTAAACCCACGGACAATAATTTCTGACTCACCCAAACCGGCGCTCGAAGTCCAGACTCCGGGAACGTCCTGTATCAATTCCGGTAAATCGCCGGTTGTATAATTTCCCTTCAACTCTACTAGGTTAAGTTTAGTAAACGCCATAGGAGTCTCTCTTTCCAACGCTGTATTTGCCTCTGCTTTAGCAGTTACCGATACTCCTTCGCCTTCAACAACCGTAGGTCTTAATTCAATATTTACAGTTACTTTTTTGTCAAAATTTAGCTGTACGGATTGTCGATATCTTTTGTAGCCAATATAATCAATTTGCATTACATAATTGCCCGGATAAGAAATGTCAAGTTGATATATTCCATTCTCATCAGAAATAGTTCCGATTGAAGTACCCTCGATACTGATATTAGCATTGGATAATAGCGCGCCGGTTTGTTTATCCTTTACTGTACCCTTAATGATAAAATTTTTCCCATAACTGTTGTAGGAGTACGATATCAAAATTAACAAACTCAAAATAGAGATTTGTATTTTTTTCATGACTGTTTCCTATAAATAAACTAAGTTTGAACTGCTAAATTTTATTTGAAACGAACAGATGGGGTCTCTCATTAATTTTATGGATTAATGGGGTTTAACATTGACTCCAATATTTAGCCGATTATTTTACTTGTTCAATCGTTGTAACTCTTCAACCTTTTTTCTGGCTCGTTGATCGTAGGGTAATATTTCTAAACCATTTTTAAATGCTTCGATAGCAGCCTGAATTCTATTTGCCTTTTCACACATCATTCCCAAATTAAAATATAAATTAGCTTGCTGCGGTTGACTATTTATTGCGATTTGAATGTGTTCGATAGCCTTATTATAATCGTTAAGCATGTAATAAACCTGGGCAATCGTTGAATAGATGAATGGATTGGCTGCGTCCAAATTGATAAGTTTTTGTAAATTCTCCTTTGCCAATTCCCAATCCTTCTGCTGAATCAATACAGAACTCATGTTCAAATAGGCACTAAAATATTTATCATTAATTTTTATTGCCTGCTGGTAATAATTTAAAGCATTTTGCCATTGTTGCGTATTGGCGCTCTCTAATCCTAACAGCACGTAGGCTTTAGCAAAGTTGGGGGCAATAGCTATTGCTTTTTCAAAAAACTGCTTGTTTATTGTTAAATCCTGGTGGCTTATTAGATCAACATATTGAATGAGTGCAAAATCATTTTCAGGTTCTTTATTCAGCGCTTCCTGCATTTTAAGAACAGTATCTTCAATCCTTTCTTTGTATTCGGGACTTGTGGCAAACATGCGGTAGCTAAAAAAAGCAGCAATCAGATTTTTCATTTTTGTTTCATAAGCTAATATTCTTTTTCTTACAGCTTCCACTTCTCCAAACGCCTGATACTTTGTACTATATAACAAAACAGTTTCCCTGCAAGCTAACAATTCTTCATAAACATCCGGTGCCATCTCTTTTGTTGAAATATGACTAAATTCAACGATGGGATAATTGTCGCTATGACTTTGAACATCACCGGCAAATTTTCCCAACATCTTATGCCCACAGAAGAATGTTGAGAGAAGAACATAAGGATCAGCTAAGTGAATTTCAGCAAGACTCTTCTGAATACGAGGTAATTCAATGCGGTATTTCAACTGTTCCATGTCGATTGGGTAATATCCTTTAATCCCGCATAATAGCAAATGCTCAGGATTATTGTACCACAAACTGGAATTTGGGAAAACAGCAATAAAACTTTTCACAAGTGCCTGAACTTCTTCAAGGCTCATTCCATATATTGGCAGCCAGGCGACCATTTGTCCATCATCATTCAGTTTTGCCCGGCATAATCTATAAAATTCTTCAGTGTAAAGCGTCGGGCTGAATTTTGGATCCACTGAATTTATTGAAATCACATCATACATTTTATTGGTAGCAAGAATGTAATTTCTGCCATCATTCACGATAAAATTAAAACGCTCATCCTTAAAAACACCTTCATTCTCTGTTTTAAAATATTCAGCTGTTTGTTTTTCTTGTTTTACTAATTCAACGCAGTCAACTTTTTTAATCATATCATAATCTAAAAAAGAACGACAGGTATTACCAAAACCAAAACCGACCACAAGAGCATCTTTTGGTTCTGGAACCAATAACATGGGTAAATGCGCTAACATTTTATGTATAATCATATCAGAGTATGTCGTATGGGCAGTATTATGTCCGTTCACATTTAAATAGCGGACATTCCGCCCCCAGATATTTAGTTGCTCATTCTTTTCCAATACACTCACTGTTGCAGCAGCGGTATCTTTATGGTAAAGCAATCGCGTTCCCTGAAATCCGGCTGTGCTTAGAAATAGGGGTTTTGTTGTAAACGTAAATAGCGTGATTATAGCAAAAAAAATTATAGCAATGCCAGGCACAATAAATCGAAAATATTTACCACCATCTTTATATTTCTCTGATAAGATCAAAATAATCCCGATGAGTAGATTGACAATCGCCAACATCAAAATACTATTATTCAATCCGAGTAAAGGTAAAATAACAAATCCAGACAGAAACGAACCAAAAATAGAACCAATTGTGTTTGACATATAAACACTGCCTACACCCTGCCCAATCTTCTTGACATTCTCAACATAAATCCTATTAACAATTGGAAAAACAGCGCCCATGCAAAACGTGGGTATAATTAAAATTATAAATGCAGAAAGAAAAAGTAAAAAAGAGATGTGATTCCAATTTTCTGGCTGAACAAAAAAAAGTAATTTATTTTGGATTGAAGTCAGATTGAGAAATAGCGGAATAGTCAATATCGCGGCAAGCGCAATAATAGTTTCAAAAATACCAAACCATAATAGTAAATTTTTTAACCTGTCAACCCATTTTGACAACATAAAACTTCCCAGCGCAATTCCCAACAAAAATGTTGTCAAAATAATAGTAAACGAAAAAGTAGTTGAACTGATGAAAAATATTAGTACTCTTGTCCATAAAACTTCATAGGCTAAAGAAACAAATCCTGCCACGCCAAACAGCCAAAGCACTAATTTTGCAACTCCCGGATTGTAATTACGGATGACCGTCTTTTCTTTAAACTCATCACTTTGCTTTGTTTTCTTATTTTTTATTTTCTTTTTTTCAGGCGCTTTTGTTTTCTTCTGTAACTTATCTAATAATACAGCGAACAAGCCAATGCCAAAATTTAAGCTAATAGCAATCCACATGGTAATATTTACACCAAAAGCGGCAATTAAAAAAAATCCTGTTAAAAAAGCGCCAATAACCGCACCCAGCGTATTGATCCCGTACAACCTTCCTAAGCGTGAGCCAAAATCATCAGGTTTTTTAATAAAATATTTGCTAATAACAGGTAATGTTCCCCCCATTAATGTTGTTGGAATTATCAAAACTATAATCGACAGCAAAAATCTAACAACATTAAAAATGAAACTACTATTGCCTATAAACCCATAAAACCAAACATAGATTGAATCTGAAAGAGAAATGAATAAAAACAAGATTGCAATTGCTGAAGCGCCAATGCCAAACTCCAAATAACCATAAAACTTTAGAGTTTTTCTAATTTGATCCGCATGTTTTCCGATTAAATAACTGCCCAGGGCTAATCCACCCATAAATGCAGTTAATATAGCGCTCGTCGCATAAGTAGTGTTTCCAAAAATGAGGGCTAATTTTCTCATCCATAATAATTGATAAACCAACCCGGCAACGCCGGATAAAAAAAACATCAAATATATGTAAAAACGTTTCATACGTGCTATTTTTCCTTCTCGTCAAATTCATTGTATTGTTTTTTCATCAATTCCTGCCTAATTTTGTTGGTTTCAGTTAAAGCATTTTTCTGAATTTGTCCGAGCACATTTTTAATTGCCGGATTTATTTCGCTCAACTGTTTCAAATAACTCTGTTTGGTAAAATCGAATTCAATTTTATAGGCAACGAAATCATAAATGCCAAGCGCTTCACGCGTCTGTTCCAAGGTTGGATACTTAAGTTGTTTAACACCGGGAAATACGTCGTTGTTAACCAGAGTACGTGCCAGAAAAAGCGCCATATAATAATAACCGGGTTCAGTCGGATGGACATGATCCAATAACAGTGAAGGTTCCGGATAATACTTATGGGACATCTGCCTGTAAAACAAATCAGTGTCCGCAAAAATCACGTTCTCTTTTTTCGCCACTCTGCGACAAATGTTATTGATGAAAGATTTTGCTCGAAATGGCAGAGCGTCGAGATCAACGGCTCTGCTCAAAGCAAGATTAGCGATTTCGTATTCTTCTAATTTTGCATAGTTCATTCCTGTGTAATAATGGACATCAGCAAAAGTTGAATCAATATCATATAATTTTTTCCAAACAGTTAGCGCTTCATCATATTTGCTTAGATCATAAAAGCGACTTGCCTGAACACGAAGGGTGTCCCAGAGAGCCTGTGTTTGAAAATTCAGCGGCTTTGAAAATTTACTGACAAACGGCGGAAAGGTTAAATTGGTAACAGGCGTGCATAAAACAACTTTAATGCCGGCTTTATTTGCCATTTGAATAAGGTCGGTCAAATTTCTCTCATAATTTTTTTTTACTTTTTCGTTGTACTCATCATTAACAGAAACAGTATTGAGTAAACTCCATTCTGCATAGTCTTTATATTCAACTTCACCCCGCTTTAATATTTTTTTTAACACCCAGCGCAATCCCTGGTAAAGATATGTCTGACGCACATTCAAAAAACCATGGTTAAAAAATTTTTTGTTGTAAATTTTGTTCGCAGTTCGTGAAAGAGCAAATTCATTGGGACCAAAATACTCATTGTGTCCCGTATATACAATTAACAGATCAGGATCGTATTTTTTTACATCATCAAATACTTTCAAAACAGAAAGGCTGTTAAATGCATTACTACCCAGGTTCAACATTTCAATTTCAGGCAGATTTTTATTATATTGTAAAATGGCTCTTAAATAATTGGGAAAGGAAGCAGGACAATTATATTCCGGTAGTGTATTATAAGGATAACCTGCAGTGGTTGATCCACCGAGTGTGAAAATTCTGAAACGATTGCTTTTTTTCTTATGAATCGCTCGATTTGATATCGATGAATTTAAATAATTTTCTAAATCATACAAAAAAAAATCTGTAAAATAATTCTGATTTAAATATAAGCTATTTTTTTTTTGATCTACACTCAGCGGGTCAAAACGGTGAGTAATAAAGTTGGCAATAAACTCAAAACTTAACCATAGAATAATCGGTAATAATACTGCTATTATATTAAATAAAATCTTATTGTTAACATTTTTCCTTTTCACTACTCATAACCATTAGATAAATTTACAACTATTTTTTCGCTCTAAATGCGATTAACTGTTCAAAGGGTTGGGAAATCATAAAATAAAAAAGACCATCTTTATAACAAAATTTATGATACCATGGTGAATAATACTCTGCCGCAACAGTCATTGTTATCGGCTTCGCAAAATTATATGAGGCGATAAGATCAAAATTAAAATCATACTGTTCAATGAGATCGAAAACGACTATTTCATCTGTGCTCATTTTTTTATCAACCCGGATGACAAAAATACCATCTTCATTCACGTAAACATCTTCTGTTAAAGTTCCCGGTGCGCCGTTTTCCAATTTGTATGGTTTTAATTTTGATTTTACTTTTTTTGCAAGAATTAAATTACCATCAAAATCATAAATAAATCCACTGTCAACAGTTGCTGGCATGTAAATTATTTTGTTATCGTTCGTCAACCCTGTAAATCCAAAATCTAATATTTCTTTGCCTTCCTGTGAACATCTCGGAGATCTGAATGTGCTGATCAATTGACCGTCTTCATTATAAGTTTCGAGGCATTTACCTAACCGGAAAGAATCATACATACGATTGATCACAAAACTTCCATTCTGAGAAACAACAACATCCCCTCTGCCTCGTAAAAAATGTCTTTTAACTGGTTTGCCTGTTCTGGTAAAAATTTCAATTAAACCAATGGTGTTTATTGCATATAAACTGTCCACAGGTGTAACTGAGCAAATTGCTTCATAATTGCCGCTGCCATAACCGGCAATATTATTAATAAATTTACCGTCCGAATCAAATCTTAATATACTGGGACCATCTATGTCAACAACAACGATTTCATCGTTAGAAGTTATATCAACATCAGTAACCCGACTGAAATATTTATTAACGTCAACATTCGGTATATTCAAAGCAAAGGAAGTAACTTCTAATTTGTACGACGGAACTTTCTTGCCACAGCCTGAAAAACAAATTAGAAAAAAAACACTCATAATAAAAAAAACAATAGTTATTCGACTTTTCAACATAAAATTCACAGTCCTTAAATTTTAATATAAGTAATGAATTAAAAAAATGGGGGACTCTGAGTTCCTATTCAAGAGTCCCCCAAATAAAAATTTACATACTAAATGACAACTATGTTCTCAAAAACAAAATTAGAATTTGAATGTCAGTGAGAAACGATTAACGTCATCCAGAACTTCAAATTGTGTCCAGGTATAATCGATGACTAACTGATAGTTATCATAGGGAATCTCCAAACCAGCGCCAAAGGACATTCCTTCATCAGTACGATTGTAACTCTGTTTGTTCAACCATGAAGAACGTGTAACCCCTTCATTGATATAATTAACATCGCGTTCCAGGTATTCGTCTGTAGCACCCTGGAAGTTGAATTTATATCCACTGCGGACAAACAGATTTTTGTACAGATTCATTTCAACTGCACCAAGAATCATCTGGTCGCTATCCAACGTTTTTGCAGCATCTAAGTAACCCTTGATTCCAAACATATCAGAATCAATAATACTATAAGATGCACCAAAACTAAAAATCAATGGCAGGTTGACCGGAATATAATAATATTCATACTCCTGACCAAGATTTTGAATTCTTGCGCCAAATGTGAGATCCTTAAAACCAACTTTATAAATCGCACCAAAATCCATGGCAAGCGCAGAAACACCAACGCCGTCAATTGTTTCACTGTAGTATTTGGCAGTTGCGCCGAGTGACAATTTATCAGTGAAATTGCGAGCCCAGCTTAATGCGATATAATTGGAATTAAAGTCAAATGTTGCGTCATCAACGTAATCCACACCAGAAAGACCGGGCTGGATATCACGGTTAGCAATAATATCACCAACTCCTGACATCATACCACCAAGTGCGAAAGTACCAAGATTGCCAAAAGAATGAGCAACAGCAAACGCATTGTGGCTCAAACCAGCAATCCAGTCATTATAGGAAAATGTTACTTGTGTTTCCCCAGCTTTCATAGCAATACCTGCTGGGTTCCAAAATAACTGGTTAACGTCGCCTTGCGTCGTGGTCATTGCACCTGCTAAAGCAGTTGCTTTAGCGCCAACCGAGACTTTCAAAATCGAGGCACCTGACGAACCAGTTTTTTTCATTTCCTGTCCAAACCCGCTACTTACAAACAGTATCAACGCAAAGATAAGCAGCGTGGAGATTATTTTATGTCTCATAGAGCATATTCTCCTAATCTAAGTTTCTTAATTAATTATTTATCATTAGCGCATAATTGCTAAATAGCCGGTTTGTTGACCGTCTGGATATTCGGCAACCCAAATGTAAAGACCACTTTGAACTTCGGGACCATCTTTGGTGAACATATCCCAGAAAATGGTTCCATTATCAGGATCAAAACCGTAATACTCGATTACATCCATGATTTGACCGGACAGATCAAAAATGGTGATCTTTGTATTCAATGGTAAATTATAGAATACCACTTTGTGTTCTAATCCGACATCATGAGGCGCCTGTACTTTGTATGGATTGGGTTTAACAGCAATTTTTAATTTTCCACTGACAAGATCTGCTGCATCAGCGCGCGGTAAGTTGAGCACAAAAGGAGCGCCCATTTCTTTCAGCCCTGCTGCATCAGTCGGGAAACCAGTTGCTGCTGTAGCCCATGGATAAGTTCCCATCCATGTACCCCAGCGTCCGTCATGGTTTTCTTTTCCACTTTCCAAGCTGGTGAAAGATGTTCCACCAATTGTGCCGCTTTCATTATCATAAGCAGCAACATAGTACCAGAAAGTGTATCCAAAACGGGCTTCACTGGATTCATCAACCCATTCATAAGCATAGTCGTCATCACCAGTATTAGCATGGTTACCCAAATCTGATTTGGGAATGTAAGCCATTAATTTCCATGGTCCATGAGTACCTGCATTCCATACACGATTATAGCCTTCAGGAACGCTATTGTTTGGATTGATTGGTTCACAGTATTTTGTTTCTAATTCATCATCTGTTGCACCAATATCGTCCGCGCCCTGGTGATGATATCTATCCATAAAGCGTGTTCCGAGTATACCTGAATCATATTGCGGATAAGCAGTTACACGGTAGATTTTGTAACCTGCAAAATCCCCGGCGCTTTCAGCACGATCATCCCAGGCAACTCTTGGTTTTACAGTAATACCGCCTGGTTCTTCGTATTCAGTTGCTGTAAGGCTCATATCAGGCATTGGCGGAGGAACCGGTACATTCCAGTCGTTTTCATAAGCAAAACGAGCTGCTGCCACTGCGTTTCGAACACCTTTTAAGCGATAACCACCATATTCAATGGCAACGATAGTCATTGTTTCACCAACTTCTAATGAGAAAGGACCTACGCCCACTGAAGCTCCTGAACCAAAATTGTAGCCATCTTTTGGAGTTCCACCTGCTGTCCACAAATCGGCATCAGGAATTTTTGGCTCTGGTGTTCCGGGGTAATTCTTTTCCCAGTTTTGAACCCAGGAATTCATGTATTTCATATCACCCAATGGCTGTCCACCTAATACCGGTAAACTTGCAAAAGAAACAGGATCACCAACCGTGTAAGGCTGAGATGTATCAAAATAATTGGGATCTGGTTTGAGTGATTTATGCAGGAACAATGCCGGGTCTTCAGATTTACCACCCTCTTCATAAAAAACTCCGGTTGCCATCAGGAAGTTACCATAAGGTTCGCCGATTTTGGTTCTGTTACGTGTTACATACCAGCCTCTTTCAGCGCCTTCACCAATGGGATGACTGCCATAAATGGTTTTTTTATCTGCAGCATTAGAACCACCATTCATGTCGCCTTCTTTGACAGCGATAAAATGTTGACCGTTCCAGATGTCAGAGAAAACACCAACGCGGGTACGGTAGCTGACTTTACGTTTTTCGTCAGCCGCCCAGCCATTTGCATCAACGTCACTCAGGGGGATTCCGGTTGCCCAGCAAAACGCCACATCCCATGGATTACCATCAGGATCAGGACTGCCGTCATATCCGGAAAGTCTGGAAGGCGGCCACCAACCGGTCCAACGAACACCACGGGATTTGAGAAGCATACTTCCGAAAGTACCATCATCAATCATCATAGATAATGCTTCTATTTTATGATTTTCGCGATCAATGGCACCATCACAATTGTTATCCTGGATACCAGTATTTGTCAGTTCGAATTCCATTGCAATGAAGTCGTTCATATTGGCTTCGTTGTAGCTGAAACCGCGAATACGACCCTTTACATCAACACCAATGTTAGTAGGCATGGAAAATTCGTAAACTTGTTGATAACGATCATCATCAGCCCAGGGAGAGCCACCATGTGAGTCACCGGTAGATGTGGGCGCAGTAGTAGAATTACCCATAGATTCCATCCAAAAAGCATTGCAGTAATACGGGTAATTAACTGAATCACTGGCAACAGATTCACGGTAAGCACCGATTGCTTCTGTTGGATGATATTCAGTCATTAAAAGGTTAGTATTCCAGGTTAAAGTAAAAATATCACCGGCAGGATAGTGAAAAGTTGGACATGTCCACTGTCGGTCAAAATTACCAATCCTGATAAGTAATTGATTTTTCAAAACATCGGTGTGCGATTCACTGTAATATTTATTTATGCCACTTGGCATAAAAGTTTCCCATAGATCCCCGGCGCAGATTACACCGCATCCGGGCCAGTCTGTTGCCAGCACTGATGAGCTCATACCCATGAGAAATATGATAATGAAAATTGCTAAATTCTTTTTAACCATTACGTTTCTCCTAAGTTTTACTTAATTGAGAAAGTCTATTATTCCATTAAAAAATTAGAAAGAGACTTCAAAACCAACGTACATTTCTCGTGCGATACCTGCTAACGGACTTCCGTATTGATCAACAGGACGATTTAACTGACCCCACGCATTTCCATCTCTTTCGTAAGCATCGTCTTTGAAGTAGTTTTCAAACGTCAGAATGTTTTCACGATCCAATACGTTTAAAATTTCAACAAAAAGACCACCGCGGATCCCGGCAATTGTCATATACTTGGTCAAACGCAAATCAAGCTGCATGAAAGATTCGCCGTCCAGTTTATTTTCGTAACGAGCATTCGTAACATCAACTTGTTGCGTGTATCGCCACGGGCTTTTATAAGTTGCCATAGTTGCCATTTTGACTTCAAATGGAAAATCCCACAATAATGACAATTTGGCTTTCCAGTCGTTATAACCGCGTGAATATGTTGGCCAGTAATCAACTATGCCCCAGTCGTAATCTCTGGTTGTTTTATAGCTAAGCGCATTTGTAAATGCTGTTTCCTGGCTGATATTGTTGCCATTGCTGGAAGTCTTGTCGTAAGAATAAGAAACACTCAAATTACCGGAAAGACCAAATACACCGAAGTATTTTTCAGGATTTGGGCGTTTCCAGAAATTTAGTTCCAAACCACGGCTATCGCGATATCCCCAATTCGTTACGTAAGTGTACTGTGAGAAATCAGTTCCGGTCACAGTTTTGTCCTGACCAATGCTGTATCCAAGTGCACTACCATTTCTGACATCACGATAATACGCAGTCAGGTCAACACCAAAATCATTGGTCAAAGCAACATTGATACCAATTTCATAGGCGGTTGCCTTTTCCGGATCCGGATCAGCATTCTTAATTGAAGGCAAGGAAGAATTGGCAAAAGATCCGTAACTGTGTAACCAATAGCCCATATTTGGCTGAGTAGTATAAATACCCCAGCTATAATGCATTGCAGCATTTTCCGTGATCGGATGAGAAATACCAATACGCGGGCTGAAATAGTAACGAGTTTCGCTGGCTTCAGTGCC